>Ga0302324_100006720_pt1 | contig 24665 bp, 19 predicted proteins | sample Palsa_T0_1_FD_201949 | JGI IMG/M metagenome (GOLD analysis project Ga0302324, IMG submission 201949) | Peat permafrost microbial communities from Stordalen Mire near Abisko, Sweden - Palsa_T0_1 | ecosystem: Environmental > Terrestrial > Soil > Palsa > Peat permafrost | place: Sweden: Abisko... | reverse complement strand
GTACGCATCTCGAAGACCGAGCATTGTCGTCAACTCGGCTGTTTGCCAGGCGAAGCGTGGCTGGGCCGGTGACAAATCCCAGAGACCCTGGGCATTGGGCGCGATGCAAATGAGGAAGGGCACCGATGCGTTCAGATCGATCAGAACACCGCCATCCTCGCAGAATTGCTTCATCGCACCGAGGTCTGTCCGGGGAAATGCGCTGCCGACGAAGAGGACCGCGTCGAACTTCTGCGCTGAAAAGGTGTCCGGATCAGCGATCTGCTGGGCCGTCAGGCGAGCGACGCTGACTTGTCCCGCGCTCATCCACTGCGCGATCTGATCCAGTTCACCGGGGTCGAGCCGAAAACGATTATTCGTGCTGCCGGCCTGCGGATCCCAGATGGCCACGCGGGGCTGAGCGACGTCGGCGAACCCCACTCCGGTGCACAGCCAGCCAATGCAACCGATAACCAGGAGAAAAATATAGAGGCGATTGAGACCCCAACCGGCCTTCACCAATACAGATTTTTTGGAATACATCTTTATGAATTACCCCATTACTGCGCTTTTCGCCGCCTTCTCCGCGAAAGGATGCTCATTGTGCCCAGCGCCAACAGGCCCATCGACGCCGGCTCCGGCACGCTGGTGAGGCTGATGCCGTTAGACGCGGCAAAGGAATCGAGTGCGGTCAGGTCCGCGGCCGCAACGGCGGATTGGCTGGCGAAATCGTTGAAGTTATCCGCGAGCAACACAAAGTCGTCGCCGTTGACTGTGCCCGAGTAATTAAAATCGCCTTCATCCCAGCCGTTGGTCACTGAGTCGTTGAAGTTGGCGGCCATCAGCGTGAAGTCGGCACCGTTAACCTTGTCGTCCAGGTTCGCATCCCCCAGCAGCGTGTATTTCAGTTCGATCTGGCCGGAGGAAAGGCCCGCTGGATTATTCGGGTCGGCCGCGTCCGCGTAGCCGATGCCATAACTCGGATTCGACTGCGCATCGCTGGAGATGATTCCGCTGCCGGTCCAGGCGCCGCCTGCATAGCCGGTCTTGATCCATGCGGCAATCGAGGCAATTGGATCGTTCACCAGGCTGCCGTAATCAATGATGATCTGGTTGTTTCCGATGTCAAGCGTACCGTTGCCGCTGATGGACAGCGATGTGATGTTTACGTTGCTCGCCGGCGTGGAGGTGGGTTGACTGCCGGCCGTGACATTGTCGGCAATCTGCACGACGCCGCCGTTGATCGTCAGCGCGCCGGAGGGGAGCGCGCTCTGAGTGACGTTGGCGGTCGACGTCGGCTCGATGAGGAGCTTGCCGTTGTTGACGGTTGTCCCGCCGCTGTAGGTGTCGGTGGTGGACAGCATCAGCGTGCCGGTGCCGCTCTTGGTGAGCGAGCCGCTGCCGGCAATCGAGCCGCTGCCGCTGATTGTGTAGTTGCCCGAGGCATTGACGGTGATTCCGCCCGGCTTGACGGTTGTATTGAGCGTCACGGCATAATTGGCAGCGGTGCTGCTGGGGTTGTTGTCGTTGAAGGTGACCGGATCCGCATCGGCATAAGCCTGATTGCCGCTGCCGTTGTTCCAGTTGACGCTGGAAGTGTCCCAGAGATTGTTGCCGGCCGCGTTGTTCCAGGTCAGGCTCACCGGGCCGCTGAGGGCCACGGTCAGGTCAAGCGTATTGGTGTTTGGCGCACTGAGCGACAAACTGTACGACTGGCTGCTGACGGTCAGGGAGCTGGTCGCCAGTGAGAATTGCGACAGCGACAGGCTGCCCGTGCCCGCGCTGATCAGCGGATAAGTTCCCGGCGCCAGCGTGCTGCTGATCGGCGTGATGTCGATTGGATTGGTGGCGATGAAACCGTTTATGCTGGTTCCGAAACTGGACGCCTTGCTGCCCCCCGAAGGAATTATCACTTCATCTGATCCGGAGTTGCTCAGGTCGAAGTCCAGCGTGTCGTCTCCAGCGAGGGTGAGAGGCGCCGTGCTGCCCGTCTGATTGATGGTGAAGGTTCCAATCGTTCCATCATTGAGATTGAGCGTTGCGCCGGGCTGCAACTTAAGCGAGGCGGCGCCGCTTCCGATGCTGACGTTGCCGCTATTTTTCAGCACGGCGAGAGTCGCGCCGGTATCGACCGTGACGGCGGTGTTTCCCAGCGGTGTGCCGCTGTTGGAAGCGTTGCTCAATGCAAGCGTGCCGGAGTCGACATAGGTGGCGCCGGCGTAGGCGCTGGTTCCCGACAGGATCAACATTCCCGTGCCGGCTTTGGTGAGTGCGCCGGTCGTTGCTGTGCTGGAGACAACCGGACTGCTCACGGTCAGGCTCGCGCCGGATGCGACGTTGGCAATGAACTCGTTGGTGGTCCCATCGGTGAGGACGCCGGTTCCGGTGATCGAGTAGCTGTTGCTCGTGCCGCCTGTGAACAGAAGTCCCTTGGCGGTCAGATTGGCATTGAGCGTCAGCGATTGGCTCGCGGCAGTCGTGACCGCTTTCAATGTGTTCATCGATTCTGCCGTAGTGACCGAGCCCGTCCCGCTGAGCAGATAATTCATCGAGCCGCTCGAGCCGCTGCCGACGAATGCCGTGTACCCCGCAAAGGCGATGATATTTCCACCGCTGTTGGTCGCCCAGTTCTGGCCGCCGACGGTTGCGTATGGGCCGATGATGCCGTTGGAATTGGTGGCCGTCGTCAGCACGCCATTGGTGCTGGACTGTGTACCAGTGGGCAGGACAAAATCGACGGTGCTTCCGTTTCCGGCGCCGCGCGAGATTGCCCCGACGTTGAGCACGAGGTTTTGCGAGGAATTCAGGAGCTGAATGGAAGTGGCCGCGGCTCCGCCGATCGACAGCGTGCTGAATTGCTGGCTGTTCGCCGCGCTCGTGCCGCCGTTGAGAATCAAGGCGCCTCCATTGGCATTGAAGGTGCCCGCCGTGACGCCGTTATAAAGGATGTTACTGGCCGGAGAGGTTGATTGGGAAAAATCAAGCTCCAAGGTCCCCGTGCCGTAGGTGATCTGGTTGGAGGAGACGGTAATCGTCGTGGGCCCGGTGTAGGTATTGGCCGCGGAAAGAGACAATGCGCCCAACCCCGTTTTCGAAAGTCCCACGGTGCCGCCGCCGGTCATGGCGGCGCTGATTGACAGGTCAACTGCCGCAGATGGGTCATTCGTGACAATCTGTGCTGCGGATGAAGTGGGCAGCACGATCGAACTGGTGGAAACGCCGTCGCTGGAGATCGATGCGGTCGTGGTGCTTCCGCTGTTCTGGGTGAGGATGTCGAACGAAGCGCTGGTGGTTTCGGCAGCCAACGTCAGAGTGCCGCCGTGAAGATCGATATCGCCCGCGCCAGTTCCGGTGGCGGCGGTCGCCGTCGTCCGTAAGCTGATGCTGTTCAGCGACTGGCTGAAGCCGTTGAGGTTGACGTCGCCCGAGCCGTCGATGCGATACACTCCGGTGCTGGCCAATTGGCTTGACGCCAGGTACTCGATCAAACCGCTGCCGTTCGCCTCCAGTTTACCGCCGGTCGTTCCGCTGCTCAGGTCGAGCAGAACGGTCCCGGCCGAGGCGTTGATATCGCCCAGGCTCGAAGCGGTGCCATTCAGCAGAATCGTTCCCGGCCCGGTGGCATTGAGCTTGTCGCCGCTGCCGCTGGAAACCGCGCCGCTGAGGGTCAGGGTGTTGCCCGCATAAATGTCCACGCTTTCGCTGGCGCCAATATCCAGGGGAGCGCTGATGGTTACATCGCCTTCGTTTGTGCCGGTGGCGTCGATGGTGATTCCATCCCCCAGCACGGTGAGGACGTTCGGCGAAGTCCCGCTGATCGTCCAGCCGGCCGCGTCGAATATTAGGCCGTTCATCGTGATCGCCGCCGTCACGTTCGGCGCGCTGTATCCGTTATAAGATGGATCGGACGGCGACAGGTTGAAATCGCCGTCATAGTAGGGAGGCGGAAGCGCAGGCAGACCCACCGACCAGTTGGCCGAATCGTCGAAATTGTTGTTGTCATTTACGCCGGTCCAGGTGGTAACGGTTGCCGCGCCTTGCGCGGCGAGACCGGCAAACGCGATCTCAAGCACTCCCGCCAGCGCGGCGGTAGACCTGAGCATTTTTTCCCTGCGCGACTTTGACGCCCTGGCAAAATCTCCCGTCCTCATTTCGTTTCTCCTTTTGGCCGCCAATTCAGTTCAATAAAAAATCGTAGTAGATTTTATAATTCGTTGAGTCGGAAAGATTCAGACTGCCCGTGTGCCCATCAGCGAAGACCACGTTGCACATGCCGGTGTTGTTGTCCGTGCCGGTTCCTTTGCCCTGACCGGTGAAGTGCCGCAACTGTGGCGGGTAATAGACGGTGCCGCTCCCGAAACCGGATGAGATTTCGGTTGAAAGATTCAGCCAAGGGGATGTGCTCGTCTCGTCTTTATCTCCGAACACCACGATCTGCCAGGGACGATGAAACTGCGATATCTTGTAATTCGTGGCAGAAGTGCCTCCCATGTCGATCATCCAGTTCATGCCGTACTGTTCTATGTTGTTGCCCGTTCTCGTCTGCGCGCAGCGAGGGCAGACAAAGAGAGGATCCGTCTGGTACGTGCTGGCGAAATTTGTGGCGTTCACATCATGCAGATACGGCATGATGGTTACGAGCCAGTTGTAGGCCGCGAAATTAGGCGACGTTCCGTACGTGCTGTTGGCGCGGGGCATGACGCCCTGGTAATCCTCCGTGTACATCAGCGCACCGGTGTACAATTGCCGCAGGTTGGACTGGCATTGAACATCCTCCGCCTGCATCCGCGCTTTTTGCAGGGCGGGGAGGAGAATCGCTATTAAGACTGCAATGATTCCAATAACCACCAGGAGCTCGGTGAGTGTAAATCCCTTCGCCGTTAACCCTCTCGTCCGCCTCATTTGACCTCTATCCTCCGATCGTGGATTCTCCAATGACCAGCAGAGGATCGACCATATCCACCATCGGCGCCACCGCATCAGGCGTGCGATTCATGTGGCTCAGCAGCAGGTTGAGCAGCTTCTCCGCGTACAGATTTGGGCGGCGATCAATGCTGGTGAGGCCAATGGGGCAACTGAAGGAATTGGGCATTTGCCCGCAACCGGCGATGGCAACGTCTTTTCCCACCCGAATGCCGCCAGTCATCGCTTCAAAAATCGCACCGACTGCGACAGGATCGGAATAGGCAATCAGGGCCGTGGGCGTCTGCCGTTGCGCCATCGCCTCGCGGAACAGTTGCCGGCCGGCCGGAACCGCATGTTTTGGGTGATTCTGATTCACATAATTCCGGAACACGCCTCCCGGGCCTTCGATGCCGATGTCGCCAGCCGGCAGGCCGAGGATCGACAAATCTGCCTCCGGCGCCTGATCGACCAGCTCTTCACGGAAAATCGCCAGCCAGCGCTGCATCGCCGGGCCGAACGGCCGAATGGCAGGCATCAGGGCGCCGAAATGACGATGCCCGAGCCCGATGAGATGGCGTACGACCAGACGGACGCTCTGCTCCATGGGGTGAATCAGATACGGTATGTTTGAGCCTTCAATCGGATTGCTGTAGGAGACAATGGCGATTCCATCGGCCCTGGCCTTGCGGAGATAATGATTCGCGGGAACATCCTCCCAGCGCGCAAAGCCCACCTTGGCAATGATGCCGTCCACCCGAGAGGCAATCATGTTCTTGAACGCCCGGTCCTCCATCTCATCGTAGAACTCGGTCAGGGCGATCTGAAGCTCTTTCCCCTGTCCTTCCACCAAGTGGAAGATGTGTTGAACCACTTCGACATAGGGGCTGAGCACAACATCCGGCACAATCAGGCCAATCACCCCCGTTTGCCGGCCGCGCATCCTCTGTGCATTGCGATTTGGGGTGTATCCCAACACGGCCGCCCGTTCGACGACCCGCTTACGGGTACGAGGAGAAATAGTGCCATTGCCGCGCAGGGCCTGGGCGACCGTGGAGAGCCCCAAATTCAAATCCTCAGCAATATCCTTGATGCCAATCGCCAATATTCCTCCAAAGACATGAAACGATGTATATTCTACATCTTTCCTAAAAATGTCAAGATAAATGCGCCCAATAATTTAATCTTATAAATATAATCTATAAATGATGTTATGATTATACTAAAATTATATACAACGTTGTATACAACGTAGTATCTCATTTTAGCTCGACAATTTCTGTTTTGGTCGATAGCTTAGGTTTTCGACTCGCCCACAATCCCTTGAAATTCGTGTTTCTTTCATCCTTTCTTGTCCTTCTTGCCGCCAGCGCAATCAATTCCTTTTTGGAACCTCGCACTCCAACCGGGCTTCCAACCCTTTACTGGGTTACCGACCCAAACCCGGCTCGAACCAGGCAAATCGAACTTTTCCAAAAATGGTTGGCGATCCACCACCCGACCGAACAGTACATCCTGAAAGTCGATGCGGCCAATGCCGATCCCACCAAGCGCGTCATACAGGCAGTCTCAGGCATAGCTGATGATTTAATCGATACTTACAGCGGGGGAGAGCTGCGCTATTTTCAAGCGATGGGAGCTACAAAAGACTTGACGACCGATGCGATGGATCTCAACTTCGGCCCCCAGCAAACATTTCCCGCGACCGAACCCGACATTTACTTTTCCGACGCCCAGGGGTTCCTCCGCCAGTACGCCTTTCCATGCAATGTTAATACGTCTCTCTTATTTGTGAACCGAAAGACGTTCCAGAACTTGGGCGTCGCCCAGCCGCCTGTCCGATGGTCGCTGGAGCAATTTCAGGAGATCGGCAGCAGATTCGTCGCGGCGGGCAATCCGGATCCACGTCAACGAACGGTCTTTTTCTGTGACTCGTTTGCGCTGAACCCCATCCGCCGCAGTCTCGGACAGGATATTTTCAATGAAACGGGCACCCGCTGTATTCTTGATCGACCGGGGGGAGTCGCGGTGCTGCAACTCGATTATGAGTGGACGCGGGTATACCACTTAATTCCCACAACGGGCGAAAAAAACTCAGTATCGACGGCAGCAACATATGGTGGTTCCACTCCGCAGTTGTTCAACAGCGGAAACTACGGGATGGTTTTCATCGGACGTTATTTACTGGTTGCGCTTCGCTCATTCGACCAAACGCGGCGCGCTCGCGGCGAGCCGCCGCTGGACCTCGGTGTCGCCGAACCGCCGAACGGCGGATTTCCCAACACGGATTGCGGCGGACGCTTTGTCGCCGTTTACGCCGGCGGAAAGCACCAGCGGTTGGCCGAATATTTCCTGCAATTCCTCACCAGCGCCGAGTACAACATGGAGACCGTCGACGACCCGGACGCATTGCCGCCGAATCCGATTTACACCGAAACAGAAGCCTTCGTTCATCCAACTGATTACCCCAATGAATGGTCGGTGCACCGTGCATTCGCCGAGGCCGCTCGCAATCTTTCCATCGGCGACAGTTACAGCCCGTTTGTCGCCAGCGCGGCGGTTCTCGAGGAGGATAATGACGCGATCGACATGATGATGAACGACCTTCTTACGCCCGAGCAGGCGGCGAGGAGGGAGACGGACCGCATCAACTCCGAGATCCAGCGGAACCTGGACGAAGATCCGTCCCTGCGCGCCGAGTACGACCGCCGGATAGATTTGCAAAAGAAAATTGACGCTCGCCGCGCTTCGGGAAAAACCATTCCGCTTGCATGGCTCGAAGACCCGTTCTACAGAAAATATTACCAGTTCAAAGGATGGGCGCAGTGATGTCGCCGCGCGCCGGTACAAAATGGCGAGACCTTCCTGTCGCCTTGCTGTTTCTCGCTCCCAACCTGCTCGGTTTTCTTGCCTTCACATTTTTTCCACTGTTTTACAGTTTGCTTCTCGCCTTCAGTGATAAAGACCTCCGGAGTCACAACATCTTTCACAGCAATACTGCGGCCTTTATCGGTCTGCGCAATTTCGAGAGGGTCATGCGGGACCCCGATTTCTGGCGATTTTTCGGAAACACCTGGTTCCTGATGCTGGGAATGCCCGTGGGCATTGCTGCGAGTCTGATCGCCGCCCTTCTTCTCAGCAAGGATCTCAAGGCCGGGGGAACGCGTGTGTGGCTCGCGGTCGCGGCGGGGGCGCTGGGGATCGCGAGCTTTATGATCCTGGCCGCTGTCGGTGAGGGCGCCAGCGGCATGTTTTTGCTTCTCATCACCGTAGGAGGGGCCGTCCTGGTGCTGGGGGCGACTGTCGGGAACAGCGTCTATCGGACGCTGTTTTACATCCCAAATTTCATTTCCGGCGTCGCGACCTATCTTCTCTGGAAAAAACTGTACAACCCGCAGACCGGGCCGATCTCAAGTTTGTTGCGGCCACCGTTGGCTGCGCTCAGTTGGGCGGTTTTTACGACCAACCATCCATTCTGGTTCACCGGCGTGGGGCAGGGCCTGCTTCTGATCTCGGCCGCTAGCGTATTTCTGCTGGGCGTACGTCGACTGCGGGGCCTTCTGGCCAATTGCGATTTGAGCGCGCCGGCCGCCGTCGTGCCGATCTTCTTTTTGTGCCTTCCGCTCGTTTTCATCCCGAATCAATCTCTTTGCGTGCGATATGCGCTGCTGGTTTTGGCGACCATCTTCCTCTGGGTAATGCTGACACTCATTCTCTCTCGCACTGAAAGCCCGCGGATCAGGCGATGGGAAGGGTTGGGGAGCGCCGTGGTCTACAGTTGGGTGTTTCTGCTCATGGAGCTTATTCTGCTGGGACTGGCCCTTGTCGTAGGCTCGTTGCCGGCGATGGTTCATCAGAATGGAACCCTGCGTGTATTGGAACCGCCCGATTGGTTAAACAGCACGGCCTGGGCCAAGCCATCGTTGATGATAATGGCTTTTTGGGGCGCGGTTGGTAGTAATACGATGCTGCTCTACCTGGCCGCGCTGACCGGGATACCGCCTGAACTCTATGAAGCTGCCGACATCGATGGCGCCGGAAGATTTGTTCGATTCTGGCACATTGTCTGGCCGCAATTGGCGCCGACAACTTTCTTCGTGGTCGTGATGGGGATGGTCACTGGCCTGCAGGGCGGATTTGAAATGGCTAGAGCCATGACCAACGGCGGCCCGGCCGGGTCTACCACCTCACTCAGCTACTTCATTTACAACCAGGCCTTTGTGCTTGGACGGCTGGGCTATTCCTCCGCGGTCGCGTGGCTGATGTTTCTGATGGTGCTGTTCATCACCATCGTCAACGTGAAATTCGGCAATAAATATATCAACGAGTAGCGTGCCACCCTTGCAGCGGGTCAGCAAAAACACTCCGCGTCACCTCCCGCCCTCCACGGCGCGAGCCTCGATTCGACCGGCATTGGGTCGGATGCTTGGACCGCTGGTGGCCACGTCGTCCCTGCACATCGTGCTGGCCGTCATCAGCGTGCTGATGATCCTTCCGTTCCTCTGGATGGTTCTCACCAGCTTTAAGACGCTCGACCAGATGTCCGATCCTCACTGGCTGCCTGCCGGCGGCTGGTCCGCTGTATGGAGGATCGCGCGCAGTAACTATCTGACCGTCTTTCAACAGATTCCCTTTGCGCGCTTTTACTGGAACAGTGTCTTCGTCGCCGCGTGGACGACTTTCCTGCAGGTTCTCAGCAGTGCGATGGCCGCATTCTGTTTCGCCAGACTGAAATGGCCGGGCCGCGACCGCGTCTTCCTGCTCTACTTATCCACGATGATGCTGCCCGCGCTGGTCATGATGATCCCCAATTACCTCATTATGATCGATCTTCATTTGCTCGATACGTTTGCCGGATTAATTCTGCCGGCATCGTTTGGCGCGTTCGGCACGTTTTTGCTCCGTCAATTTATGTTGACGATCCCGTCGAGCCTTGATGAAGCTGCGGAGATTGACGGCGCCGGCAAATGGCGTCTGTTCTGGGATATCATTCTCCCCTTGTCGCGTCCGGGTTTGATCACACTGGCCATCTTCACATTCATGGCCAACTACAACAGCTTCTTCTGGCCGCTGATCACGCTCAAGAGCGTGGAAAAGTACACGCTTCCCGTCGGCTTGCTCTATTTCGATTCCACCCGGGGCCAAACCACGCACCTTCTCATGGCCGCCACGACGATGTCCATTCTCCCAATGGTCGTCATCTTCGTTCTACTGCAGCGATACCTCGTCAGCGGAATCCAGCTCGGTGCGGTGAAGGGATAGAGCGACCCCGCACAGGCGCCTTGACCATCCCCCTTTCCTCAGGAGCCTGCTGAAACGACGGAAAATGCGAAGGTCGCTGCTCTGCGCCAACGAATATCCGCCGCCAGTCGGTACGCTTTGCATACCATGCTGAGTACCATGACGGTTGCTCACATCGCAACTCTATCAAGCCGGGTGGGCATAGTTAATTGGCGCCAAATTCCTTCATGAATCCGTCGCACTCGGAATTGCCCCGCCTGGGGGAGCCAACTAATATCTATTTCCTGCGTTCGCGGGGATTCGTGGAATAAACTCACTGCTGAGTGCGTCCTGCTGGAGAGACTAATTGCCTTTGAATGCGTCGGCGTCAAAGTTCGAGGCGGCGGTCCTGGAGCATCTGGACGCCGCGCATAACCTTGCGCGGTGGCTGATGCGCAACGACCAGGATGCGCAGGACGTGGTTCAGGAATCCTGCATGAATGCGCTTCGCTCGTTTAATTCATTTCGAGGCGGAGATTTTCGGTCGTGGTTTTTCACAATCGTCAGAAATACCAGTTTTACCTGGCTACGTCGCAAAAAGAGTTCATCGGCGCCGGCGTCCCGGCAGAGCCTGGAAGTCGGCGCGGAAATTACCGCCGACTGTGAGGTGTATGATCCCCAGGCGATCGCGATTCGAGCGGCAAACGCCGATTTGGTTCGCCGGGCGATCGCCGCACTGCCGGAGACATCACGCGAGGCCCTGGTTCTGCGCGAGATGGAAGGTCTGAGCTACAAAGAGATCGGCAAAATCGTCGGCGTGCCCATCGGCACCGTGATGTCGCGCCTGGCACGGGGACGGATGCAATTGCAGGCCATACTGATGGAGATGGATCAGCCCAATGCGGATAAGCCGGTTCAGGAGGGCGCGCGATGACTTGCGATCAAGCCCACCCGCTTCTGCATGCCTATATCGATGATGAACTCGATATCGCCACCGCCTTGCAGATCGAAGCGCATTTGCCGGATTGTCCAAAATGCCGGAAGGAATTGGAGGCCGCGCGGGCGGTCGGGCGGGCGTTGGCGCAGCCGGCGATCTATTACCCTGCCCCGTCGACGCTGCGCGATCAATTGCAGCGGGTGATTCGATCCGAGATCGGTGAAACTGAAGCTTCGCCACATCCCCGATTTCGTATCGCCTGGTGGAAGCGCCCCATGGCATTTTCCAGCGTCGCGGCGGCAATGCTGCTCATTGTTTGCTCGGTGATGCTTTTTCTTCCGACCCACGCACCGCGCGGACAAATTGATGATCTGATCGGTTCGCATGTGCGATCGCTGGAGGAAAATCACCTGTTGGACGTCGCATCGACCGACCAGCACACCGTGAAGCCGTGGTTCGCGGGGAAACTCGAGTTTTCACCCCCGGTAATCGATTTGTCGGCAGAGGGATTTCCGCTCATTGGCGGCCGGTTGGATTATCTCGACCAGAAGAAAGTCGCCGCGCTCATTTATCGCCGTGACAAGCACCTGATCAATCTCTTCATCTGGCCCGGGGACACAACGCCTGAAGTTGATGCCAGACAAGGGTTTAACCTCATCCGTTTTGAATGCAAGGGGATGACCTGCTGGGCAGTTTCGGATCTGAATGCGGTCGAACTGCAACAGTTCGCCGACCTGTTCAAAGCTCAGAAGGCCGCCTCCACTCGTTCCTGAATATTTCCTGATTCAATGGAATAATCCGTTCTGACGGCGCGTCTCACAAATGCCGTCGGGAAAAAACCACCGCATTTACAGGAGAAAAAATGAAAGCCGCAGCGCGTGTTTCCACCCTCTATTTGATTGTATTCAATATAATCACAATAAACTTCTCTACTGCGAGAGCGTCATCTGCTCCGTCGACACAGCCGGCATCGCAGGCCGCAGTCACCGTGAAGATCGAGAATTTTGCCTTTCTGCCGAAGGAACTCGACATCACCGCCGGCACCACCGTCACCTGGCAGAACGCCGACGATGTCCCGCACACGGCGACCAGCAAGGATAATCCGCAGGTCTTTGATTCCGGACCCCTGGATACGGATGACAGGTTCTCCTTCACGTTCAGCAAACCCGGCAAATACGCCTACTACTGCAAAGTTCACCCGCACATGACGGGTGTCGTCGTTGTGAAATAACCTTTTCCCATTTTTTCAGGAGTTCAAATGTCGAATTATATTGACAAAGACACCAGTAATGATGGCATCGACCGCCGCGGGTTTCTCAAGTGCATGGCCTGGGCCGGCGCGGGCATGGTCTGGGCGATGAAGGGTGGCATCCTGACGGCCCGCGGATTCGCCGCCGACGCCGCCACGACCAGCGAGTCGGATTTTTCCTTCGTGCAGGTGAGCGACAGCCACATCGGTTTTCACAAGGGTGTCTATACCGACGTGGTGGGTACATTTCAGTCCGCTGTTTCCCGGATCAATGCGTTGCCGGTTTCGCCGTCATTGGTCTTGCATACGGGCGATCTGAGCCATCTTTCCAAGCCGGCGGAATTCGACACCGTCGCGCAGGTGATGAAGTCGATCAACACGCAACAGTCTTTCTTCGTGCCGGGCGAGCATGATTACTTCGTTGATAACGGCAACCGCTATCTCGAGCGTTTCGGCAAAGGGACAGTCGGAACGGGCTATCAAAGCTTCGATTATAAGGGCGTTCACTTCATCGGCTTGGTGAATGTCGCCAATATTTCCAACGGCCAAACGGCGCTGGGCGTTCTGGGAAATGAGCAGCTCGAGTGGATGGAGAAAGACGTCGCCGGCCTGGGCAGCAGCACGCCGATCGTGGTCTTCGCCCACGTTCCGCTTTGGACGATCTACGAACAATGGGGCTGGGGAACACAGGATGCCGCCCGGGCGCTGGGATATCTGAAACGTTTCGGATCGGTCAGCGTTCTCAATGGGCATATCCATCAAATACTTCAGAAAGTGGAAGGGAATATCACGTTCCACACGGCGCGGTCAACCGCGTTCCCCCAGCCGGCGCCGGGCACAGCGGAATCGCCCGGCCCGATGAAAAATATCGCGGCGGATAAGCTGCGAAGCTATCTCGGCCTGACGCGCGTGGACTACGTGGAGCACTCCGGCATGCTCGCCACCACGGATTCGACCCTCGCGGATGCCGCGCCGGCGACGCAGTTGTAGATGTCTGCAGCGGCTTTTCGCCTTCAATTCTTTTTCTCAGCTCATCGGGAGGAATTTCAATATAATGCCCGGATTCGATGACAGACCCATCGTCTGATCCGCAAATTTCGCTGGCGCTGCCGCCGGAAGTAGCGGCCGAGCCGGGGCCGGGGGAGCCGATTACCGGTGTGGAATATCCACCCGCGGCGCCGAACGCTCGCGAAGTTTCCGATTCTCCAAAAGGCCGCTGGACCATCGGAACGCTCTCCTACACCGCATGGGGATTGGCCGGGCTGTTTGTCCTGCTGCTGGGCGGCGATTTCGCATATGCGGTGCGCGAGCGCTCGGTCGGACCGGTCGTGCAGTTGATGCTCCGGCGGCTGCACGCATCGGACACCACGATGGCGTTTTATTTCTCAACGATCCCGACGGCGCTTACGCTGGTGATCAGCCCGATCATGAGCTTTAAGTCCGACCGCTACCGCAGCCGATGGGGCAGGCGAATTCCTTTTCTGCTGATCCCCACGCCCATCGCCGCCGTGTCGATATTTGGAATTGGATATGTGAATGAGCTGGGTATTTTCGTGCAGCACCTGCTGGGAATGCCGCCGTCGCGCGCCGGTGAATGCGCGCTGGGATGTTTTGCGGTGCTGTGGACATCGTTTGAAGTGGCGACGGTCACCGCCGCCGCCGTGTTCAACGGGCTGGTGAACGACGTGGTGCCGCGGCAATTGCTGGGGCGATTTTTTGGACTGTTCCGCCAGGTCAGCTTGGGTGCGGGGATCATCTTCAACTACTGGGTGCTGGGCCAGGCCGAGGTGCATTACCGCGCGGTCTTCATCGGAATTGCCGTGGTCTTTTTTGTCGGTTTCACGGTCATGTGCGTGGGCGTCCATGAAGGGGAATACCCTCCTCCACCGGCCATCACCGGCGATGGGCACAACGTCATCTGGAACGCGACGCGGCAATATTTTCAGGAATGCTTCGGCCTGGCGTATTACCGGTGGCTGCTTGTCGGCATGACGCTGGCGTATGTGGCCTTCACGCCCGTCAACTTGTTTTCACTCCTCTATGCCAAGCAGATCAACGTGTCGATGCAAACGTATGGTCATCTTCTGGCTTATTCATATTTTATTTCGTTCTTCCTCGCTTCACCGCTGGGTTGGCTCGTGGATCGCGCCCACACCCTGCGAGTCACGATGGCGACGCTGCTGGTTTACGGTGTCCTCATGCTCGGCTTTGGATTTATCATCCACAGCACCTGGACATTCGGACTCGTGCTGGTGCTGCACACCGTTCTTTCCGGGTGCTATTGGACTGTCTCGGCTCCGCTGGGGCAGGCGCTGTTCCCGCGGATAAGCTTTGCCCAGTACGCATCGGCGTCGGGAATCGTGACCGCGCTGTTCACGATCGTTTTTGGCCTGGCGATGGGAGCCGGCCTCGATGCCACCGGACATGCGTATCGGCTGACGTTTTTCCTGGGCGGGTTGCTGGCGATTGCGGGGCTGGCGACGCTGATGGTCGTACACCGGAAATTCATGAGGCTGGGAGGTCCGCGCGATTATGTCGCGCCGCAGCCGGGACAGATCGCGATTTAATCGAGTTTCAATTCGGTGGAAGTAACTGCAAGGTGCCGCTCGTAATCCGGCCCGTTCCCGCCAGGCGGTGCGCCAGGCCCGTTTGCGGATCGTATTCCCATGCTGAAACGGTTTTGGTCCCGCTCGGCAAACTGATGGGATTGACGATTATATTCCAACCGCTCTTTTCGTAGGAGTGATGGTGCAATACCGCCGCCACGTCTGGCCGATCTTCGCCGACGAGAGTCTCGGCAAATGCCGTTGACGCGCCGCTTCCATCATCGCTCGCCAGCAGCACCACTTCGCCGGGGTCGTGCCGATACGGCACAATCGCCCAGCCGCTGATGCGCCACCCCCCGTTCTCGTCGGAAATTCCATCGAGATGTCCGAACGACGTGGCGCCTGAAGTGCCGGCGATCCTGGTCAGGTCGCGGCTTTTCACCAGTCCGGGCGATAAAATTCCCGTCTCGTCCAGAAAATCCTTCTGAGCGCGAATTTTCGGCGGCGTGTAAATGCCCAGCGGGTTTGGGAAAATATTCAGCAGTTGCGTGACCGCCTTCCCCTGGAGCCGCACGTGGCGATCCTCCCACATCTGCCGCGTACCGCCGATCTGCGTTGTGATGTAGGGGATCATCAGCAGCGCGATTCCAATTGCCGCGATGATCTTCGCGGATGCGAATTCGCCTCGCCGATAAAATTCCCGGACGATCATCGCGCCCAGGTACACAAGCCCGACCACCAGGTAGATCGAAAATCCCGTATATCGCGAATCCTGGGAATGAATGACGCCAAATCCAAGCCTTCCCGCGGTGGTGGTGCAGGCGCTGGCCAGCGTGTAGGCGCAGAGCACGAGCCACACCGCCGCCGGTTCGAAAATTTCCTGCCGATGCCGAATCCGCCAAAGAAACGCGCTAGCGCCCAATAAACATCCCAGCAGCACGATGCCGAAGACGACCGAAGCCCACACCTGCTCATATCCCTGCGCCAGTGCCGCGCCGAGAAAAGCCGCGAAATACTCGGCGGCGTCCAGCGGATGCTTCAGCGCCAGCAGGAAACTCGGATGCCACGGGGGTTTATAGTAACCGTGGTAATACACGATCATGTTCACCGCGCACGCCGCCGCCCAAAGCCATAATTGCCGTGAAAAACGGCGCGTTTGACCGAGCGATCCGGCGATCAGCGGCGCCGGCAGAATCAGCCACGCGATCTGTCCGATGGCGTATGAATAAGTGGAGATCGTCGCCAGCAGAATCCCCAGCGCGAATTTCCACGTCACGCCGAGGTTCGTGAACGCGATCAACGTTGCCGTCGAGATGCACAGTATGGGCACGACGACGATCATCTGGATTCCCCACGTCCAGTTTTGCGATTGCGCCGTGGAGAAGAGCACGAGGTTGGCTGGAATCCACAGCAGCAGGCATTGCCGGAGGTTCATTCGCATCACCCGCCGGCTCAGCAGGAAAATATTCAGGGAAACCAGGCACGTCGCGACGAATTCGATCCACATGTCATACCGCACATCCCAGTGCGTGATCGAGCCCACCGCGACCATCAGCATCAGCGGAAACGCCGATCGCGATTCATTGTGCTGCGCGAGAAAATCGCCGACCGTCAGCGTATGCGCCGCCAGATGCTGGAAGAGGAAGATGAACGCGCTGTCGTCGGCGTAAAGGATGTTCACCGCCGTCGCGGAGATCAGCCATCCGAGGTAAACCGCCGGCATCACTGCAATGGCAACAAAGAGCGGAGACCACAAATGAGCGTATCTGCGGACGACGGGCGCATCGGTCACCGCATCGGTGGTCATGACGGGGTATGTAATTAGTGCAGGCTGCAAGTGCAAGTAGAGAGTTAAATCTTCGATGGTTGGTCGCCCTCATCGTGCCGATAGATAAAAACCGCCACGTGCTCCATCGTCACCATGCCTTCGCGAACCATCGTCTCCAAATGCGGCAGCAGAAGGTTGATCTTCTCCTCCGAATCGACGATCTCGATCAGCACCGGTAGATCCGACGACATCGCCAGCACCGCCTCTTTATGAACCAAACTGTTGGCTCCGAAACCTTCGGTGCCCTTAAGCACCGTCGCGCCGGCGAGGCCAAGCTCGCGGGCCTTGAGCACGATCGCCTCATATAGCGGTTTGTGCTCAAACTTGTCGGATTCGCCGATGAACGCGCGCAGCAGGACGCCGTTTTCCTTGATGCTCATATGACTCCCTGGCTGAATATGCGGCACTGTGGAAAGAGGCGCCAGCGCCGCGGCAAGCTGTAAACGATTGGGTTCGTCCTGCGCCCGTCGGCGATACATCATCACTGCCGCGCGCTCCAGCGTCAGCATTCCATTGGCCATGATCTCGCTCAGCGGCCCATTCACGAAGTCGGAAATCTTCTCGGCGCTGTCGACGATTTCGACGATCACCGGAACGTGCTGGGCGATTCCCCAGTTGCTCTGCCGGACGATGCCGTGAAATCCCGCCCCCATGATCCCGCGAAGCACCGTGGCCCCGGCAAGATTGCCCGTTCGTGCGGCCGCGACGATCCGCTCGGATGTGGACATCATCGGCGCGCGATCGGCGCTTTGCAGGTAAGCGCGGAGCAGAACTTGCTCCCCGATCAGGCTCATAACGACCTCGCCAGCAGCACGCCGAGATAAACCCCGATCAGGCCCAGCGCCAGGCTGCCGATCAGGTTCAAACCCGCCAGAAGAAAAGCGCCGTCATCGGTGAGCTTGAAGCAATCGTACATGTAGGTGGAGAACGTCGTGTATCCCCCCACGAATCCCACGGCAATCGCCAGGCGAACGCTGTCCGAGACATTTTTGGAGCCGATATAGGTGAGAAACCACCCCAGGAACATGCTGCCCGTGACATTGATCAGCAGCGTCGCGAGGGGAAACCGGAAGTTGAAGCGTCCAAAATAATATCCGATGAGGTATCGCGAGATGGTTCCCACGAACCCACCCGCGCCGACGGCCAGGCATCGCGACAGCAGAAAATTCATTGATTCACTCCGAGGGTAGTGGGCCTGTTCGAGTTGTCATTTTACTTATTTCCAGCCAACCATTCATGAGCCGCGATCGCAAATGCTAGGAATGCAAAGGCGACTCCGCCAAAGATGCCTATCCAAAATTGAACAGGTCTTTGCACTCTGGCGACGAAACCGCCGGATTTTGTCCTGAAATATCCGTTATAAAGGTTTACAAATGTCGAAACCAGCGCGATAAATCCCCCTGCCAAGAAGAATGACAGCTTCAAAGCCATTTTGAAAATTCTAACCAATTGATGTAATCAATTCCTCATCCGATTCATGCTCCGATTCACTGGGTAGGTTGTGGAGACCTAACCGGACCCGTAAATTTGAAATTCCGTATGATCGGTGGACGTTATTCTGCCGAACACGAGCATTTGCTCGAATAATCTCGCCAATCACCGCTTCGTGCGAGCTTGGTGGGCCTGGTTACGTTCGAACCATCCGTTTGAGAGCGAGGCGATAAGTCGACGCCTGCGGCGTCAGGTGCCAAGGAGTTTCGCGCTCAAGCGCGCCCTCAACCGTCACAAGGTAGCCCGCCTTGTCCAACCTCCGCTTGAGCCGGCAAAAATGCGAGGAATCCTTCTTCCCGGTGAGGTCGGACAACGGGGCGTCGCTCTGGACGGTTGAGGGCGAGCACGTGCTCGAAACTCTTCAACAATTGCCGCCGAAGGCGGGGACTCGATTCGCCCGATGCATAAGGATCTTTCGAGCGTTAACCGGCCCACCACACACGCCCAAAGCGACAACTGGGCCAACTATTCGAGCCAATGACTGCGTTCGGCACTATGCCGGTCATCGATAAAAAATATTCTGCTGCTTGAACTCCCGCTTTATTGGTTGGGTTGTTATGCCGGCCGGGCGTACAATCCCCCAAAGATGGAAACGCCGCAAACACCTTCGGGTCCGGATGTCGATCGGCTGATTGTCCCTGACGATCTGCTGAAACAGGTGCAAGCGACGCGCGAGCGTTTCCACGAGCAGAAGCTGGAATTGGAAAAGGCGATGGAAGCGATGGACTACGATCACGGCAAGCACGTCAAGGAGCGCTACGCCGAGCTGCAAAAGACCGAGCGGGAAATGGAAGAGTTGAACGACAAGGTCCGGGAAATCCTGGGCAGGAAAGCTTGAGGCATGCTCGGTTACCACACCCATCGACGCAGAACCGCGCTGAACATGGGGCTCGACTATCTCGCGTTCGGCCTGTTCGGCCAGATATTCAGCGCGATTCTGATTCTGCTGCTCTACGAGGGATGGGCCATGCCCGTCACGGCCGTGGGCATGATGTCGATGATCATCTCCACCGGCGTTCTGGTGGGCGGGTGCGCGAAGTTCGCGAGATTTCACGGCCTGCCTTCGGTGTGTGGATTGCTCGGAATGCTCAGCATTCTCGGCGTGCTGGTTCTGGTGGTAATCCCACCGCTGCTGCGCGGCCGGCCCGCGGGCGAGGGATTTTCCGTCATTTTCGCCGAGCCCTATCGCCGCGATGTCTGGCGGATGGAGGTGCGCGTCAAGCTCGATGAAACCGTCGGCGCCGGCGTCACTGAGCCGATCATCCTTCAGCTTCCGCGCGGGGCAAACATCGGCACGGCGATGAAAATCCTCGCCGGCGTGATCCCCGACCTGATGGACGGCGATCTGCCCGGCGCATCGTTCGCCGTCAACGGGGCACTGGCCGATCGCCGTGCCGAGCTTAGCGATGGGGATGAAATGATCATTTCGAGGGCGTCCGGCGTTTGCCAATAGAAGAACTCTCTGCAACTTCTTGATTCCCTGGCGCATGAACCTGAGTCATCCCCCCTTTTTGAAGTGGCTTTCGGGAGTGAGGGCTGAAATGCAAAATCATTGTTGTCGTTGCGCGGGCGATGCCGAACACGACCTTTTGCTCGAATGATGAACCTGACCGCCGATTCGAGCGGGCATGGTGGGCCGGTTGACGGTCGAGCCAGCTGTTTGCAGTGAGGCAAGTAGTCGACGCCTGCGGCGTCAGGCGCGAAGGAATTTCGAACTCGGGTTCGACCTCAACCGCCGCAAGTCAGGCATCCTTGAAACCTCGGACAACGATCACGTTATATACCGGGCCCTTTAGGGTGAGATTCCGCCAGATGGACGCCTTGATGCTCCGGTGGCGGATGGTATGAACGGGCCGGTTCTCGCCCGGCTGGGGCGAGACGGCGTCTCGCTTTCTATCAGGTGCAACACGAGGCATGGGATCTCCTTTCAGGTTAGAGGATCGAATAAATATTCGCTGAAATCGTTGGATGCTTACGAGCGCGGACTATCTGGCCGCTGCGGTATTGTGCATTGATCTCGTCATCAATGATCAAGAACGGATCTATCTTCAGTGTGCCAGAATTTTGAAGTTGGCGCAATGATTTGATTCAAATCTGGATGATTTGATGTTTAACGGGAATGGTCATGGCTCAACTCCGACGCCGAAACCCCAGCCGACTGCGGGGCGAAAGCCGACGGATAAACCGCGCGAAACGGCTTCGTCACAATCGATTCAGAACAAGGACAAAACAAACGGCGGGTTAGTTGATTCGATCTTAGAGCATTTCTGATTCACTCGATGTGTCGCTTCGCGCTAAGAGCAGACCTCTGCCTTAAAGTCTCAGAGTCTCCGGATCCACAAAATGGGCTGCTTTGGGCAATGTTATTACCGCGCATTACTGCGCATCATCACTTCTTACATCGCGTCCGCATACGCATACTTGTTTCTAGACTTTCCATGACATCAGACTCCCGACCCCTTTGAATTTCCCCCGGCGCATCATCGTCTGCCGCCCGCGACGGGCCGATCACGTGCCGCAAGAGAATCGGTGGTTTGCTGAGGCATTACCATCGAAAGGAGGCGGCTTGAGGCGCGGATGAGTTTTTTTACACTGCGGGCTTGATCATGTGCACAACCTCGCCATCACACTTTCCGCTACGCCGGAAACGGTATTCCATTGACTCGTCAGAAAGCACAATTCCGGATGGTGGCGCGATGTCGCAGATTTTCTTGCCAGCTAGCGGCGCGGATGAGTTTATTTACATTACGGTTTTTTTACACTACGGGCGCGGATGAGTTTTCTTACACTACGAAAGCTACGTCCCCTTCAATCTGACTCCTCAATTCCTCTATCCTTGGCCTCTTGGATGAATGCCTGCAGATAGTCGTTGAGTTTTATATTTTTAGGAAGTCTGTAATCCCGCCATACATTTTCGCCTCTCGCACGGCTTGCTTTATTCAGGTTGTGCAATGTAGGCCATGTACATTTTTTGAATTCCTGGTCTAATTTAGTTAATTCGTCTTTCATCGTAGCGCGTTCTGCTTCCGAAACTAGTGGTAATACTTCGTCAAGTACGGCTCGCTTCACCAACGCGTACCAGAAGTCATATATTATCCAAGTGGTATTTGTATTTGATATGCCGCGCACGGCGCCGCGCCAGCCTCGTAACAAGCCCTCAATGCCCGCCTCGGCGGCTTTGCTCTTGTACCCGATCGACAGAAGGTATTTTGAGACTTGATCGTTCATGGTCTGCCGGGTTTTCCCGGAAAGTTTTTGTCAAAGTATTCTTCATCTGCCGGAAAAGCTGTTCCCGCTGTTCCCGGGCGCGGCAGGATTACTATAATCCCACTGTCGGGGTCGTAAATAGCCTCAGTACCATCACTAGGGTCGACCCCCACCTTTACAGATGAATCATTAGCGGCGGCATCGTCTATTAATCCCTCGATGTAGTCCGCCATTAATCCAGGATCACCCTGGGTCCAAGGCGGAAAAGCTTCTTCCCTACCGTCATCGGCCCCCAGTACATGGTCCACAATCCCCTCAGCTACCGCACGGGCACCCTCCGCCGAAACAAATACGGAGAGTGCGCTAGCATTGCCCGACGAATATTGCGCAATTTGGGCAGATGTCTGAGAAGGCACCCATATACCCCTTATCACCAAATCGCTCTTCGACAAGGTTCAAGACGTTATGACTCGCCGGAGCAAGCCTACACCCATACGACTAAAAACCTATGTTTATCGCGGGTTACTCCACTGCGGCGAATGCGGCTGCGGCATCACGATGGAAACCCAGAAGGGGCACAATTACCTGCGTTGCACCAAGCGCGTGAAGCAAGGTTGCTCACAACCCTACCTTCGAGAGGAGGCATTGACCGACCAAATCGCCGCCGTTTTAGACACGCTATCGCTTCCCGACGAAACGGCCGACTGGCTCATTACAGAAGTTGAGAAAGCTCGCCAAAGGGAAAATTCCATCATCGAAGATGCCCGAAAAAAAATACAAGCGGATATCGCGAAGCTCGACAATAAACTGGATCGTCTTACTAGCGCCTACCTGGATGCCGGCGCATTTTCGGCCGCGGAATTCCGGAAACGAAAGGCGGAAACTATCGAAGCCAAAAAGAAACTTCAGGAAAATAACCTAAACCTTGAACGGGGCGACGTGGAACGGTTCGAACCGCTCAAGCGGTTCGTAAATGGCTCTAAACAAATGAAATATGTCGCTTCACGACGCAATCCCCAGGAATTGAGACAGACGCTTGAACAAGTCGGTTCGAACCTCCAATTGAACAACCGCCGCCTTAACTGGGAACCACGCGGAGCGTGGCAACTCGTTGTAGATAAAGGTTCCTTTGCCCACGGCAACGCCGCGCCGGAAATTTCCGGCGCGGCGTCTTGTGGTAAAACTCGCCTCTATCCCAACGAGTCCGGGCGGCGGGAGTCGAACCCGCACGGGCATTTCTGCCCAACGGATTTTAAGTCCGTAGCGTCTGCCGTTCCGCCACGCCCGGCTTGCGCGCGGCGCCCAATCCTATCCGATGCGCCGAGCCCAACCAAAACTGTCACCTGTGCAGCACCACCAGCGCGAAGATTCCAAAGATCACGCAGTACCATCCGAACGGCGCCAGCCGATGGTGCCGAAAATAGCGCATCAAAAATCGCGTGCTCAGATAGGCGCACAGCCCCGCCACCACCGCTGAGAGAATCGTCGCGCCCAGCATCGGCCGCGCATCCGGTTTCAGCAGCGTCGGCACCTTCAGCAGCGCCGCCAGTCCGATCACCGGCGTCGCCAGCATGAACGAAAATCGCGTGGCCTGCTCGTAGCTCAGCCCCGCCAAAAGTCCCGCCGCGATGGTCACACCGCTGCGAGAAATCCCCGGCACCAGCGCCAGCGTCTGCGTCGCCCCGATCGCCGCCCCTTCGATCAGCGTCAGATCCTCCGCCTTGCGGCGCTGATCTGTCTGATCTTCCGCGGGATCGTCCATCGGCGCGCCTGCTGAAATCGGATCCTTCTCCATCGCGCTGATGCGCCGCTTGGCGATATCCGCCAGCAGCATCCCCACGCCGTTCACCACCAGCACCGCCGCCACGATCCATGCCTTGGCCGGGTCTTCAAACAATTCGCGCAGCTTTTTCTCGAACACCAGCCCCAGAAATCCAACCACCACCGTCCCCGCGATCAGCAGCCACGCGAATTTGCTCGGCTCATCGTAGATCAGCTTTCCCTTCTTCGCGCTTCCAACAAACGCGGCAATCACCACTTTCCAGTCCTGCCAGAAATAGATGAACAGCGCAATCGCCGTCGCCAGGTGCAATGCCACCACGAACGCCAGAAAATTCGGCCGATCCCGTACCTGCGGCCCCAGGTTCCACCCCAGAATCGACGGAATAAGAATCGTCTGCGCCAGGCTGCTCACCGGAAAAAGTTCCGACACACCCTGAAGCGCTCCCAGAAACAGTGCCTGCCAGAGAGTAATGATCATGTCCGAGAGATTACGACCACGATTGTAAAAATGTCAAGCGATCATTCAGTTCGTCTGACTTAAAAATCATTTGGATCGGTTGACATTGTTCTGCCGAACGAGAGCACAGGCTCGAATAATTTCGCCGGTAATCGATTCTATCGCAACGGTGGGCCTGGCGACGTTCAGCGCATCCATCTGCAGTTGGGTGGGGAGTCGACGCCTTCGGCGTCCGGTGCGAAGGAGTTTCGAACTCGAGTTCGCCCTCAACCGTCGCAAGACAGCCGCCTTGTCCGACCTCCGGCTGAATCGGAAAACACTCGAGGAATCCAGCTCCCGGCGAGGTCGGACAAGCGGGCGTCGCTCTGGACGGTTGAGGTCGAGCACGTGCTCGAAACGCTTTCGCATCGGCCGCCGAAGGCGGGAACTCCATTCGTCGTGTGCGGAAGGATGCTGCGACCGTCGCCGGGCCCACCACCCGCGTTCGAATCGACCACCGGGCCAAACATTCGAGCAAGTGCCCGTGCTCGGCACGGAGACGCTCATCGATAAAAATATTTCAAATTTTGATCGCTCGCGACGTAAAGACCTAATTGGCAATCAGCCAATCCCCGCAGGCCATTGGCATTCCCCACCATCCCACTTATCATTACACCCAATATCCAACTCGGGTGATTCCGATATGGTCCTCCTTTCCCTCAGAGCCCTGTTCATCCTGCTGATGGCCGCCATCGGCTACTACTTCCTCAAGGAGCAGGCCGCCTCCATCTATCAGATCCCCGACTGGCTCATGCTGATGATCATGCTCAGCTTCGGCGTGCTGGTCGTCTGCGTCGACATCCTCTCCCCGCGCCGAAAACTCGCCATCTTTTCCGGAACATTCCTCGGCCTCATCGTCGGAATGTGCACCAGCTACGGCTTCAGCTTCATCGTCGCCCTCCTCGTCGATCGTTACATGCCCGATGCCACCGACCCGCAGAAAAACGCCATCATCGGCAATCTCAACATCGTCATCGCCGTCGTCTTCTCCTACGTCGCCATCAGCTTCATCCTCCAGACCAAGGACG
>Ga0302324_100006719_pt1 | contig 24666 bp, 21 predicted proteins | sample Palsa_T0_1_FD_201949 | JGI IMG/M metagenome (GOLD analysis project Ga0302324, IMG submission 201949) | Peat permafrost microbial communities from Stordalen Mire near Abisko, Sweden - Palsa_T0_1 | ecosystem: Environmental > Terrestrial > Soil > Palsa > Peat permafrost | place: Sweden: Abisko... | reverse complement strand
GACGAGCAGCGTTAAAAAAATTCAAATTGCCCGCTTTGACGGATATCTAGCCGCTTCCGGCGCTTCCGCTCCGGCGCGCCTCCGCCGTGGCGCGCGCTGCTCTTGCCAGGCTTGGGCATTGTGACCACGTCAGCAGTCGGCGCGCGGGCCGACGCCGCCGGCGGCGCGGCCGGGGATGACTGGCTCCCGCGGCCCTCCGGCGCGCCGCGCCCGCTGGTGGTGACGGGTGCGATCGCGGCAGCCGCGGCCGCGGGCACCGGGCTGGTGGCGCTGACCCTGCTCGTGCTAGCGGGCTGGATCGCGGCACCGCACGCCGGCATCGGCCTAACCGGCGTGCTCCGCGCCGCCGCGGCGCTCTGGCTGGTGGGCCATCATGTCGGGTTCACCCTGCACGGGGCCGGCCGGATCGGCCTGCTGCCGCTGGGCCTGGTGCTGCTGCCCGGCGCGCTGCTCTGGCGTGCCGGGCGATGGGTGGTCAGCAGCGGCGGCGTCGCCAGGCTCCGGCACGTCGGCTATGCGGCGCTCGCGCTGGCGGTTCCCTATGCCCTGGTGTCGGGCGCGCTGGCGCTCGCCAGCGCGTCGCGGCTCGCCACGCCGTCCGCGCCGCAGGCGGTGCTCGCCGGGTTCCTGCTGGCGCTGGTCGCCGGGGGACTGGGCGGCGCCCGCGCGCTCGCGCCGTGGCGGCAGATCGCCGGGCTGCTCGCGGTGCGCCTCCGCCTGGTGATCCTCGGCGGCACCGGGGCGCTCGCGGTCCTCGCGGTGGCCGGCGGCGTGCTGGCCGGCGCCTCGCTGGCCGCTCACCTCGGCCAGTTCAGGTCGGTCGATGCGGTACTCGCGCCCGGGCTCGTCGGGGACATCCTGCTGCTGCTCGCCCAGCTCGCCTACGTGCCGAACGCGATCATCTGGGCTATCTCGTTCATGCTCGGCCCCGGGTTCGCGTTCGGGACCGGAACAGTGGTGGCCCCGACTGGCTCAGCCCTGGGATCGCTGCCTGCATTTCCCATGCTGGCGGCCCTGCCTGCCGGAGTGCACAGCGCGCTGCCTGCCTGGCTGTCCGTCGCGGTGCTCGCCTTGCCCTACCTGGCCGGGGCGTTCGGCGGGCTGCTGATGACGCGGGCGGCGCCGGCGCTGTCGCTGGAGGCGGCCCCGCTGCTGGGGTTCGCCTCCGGAGCGCTGGCCGGATGCGTCACCGGGGCGCTCGCGGCGTTCGCTGGCGGGCCGCTCGGAGACGGGCGCCTCGCCGCGGTGGGCCCGTCCGGCTGGCAGGTCGCCGCGGTCGCCTCCCTGGAGGTAGGCGTCGCCGCCGCGACAACGGCCGGGGTGGCCAACTGGCGGTCGCTGCGGCGGGCGGCCGACAGCCGCGGTGCGGGCCAGGAGGACGTTGCGGGCCAGCCGGGCCAGCCTGGCCAGCAAGGCGCGCCGGGCCGGCAGGGCGCGCCATGGCCGTCCGGGCCGCCGATGACGGCCAGCGACGAGGACGGGCACACGATCTACCTGGATCCGTGGGCGGGAGAAGGGCGGCCGGGCACCGGGCGCGGCCCGGCCGCCGGCGGTCACGGGCCGTCCGCCCTGCCATAGCGAACCGGATGGCCGTAGCAAACCGGATGCTGGCGGCCGGGTCGGCCGCTCGCTAGCTGGGTATCACCACATCGGGGACATCACGAGGTAGCGGCGCGGACCGCGGCGCGGGGGAGACCATCCGGTCCCCGAGCGTCTGGAGGCACGCCCATGACGTCTGGCGATCGCCTGATCACGGCTTCTGCTCACTGTCCGCACAGCCCAGCCGCCGCCGCTGCACGGCTGCCCGCCGCCGCCGTACGGCTGCCCGCCGTCGTCGCGCAGTCGGCTTTCGCCCACGGGGCCGACATCGCCGTCGCGGTGTTCGTCGTCATCATGGTGATCGTGGTGGTGGCCATCACCATCGCGGGCAGGCACGCGCGAAAGTGGGGACCACGCTCGGGACGGTCAGTGCCCCCGACCAGGAGCCAGCGAGCCGCGGCCGCCGACGAGGCGGCGGCGCTGCGCCAGGGCGACCCATCCAACCCGGATGCGCCGGGAAACCAGCAGGACGATCTCTGAGTTCCGGCGGTGCGGGTGGCCGAGTCGGCCCCGGCTAGGTGCGGCCCCGGCTAGGTGCGCCCCCGGCTCGGTGCGGTGATTCCGGCGCGGGTCCTGGTGGCGCCCAGCCGCGGGCGTGCTGCCGGCCCGGTCCGGTGCGGTGATTCCGGCGCGGGTCCTGGTGGCGCCCAGCCGCGGGCGTGCTGCCGGCCCGGTCCGGTAATTCGAATAGCGTGGCTGGGACTTTACTGTCGCTGTATCTACAGCGGAGTCCCAACCACGTCGTTGCCGCCCGGCTATTAGCGGGCCGACCGGAGCCTGCTGGTCTCCGCGTCGACCGACCGGGTGAGCTGGCTCTGGCAGTCCTGCTGGGCCGCCAGCGTGATGGCGCTCTGCATGCACCGGGAGTAGGCCGACAGCTGATTCCACAGCACGGCGAAAGTAACCAGGAGCAGGACGCTGCACAGCACGCCGATTGCGCCGATGACGATCGCCGAGATGGCCCCCCGCGGGCGCCCGGCGGCAGCCCGCCGGGACCGGGTCACCACTGATGCCCCGAGCCAGACGGCGACTGCGCCCACGGCGAGCGAGGCCGCGATCAGGAAGACGCCGCGCCGGAAATTGCCGAGCCCGACCAGTTCGGAGACGCTGAGCAGGCCGAACATGCTGAGCAGGCCCAGCACAAGCGCCGCGACCGCGCGCTGCTGTAGCCCGGGCAGCGGAGGCCGCCCCGGCTGAGGTGCCCGGCGACGAGCACCCGGTGACGATCCGCTCCGCCACGGCCCGCCTGGCGACGGCCCGCCGGGTGACGGCCCGCCGGGCGACGGCCCGCCGGGCGACGGCCCGCCGGGCGACGGCCCGCCTGGCGACGGCCCGCCTGGCGACGGCCCGCCGGGCGACGGCGCGGGACCCTGGCCGGCCGGCTGCTCAGGGAAGCTCAGCGGGGGGTGCGGGATCTTCTCGGCGGGCAGGACCGGCTCCTTCCTGGCTCGCTACGGCTGACTCTGCTATTCCATCACCTCCCGCCGTCCCCGCGCGTGGATCATGTGCCGCTGCATCACCTCCTGTGCCCGCGCGTCGATCATGTGCCGCTGGCCGACGTTATGGTGACGGCATGACAGCGCGCCTCGTCGTGCTCGTGTCCGGCACGGGGACCAACTTGCAAGCCCTGCTCGGCGCCTGCGCCGACGATAGCTACGGCGCGCGGGTGGTCGCGGTCGGCGCGGATCGTCCCGCCATCGCCGGGCTGCGGCGAGCCGAGGTGGCGGGCGTGCCGACCTTCTGGCACCGGGTGGCGGACTACCCGGCCCGCCAGGACTGGGACCTGGCACTGACCCGGTCCTGCGCGGCCTTCGAACCGGACCTGGTGGTGTCCGCTGGTTTCATGAAGCTGCTTGGCACGGCCTTCCTCGCCCGGTTCGGCGGGCGGCTGATCAACACCCACCCCTCATTGCTACCGTCGTTTCCTGGCATGCACGGCGTGCGGGACGCGCTGGAATACGGGGTGAAGATCACCGGCTGCACGGTCTTCATGGTGGACGCGGGGACGGACAGCGGCCCGGTGATCGCGCAGGCGGCCGTGCCGGTGCGGGGCGACGACGACGAGGCGTCCCTGCATGAGCGGATCAAGCAGGCGGAACGCTCGCTGCTTGTCGACACGGTGGGCCGGATGGCTCGTGAAGGATGGGCCCTGGAGGGCAGGAAGCTGAGGTTCAGCCGATGACCGAGGTACCGATCAGGCGGGCGCTGATCAGCGTCCATGACAAGACCGGGTTGGCGGACCTGGCGCGGGAACTGCACCAGGCCGGGGTCGAGATCGTCTCCACCGGCAGCACCGCGGCGGCGATCACGGCGGCTGGCCTGCCGGTGACGAAGGTCGAGGACATGACCGGCTTCGCCGAGTGCCTGGATGGGCGGGTCAAGACATTGCACCCGGCCGTGCACGCCGGGCTGCTCGCCGACGACCGGAAGCCGCAGCACCTGGTGCAGCTGGCCGAACTCGGGATCGAGCCGTTCGAGCTGATGGTGTCCGGCCTCTACCCGTTCGAGCAGACCGTCGCGGCGGGCGCGGCGCCGGACGAATGCGTGGAGCAGATCGACATCGGCGGACCGGCCATGGTACGAGCCGCGGCGAAGAATCACGCCCGGGTCGCTGTCGTGACCGATCCGTCGATGTACAGCGCGGTGGCGGATGCGCTGCGGGCGGGCGGGTTCACGCTGGAGCAGCGCCGCCGCCTTGCCGCGCAGGCATACGCTCGCACGGCCGCCTATGACGTAGCTGTTGCGTCCTGGTTCGCCTCGGTCTACGCGCCCGACACCACCGCGATGGCCACTGGCTGGCCGGACGTCATCGGCTCGCTGTGGGCTCGCAGCGAGGTTCTCCGCTACGGCGAGAATCCGCACCAGCGAGCTGCCTTGTACGCGTCGGGACTGGGCCGGGACGGTATCGCGGGCGCCGAGCAGCTGCACGGCAAGGCGATGTCCTACAACAACTACGTGGACGCTGACGCGGCGCGCAGCGCGGCCAACGACTTCGCCGAGCCATGCGTGGCGATCATGAAGCATTACAATCCCTGCGGGATCGCGATCGGCACTGACCTCGCCGATGCCCATCGAAAGGCCCACAATTGCGACCCGGCCTCGGCCTACGGCGGCGTCATCGCGGCCAACGGGGTGGTCACCGCCGACCTCGCCCGGCAGATCGCCGAGGTCTTCACGGAGGTCCTCGTCGCTCCCGGCTTCGAGCCCGCGGCACTGGACATCCTGACCGCGAAGAAGAACCTGCGGCTGCTGCGCTGCCCGCCGCCAGACCGTTCAGCGGGAGTGCAGTGGCGTCCGGTCAGCGGCGGCATGCTGCTGCAGTCCGCCGACCGGGCCGACGAGCCAGGCGACGATCCGGCGGGCTGGCGGCTGATGGCCGGGCCGCCGGTGAGCGAAGCCGCGCTGCGCGATCTCGCCTTCTGCTGGCGGGCATGTCGCTGCGTCAAGTCGAACGCCATCCTGCTCGCCTCCGGGGGAGCGTCGGTCGGCATCGGCATGGGTCAGGTCAACCGGGTGGACGCGGCGCGGCTGGCCGTCACGCGGGCCGGCCACCGGGCGCGCGGCTCGGCCGCGGCGAGCGACGCGTACTTCCCGTTCTCTGATGGCCTGCTCGTGCTCGCCGAAGCAGGCGTGAGCGCTATCGCGGAACCGGGCGGGTCGGTGCGCGACGGCGAGGTGATCGAGGCCGCGAGCGCCGCCGGGATCAGCCTCTACTTCACTGGCGTCCGGCACTTCTGGCACTGACCGCCCGGGCACGTCCGGCACCGACCGTCCGGCCTGGGCGCTGGGCGCTGGGCGGCGGCGCGGCAGCCGGCTCGCTCGGGCACAATGGACTGCGATGAGTGCACGCATCCTGGACGGCAAGGTCGCCGCCGCCGAGATTCGCGATGAGCTGGCGCACAGAGTAGGCGAGCTGGCGCGTCATGGCCGCGCTCCCGGCCTCGGTACCTTGCTGGTCGGTGACGATCCCGGCAGCCGTGTCTACGTCAACGCTAAGCACAGGGACTGCGCGCAGGTGGGGATACTCAGCATCCGTCGCGACCTGCCGGCCGACGCCAGCCAGCAGCAGGTCGAGGATGCCGTCGACGAGCTGAACGCCGACCCGGCGTGCACCGGCTACATCGTCCAGCTGCCGCTGCCGCCAGCGCTGGATCCGCAGCGGGTGCTGGAACGGATGGACCCGGCGAAGGATGCCGACGGGCTGCATCCGGTCAACCTCGGCCGGCTGGTACTGGGCGAGCCCGGCCCGCTGCCCTGCACGCCGCACGCAGTCGTGCGGCTGCTCCGCCTTTACGACGTGCCGTTGGCTGGCGCCGAGGTGACCGTGGTCGGCCGCGGCATCACCGTCGGCCGCTCGCTGGGACTGGTGCTGACCCGCCGCGGCGAGAATGCGACGGTGACGTTGTGCCACACCGGCACCAAGGATCTCTCCGTCCATACCAGGGCGGCGGACATCATCGTGGTGGCCGCGGGCAGGCCAGGGCTGCTGACGGCCGACATGGTCCGGCCCGGCGCGGCGGTGCTGGACGTGGGCATCACCAGGACGGATGCCGGGCTCGTCGGCGACGTCGACCCAGACGTCGCCGAGGTGGCTGGGGACCTTGCGCCGATGCCCGGCGGGGTCGGCCCGATGACCCGGGCAATGTTGCTGTCCAACGTGGTCGAGGCGGCGGAGCGCAGCGCCTGACGTCGCGCCAGCCGGGTGCGGTGTTGGCTGCCCGCCGCGCCGCCGCGCCGCCGCGCCGCCGCGCCCGCCGCGCCCGGGTCACCCGGGTGCTGTTGTGGCTGGCCGCTGCGCCCCTATCCTCCCTGACCCGGGTGCGATCGGGGACTACCAGTCGGTAACATGGTGTCCGCGCACCGAGCCGAGGTACCCCCGCGCGCAGGCCGATGGCCTTCTTTTGACAGGCTTTACCTGCCTGGCTCGCGCCGCGCCCATCCGGGCCGCGGCACGGGGGCGCGCAGTTGGACAGAGGGAGGTCGGCCGCCGGTCATGAACATCGTCGTCTGCGTGAAGCAGGTACCCGACACGGGGTCGGAGCGCACGCTCAGGCTCGCCGACTCCACCGTGGACCGCGAGGGCACGGACGCGCTGATCAACGTTCTCGACGAGTACGCGATCGAGGAGGGGCTGCGGCTGGCCGAGGCACATGGCGGCGAGGTGACGATCATGACGATGGGCCCGGCGCGGGCGAGCGAGTCCATCCGCAAGGCGCTGTCCATGGGAGCTGACAAGGCGGTGCACATCGTCGACGACGGACTGGCCGGATCGGACGCCCCGGCAACCTCGGAGGCGATCGCTGCCGCGCTCGGCAGGATCGAGTTCGACCTGGTCATCCTGGGATCAGAATCGACGGACGCCAGGATGGGCGTGCTCGCCGCGATGCTGGCTGAGCGCCTCGGCCTGCCGCAGATGTCCCTCGCCAGTGAGGTGGAGGTCGATGGCCAGGTGATCAGGATCCACCGCCAGGCCGACTACGGCTATGACAAGGTCGAGGCCAGCCTCCCCGCCGTGGTCAGCGTGGTCGAGAAGATCAACGAGCCGCGCTACCCGTCCTTCAAGGGCATCATGGCCGCGAAGAAGAAGCCAGTCGAGACGCTTAGCCTGGCGGACCTCGGCATCGACCCCGCCCGCGTCGGCCTCGCCGCCAGCGGCACGGAGGTGGTGAGCTTCGCGAAGCGGCCGCCCAGACAGGCCGGCACGATCATCAAGGATGACGGTGACGGCGGCGAAAAGGCTGCGGAGTTCCTCGCCGCGCAGAAGTTCATCTGAGCCAGCGGAAGGCTGCCACTCATGGCTGAAATCCTGGTTCTCGCCGAGCATTCCGGCGAGACCGTCAAGAAGGTCACCTGCGAGCTGCTGACCCTGGCCCGCCGGTTCGGCGAGCCAGCCGTGGCCTGGGCCGGGCCGGGTGCCGAGGTAGCCAGGGACCGGCTGGCCGAGTTCGGCGCGGCCAAGGTCTACGTCGCGGCGGGCCCGGAATTCGATGAATATGTCGTGGCCCCGAAGGCTGAGCTGCTGGCCGGCCTGGTTGCGGCCGCCTCGCCGGCCGCGGTGCTGGTGGCCAGCACGCCCGAGGGCAGGGAGATCGCCGCCAGGCTGGCGGTCAGGACAGGATCCGGGATGATCACTGACGCGGTGGACATCGGCGAGGGCCTGGTGGCCGAGCTGTCGATCTTCGGCGGCGCCATCGTGGTGCATTCCAGGGTCACCTCCGGCACGCCGATCATCTGCGTCCGGCCGAACGCCATCACTCCCGAGCCAGCGCCGGGAGCAGCCGAGATCGTGCCCGCGGGCACGGAGGTCAGTGACGCGGCCAAGGGCGCGCGGGTCACCGAGCGAGTCGTGCAGGAAGGCGGCGAGCGGCCGGAGCTCGCGGAGGCGTCGATCGTCGTCTCTGGCGGCCGTGGCATGGGCAACGCGGAGAACTTCGCCATGATCGAGAAGCTGGCCGACGCGCTCGGGGCCGCCGTCGGCGCGTCCAGGGCGGCCACCGACGCAGGCTGGTATCCGCATCAGTTCCAGGTCGGCCAGACTGGCAAGACGGTCTCGCCGCAGCTGTACATTGCCGTCGGCATCTCGGGCGCCATCCAGCACCGGGCCGGCATGCAGACGTCAAAGACGATCATGGTGGTCAACAAGGACGCCGAGGCCCCGATCTTCGAGCTGGCCGACTTCGGCGTGGTCGGTGACCTGTTCTCGGTGGTCCCGCAGCTGATCGACGGGATACAGCAGCGCTCCGGCGGCTGACCAGCGGGCCGGGCAGGCCAGCGATCCGGTCGGCTGGCTGGCCGTCATCATGCCTGGCCCGACTAGGCTGGGGCAGTCATGGTTTATCCCGAGAACGCCAGCGACCGCCGGTCAGCGGGCGACACTGTCGTGTACCTCGATCACGCGGCGACCACACCGATGCTGCCCGAGGCCATTTCTGCGATGACCGAGGAACTGGCCCAGATCGGCAACCCCTCGTCGCTGCACAACCAGGGCCGCCGGGCACGCCGGGTGGTCGAGGAATCGCGTGAGCAGATCGCCGAGGCCTACGGCGCCAGGCCGAGCGAGGTAATTTTCACCAGCGGCGGCACCGAGGCGGACAACCTGGCAGTCAAGGGACTGTTCTGGGCACGGCGCGACGCCAGCCGGGAATCCCGGCGGGTACTGGCGACCTCGGTCGAGCACCACGCGGTACTTGACTCCGTGGGCTGGCTGGCCGGTCACGAGGGAGCCGACGCGTGCTGGCTCCCGGTCGACGCCGCCGGGGCGCTCAGCCCGGAGGTGCTGCGCGAGTTCATCGCCCGTGACCCTGGTGGCGTGGCGCTGGTCAGCGTCATGTGGGCGAACAACGAGGTGGGAACGGTGCAGCCGATAGCCGAGCTGGCGGCCGTCGCCCGTGACTACCAGATACCTTTCCACAGCGACGCCGTCCAGGCGGCAGGCCAGCTGCCGGTCAGCCTGGCCGGCAGCGGGGCCACCGCCCTGACCATCACCGGGCACAAGATCGGCGGGCCAGTCGGCGCGGGCGCGCTGCTGCTGCGGCGGGGCACGGATCTGACGCCGGTCCTGCATGGCGGCGGCCAGGAGGGGGACGTGCGGTCCGGCACCCTCGACGCCCCGGCGATCAGGGCCTTCGCCACCGCGGTGGAGATCTCGCGGATGCGCGCCGACGACGAGGCGAAACGGGTGGCGGCGCTGCGGGACGACCTGGTCGCGCGAGTGCTCGCCCAGGTGCCAGACGCGCTGCTGAACGGCTCGCCGCCGGGACCGGGCCGGCTGCCCGGCAACGCGCATTTCTCGTTTCCCGGCTGTGAGGGCGACGCGCTGCTGATGCTGCTCGACGCCAGGGGCATCTCCTGCTCCACCGGCTCGGCCTGCACGGCGGGCGTGGCCCAGCCAAGCCACGTGCTGCTGGCGATGGGCGCCGACGAGGCCAGAGCCCGCGGCTCACTGCGGTTCTCGCTCGGCCATACGTCCACCCAGCAGGACGTGGATGCCCTCGCCGCGGTGATCGGGGAGGTCGTCGAGCGCGCTCGCCGCGCCGCCGCCCGCTAAACCCGGGCTACCGCCTGTTTCTTGATCACGGAAACAAAGGGCTGGCGGGGCTACCCCTTATTTCCACGATCAAGGAATCTGCCGCGGACGACGCCGGGGCGCGGGGACTGGCCTCCGGGGGGCGCGGGCGCCGCATGACGCTGGATCGCGGGGGGCGACGGCGGCGCCGGTGGGCCGCCGGGCGATTACGCTCGTAGGCGATGAACCGACTGCGCGTGCTCGCTGCCATGTCCGGCGGCGTCGACTCGGCGGTGGCCGCTGCCAGGGCCGCCGAGGCGGGCCATGACGTCACTGGCGTTCATCTCGCGCTGTCCGCGAACCCGGCCTCCTACCGCAGCGGCGCCCGCGGCTGCTGCACGCTGGAGGACGCCAGGGACGCCCGGCGGGCGGCGGACGTGATCGGGATCCCGTTCTACGTATGGGACATGGCCGAGCGGTTCCGCGAGGACGTGGTGCGGGACTTCGTCGAGGAGTACGCGCGCGGGCATACTCCCAACCCGTGCCTGCGCTGCAACGAGAAGATCAAGTTCGCCGCGGTGCTTGACCGGGCGGTGGCGCTCGGCTTCGACGTGGTCTGCACCGGTCACCACGCCCGGCTGGTGCCCCCAGCCTCCGGCGGCTCCTCCCAGGCTCCCGCCTACGCCGGCCCGCGGCAGGTCACCCTGGCGGACGAGCCAGCCGGTGCGCCGCGGCTGGTGCGCAGCGTGGACGCGGCCAAGGACCAGTCGTACGTGCTCGCCGTGCTGACCAGCGGGCAGCTGCGGCGGGCCATGTTCCCGCTCGGCGGCAGTACCAAGGACGAGGTCCGCCGGGAGGCGGCGGCCAGGGGACTGGCCGTCGCGGGCAAGCCGGACAGCCACGACGTGTGCTTCATCGCCGACGGCGACACCAGGAAGTTCCTGCGTGACCGGCTGGGCGAGGCGCCCGGCCAGATCGTCGACGAGGCGGGAGCCGTGCTCGGCGGTCACGACGGCACGTACGGCTTCACCATCGGCCAGCGCCGCGGGCTGCGGATCGGCTACCCGGCACCGGACGGCAGGCCGCGGTATGTCCTGGACATCTCCCCCGCGTCCGGCACGGTCACGGTCGGCCCGGCCGAATCCCTGGACGCGGGCGAGATCGAGACACGGCGCCCGGTATGGACCGGCTGCCCGCCGCCCGCCGGTCCGGTCGACTGCCTGGTCCAGCTCCGCGCGCACGGCACCGCCCACCCGGCAACCGCCTGGCCCGACGGCGAGGGCCTGCGGATCAGCCTGGGCGAGCCGGCCCGCGGCATCGCCCCCGGCCAGGCGGCAGTCCTGTACGACGGCGACACGGTCCTCGGCTCGGCGACGATCACCGGCACCGACCGGGCCGCGCGGGCGACCACTGCGGCCACGGACAGCGCCTGATCAACGCCGGATCCGGGCCCGGCCGCCCCGCGCTGGCCAGGTCGGCGAGCGCGTATTTCCGCAGCGCCGCCGGGCCCTGGCGCGCCTGATCCAGGCCCAGAGGAGCCGCCCTATTAGGCTCAGCCAGGTGAGTCAGGAAACGCCGCCCTTTCCGTGGCCGCCCGGCAGCGCGACCGGCGTCGGCCCGATGCCGGGCACCGACCCTGCGGAGGCCATCGCCGTCGTGCTCGGCGAGCTGCCCGGGTTCCCGCACCTGCCGGAGCTTCCCGCCCGCGGTCCGGGCGCGGACCTCACCGGGCGGACCGCCGCGCTGCTCGTCGGCCTGGCCGTGGAGACGACCACCCGGGGCTGGCGGTTCGCCGCTAGGCCAGGCCGCGACCTGCGGCACGCGGACGGCCTGCTGCAGCGTGACCTGGACGCCCTGGAGGAAGTGGCCGGCGACTGCGACACCGTGTTCAAGGTCCAGGTCTGCGGGCCGTGGACGATGGCCGCCACGATCGAGCTTGCCCGCAGCCAGAACCCGGCGCTCGCCGACCCTGCCGCCGTGGCCGACCTGGCTGAGTCGCTGGCCGAGGGCATCGCCGCGCACGTCGCCGACGTCAGGAAGCGGGTGCCGCGCGCGCTGGTGCTGCTGCAGCTCGACGAGCCCGCGCTGCCCGCCGTGCTGGCGGGCAGCGTGCCGACGGCTAGCGGCCTGAACCGGATCGCCGAGATCGACGCGGCCACGACGGCCGCCGCCCTGGGCACTGTCCTGCGGGCCTCGAAGGCATTCGGCATCGTGCACTGCCCCGCCGCGGAAATTCCGTTCGGCGTCATCAGGGATTCCGGCGCGGGAGCGGCCGGCTTCGACCTCGGCCTGCTGCGGCGCGAGGACGAGGACGCGCTCGGCGAGGCCGCCGAGGCCGGCCTGGGTTTCCTGGCCGGCGCAGTACAGACAACCAATTCAGAACGCAGAAATCGGGCTGACTCCCCCGCGCCGCGCGATACCGCCGCGGAGATGATCGCCGTGTGGCGCCGGATCGGGCTGCCGGCCGCGACGCTGGCCGTCAGCGTGGTGCTCACCCCGGCCGCCGGGCTGGCCGGGGCATCGCCGGCCGCCGCGCGCGCGGCGCTCGCCCGCTGCCGGGAGGCCGCGCGGATCCTCCCGGAACTGGTCGAGGAGGGAAGGGGATGACCGAGCCCGCGGCCGCCGGCGAGGCCGCGCGGATCCTGCCGGAACTGGTCGAGGAGGGACTGCGATGACCGAGCCGCCCGCTGCCGGCGAGGCCGCGCGGCACCGGCACGCCGAGCTGGCCGAGGAGATCACCGAGCACAACTACCGCTATCACGTGCTCGACTCGCCGCTGGTTTCCGACGCCGAGTACGACACGCTGATGCGCGAGCTCCGGGAACTCGAGGAGCGGTACCCGGACCTGCGCACCCCCGACTCGCCGACCCAGAAGGTGGGCGGCGCGATCTCCACCGATTTCACCCCGGTCCAGCACCTGGAGCGGCTGCTCAGCCTGGACAACGCGTTCTCCGCCGGGGAGCTTGACGCGTGGGCGGCGCGCGCCGGGCGGCTCGGCGCCGCCGCGTCGCTGGATGACCTGGCGCCCTACCTGTGCGAGCTGAAGATCGACGGCCTGGCGATCGCCCTGGTGTACCAGGGCGGGAAGCTGATCCGGGCGGCGACCAGGGGCGACGGGGTCACCGGCGAGGACGTGACGCCGAACGTCAAGACCATCGCCGCGGTCCCGGCCCGGCTGGCCGGCGCCGGCTGGCCGGACGCCCTGGAGGTGCGGGGCGAGGTCTTCCTGCCGGTCGCCGCGTTCCATGAGCTGAACGAGCGGCTGACCGAGGCCGGCCGGGCACCGTTCGCCAACCCGCGCAACTCGGCCGCGGGCTCGCTGCGGCAGAAAGACCCCCGGGTGACCGCGACGCGGCCGCTCGGCCTGATCGTGCACGGGCTGGCGGTGCCCGGCGCGGACACGGGCGGCAGCGGCATGCCGGCCCCGGACGCGGCCGGCCTGACGGCCGCCGCGCCGGACACCCAGTCCGGCTGGTACGAGCTGCTGCACGGCTGGGGCCTGCCGGTCAGCGACCTCTGCCAGGTGGTCGATGACCTGGACGGGGTCCGGGGTTACATCGAGCATTACCGCGAGCACCGGCACGACCCGCCGTACGAGATCGACGGGGTCGTCGTCAAGCTCGACCGGCTGGCGGTGCAGCGCGCGCTTGGCGCGACCAGCCGGGCGCCGCGCTGGGCGATCGCCTACAAGTACCCGCCGGAGGAGGTGACCACCCGCCTGCTGGACATCCGCGTCAACGTCGGCCGGACGGGGCGGGTGACCCCGTTCGCCGTGATGGAGCCGGTGAAGGTCAGCGGCTCGACCGTGGACAGGGCGACCCTGCACAACGCCGACGAGGTGGCCCGCAAGGGCGTGCTGATCGGCGACATGGTGGTGCTGCGCAAGGCCGGCGAGGTGATACCCGAGGTGGTCGGGCCGGTCGCGGACCTACGGACCGGCGCCGAGCGGGCGTTCGAGTTCCCCTCGGCCTGCCCGTCCTGCGGGACCGCGCTGGCCCGCGAGGAGGGCGAGGTCGACTGGCGCTGCCCGAACGCCAGGTCCTGCCCGGCCCAGCTGCGCGAGCGGCTGTTCACCCTGGCCGGCCGAGGCGCGCTGGACATCGAGGTGCTCGGCTACGAGGCCGTGGCCGCACTGCTGGACGCGGGCCTGGTGGCCGACGAGGGGGACATCTTCGGGCTGACCGCAGACGCGCTGGCCAGCTGCCCGTTCTTCGTCAACAAGGACGGCACGCTGAGCGCGAACGCGGCCAAGCTGCTGCTTAACCTCCAGGAGGCGCGCAGCCGCCCGCTCTGGCGGATCCTGGTCGCGCTGTCGATCAGGCACGTCGGCCCGACCGCGGCCCGCGCGCTGGCCGCCGAGTTCGGCTCCGTCGACGCGATCGCCGCGGCACCCGCCGAGCAGCTGATCGAGGCCGAGGACGTCGGCCCGACGATCGCCGCCTCGGTGACCGGCTGGTTCGCCGTGGACTGGCACCAGGCGATCGTGGCGAAATGGCGCGCCGCGGGAGTCGTGCTCGCCGACCCGGATTTCGCCGGCGGCTCCCGTGCCGCCCGGCCGCTGACCGGGGTGACGGTGGTCATCACCGGCACCCTGGGCGGGTTCAGCCGGGCCGAGGCCGGCGAGGCGGTGCAGCGCCTGGGCGGGAAGGTGGCCGGCTCGGTCTCGAAGAAGACCGACTTCGTCGTGGCCGGGGAGAGCCCCGGCTCCAAGTACGACAAGGCCGTCTCGCTCGGCGTGCCCATCCTGGACGACGCCGGGCTCGTCATCCTGCTGGAGCAGGGGCCGGACGCGGCGCGCGCCGCCGCGGTGCCGGCCGGCGAGGCCTGACCTGCGCGGTTCCGCCAGGCCGCGGGCCGTGACCCACCATAGCGGTGCGAATCGTTGTAACGGATAGTATGCAATTGACTTCGGCAAGTGCGAATTTCGCCGTACGCTGCTCGCAGGCACCAGGATCAGCTAGCTGCAGCGGCGGTTGCCCCACGCGTGAGGACGGTCATGAAGGACCCGAACGACACCAGGGACATCGGCCCGCGGATCGGCTCGCCGCTCTGGCTGCTGATGACCTCGGTGACCGTTGCCGGCGGCGTGCTTCTCGGCTGGGCGCTCATCAGGCTCGGCGTAGCCGGCCTGAGCCAGCTGGCGGGCAATCCGAGGTTCTGGGTGATCGCGGTGCTCGTCGTGGTAGGCGAGGTGCGGCCGATCGTGACGCCCGGCAAGGCGGGCCCGGCCGCGCCCGTGGTCTCGCTCGCCGTCAGCTTCGCCGCCCTGCTCTGCTGGGGATTTCCCGTTGCCGCGCTGCTGCGGGTGACCTCCACGACGTTAGTCGGCGTCGCGCAGCGCAAGGCGCCGCATCGCATCGCCTTCAACGCCGCCCAGCTCGCGCTGAGCCTGGGGGCGGCCGGGCTTGCCCTGGCCGGGGCCGGGGTGCATCCGGCGCCCGGCCATCCGTGGCTGCCGGGCGGCGCCGGGCTGCCGGCCATAGCACTGGCCGCGATCGCCTACTTCACCGTCAGCTTCCTGCTGGTCTCCGCCGCGGTCGCGCTGCATTCGCGGGCTCCGTATGGGCGGACGCTCCGCACCTGGCTGCCGTACCAGGCCTTTGCCAGCTTCGTGCTGCTGTCCGTCGCGCCGCTGATCGTCGTCGTGGTGAGCCGCTCGCCGCTGCTGCTCCTGGCGTTCCTGCTGCCGCTGACCGCGATCCACGTCAACGCCGGGATCTCGCTGGAGCGGGAGCGTCAGGCTCATCATGACGAGCTGACCGGCCTGTCCAATCGCAAGCTGCTCGTGCGCAAGACCGAGGAGGCGCTGGCCGAGGCAGCACGGTCGGGCAGCACGGTCGGGTTCCTGCTGCTTGACCTGGACCGCTTCAAGGAGGTCAACGATACGCTCGGGCATCCGGCCGGCGACCAGATGCTGCAGATGGTCGCTAACCGGCTGACGCACAGCGTCCGGCCCGGCGACGTGGTGGCACGGCTCGGCGGTGACGAGTTCGCCGTGCTGCTGCCGCCGGTCCGCGACGTGGTCGCGGCCCGGGAGGTCGCCTCCCGGCTGCGGGTCGCCATCGCCGAGCCGATCCGCCTGGAGGGGATGTCGATCGAGATCGAGGCAAGCGTCGGGCTGGCCCTCTATCCCGCAGACGCGGACCGGTTCGAGCTGCTGATGCAGCGCGCTGACGTGGCGATGTACCTGGCGAAGGAGCGCCGCAGCGGCGTGGAGCGGTATGTCGCCGACTCCGACCTCAACTCCCCGGCCCGGCTGGCGCTGCTCGGGGATCTGCGCCGCGGCATCGACCGGGGCGAACTTGAGCTGCAGTTCCAGCCCAAGGTCTCGCTCCGGGACAACCGGATCGCCGGGATGGAGGCGCTGGTCCGCTGGCGGCACCCGGTGCGCGGCGTGATGGCGCCGGATGAGTTCATCCCGATGGTCGAGCAGTCCTACCTGATGCGCGACCTCACCGCCCGCGTGGTGGACATGGCGCTCACCCAGGCCTCGCTCTGGTGGCGGGACGGCATGCCGGTGCAGGTGTCACTGAATGTCGCCGCCAGGGATCTGCTGGACGCCGGGCTCGCCGAGACCATCTCCGGCGGGCTCGCCAGCACTGGGCTGCCGCCGGAGGCCGTCCTGCTCGAGATCAACGAGGGGGTGCTGACCAGCGAGCCTGCCCGCGCCGCCGCCGCGGCGAAGGCGCTGGCAGCGCTCGGCGTCTCGCTGAGCCTGGATGACTTCGGCACGGGATACGCCTCGCTTGCCCGGCTCCGGCAGCTGCCGGTCAGCGAGGTGAAGATCGATTCCTCGTTCGTCAGCCGTTTACTTGACTCCGCCGACGACAAGGTGATCGTCCGCTCCATCGTGGCCCTCGTGCACGCCCTCGGCATCCGCTCCGTCGCCGAGGGAGTCGAATCGGCGGAGGTCGCGGACGCGCTGCGGGCGATGGGCTGCGACACCGCTCAGGGGTGGCATTTCAGCGAGCCGCTCAGCCCGGCGGCGGCCACTGACTGGCTCAGGGAGCACGCCGTGCCCGCCGCCCGGCGGCTGAAGATGACGACCCCCGCCGCCCGTGCCATCAGCGTGCCGCGCCAGGCTGCCCCGCGGCGGCTGTCCGGCACCGCTGGCCAGCTGCCGCCCGCCGGCACGTCGGCCCCGCCTGGCCGGCAGTCATCGCCGCATGCCGGTTAATGGCGTCGGCCCGCGGCTGGCCCGGCCTTAAGATGGCGTCCATGCCCATTACCCGCGAAGAGGTCGCGCACCTGGCCACGCTGTCGCGGCTCGCGCTCAGCGCGGAAGAGCTCGACAGGTTCGCCAGCCAGCTCGACGTGATCATCGCCGCGGTGGCCAGGGTGCAGGAGGTCGCCGCCGACGGGATACCGCCGACGACGCACGCGGTGCCCCTGACGAACGTGTTCCGCGAGGACGTCATCGTGCCGCCGCTGGGCGCCGAGGCCGCGCTTGACCAGGCGCCGGCGGCTGACCGCGGCAGGTTCCGCGTCCCGCGCATCCTGGCGGAGGACTGATCATGGACGGCGAGCTGACCAGGATGACGGCCGCCGGGATCGCGGCGGCGGTGGCGGCGGGCGACGTGTCAGCGGTCGAGGTCACCCGGGCGCACCTGGACCGGATCGCGGCCGTCGATCCCGGCGTGCACGCCTTCCTGCACGTGGCGGCGGACGGCGCGGTGCGGGCCGCCCGCGCGGTCGACGAGCGGCGCGCGGCCGGCCAGCCGCTCGGCCCGCTCGCGGGGGTCCCCGTCGCTCTCAAGGACGTGTTCACCACCACCGACATGCCAACGACCTGCGGGTCGCGCATCCTGGCGGGCTGGCAGCCACCCTACGACGCGACCGTCACCAGCCGGCTCAGGCGGGCCGGCCTGATCATTCTCGGCAAGACCAACATGGATGAGTTCGCGATGGGATCCTCCACCGAGAACTCGGCGTTCGGGCCCTCGCGCAACCCGTGGGATCTGCGCCGGGTACCCGGCGGCTCGTCCGGCGGCTCAGCCGCCGCGGTCGCGGCGTTCGAGGCGCCGCTGGGCGTCGGCACCGACACCGGCGGGTCGATCCGCCAGCCCGGGGCGGTCTGCGGCATCGTCGGGGTGAAGCCAACCTACGGGGGTTCCTCCCGGTACGGCGTGGTGGCGTTCGCCTCCTCGCTGGACACGCCAGGACCGCTGGCCCGCACGGTGCTGGACGCCGCGCTGCTGCACGAGGTCATGTCCGGGCACGACCCGCGTGACTCGACCTCGGTGGACGCCCCGGTCCCGCCCGTGGTGGCCGCCGCCCGGCAGGCCGATGTCGCCGGGCTGCGCGTCGGCGTGGTGACCGAGCTCGGCGGCGAAGGGTACCAGCCCGGCGTCATCGCGAGATTCGCCGAGGCGGTGGAGCTGCTGGAGTCGCTGGGCGCCAAGATCTCCGAGGTGTCCTGCCCCCATTTCAGTTACGCGCTGCCCGCTTACTACCTGATCGCGCCGAGCGAGTGCTCGTCGAACCTGGCCCGGTTCGACGCGATGCGCTACGGCCTGCGGGTCGGGGACGACGGCACCCGCAGCGCCGAGGAGGTCATGTCGCTGACCCGCGCCGCCGGGTTCGGCGCCGAGGTCAAGCGCCGGATCATGCTCGGCACGTACGCCCTGTCCAGTGGCTACTACGACGCCTATTACGGCAAGGCGCAGCAGGTCAGGACACTCATCACGCGGGACTTCGACGCGGCATTCGAGCAGGTTGATGTGCTGGTATCGCCAGCTACCCCGACGACGGCGTTTCTCATCGGCGAGCGGGCCGACGACCCGATGGCGATGTACCTGGCCGATCTGTGCACTATCCCGTCGGATCTGGCGGGCAACGCCGCCTTGTCGGTGCCCTGCGGGCTCGCGCCGGAGGACGGCCTGCCGGTCGGCCTGCAGGTCATGGCGCCCGTGCTCGCCGATGACCGGCTCTACCGGGTCGCGGCCGCCGTGGAAGCCGCGCTTGACCAGCGCAGGGGGCATCCGCTGCTCGACGAGGCGGCGGAGCTCGGGGAGGGGGCAGCGCGATGACTACCGCTGCGGCACTGGTGCCCTACGACGAGGCCGTCGCCCGGTATGAGCCGGTCATCGGGCTGGAGACGCATGTCGAGCTCGGCACCGCGACGAAGATGTTCTGCGGCTGCCCCGCCGGGTTCGGCGCGGCGCCCAATGCCGCCGTCTGCCCGGTCTGCCTCGGCCTGCCGGGCTCACTGCCGGTGGCCAACCGGGCCGCCATCGAGTACACGATCAGGATCGGGCTGGCGCTGAACTGCTCGATCGCCTCGTGGTGCCGTTTCGCCAGGAAGAACTACTTTTACCCGGACATGCCCAAGGACTTCCAGATCTCGCAGTACGACGAGCCGCTGTGCACCGATGGCTGGCTGGACATCACCGTCGACGGGGCCGCGTTCAGGATCGGGATCGAGCGGGTCCACCTGGAGGAGGACACCGGCAAGTCGCTGCACGTCGGCGGCGCGACCGGCCGGATTCACGGGGCGGACTACTCGCTCGTCGACTACAACAGGGCGGGCATCCCGCTGGTCGAGGTCGTCACCAAGCCAGTGCCCGGCACCGGGGCGCTCGCTCCCGTGGTGGCCCGCGGCTACGTCACGGAACTGCGCGAGGTGCTCAGGGCGCTGGGGGTGTCCGACGTCCGGATGGAGGAAGGCTCGCTGCGCTGCGACGTCAACACCTCGCTGTCGCCGGCCGGCTCCGGGGTCTGGGGCACTCGCACCGAGACCAAGAACGTCAACTCGCTGCGCTCGGTCGAGCGGGCCGTGCGGTCCGAGATCGAGCGGCAGGCGGCCGTACTCGACGCTGGCGGCAGGGTCGTCCAGGAGACCAGGCACTTCCACGAGGAGAGCGGCCTCACCACCCCTGGCCGGAGCAAGGAAGAGGCGCAGGACTACCGGTATTTCCCCGAGCCTGACCTGGTCCCGGTCGCGCCGTCGGCGGAATGGGTCGAGCAGCTCCGGGCGGCGCTGCCCGAGCTGCCAGCGGCCCGGCGGGCCCGGCTGCAGGCCGAGTGGGGACTGTCTGACCTCGACATGACCGCGCTCGGCAACGCGGGAGCGCTCGACCTGGCGGACGCGACCGTCGCGGCCGGGGCGACGCCAGCCGACGCACGCAAGTGGTGGCTCGGCGAGCTGTCCCGCCGCGCCAACGAGTCCGGCGTCGAGCTGGCTGCCCTCGCGGTGACGCCTGCCCAGGTGGCCAGGATCGCCGAGCTGGCGTCCGGTGCGCTCAACGACAAGCTGGCCCGGCAGGTACTCGACGGCGTGCTGGCCGGCCAGGGCTCCCCGGACGAGATCGTGGCGGCCCGCGGCCTCGCGGTGGTCAGCGACGACGCCACGCTGCGCACTGCGGTGGATGCTGCCATCGCGGCCAGCCCGGAGGTGGCCGCGAGGATCCAGGCGGGCAAGACCGCAGCGGCCGGCGCTCTCGTCGGTGCCGTGATGAAGGCGACCAGGGGCCAGGCCGACGCCGCCCGGGTCCGCGAGCTGATCCTGGAGCGGCTCAGCCAGCCGTAGCCCGCGGCCCGCCGCGGGCCCCGCGCCTGGCTGCCTTGCCTGCCGCGGGTACCGGCCCGCCTGCCGGGACCGGCTCTGCCGACGGTACCGGCCCCTGCCGCTGGTACCGGCGCAGCCACCACCACCGTCCGCTGGAGCCGGAGGCGACAATAATTTTCGCCGAGATGTCGATGTGGGGCCGCCTCGAACGTGTGAGAGGTGAGGAGCCGGCCGGGCCGGCGAATCGCCAGACGGGAGAAATCCCGATGAGCCAGACAGGAGAATCCCGATGAAGCAGTACCTGCTCAGTGTGCACTCCGTCGAGGGCGGTGCCTCGCGGCCGCCCGAGGCGATGCAGCAGGCCTACCAGGCCGTGGCCGCCCTCAACGCCGAGCTCCAGGAAGCCGGGGCATGGGTGTTCGCCGGGGGGCTGCACCCGCCGGCCACCGCCACGGTGGTCCGGGTGCGCGACGGCGCCGTGCTGATCACCGACGGCCCGTTCGCGGAGGGCAAGGAGCACATCGGAGGGTTCTGGGTGATCAGGGCGGCTGATCTCGACGCCGCGCTGGAGTGGGCCGCCAGGGCCACCCGGGCGTGCGCCGAGCCGGTCGAGGTGCGGCCGTTCCAAGAGGAACCCGGGGAGCCGGAGTAAGCCGGGGAACCAGCGGAAACTGGAGGGCTGACAGCGGATGGCGGGCGGCGACGCGAGCGCGATCGAGCGAGTCTTCCGCGCGGAATACGGCCGCGCCGTGTCGGTCCTGGTCCGGGTCTTCGGCGACATCGACATCGCCGAGGAGGCGGTCCAGGAGGCGTTCGCCGTGGCAGCGGCGCGGTGGCCGTCCGCCGGCCTGCCGCCCAGCCCGGCTGGATGGATCATCACCACGGCCCGGAACCGGGCCATTGACCGGCTCCGCCGGGAGGCCTCCCGGGACGACCGGCACGCCCAGGCCCAGCTACTGCACGCGCGCGAGGAGCCCGCCGGGGAGGCAGCCGTGAGCGATGACCGGCTCCGCCTCATCTTTACCTGCTGCCACCCGGCGCTCGCGCCCAGCGCCCAGGTCGCACTGACGCTGCGGCTGCTGGGAGGCCTGTCTACGGCCGAGATCGCGCGCGCGTTCCTGGTGCCCGAACCGACCATGGCCCAGCGTCTGGTCAGGGCCAAAGCCAAGATCCGCGCGGCCGGCATCCCCTACCGGGTGCCCGCCGAGGCGGAGCTCCCCGATCGCCTGCGGGCCGTGCTCGCCGTCGTCTACCTCATCTTCAACGAGGGCCACACGGCAAGCTCCGGCGATCAGCTGGTGCGCGACGACCTCTGCGCGGAGGCCATCCGCCTCGCCCGCCTGCTGGCCGGGCTGATGCCCGACGAGCCAGAGGTCATGGGGCTCCTCGCGCTGCTGCTGCTCATCCAGGCCCGCAGGGCCGCCCGCACCGCCGCCGGCCAGGAGCTGGTGCTGCTGGCCGATCAGGATCGCGCGAGGTGGGACCGCGGCCTGATAGCGGAGGGCCAGGCCATCGTCCGGGCGTGCCTGCAACGCGGTCAGCCGGGGCCTTACCAGATCCAGGCGGCCATCAACGCCGTGCACAGTGACGCGGCCAGCGCCGCTGACACCGACTGGCGCCAGATCCTCCAGCTCTACGACCAGCTCCTCATCGTGACGCCCAGCCCCGTGGCCGCGCTGAACCGCGCCGTCGCCGTGGCCGAGGTTGACGGGCCAGGGCAGGCCCTTGGCGTCCTGGATGAGCTGCACCTGGACGGCTACCACCTGTTCCACGCCATCCGGGCCGATCTGCTCCGGCGGCTCGGCCGCAGCGCCGACGCTTCGGCCGCCTACGCTGCGGCCATCGCGCTCACCGCCAACACCGCCGAACGGGCTTTCCTGCAACGCCGCCGCCGCGGGATCACCCAGGGCGGGTGAGTACCGGTAGCCTCCCCATGGGACGCTGCGTCCTGGCAGGTCTGCCGGAAAGGCTGGCGTTTCGGCCAACGCGCTGCGCCACGGACAAGCAACGCGCCGCGCCGCTGACAAAGCGCCGCTGACAAAGCGAGGTGGCCTCGTGCTGACATGGGTGCCGACGGAGCAGGTCGCCGAGGCGCTGACCGGGCTTCCTGGCGTGATCATCGAGGTGGTGAACCCGGATGCCGGCGCTCCGTTGCCCGCCAGTGCCGCCGACGTGGAGTTTTACGTCCCGCCGTTCTTCCCCCGGCCCCCGTCGATCGCGGCGATGCGGCAGATGCCGCGGCTCCGGGTGATCCAGACGCTGACAGCCGGGATCGACCTGCTCCGGCCGCATGTCCCGGACGGCGCCGTGCTCTGCAACGCGCGGGGAGCGCACGACGCGGGCACGGCCGAGTGGGTGGTCGCCGCGATCCTCGCGTCGATCAGGCGGTTCCCCTACTTCGCCGCCGAGCAGGCTGCCGCCCGGTGGAGCTTCCGGTTTACCGGCTGCCTGGCCGGCAAGACCGTGCTGATTGTCGGCTACGGCTCGATCGGGGCGGCGGTGGAGCGGCGGCTGACCGGCTTCGACGTCGAGATCCGCCGGGTGGCCCGCCGCGCGCGCGACGGCGTGCACCCGATCGCCGATCTTCCCGCGCTGCTGCCCGACGCCGACGTCGTGGTCCTGCTCGCCCCGGTCACGGCGGAGACGATCGGCATGGTGGACGCGGGGTTCCTGGCCGGGATGAAGGACGGCGCGCTGTTCGTCAACGCGGCCAGGGGCTCGCTCGCCGTGACCGACGACCTGCGCGAGGAACTGCGCACCGGCCGGCTGAACGCCGTACTTGACGTCACCGATCCCGAGCCGCTCGGACCCGGGGATCCCCTGTGGGCGATGCCCAACGTCGTCATCACGCCGCATGTGGCCGGGTCGACTCCGGTCTCGGCACATGCGGCGCTGGACTTCGTCCGGGCCCAGCTGCAGCGTTCTTGCTCCGGGCAGCCGCTTCTCAACGTGATCACCGGCGAATACTGAGCCCCTGGTGCCGGGCCCCAGGGGCCGGGCTGCCTATGCCGGTCCGCCCATGCCGGGCCGCTAGTGCCGGCGGGGCCTCGCTGAGCGATGGGAGGAATCCCGCGGCGGCGGGGACGAGGCGGCGGAGCGGTGCAGCCGGATGACGCATTCCGGGCTGCCGCACGACTGGCCGGAGCCGAGCCGCGGCCTGCCGCAGGAGCACGGTGGCCGCGGGCAGCTGCGCTCCAGCGGTACCGGCCAGGACACCAGTTCGTCCCCGATCGTGACAACCCGCCGGACCCGGCCGTGGGTCAGCGCCAGCCACTCGGTCATTGATGATTCCGGTCCACCTTACGGACCTTATCCCGGCAAGCGGCCCGCGACGTCGCAATGATCCGCAACGGTCACCTGGCGCTCCGGGAACCTCCGCCTCAGGCCTCCGCGGCGATCATGCGCAGCACGCCGATTGTCCTGTCGTCGTGGGACACCCACTGGACCGGGGGCCCGTCGCCCGGCGCCGTGAAGAACGGGTAGAACACCTCGTAGCGGTCGCTCAGCGCCAGCGCCCACAGGCCGCTGAACCAGGACGGCCGCTCGGACTCCATCCAGGAGTTGCACTCCGCGATGCCGAGCGGCTTGCCGGTCGCCGAGCGGATGGCGTCGGCGCACGGCTTCACGAAGTTGGCCACCGTCCTGCGGGTGTCGTGCTGGTAGGCGTCCATGTAGATGGCGTCCACCTGATGGGAGAGGTAGGAGTCGAACGCGCCCTTGCGCGAGATGAGCGAATAGCAGGTCAGGGTCTGGACCACCCGGCAGCCCGGTGCATGCTCCTTGATGATCTTGTAACAATGGTCGATTGCCCCGGTCACCTCGGCGGCTGTGTGGTGCAGGTTCGCCCGCTCGCCTTCCAGCAGCGGGCAGACAATCCCGCCGTTCGGAATGGTCTTGGCATAGGCGACCAGGGCCCGGTCCAGGGAGCCGCGTATCACCTGCTCAGGGTCCGGGTTGAAGTTCTGGATGATCTGGCTCACCCCGCCGGGCCGGGGGAAGGAGCGCGGCACCCCGTGCGCGGTGAAGCGCCTGCCCCGGACGCCACTGACGGCCCGGGTGAACGCCGCCCAGTTGACATCGTCGGTCCCGAACAGCGGGGATCTCGAGGCGGCCTGCGCTGACGTCAGCCCGGCGACCCCCGTAGAGGCCAGGGCGCCCGCGGCGAGCGCACCACCCAGAAAGGTTCTTCGGCTAATGGCCATGACATTTTCCCCCACTGGCTAGCTCCGGTCGGAGCCTTGTGTCAATCCGCTACCTATTGCTTACGGAGAGTCGTGTTCGCTCCAATCCGAGAAAAAGTAGCATAGGGAAATCGTTAAGCGCAGCCAAACCAAATAAATACGCTGAGTAATCGCATAGCAATCGTGACATTCGGGTTAAGACATGGGCAGTCATCGCCGCGCCGGACTCCCGCGGCACGGCCCTCGTGGTGCCAGCGGCCTCGGCGCTGGACGCCTCCAGGCTGGTCGCAGCGGATTCTGCCGCTGTACGTTCGCCTTCCCTCCATCGAAGCGTGACCTCCGACACGTAAAGTAAAAGCCCATCACGTATCGCG
>Ga0302324_100006717_pt1 | contig 24672 bp, 20 predicted proteins | sample Palsa_T0_1_FD_201949 | JGI IMG/M metagenome (GOLD analysis project Ga0302324, IMG submission 201949) | Peat permafrost microbial communities from Stordalen Mire near Abisko, Sweden - Palsa_T0_1 | ecosystem: Environmental > Terrestrial > Soil > Palsa > Peat permafrost | place: Sweden: Abisko... | reverse complement strand
CCAAGGTCGCCGTGATCCACTCCAACGACGCCTACGGTGCCAGCGCCTCCGCCGCCTTCATCAGCGGCTACAAGGCGCTGGGCGGCACGGTCACGGACGAGGAAGAGCACCCCGAGGGCACCACCGACTACTCCACTTACCTGCTCAAGATCCGCGCGTCGAATCCGCAGGGCCTGGTCATCTTGTCCAACACGGGCGAGATCGGCCACATCGTCGCCCAGTCCCGGCAGCTCGGCCTCAAAGTCCCGCTGTTTGGCGCCGACTCGGCGCTGTCGCCCGGCGACATCCAGACCGCCGGGGCGGCGATGGACGGAGTCGAGGGCGTCGCGGTCAACTTCTCGCCGGCCTCGTCCGCCGCGGCCACGGCGTTCACCAACACCTTCAAGTCAGAGAATAAGGGGGTAGCCCCGAACAGCTACTCCGCCATCAGCTACATCGCGGTGAACGAGCTCGCCGATGCCATCAAGGCCAGCGGCGGGGACGATCCCACCAAGATCGCGGCTTACCTGCACAGCATCAAGTCCGTGCAGACCATCCTCGGCACGGCTACCGCGGTGCCGGGCAAGCCAGTCATCACCTATCCGATCTACGAATGGCTCTACACCGGAGGGGCCGTCACCCAGCTGAAGTCATAGCGGACAGCACGACCAGGGCGGCGGCCCGGGATCCGGTCCCGGGCCGCCCGCCACTGGCGCTGGACCGCAGCTGATATCCCGAGACGCTCCTGGAGGCCCGCTGATGCTCCTTCTTTTGCTCTTTGTCTCTGGCGTCATGCAGGGCGCTCCGATCGCGCTGGCCGGGATCGGCTTCGCGATCATCTGGTATACGACCAAGGAGTTTCATTTCCTCTACGGAACGCTGCTCGCGACGTCGGGTTATCTCCTTTACAGCCTCAACCAGCACGGCGTGAATATCTGGCTCGCCGGGCTGATCGTCATCGTCGGGACGGCGCTGCTCGCGGCGGGCCTGGAGAACTGGGGCTACATCCCGCTCAAGAACCCGCTCAGCGTCCTGCTGTTCTCGTTCGGGCTCGCGATCGTCCTGCAGAACGTGCTGCAGATCATCTACGGGCCGGCCAACCTCATCATGCCGGCGAACGAGCTGGAATCGCGTACGCTCACCGTGATCCCGGGTACCCAGGCCACCGCGCAGGCCATCCAGGTTCTCGCGCTAGGCGCCGCGATCGTCGTCAGCATCCTGCTGGCGGCCGGGTTCAAGTTCACCCGCACGGGCCTGGCGATGCGCGCGGTCATGCGCGACGAGGAGGTCGCGAGCTACGTCGGCATCCGGCCGCGGCGGCTGCGCCTGCTGGCCTACGCCATCGGGACCGCGGTCGGCAGCCTCGGCGGGATCTTCACCATGATCAACGTGGGCACCAGTCCCACTTCCGGCTTCGACACCATGCTCTACGCCTTCATGGCCACGTTCCTCGGCGCCGGCATCATGACCAGGGTCCCGCTGTGGGGGATGCTTATCGGCATCTTGCTGAGCGTCGAGGCCTGGAAGCTGCCCGCCAGCTTCGCCACCTTGATCGTGTTCGCGCTCATGCTCTTCTACGTGATCGTGCGGGAGCGCTTCGGCCGTCTCAGATTCCGCCGTCTTGAGGCGGCGCCGGTGGCCGCGGAGGGCAACCCGTGAGCGATTACCTGCTGTCCCTGGTTCCGTTCCTGGCCATCAACGTGCTGCTGGCCACGTCGCTGAACCTGCTGGTCGGGTACAGCGGCCTGATGTCGGTGTCGCAGGGCGCGTCGATGGGCGTCGGCGCCTACGGGGCGGCCGTGCTCGCGACCCGCGAGCACCTGGCGATCGCCCTGTGCATCCTGCTCGCCGCGATCCTGGCGGGCGTGGTGGGCCTGGTCTTCATGGCCCTGGTCGCGCAGCTGGCCACGGACGACTTCATCCTGGCGTCGTTCGCCTTCCAGATGTGCGTGATCGCGGTCTTCCAGCAATGGACCGGTGTCACCGGGGGAGAGCTCGGCTTGTCGGGCATACCGGGGCCGAGCCTGTTCGGCATGGTCGCGAGCTCGGAGGCCGCGCTGGCCCTGGTCGCGGTGGTGGTGTGCGGCGTCCTGACCGCGTTCATCATCTACCTCGGCAAGTCGCGGTACGCCCTGATCCTGCGCGCGATGCGGGAGAGCGAGCGAGGCGCCGCCGCGCTCGGCAAGAACGTTATGGGCATCAAGCTGTCGGTGTTCGCGATCTCCGCCGCCTTCGCCGGCGTCGCGGGCGGCCTGTACGCCAGCGTCCTCGGGATCATCACCCCGGAGAACTTCGATGTCACCGAGTCGATCTTGATCGTCGCGTTCTTGCTGGTCGGCGGGATCGGCAACATGTGGGGCGTGGCGCTCGGGGCGGCCGTCCTGTACTTGCTGCCCGAGCTCATCCAGCATTTCGGGGTGGTCTCCGCCCAGTACATCGGACCGGTCCAGCAGATCATCTACGGCGCCGTGATCGCGGTCTTCGTCATCTTCCGGCCGATTGGCCTGCTGCCGGAACGCCCGCTGCTGTGGTCAGGCAGCAGACCCAAGGCGTCGCTCGTCGCCCGGGTCGCGGCCGCCCGCGGATCGGGGAGGTCGTGACGATGCCACTGCAAGCGCCCCTGCTCGAGGCCCGCAGTATCACGGTCAGGTTCGGTGGCCTGGTCGCGTTGCGCGATGCGAGCGTCGATGTCAGGTCCGGCACCATCACCGCCCTGATCGGCCCGAACGGCGCTGGCAAGAGCACCCTGCTCGACGTGTTGTCCGGGTTCCGGCCGCCAAGCTACGGCGAGGTCAGGTTCCGGGGCCACGACTTGCTCAAAACCAGCTCGTACAAGATGGCCGGGCTGGGCGTGGCCCGGACGTTCCAGAACGTCGAGGTGTTCAGCAGGCTCACGGCCGCCGAGAACGTGGCGGTCGCCGTTCCGGGCCGGGACGGCGAGTCGGTCAGCACGCTGCTGACCCGGCCGCGGCGGTCCCGGGCCAGCCGCATGCACGCCCTGGACCGAGCGCGCGAGCTGCTCGAGGCGGTGGGCATCGCCAAGTACGCCGACGAGCTCGCGGGCGAGCTGTCGTACGGCGTGCAGAAGATGCTCGTCCTGGCGCGCCTGATGGCCACCGAGGCCGAGCTGCTCATGCTGGACGAGCCCGGCGCCGGCCTGGCCCGGACGTCGCTGGACGACCTGGCCGGGCATATGCGCAGCCTGGTCACCGAGTCGGGCAAGACGATCCTGTTCGTCGACCACAACATGCAGCTCGTGCTGGACATCGCGGACTTCGTGTATGTCCTGCACCACGGTGAGGTCATCGCGGGCGGTACCCCGGACGAGATCCGGGTCAACCGGCGGGTTGCCGATGTCTACCTGTCGGGGGAGACCGCCCCGGAAAGCGAGACCACCGAAGCCGACATCGCCGCCGCAGGCGAGAGCGCTACCGAACCCAAGGGTGACAGCGGCGGCAACGACGACGTACTCGATACACCCAGGCGAGGTGGTCTTCGTGGCTGAACCGGATGGCGGTCTTGTCGTTACCGAGCTACGGGCCGGTTACGGCCGTCGCGAGGTCCTGCATTCGATCAGCTTCGCCCTGTACCCGTCGAAGATCACGGTGCTGCTCGGCGCGAACGGCGCCGGGAAGAGCACGACGGTCAAAGCGATCGTCGGGGCGGTGAAGGTCTCGCATGGCTCGGTCCGCGGCCCGGATGGCACCAGCGTCGCCCGCGAGCCGGCCGGGGCGCTGCGCCAGGGAGTCGCGCTTGTGCCCGAGGGCGGCCGCGTCTTCGGCGGATTCTCCGTCGAAGAAAACCTCAAGCTCGGCGGCTACCTGAACAAGAAGGCTGACCAGGAGATCGGCTTCGTCTTCGACCTGTTCCCGGCCCTCAAGGCCAGGCTCAGCCAGAAGGCAAGCACGCTGAGCGGTGGCGAGCGGCAGATGCTGGCCATCGGGCGGACCCTGATGTCCAACCCCCGGGTGCTGCTGCTTGACGAGCCGTTCCTCGGTATCGCGCCCATCCTGGTGAGCCGTATCGTCGGGGCGATCGAGCGGATCGCGCGGGAGAAGGCGGTCCCGATCTTGCTGGTCGAGCAGGACAGCCGGGCGCTCACGCTCGCCTCCGAAGTGCTGGTCCTGCGGCTCGGGGAGATCGTGCTGCGGCAGCAGGACGGCGCGGAGCTGATGACGGCGGCCGGCATGGCGAAGCTGGAAGAGCTCTACATCGGCTGAGCCCCCTGAGCCCCCTGAGCCCTGAAGCCCTCTTGGTTCCTGAGGGTCAGCCGATCGCCTGCGCCGCCCGCCGTCCGTCGCGGATCGCGTCGATCGCCTGCCGCGGGGCCATGGCGTCGCCCGCGAGCAGGACCTGGCCGACCTGGCCGGCCAGCTGACGGTAGAGCTCGTCGCGACTGCGCCGGTCCGAGACCGTGACCACGTGGTCCGCGGGCACCGTCGTCACGGTGGCGTTCAGCAGGTCGGTGAGCTCCGCTTTCCCGTCGCCGTGACTCAGGACGTCATGGTAAGGCAGCTGCCGCACGCCGAGCGCGGCCAGCCGCCGCTGCGCCGGGATCAGGCTGATGCCGATCACCGCGTTGCCCGGTGCGCCGGAACGGCAGGCCAGGGTGACCGCCGCGCCGCGGGAGGCGAGTTCCTCGGCGACGGTCAGTGCGGTCATGTTTCCGTCGCCGTCCACGACGAGGCAGTGCCCGGGTACCGCCTGTGCGCGGTCGAAGGCCCACTCCGACCCGCGGGTGCCGTCCTGGCCGGCTGGCTGGGAGCCGGTGGCGACGATGACGGTGTCGGGGCTCAGGGCGAGCAAGGACGACGCGGTGGCGGTCGTGCCGAGCCGGACCGTCACGCCGTGCCTGGCCAGCATGGCCTCGCGGTAGGTTCGCACGCCCGCGAGATCGGCCCGGGAAGGCAGCGACTCGGCCACCGCCAGGGTCCCTCCGAGCCGACCGGACGCCTCGAATAGCGTGACCTGGTGACCAAGCGCCGCGGCGTACCAGGCGGCCTCCATCCCGGCGGGGCCGCCGCCGACGACGACCACCGCGCGGCGCCGGCCGCCGGTGGGCTCCGGCTCGTCGCCGGGCTGCTCGAGCTCATTCCCGGCCGCCGGGTTCTGCAGGCAGCTGATGTCCGCGCCGACGAAGGTGTAGCCGATGCACCCCTGGTTGCAGCCGATGCACCAGCGGATGTCCGCCACCCGCCCGGCGGCGATCTTGGCGGCCAGGTAGGGGTCAGCGATCTGCGCCCGCGTCATGGCCACGAGATCGGCGTCGCCGCGGGCGAGCACCTGCTCCGCGGTGTCGGGCGTGCTGATCCGCCCGGCCGTGATCACCGGCACTCCGGGCACGGCCTCGCGCACGGCGCGGGCCAGCCCGGTGAACGGAGCCTGCCCGTAGGACATGTCGGGGACGACCGTGTCCAGCGTCTCGTAGGTGGAGTGGCTGACCGAGACGAAGTCCAGACGGCCGGCGGCGACGAGCCGGACAGCGATCTGCCGCGACATCGGCGAGTCGATCCCGCCGTCGAGGAACTCGCTGCCGGAGATCCGCACGCCGACGACGAAGTCGCGGCCGACCCGCTCGCGCACCTCCCGCAGGACCCGCTCCGGTAGCCTGGTCCGGTTCTCCAGCGAGCCGCCGTACTCGTCCGTCCTGTGATTGACGATCGGCGTCATGAACTGGTGCAGCAGGTAGCCGTGCCCGGCGTTGATCTCCACCCCGTCCAGGCCGGCCTGGCGGACCCGGACCGCCGCCGCGCCGAACGCCGCGACCACCTCGTCGATCTCGGCCAGGGCCAGCGCGTGCGGGATCTGCCGCCGCTGGCGGGAAGCCACCGCCGACGAGCTCCACAGCGGCCGCCGCGTCGTCATCGGGTTGTGCTCCCGGCCGCCGTGATTGAGCTGCGCCAGCGCGACGGCGCCTTCGGCATGGACCGCGCTGGCGACGTCGGCCAGGCCGTCGATGACGGCGTCGTCGAAGGCGTGCATGGACAGCCGGGACGATCCGGCCGTCGGGTGCACGGCCAGCGACTCGACCACGATCAGGCCAGTCCCGCCCCGGGCGCGCTCCCGGTAGTACGCCACGTGCCGGGCCGACGCGGTGCGCTCGCTGGTCGCCAGGTTCGTGACATGGGCACTGAGGACGATGCGGTTCCTGAGCTCGTGACGTCCCAGCCGAAGCGGGCTGAGCAGCAGGTCATAGCGGGTGCCTTCGGTGCCGCTCACGGCAGCTGCCTTCCTGTGGCCGGGCCGCGGCTCAGCGGGTTCGTAGTTCGGCGGGTCGTAGTTCGGCGGGTCGTAGGTCAGCGGGTCATAGCTCAGCGGCTGGCGGCAGCGGCGGCTCGCGCGGGCGAGTCCGCCGGGATCGGGCAGGACGGGTTCTCCAGGCCAAGCACCATGACCAGCCGGCCGAAGCCCAGGAACTGGGCGCAGAGCATGCCGATCTCGGTGACCTCCTCCTCGGAGAAGTGCCGTCGCAGCTCGCGGAATTCCGCTTCGCCGATGTCGAAGTGATCGGCGCCGAACTTATAGGCGAAGCTGACCACGGCCAGCTCGGCGTCGGTGAAGGTCTCGGTGTCGGGCGCGACCAGCCTGGCCACCTGCTCCTCGGTCATCCCGGCGTCCACCGCCTCCGGACGGCGGGCCGCAAGGCAGATCGGGCACTGCGTGGTCTGCGCGATCGCCAGCCGGAGCAGTTCGCAAAGCTTCGGTCCCAGCAGGGTGCCGTAGCGCACCCCGTTGTAGTACGGGAACAGCCGCTCGGCGTGCTCCGGCGCGTGGGCCATCGCGGCGATGAACTTCTTTCCGCCCTCCGGGGCGCGCTCCCATACGGCTCGCACCGTCTCCGGCATGTCCTCCGGCTTTACCTGTGACAGGTACATAAATTTGGTCCTCACTGCCTGGAAGATGGATAACCCAATTTTGTACTCAATATCCCGAGTAAGCAAGATCGCTGGCCTGCGATATTCGCAGAGAAACTGAATATGAGCCTAAACGGGGATGTGCAATCCGACTTAGATTGTATACTTTTGCTGTTTCCGGCTCGCGAACCACCCGGGTTCACCGCGCCGCCGCTTGAGCTGGCTCCCGGGTACCGCCGCCGTTGCTGAACTGCGCTCAGTGGCCTGCCTCAAGCGGCCGGGAGACTATGGTGGGCCAGATCCAGCGTGCCGGAAGGGAGCAGCACGATGCAGGTCCAATGTCCGCATTGCCTGATGATCGGTGTGCCGCAGGATCCCGGCGCCACGCGCTGGGACTGCCGGTGCGGCTTGTCGTATGAGCTGCGCCGCTGCTCGTCCTGCGGAGTGGTGAGTAACGTTCCCTCGTCGCAACGGCCCGGCGAGCCGTGGAGTTGCGTGTGGTGCAAGGCTCCCAACCACGGCTACACCAGCCAGAACGACCCGGCCACCTCGACCCTGTCCGACTTGAGTACGGACATGGCCCGCCGGGGACTGACGTTCAGCCCTTCCCGCGCGGCCCAGCCAGCCGACGACACTCAGCCGATGCTCATCGTGACCACCAACGAGATACCCGGTTACCGGATCAGTCAGGTGCACGGTGACGTCTTCGGGCTGACCGTGCGGGCCCGCAACTACTTCAGCAACGTGGGCGCGCAGCTCAGGACGCTGGTGGGCGGAGAGGTCACCGAATACACCCGGCTGCTGATCGACAGCCGCAACCAGGCCCGTGAGCGCATGTGGCGTGAGGCACGCGCGCGGGGAGCCAACGCCGTGGTCGGCATGCGCTTCGACTGCAACGAAATCGGCGACATCATGTCCGAGATAGTCGCCTACGGAACCGCGGTGACCATCGAGCTCGCCGTTGCCGATGAAACCAACGTGCCCGACCCGGCGCCCGGTTTCGTCCAGCGGTTAGCCGGCCTGAGGCCCCCGGGCCGGCCCGCTAAAGCGCCCCGGACAGCCCCGCCCGCCCCTGCGCCCGGCCCGCCTGCGCCGTCGGGACCCGGGTGGCCGGGTCGAGCGGGTTGATCCCCATCGCGGCGGCGGACGCTTCATCGGGCGCGATCACCGTCACCTGCGAACCGTCAGAACGCAGCTGTTCCACCACGTCCGGCAGCGGCACCGGCTGCGGGAACGGCGAGTTCAGGCCCAGCGGTGAGAGCACCACGATCCGCGCGGAACCCGCCGCGAGGTCGGCGTTGTCGCTCGAGCGGATGCCGCCGTCCACATAACGGCGGCCCCCGATGCTCACCGGCGGCCAGATGCCAGGCACCGCGCAGCTCGCGGCCACCGCGTCGATCAGGTCCACCCCGGATTCGCGGTCGAAGACGCGGGTCTGGCCGGTCTCGGCTTCGACCGCGACCAGCAGCATCCGCCGCGACGGCCATTCCGGCGACGGCAGCCGCGAGCTCACCGCGGCCCGCCGCTCGGCTTCGGGCACCGTGCGCGCCGCCAGCGCGTAGGCGCCGACCCGCCGCTGCGCGTCCTGCGCGGACTCAGCGGAGTTCATGCCGGTCAGCAACTCGGCGAACTCGGCCGCGAACTTCTCCATGTCCAGCTCGACCGAGATCTCCCGGGCCTGCAGAGCCGGGTCGATCTGCCGCTCGAACAGCGCGTCGAGCGGCAGCCCGCTGCCGACCTGTGCCGCCACGGCCGCTCCGGCCGACGTGCCGACGAGCAGATCCGCTCCGGTCAGGTCCCGGCCCGCGTCGGCCAGCCCGGCCAGCACGCCGGTCATCCAGGCAATGCCCGCTACGCCTCCGCCGCCCAGCACCAGCGCCTGACCCTCCGGCATCGAGCCTCCCGTCTCCGCCGCCGAACCACGATCGATACTGCGCTAACCTACGCCACTGTGACCGTACTTGACAGTTTCGCCCTGACCGGCAAGAAGGCCGTGGTGACCGGCGGGAACCAGGGCCTGGGCAAGGCCTTCGCCGCCGCTTTGGCGCAGGCCGGCGCCGAGGTGATCATCGTGGCCCGCGACGCCGCCCGCAACGCGGCGGCGGTCCGCGAGCTGACCGGCCAGGGGCTGGCGGTGTCCGCCCTCGACGCCGACATCACCGCCGACGCGGGACCGGTCACCGGCCGGGCCGCCGAGGCGCTCGGCGGCCTGGACATCCTGGTCAACAACGCCGGGACCTGCATCCACAAGGAATCCTGGCAGGTGACCGACGATGAATGGGCGCAGGTGTTCGACCTGAACGTGACCGCGCTGTGGAAGTGCAGCCTGGCCGCCGGCCGGCTCATGGCGGTCTCGGGCGGCGGGTCGATCGTCAATGTGGGCTCGATCTCGGGGATGATCGTCAACCGCCCGCAGTGGCAGCCCGCCTACAACGCCTCCAAGGCCGCCGTCCACCAGCTGACGAAGTCGCTGGCCGCGGAGTGGGCCGGCTCGGGCATCCGGGTCAATGCGATCGCCCCCGGCTACGTCAAGACCGAGATGGCCCCGGTCGACCGGCCGGAGTTCCGCCGCTACTGGATCGAGGACACCCCGCAGCGCCGCTACGCCCTCCCGGAGGAGATCGCCCCCAGCGTCGTGTTCCTGGCCAGCCCGGCCTCGTCGTTCATGACCGGCGCCGTCCTGGTCATCGACGGCGGCTACACCCTCTGGTGAACAGCCGGCCTAGCCCGCCACGCTGGCTCCGGCGAAGTCCCAGATCGCCTGCAGCGCCTGGTCGGGGGTCTCCACCTGGGGCATGTGACCGGTGTCGGTGAGCAGCTGGAACCGGGCGCCCGGGATGGCGGCGGCGAAGGCGCGCCCGTAGTCGGGGTCGACGATCTGGTCGCTGTCGCCCCATAGCACCAGGGTGGGCGTCGGCACGGCGGCCAGCCGGCCGGCCAGGGTCGGGTCGCTCATCGCCGTCCCGGAGTAGGTGGCCAGCGTGGCCCGGTTGCCGGCCGCGACCGCCTGAACCGCGGGCGGCAGCGTGGTCGGGTCTATCCGGAACGGCGCTGGGTTAAAGAAGCTGAGCTGGAACACCTGATCCATGGTGAGCGAGAAGAAGTCGGCCACCGGATGGCCAGGCACCTCGATGCCGACGGCGTTGACGAGGATGACCTTGCTGACGCGGGGCGAGGAAAGCAGAGCCATCTCGGCGGCGATCCAGCCCCCGATCGAGTTCCCCACGACCGTGACGCCGTCCACGCCGAGCTGGTCGAGCAGCGCCACGTACAGCGCGGCGAGCCCGCCGACGGTGTGCAGCGCCCCGGGCCGTGCCGTGCCGGCGAAGCCAGGATGGACCGGGCGGATCACCCGGGCGGGCTTGGCCTCCGCCAGCAGGGTGCCGAAACCGGCGACAGTGTCGGGTCCGCCGCCGCCGTGCAGCAGCAGAACCGGCCGGCCCTCGCCCTGCTCATCGACGGTGACGTCAACCGGCCCGACGCCGTCGAGCTTGACACTATAGGTGGTGATCATGATCTCTCCTGAGGCAAAAGGGTGACAGCTACTAGGCAAATTCGGTGGCGGGCACGGCGGTGTACCGGCTCATCGCCTCGATGGTGGTTCTGGGGACATCTCAGTCATCTCGCCGCTCCCTTCGTGAGAGTGAACTCTCATAAATATAGAGTGCTGGCATCCGTAATGCAAGTCAACTATCATAAAGACTGAAAGCTTGTATTAGGCGATGGGAGGCGGGCCGATGATGACCGGCATCGACACCGGACGGATCAACCAAAAGAAGCGCACCCGCATCGCGATCGTCCAGGCCTGCCGCGAGCTCATCCGCTCGGGCGCCACCGTGACCATGCCCGACGTCGCCCGCCTGGCACTCGTCTCGGAGGCCACGGCCTATCGGTACTTTCCGGACCTGGCCTCCCTGGTCAACGAGGCCTTCGAGGGGATGTGGCCCAGCCCGGCGGACGCCCTCGGCCCGGTCGCTGGCTCCCGTGATCCGGTCGAGCGGGTCGCCTTCGCCTGCGAGTTCCTGCTGCGCGGCGTGCTCAGCTCGCAGACCGCGGTCCGGGCCATGATCGCGGCCACCATCACCCGCCCGGAGCAGGCGGCCACCCGGCCGGGCCTCCGGTTCGGCCTGATCGAGGAGGCCCTGGCGCCGCTGAACGACACGCTGGGCGGCACCGATCCGGCGCGGCTGACCCAGCTCAAGCAGGACCTCGCCGCGGTGGTCAGCGCGGAGGCCCTCTTCTCCCTGACCGACCTGGCCCGGCTTACCTCCGAGGACGCGATCGCCAGCCTCGTCCGGACCGCCACGACCGTCACCGCGGCGACCCTCGGCCCAGGCGCCACCACCTGAGCTTGTACCACGTCCGGCGGCCGGAGCCGCGGACGACGAGCGCCCGGGTCACTTACCTGCGGCGAAGCCTCGCGTCGGCGATCGCGGGCGGCGTGGCGGCGTAGTTGTCCCTGGGGTCGAGGTCGGTCCCCGGCGGGACGATCTCGTCGATGCGGTCCAGGATGTCGTCGGTCAGCTCGATGTCGGCGCCGGAGAGCAGCCCGTCGAGCTGGTCGGCCGTGCGCGGGCCGATCAGTACGGACGTGACCGCCGGATGCGCCCGGACGAAGGCGGTGGCGAGCTGCGGCAGCGTGAGCCCCGCCTGGTCGGCGACGGCGGTGAGCTCCTTGACCGCGGCGGCCTTGAGCTGGCCGGTCGGAGTCGACGGGTCGTAGACCGACGGGCGCCGCGAGGCCCGGTGCCCCGACGTCGGGTCCGTGCGCCCGGACAGCCAGCCGCCGTTCAGCGGGCTGAAGGTGAGCACACCGAGCCGGTAGCGCTGCGCCGTCGGGAACACGGCCGCCTCGTGCTTCCGGGTGAAGATCGAGTACATCGGCTGTTCGGTGGTGAACCGGTCAGACCCATGGCGTTCGGCCACCCACTGCGCCTGGGTCATCAGCTCCGCCGGGAACATGGACGACCCGAACGCCCGGATCTTGCCCGCCCGGACCAGGTCCGACAGCGCGGACAGGGTCTCGCCGAGATCGGTCTCGTAGTCCGGACGGTGCATCTGATACAGGTCGATGTAATCGATGTCGAGCCGGCGCAGGCTGTCTTCCACCTCGCGCACGATCCACTTCCGCGAGCCGCCCCGCTGATTCGGAACCTCGCCCATCGGCATGCCGAACTTGGTGGCGATGACGAGATCGTTCCGGCGGCCCTTGATGGCCCGGCCGACGATCTCCTCGGACTCACCGCCGGAGTAGACGTCGGCGGTGTCGATGACGTTGATGCCGGCCTCGAGCGCCCGGTGGATGATGCGGATCGAGTCCTCGTGATCCGGGTTGCCCATCTGGCCGAACATCATCGCCCCGAGCGTGAACTCGCTGATGGACATTCCGGTCGCCCCAAGCGTCCTAAACTTCATCGTGCGTGCCTTCCAGGCGTCTTAGCTGTGCTGATGTCCTCTCAATAGGACCACGCCGCCTCGCCCCGGCGTTAGACAGATCCTGCCGTCGTCTTGCACAATCCTGTCAACCTTGACCGGATCGCGGTTGCGTCGCTGCGGACTGGGTGCTTGGCTTGGCGGCATGGACCTGCTCGCCGAACTCCGGCTGCTGATCGTCCGGCACGCCGGCGGCGCCTCCCGGCATCGGGCCACGATCCTGGACGGCGTCTCCATCACATGCGTGACGCAGCCCACCCCGCCGGCCGCCGCGATGTCCGAGCCGTCGCTGGCCGTGGTGGCTCAGGGCGTGAAGCGCACGGTGCTGAACGGCGTGCCGTATGACTACCGCACCGGCCAGTACCTTGTGGTGTCGCTGGACCTCCCGGTCATCGGCCAGGCGCTGCAGGCCAGCGCGGATGAACCCTTCGCCGTGTTCAGCATGAAGCTGAAGCCGGCGGCGATCGCGCCGTTGCTGTTGGAGACCGTTCATGCCGCCAAGCCGCCCGCCTTCTCGGGCTTGGCGGTCAGCGACGCGACGCCCGAGCTGCTCGATCCGATCGTCCGGCTGCTGCGCCTGCTGGATCGCCCGGACGACCTCCGGGTGCTCGCGCCCGGCCTGGAGCGGGAGATCCTGTGGCGCCTGATCACCGGCGACCAGGGCGCGCTGGTCCGGCAGATCGGCCTGGCCAACGGCAGCCTCACGCACATCGCCCGCGCGATCCGCTGGATCCGCGAGCACTACAACGAGCCCCTGCTCGTCGCCGACCTCGCCGCGTTGTCCGGGATGAGCACGTCATCCTTCCACCGGCACTTCCGCGCCGCGACCTCGATGACGCCGATCCAGTTCGCCAAGCAGATCCGCCTGCAGGAAGCCCGCGCCCTGCTGATGACCCAGCCGGCCAACGTCGCCGAGATCGGCTACCTCGTCGGCTACGAGAGCCCGTCCCAGTTCAGCCGCGAGTACCGCCGGACGTTCGGCGTTCCTCCGGGCCGAGACGCCGTGCGGCTGACCGCGACCGTGTGATGATAGCCGGACCTCTCGGTCATCGGTCAGGCGCTGGCCCCTGCAGTCACATCAATCACTATCGCCAAATTGTTCGAAATAGCACAGTTCACGTTGCTATCCATGACACTATACGCTATTATGTTCTATGGACCTAGCAACGAAAAATCAAATTCATTTTTCTGAACGGCGGTGCCGCGTGACCCAAGGACCGGCTTCCCCAGACCCCGGGCGGGACGACGATCCCGCCCGGCGTCCTGGCGAACCGGGCGGCACCCCCGATGAGGTCGACCAGGAGCTACCCCCGCCCATTGAGGACTGGCTGACCGACGACGAGTGGCTGGACTGGCTGTCCACGGTCGCCCCCGGAGACGAGGATCCAGAGAATGATCCCGGCCAGGCGGCCCGCAGCGCCAGGCCCGCCCGAGGCGCCAAGGCCGCTCGCGCCCCCAAGGAATCCCGCGCCTCTGAGGCGGCCCGTGTCCCCAAGGGGACGCTTCGCGTCCCGAAGGGGAAGCGCCGCGGTCCGGGGCAGCCCGGGTCCGCGCGGCGGCTCCCGGGTGAGTCGCCCGGCCCCGTCGGCGCGTTCGCGTCGGGTCAGGTGATGGATACCGCGCCGGGCGGCCCGGTGGTGTTCGGTCATGCCGAGCACGCGGCCGGGGATGATGCCCGGTTCGCCGGCGCGACCGACGATGAGCTGACCGGCTTGATCTGCGGGCTGGACCGGGCTGAGGCCGCGGCGTGCGCGCTGAAGCATGCTGCCGTGGCCGAGCTGATCCACCGCAGCCCTGACGACGGCTGCGAGCTGGAAGGCCCGGCGCAGATGCCGGCCACCTGGCATGAGTTCACGGTGGCCGAGCTGGGCGACGCGCTGGCTGAGACCCGCCAGGCCGCGGAGGGGATGCTCACCTTGGCCCGGGAGCTGGAGGTCAAGCTGCCCGGGACGAGGGCGGCGTTCCGGTCTGGGATGCTGCGCCAGTCCAAGGTGGAGATCATCGCGCGCGGCACCGTGAACCTGACCCCGGAGGAGGCGCGGGCGGTGGAGGCGCTGGTCCTGGGCCGGGCCGGGCGGCTGACCCCGGGCGGCCTGCGGTCCGCGGTCGCCCGCGCGGTGATCGAGGTCGCGCCGGAGAAGGCCCGCACGCGGCGGGAGGAGGCGGCGCGGAACGCCCGGGTGCAGCGGTGGCTGGAAGATTCCGGCAACGCCGCCCTGATGGGCCGCGAGCTCCCCCCGGCCGACGTCCTGGCCGCGGACCAGCGGATCCACTGGTGGGCCACGGAATTGAGGAAAGCGGGCCTGGAGGGGGATATGGACCAGCTGAGGGCCCTGGCGTACATGGACATCATGCTCAGCCGCGACTCCCGGCCCGTCACCCAGCCCGGGCCCCCGGCCGGCACCGGCGCCACCGAGGGCACTGGCGGCGGGCAGGACAGTCCCGGCCGCCAGACGCCAGAAGACCCGCACGACGGTCTGCGCGATGACGGTCCGCGCGACGGCGGTCCCGGTGACGGCGGTCGCGGTGACGGCGGCCCGGGTGACGGCGGATCGGGCTCGCCGGATCCGGACCCGACCCGGACGCCGCCGGCGCCGGGCGTGCTCCCGGCCGGGTACATCGGCTGCATCAACCTCACCGTCCCCCTGGCCACCCTAGCGGGCCTGGCCGAGCGGCCCGGCGAGCTCTCCGCCCTGGGCCCCGTCGACCCCGCCCTGGCCCGTGACCTGGCCGCCGCGGCCGCCCTGAACCCCAGGACCACTTACTGCGTCACGGTCACCGACGAGCAAGGCCACGCCATCGGCCACGGCTGCGCCCGCCCCGAACCCAAGAACCACACCCGCGACGCCAGGGCACCTGAACCCCGCCCGCCGCGCGGCCACAGCCCGCCTGCCGGTCATGATCCGCCCGCTGGGCATGATCCGCCGGGCGGGCCCGGCGCCGGTACCCGGCCGGGGTTCACGTTCACGGCGTCCGGGGCGGACGGGCCGCCCGGCGGCTACGGCGCCTGGCGGCTGTCTACCGGGATCCCGGGGCGGCCGGGCCTGCTGATCGAGCTCGACCCGATCGCCCTGGACACCTGCGACCACCGTTTTGAGGCCCGGGGTCATGATCCAGGGGTCAAGCTGCGGCACCTGGCCCAGATCCGGCACGCCACCTGCACCGGCCCGACCTGCCGCAGACCGTCCCGGCAGTGTGACTTCGAACATAACATCCCGTACGAGGCGGGTGGCCGAACATGTTTGTGTAATACCGGACCGAAGTGCAGGCATGAGCACCGGCTGAAACAGGATCCCCGGTGGAAAGTGGAGCAGATCACCCCGGGAACCTTCCGCTGGACTGCCCCGTCCGGACGCCAGTACACCACCGAACCAACCCGATACCCGATCTAACGAAGGTGAGCCGGTCGAACCGGCCCAGCGTCCCCTAACGCCAGCCACCAGATACCCATTGCGGCCTATGACCCGCGTCGCTTGTGCCTTGACCGGCCGACCGAGGCGGCCCGAGGATAGCCGGATGAAGCGATGCGGCGGCCGGACCTTCACCACGATGGGCTACGCCACGGTACTGGCGGCGGCGGTGTCGCTGGCCGCGGCGGGCTGCACGTCGGGCACGACGGCCTCGAACGCCACCGGCACCGAACCGCCGCCGTCCCCGCCCACCGCCGCCTCTTCTCCGGCCTCACCGGCCGTCCCCAGCGCCGCCGCGGCCGGTCAGGATGCGGACTGGCCGACCTACGATCGCACCGCGGACCGCAGCGGGGTCTCGGTGAGCTCGCCGGCGCCGGGCACGGTGCGGCCGTCGTGGACCGCGGCCGTGGACGGCGCGGTGTACGCCCAGCCGCTGGTCATCGGCTCCGAGGTTATCGTGGCCACCGAGAACGACACCGTCTACGCCCTGGACGCCGCCAGCGGCGCGGTGCGCTGGTCTCGGCACCTGGCCACCCCGGTTCCCAGCGGGCTGCCGTGCGGCAACGTCGATCCGTCTGGTATCACCGGCACCCCGGTGGCCGACGTAGCGACCGGACGGCTCTGGCTCGTCACGTTCACCGCCCGGCCGACCTACCGACACACCCTGTGGGAACTCAACCTGATCACCGGGCAGACGGTGGCACAGCGCCCGATCGACGTCAGCGGCAGCGATCCGCGCGCTCAGCAGGAGCGCGGTGCCCTGGTCGTGCTCGGCTCCCGGGTGTACGTGCCGTTCGGCGGCCTGTACGGGGACTGCTCTGACTACAAGGGACGCGTGGTGGGTGCGCCCCTCTCGGGGTCGGGTCCGCTGGTCAGCTTCACCACGTCGAACCAGCGCCAGGCGGGCATCTGGGCTCCGGCCGGCGAATCCGTGCGCGACGACAGTCTCTACGCCGCCACCGGTAACGGCATGCCGTACGACCAGGTCGACGACTCCGACAGTGTCCTGCGTCTCAGTCCGGACCTGACCGTCGAGAGCCTTTTCACCCCTAGTAATTTCGAGTCGCTGTCCGCCGGCGACCAGGACCTCGGTTCGACCGCTCCGGCCCTGCTGCCGGACGGCCTGGTCTTCCAGGTGGGCAAGGAGGGGGTCGGCTATGTGCTCGACGGTACCCGGCTGGGCGGAACCGGCGGGGAGCTGACCTCGGCGACCGTGTGCGAGGGAGGCTTCGGCGGTGACGCGGTGGATGGCGATACCGTCGTGTTCTCCTGCTACGACAGCCTGCGCGCTCTTCAGGTCACGCCCGGTCAAGGCGGCGCCGCGGCCAAGCTCAGCGTCCGCTGGTCGGTGACCGGCCTCAGCCCGGGGCCGCCCATCATCGCCGGCGGCGTGGTCTGGGACGCCGGGCGCAAGGGCACCCTGGCTGGCTACCGTCTCTCCGACGGCCAGCAGGTGTTCTCCGTCCCGATCGCCCCCGTCGACACCGATTTCCCCAGCCTGTCCGCCTCCGGCTCCCGCCTGTTCGTCCCCGAGGGCAACAAGGTCGTGTCCTACCTCGGCGTCTGACGCCCGAGCGAGTTCATTCGTTTCTCGCGACCTCGGGTCCGGTGATGCGTGCCAGCAGCGGGAAGGTGGCCGCGATGATGCCGAGGGACACCAGGATCCCGCCCGCGGTGATGAGGTAGTACGCGACGCCGGGCGCCGCCATCGGGTAGTGCTGCGCCACGGAGGCGTATTCCGCGGCGGCGCCGAACCCGGTGCCGATCGCGACGGCGGCGACGGCGAGCAGCGGGACGGCGCTTTCCAGTGCGACGACGCGGCGCAGCGTGGTGAGCCGGGCGCCGGTGAGCCGCAGCAGGCTGAACGGCCGTTTGCGGTCGGCGAGCCCGGCCGCGACGGCCGCGGCGAGGGTGCAGCCGGCGATCGGCAGGCTGACCAGGATCACCGTGTTGGCGAGCTGCTGGTAGGCGTTGTTGCCGGAGTTGTTCTGCCTAATCAGGTCGCCGAGGGTGGACGGCCCGCCGGGGGCGGCATATGCCTGTGCGCTCTCCAGCACCGTCCTGGTCTGCTCGACCGCCGAGGCGGAGCCGTTCGTCCCCACGTTGATGGCGTCCACGCCGAGGCTGTCCAGCTGCGAGGCCGGGACGTTCACGGCCGGCCAGGTGATCCCGGCCGACGTCGTGGCGTCGAGGGGTCCGTCGAACCCGTCTTCCGGGAACGCCGCCGCTGTCGCCCCGGCCGGGCAGCGGCCCAGGGCGGGAACGGTCGCGAGCTGCGCGCACGAGATCACGCCCGCCGGCACCGGGCTGGAGCCGCCCGGGTAGGTGCCGAGGTTATGGAATGCCCCTGGGATGGTCAGCTTCGCGTCCGCGCGGACCACGACCACCCCCTGGACGCCGGGAATTCCGCGCAGCTGTGCCGCGAGCGGCGCGGCGGGCGCGGCCGGTCCCGCGCCTGCCGCGGCGGGCTCTTGCGGGGACGTGAACTCGCCCGACGCCGCCAGTTGGTCCGTCACCACGGCCGCGGCCGCGGGAGTGGCAAACTGCGTGAGGTCCTTGGCGTCCTGCGTGGTGATGCCAACCACGGCCACGGTGGTGATGAACAGGGCGAGTACCAGGCCGCTGACGGCGCGGAAGGCGGCCTTCGGGTCGTCGGCGAGACGACGCGCGGCGATCAGCGCACCGGGGTGACTGGTCCGCCGGGCCATGACCCGGGCCGCGGCCATGGCGAGCCATGGGCCCCCGATGATCAGGCCGGCGATGATGAGCAGGAAGCCGGGCAGGAGCGCCCAGATCTCTCCGCTCGGGGATACCGGGGTGCCGTGCACGACGAAGAAGCCAAGCTCGGCGAGGCCAACCAGCAGCGGCAGCACCCGCCAGGCCCGCGGCGGCCTCGGCGTTGTCCGGCGGGCGACGCCGAGCGGGGAGATGTGCACCCGGCGCAGCGCCAGCCGGGCCGCCACGGCGGCGGCCACGGGCACGCCGAGCGCGACCGCGAGGATGTCTGGCAGGCTGAGCGACATGTCGGCGGGGAAGAACGGCTCGCCGAGGAACGGGATGCCCGCGACCGGGGCGCGCAGGCCGAAGAAGATCCCGAACCCGGCCGCCACCCCCAGCACCGCGGCCGCCGTCGATTCGGTGGCGGCGAGCAGAGAAACCTGCCTGCGGGTCGCGCCGACCAGGCGCATCGCCGCGAACCGCTGCTCGCGGCGGGCGGCCGACAGCCGGGTCGCGGTGGCGATGAAGATCAGCACCGGGGCCAGCATGGCCAGCGCCACGACGGACAGGATGAGGTCGATGCTGACCGACTCGATTCCCGCGCTGGGCGGCATGTAGTTCAGGCCCTTAGGGTTAACCCGGGCATCGAACCTGCCGGGCACCATTGTGGCGATCGACGTCACCCGCACGCTGCCGGGTGTGCCCGCCAGTTGCGCCGGGCTGTGTCCGATGATGATGACCAGCGAGTCTGGCGACGACAGCGCGGCGTCGCCGATCGTGCCGGCCAGGCGGCCTGGGTAGCGGTCGGCCAGTTGGTTCGCCGGGGTGGACCGCAGCAGCGCGGCGAGCGCGGGCGAGGCGTAGTACTGGCCAGGGCCCGGGTCATGGGTCATGCCCGGCGGCACCGGTGACGAGGCACCGGTGGCGGCCACGTCGAAGCGGTTGATCTGCTGGCCTTCGAAGGTGTCACCGCCGGGGTGCCACCACAGCGGGGCGATGCCGGCCGTCGGGCCCGCGGGCACGGACGCGGTGCCGGTCCAGAGCCACGCGTGGCTGTTGTTCCAGGTGGTGACTGCGTTGGTCGCGGCCACGACGGTCAGCAGCAGGCCGGTGCCCAGGCCTACCGCGACAGCCAGGACACCGAACCGGGTGACGGCCTCGCGGCCGCCGCTGATCACCAGCCGCAGTCCGAGCCTGATCACGGCTTGACCCCGGTCAGCGTGCCGACCCTGCCGTCCCTGACGACGACCTCGCGGTCCGCGTACGCGGCGACCTGGGCGTCGTGGGTGACCAGGATGACGGTGGTGCCGTGCTCGCGGGCGGCGTCGGTGAGCAACTCCATCACCAGTTCCCCGGACGCCGAGTCGAGCGACCCGGTCGGCTCGTCGGCGAACAGCACCTCAGGCGCGGTGACCAGGCCGCGAGCCAGCGCGACGCGCTGTGCCTGCCCGCCGGACAACTCCCCGGACCTTCGGTGCTCAAGCCCGTCCAGGCCGAGCGTGCCGAACCACTTCCTGGCCGCCGCCATGGCCGGGCCGCGGCGGGTGCCGGACAGCAGCAAGGGCAGGGCGACGTTCTCTTCGGCGGTCAGCTCGGGGACCAGCTGACCGGACTGGAACACGAACCCGAACCGGTCCCGGCGCAGCGTGCTGCGCCCATCGTCGCTGAGGGTGTCCAGCCGCTGCCCGGCGAACCAGACCTCGCCCTGGTCTGGGACCAGGATGCCCGCCAGGCAGTGCAGCAAGGTGGACTTGCCCGATCCGCTCGGCCCCATGACCGCGACGATCTCGCCCTGCCGGACTCCCAGCGAGGCGCCGCGCAGCGCCGGCGTTTCGCCGAACGAAAGGAACAGGTCCCGCGCCTCGATGATCATCGCACCTCCGGTGGATGCAGTGACGGCGGGGAGGTCTGCGGTCACCGGCGTACCGCTCGCGCGAGCAGGTCCACTCGGGCCGCCGTACGGTCGATCCATCGAAGGTCAGCCTCCAGACGGTAGATCATGTGGTCGGCGAGCAGCGTGTCGAGGAGGTCGCCGCGCCGTTTTAGTTCGGTGAGCTCGCGCATCCGCTGCAGGTGTGCCGCCCGCTGGATATCCAGGTAGCCGTCGGCCGGCCGTCCGAGCATCAGGGCGAGCACCACCTTGGCGAACAGTTCGCTCTGCAGGTCCGGCTCCGGCGGGACCGGCTCGGTCAGCCACCGCTCCACGTCGGCGGCGCCCGTCTCGGTGATGACGTACCGCCGGCGTTCGGGGCCGGCCTCTTGCTCGACGGGCCCGGCGACCGCCTTTCCGTCCCTGGCCAGCCGGGACAGGGTCGCGTACACCTGGCTGTAGCGCAGCGGCCTGCCCCGGCCGAAGTACGCGTCGTAGTCCCGTTTCAGGTCATATCCGTGGCTCGGCCCCCGCTCAAGCAGGCCAAGCAGTGTCAGCGGAACGCTCATAACCAAGAGAATACTCCAAGAGAATACTCTTGGGTAGTAGTTTCGCATGCCGGGATCTGGGTCGCGACCAGAGCCAACGCGGTAACCCCGTCTAATGCCGAGGGGCCACTCACCCGGAGGACCGCGCTCCGCGGTTCGCGCTGACCTGGTTCGCGCTGGCCTGATCCTCTCCGGCCTGATCCCCTCCGACCCGATTCGCGTCGGCCGCCGCTTCGCGTCGCCGCCCACGGCCATCCGTGTTCGGCCTGATCAGCAGCGAAGTCGCGGTCAGCCAGAGCGCGGAGAACAGGAGGCTGCCGGCGATGTCGGTCGGGTGGTGCTCGCCCCGGTACATGCGGGAAAGCGCGACCAGGACCGGCATGGCGATGGCCGGGAGGAGGAACAGCCATCGCCACCAGCCGCGAGCGTGGCCGATGACCAAGATGGCCACCGCGACGTAGAGGCAGCAGGTGGCGGCCTCGTGCCCGGAGGGGTACGCCGAGGTCGGCAGGTGCTGGTCGAGGTGGGTCACGTCCGGCCTGGGCCGTTTGACCACGTCCGCGGCGATGAGGAACGCCGCGAGCTCGCCGAACATGACCGTGGCGATGAACACCACCGGCCGCCAGCGCCGGGTCACGGCGAGGAAGACCACGCAGGTGGCCAGGGCCACGATGAGGATGGCCTGGGTCGCCCCGAGCGTGGTGAAAACCTTGCTCCACAGGGTCCAGCCCGGGGTCCGGTGCGCGGCGAACCAGCGCGGGACCGTCCGGTCACCCAGCACGTTGCCGTTGCCGTCCTTGGTGACCAGTTCGCCGACGCCGACCACGAGTCCGAGGATCAGCACCCAGGCGATCACGATTCCGGCGGCGACGCGGCCGCGGTGCAGGCGGGGCCCGTGACCGGCCGGCTTCGGCGCGGTCGGCGTCAGGTCGGCACGGGCCTCGGGCTCCAGCCCCTCGGTCACCGGATCGGTCACCGGCCGGCCGGCCGCGCGCCGGGTCAGCTCGAAGGCGAAGGCCGTGACGCCGAGCCAGGTGATCCCCAGCGCCCAGGCCCCGATGACGTCGGACAGGAAGTGCACGCCGAGCAGGATCCGGCTGATGCCGATCAGGGCGACGAGCGCGGCGATCACGGTGATGAACGCGGTGCGCCACCGGCCGCGGGTGGCGGGTACGAACACCAGCAGGATCGCTCCGTAGCAGACGATCGAGCCGAGCGAGTGCCCGCTGGGGAAGCTGTCCCCGGTGCCATACGCGATGGGATGCGCGACCACGGGGCGCAGCCGGCCGACGAGCGATTTGAGAACCGGATCGAGCACCAGCGCGCCCGCGCCGGTCACGAGCAGGTACAGGGCCAGCCACCAGCGCTTCCGGAGAGCGAGGAGGACCACCGCCACCCCGATCACGGTCCAACCCGCGCCGTCGCTGCCCAGGAAGGTCACCGCCTTGATCACGGAGATCAGCGCAGCGTGGCCCGCGACCAGGTGGTTCAGGTGAGCTGCGGCCCCGTGGTCAGCCGACTCGAGCGGGGCCCACTGGACGCGGATCAAGAGGAGCAGGATCACGAACACCGCCGCCGCGGCGGTCACCGCGATCAGCGGCGCCAGGCTACGGCGCGGGCGCCCGGCAGTTTCGGTAGCCACGGGTTTCAGACCTTCCGCCAGCGCGCTTCGCAGAGCCCGTAAACGCCGAAGATGACCAGGCCGAGGGCGGCCACGGCCAGCAGGACCACGCCGAACGGCTGGTCGCGCAGTGTCAGCAGGGCCTTGTCGATGCCGCCCGACTTCGCCGCGTCGTGCGTGACCGCTGCGTCGATCACCAGCACGCCGGCCAGCGCGAAGATCACCCCGCGGGCGCTCGTCCCGATCGTGCCGAGCCACTTGACGACGCGGCGTGTCCGGGCACTCATCTGCGAGGTCCGCAGGTTTTTCATGAACTTATGGCGGATGCCCTCGATGAGCAGGACCAGGCCGATGATGGCGACGATCACCCCGGCGATGCCGACCAGCCACCGCCCGGCTGGGTGCTGCATGGCCTGGGCCGTCACGTCCTGCTGCTGACGGGACTGGCTGCCCTGCGTCCCGGTGATCACCTTGACGGTCAGGTAGACGAAGCCGGCGTAGACGACCCCGCGGCCCAGTGACTTCAGCCGCGGGCCTGCCCCGTTTCCCTCGCCGGTGACGCCGAACGCCGCTTCACTCAGCCGCCACAACGCGTACGCGGCGAAACCGATGGCGAGCAGCCAGAGCGAAACAAGGCCGTAGGGTTTGCTCGCGAGCAGTTGCAAAGCGCCCTGCTGGTCGGCCTCCCGTGTGCTCTGGCCGAACGCGACCAGCAGCGCGACCCAGCCGATCAGTATGTAGATGACACCCCGCGCGGTAAGCCCCGCCCGGGCCAGCGCTCGCACCCCCTGACTGTCCGACGCCCGTCTGGCCTTGCGGGTCACGTGCGCGAAAGAGGTGGTATGCATACCCCTAAGTACCGTGCCGGCTGGCTGAGAAACCTCGCGCCGCTACCAGGTGCCCCAGCGCAGGCTGGGCTCGGGCAGCGAAGGGGGCTTCAGGAACGCAGGCTCACCGGTGAGGTCAAGCGCGTCCAGCGGCGTGCGGGCCGCGGCGTCCCGCGCGGTGAGCGCAGGCAGGTTCCACTTCTCCTCGACGAGCTTGAGCACGGAGGTGTGATCGAGCACCTCCGAGCAGACGTAGTCCGGCCGCGCGTACGGCGACACGATCACGGCCGGAACCCGGAATCCGTACCGGTCGTAGCGCTTCGGTCCCTGGTCCAGGTTCTGCTTGCTCTTGACCAGGCCAGGAAGGATCGGCCGCAGCCATTCTTCCAGCCGGGTCCGGCTCCCGATCACGCTCCGGCCCTCGATGTCATCGGGCCGGACCGCGGCCGGCGGCGGCACGTGATCGTAATATCCGCCGTGCTCGTCGTAGACCCAGAGCAGCAAGGTGTGCGGCCAGCCGGGCCCGTGCATCACCCGCTTGATGATCTCCGCGGCGAAGCTTTCGCCCTTGGCGATGTCCTGCGGGTTTTCCTCGGAATAGGCGTCGAAGTCCGGATCCACGAGGCTGAAGGCCGGCAGTGTGCCGTCGGCGGCATCGGTGAAGAACTGGTCGATACTGCGGATGTGTTCCATGCAGCGGCCGATGCCGAGCGGAAAGACGTCGGCCGTGAACTGAATGTCCTTATGCACATACTGGGGCACGGCGGGAAACGACCGGGCCGCCGATCTCAGCCGGCGGGCGATCATCTTCCGCTTGTGCCGGGAGTAGTGCTTCCACCGGGACTCGTCCTTGGGCACGGGATGATAATTGGCCCAGGAGATCCCGTGCTTGGTCAGCATGTCGAAGATGGTCCCGGCCGGGGGATAGTCGAGCAGGTCGTACGAAGAGTCGTCGATGAGGCCGTGCGCGGTTCCGGCGATGAGAAAACGCCGGTTGGGAAACGTGGGACCCAGGCATGAACTGAACCATCGATCAGCCACCGGAAACGTCCGGGCCAGCCCGTAGTAGAACGGCAGGTCACTTTCGGTCCAGTAGCCCATGGCGGTGGCGGTCGCCTCCGCCGTGGTGTCGGCCTGCGCCGCCGTGCCCGCCCTGGCCTCCGACTGCACGGTCTGCACACTGGTCACGAACCCATCGCACTTTCCCTCCCCCCACTGAAGGTGGCTCGCCTGCCAGCTCTGCGAGGGCACACCGCGGCGCTGACGGGTCGCGGGCTGCGGGAACGCCCGGATGACCTCACCGTCCGTCCCGGTATTGGACACCTCAGGCTGGCCATCGGGACCAAGCGGGAAGCCTTCGCCCCGGCCCGGCAGCATGCCGAGGTAATTGTCGTAGGAATGGTTCTCCATCA
>Ga0302324_100006716_pt1 | contig 24676 bp, 20 predicted proteins | sample Palsa_T0_1_FD_201949 | JGI IMG/M metagenome (GOLD analysis project Ga0302324, IMG submission 201949) | Peat permafrost microbial communities from Stordalen Mire near Abisko, Sweden - Palsa_T0_1 | ecosystem: Environmental > Terrestrial > Soil > Palsa > Peat permafrost | place: Sweden: Abisko... | reverse complement strand
AGAACTTTTTGCACGCCTGTTGGACGAACCTGGCTGAGTATTTATTTGATAGAGAAATCAAAAAATGGACTGGGCATCAGAAGAAATCCCAGCGAAAATCGAGTTTTGCAAGAGGCTCTTAAGATTACGATTAAGAGCTGAACCCGGTCCTCAACAACATTTCCACGTAGGGCACGTCGTCGGGGACGGTGACTTTGGGATTCGGCCCCGGCAAATAGACCAATCTCACAGGCTGGCCGATGACTTCGCAGGCGGCGGTGTCGTCCGTCACGTGCAGGCCTCGTTCCCGCACCGCTTGCAAGGCGCGGCGAATGATCTCGACGCGGAAAGTCTGGGGCGTTTGCACGGCCCACAAGCGCGACCGATCCAGGTGCCGCGAAACATACGCTCCGTCCTCGGAGGACTTGATGGTGTCCGAAACGGGTTGGGCCGCGACTGCCGCGCCGTCCTCCCGCGCCGCCTGAATGGTCGCCTCGATCAAATCCAGGCTGGTGCAGGGACGGGCGGCATCCTGGATGGCTACAATTTCCGCGGACGGCGACAGAGCCTCCAGGCCGTTCCAGACGGAGTCCTGCCGCTGCAAGCCCCCCGCAACGAGGCGATATGGCTTGGTGAATCGGAATTTGGCGGCGAGTTCCGCAAATGCGTTCTGCGAACCGTCCCGCACCACCAGGACGATTTCCCCGATGAACGGGGCGCTCTCAAATCTTTGCCAGGCGTGGGCCAGCAAGGGGCGGTCGGCCACGGGCAGAAACAACTTGTCCGTGTGCGGTCCCATACGTGTGCTTTTGCCGGCAGCGACGATGATGGCGGAGATCACGACAGCGAAGGTTTGCCGCCTCGCCGGGCCAGTTGTTTGGCCAGGCGAATGGCGGCGCGCATGCTTGAAGGATTGGCCTTGCCCTGGCCGGCAATGTCGTAAGCTGTGCCGTGATCGGGGGAAGTGCGAATAAAGGGCAGGCCGAGGGTCCAATTGACGCCCTGGTTGAAAGCGACCATTTTCAGCGGCCCCAAGCCCTGGTCATGATACATCGCCACTACCGCGTCATAATCGCCTCGGTAAGCGTAATAGAAGAGCGTATCGGCCGGCAGCGGCCCGATCACGTCCAGCCCCTGTCGCCGCATCGCCTCGACCGCCGGCTTGATAAGGTCAATTTCCTCGCGGCCAAATTCCCCGCCTTCGCCGGCGTGCGGATTGAGGCCGCACACCGCCACGCGTTGCCGCGGCAAACCGAGGTCCTGGCAGGCTTGGGCCGCCAATTCGATGGCCAGTTGGATCCTTTCCGCGCGCAATTGCTCCGGCACCATCTTGAGCGGAAGATGGGTCGTGGCCAGCGCGACGCGCAGCCATCTTCCGCGGTCGTCATCACCCAGCAGCATCATGATCGTGCGATCGGTCCCGGCCAACTGCGAAAGAAACTCCGTCTGGCCGATGAAGGGCTGGCCGCTGCGCACCACCGCTTCCTTGCTCAAGGGCGCCGTCACCAAGGCGTCGGTCTCCTGGCTCAGACAGCGTTGGGCGCCATCGGTCAGCCAGGCCACGGCCGCGCGGGCGGCGGCCGGCGAACCCGCCGCCAACCCCGGGGGAAGCGATTCGCGCAGTGGATTATGCAAAAAAAAACGCCCCTCGGCGCCAAACTCCGAGAACGGCTGCAAGGGCCATTGCAACCCGAGCTGTTCGTAAAGGGCGGCCGTGTGCTCGCTGTCACCGATCAATAAATAATGGGTGTCGTCCTGCTCCGCCTCGGCTGCCAGCGCCTTGAGCGTGACTTCGGGGCCGATGCCCGTGACATCTCCCAGCGAAATGGCGATCCAGCCAGTCATCAATAAATACTATAACTCACAAACGATTTGCGCTTGAGGCGCGCGATCCAGAGTTCGAACAAACGCTGGCTCTCCTGGTTGCGGAGTTTAAGCGCGATGTCGTCGCGGACCTCGAGCAAAGTCTTGACATGGGCCGGCTTGACATCCTCGACCATCATCAGGTAGCAGGCTTCCGGCTCTTCGATGACGCCACTGTGTTCTCCGGGCTTGAGGGAAAAGGCGATCTTGGCCAGGGATGGTTTGAAGTAAGTGCTATTGACCCAGCCGCGATCTCCGCCTTCGGCGCGCTGCGCGCCAGTGGAATAAACCGCCGCCAGCTCGGCAAAGGGCACGCCGGAGTCAATTTTCGCCAGAATTTCTTCCGCCAGTTTTTTTGCGGACCCGGGGGCGCTCTCGGACGATTGGGGAAGGACAATCATTCGCAGTTTGACCTGGTCCTGCAAATTGAATTCATTTTTGTGGGCCTCGTAGTATTGCGAGATCTTGAGCGGCGAGATGAGAATCTTGTTGAGTTGGGAACTGTTCTGGTCCTTCATCACCCGGATGATCCACTGCTCCCGTTGTCCGCGGCGCCACGATTCGTAAGTCAGGCCCTCTGCGCGCAGAGACCTCATGAGGCGGGCGCGGTCGCCGTAATACTTCGCTTGAATGGTCTCCTGAATCCGGTCATCAATGAACGCCTCCAGCACGTTGGTCACGTAGCCGGTCGTCACAAAGTCATGCAGGATCAGCTTGTCTTCGACCATGCCCTCGATGGTCTCGTCGTGCAGCTTGTTATACTCCTGCAGGAGGCGTGGTTTGTCGTTGGCGAACAATTTGGCCAAGGTCTTGGCGTTCTCCGCCACACTGCCATCAATCTCTCCCAGTGTGATGACCGAGTCATTGACCACCACGGCCACGGCGGTGACCAAATCAGCGCCCGAGGCCGAACCGTGGAACCAAAGCGCTCCCGCGACGCAAATACAAAGAAAATTCTTCACTCGCGCGGGATGCTAAGGAAGGCGCGCCGGAACATCAAGGGGTAAAGTGAATCCGGCAACGCGCCGCGGCCGCGCCGCCCAAATTTTCGCGCACGGGTGTTGACGCCAACGCTATGTGTCTTACGATACCGCATCATGTTCTTTCCGAGATTATTGCGCCTTTTTCCCATCCTTGGGTCCGCGGCTCTCCTCCTGCTCCAATCGTCATGCGTTGTCATGCGTGGGGCTCATGTGGGCGCGGACTCCGCCGGCCCAGCCAAAACAGCGGCCATGTTGCGCGGCGTTCACCGGATCGTCTTTCTTGGCGACAGCATCACGCAAGCCGGCGATTACGTCACTGATTGCGAATGCTGGCTGCTGGCGCAAGGCTTTCACGTCGAAATCCTGAACCTCGGACTCGCGAGTGAGACGGTTTCCGATCTGAAGCCCAAAGAGAACGCGCCGCATTTAAAGGCATTTGGCTTTGGCCGGCCTTTTCTGAGCGAGCGGCTGGACCGCGCTCTGGAGGTGTCCAAACCGGATTTGCTCTTTGCCTGTTATGGCATGAACGACGGCGGCAGCCTCCCGCCGGATGCGGCCGGCGCCAGGCGGTTCGCCAAAGCGATCACGCATCTGCGCGACGCTGCCGCCAAAGCCGGCGTGAAGCGAGTCGTGATTTGCACCCCGCCGGTTCAAGATGCCAAAGGCGACGCGAAGCAGCAATTTCACGACGAAAACCTGGCGCGCTACACCGCGTGGCTGTTGTCCAAGCGCGCCAAGGGCTGGAACGTAGTGGACATTCACACTCCGATGCGCCGGGCGCTGGACGAGGGCCGGGCCAAAGATCCGGCCTTCCAATTCGCCGCCGACGGCGTTCATCCCGGTCGCGAAGGCCACTGGCTGATGGCGCGCGAAATCCTCATCCAGTTTTTCGGCGCGAAACTGGATGGCGCGGCTTCCGCCGAGGATTTCTTTCCCGCCCACGGAACCGAGATCCGCAAGCTGGTGCAAGAGCGGATGGTTCTGCTCTTTGAGGCATATATGACACAAATCCCCCACCAGCGCCCCGGCGTACCAGGCGGCCCCGGCGCCAACCCCGGCCCCTCAATAGCCGAAGCCACCGCCAAAGCCGCCGACATCGCCAAGCGCATCAAATTGGAAATGGCCGGCGATAAGCCCTGACAATTCGTTTGAAATTGGGAGCGCGACCGTCTCGGTCGCTCTGGCTGGCGTCCCGCCGGCCAGTCGTACGCGTTCGAGATGGTCACCGTCTGGCGGGTAGTCGCAGGTTTAAGATGTTTTCGGCCAGAGGCCGAAAACCGCGAGCGAGACGCTCGCGCTCCCTAAAAGCAACTCCAACGATTCGTATTTGCTTTAGGGCATTCTGGCCGGAGCAAACAGGCAGGCGGCTCATGCCGGAATCTCGACGATTTCCTCGCTGATGGGCGGGGGAACCGGCTCGCCATGTTTCTTGAGGCTGGCCAGATAGCCGGTCATGGCGTCCTTGATGTTGGCCAGAGCCTCGTCGCGCGTCTTGCCTTGCGAGATGCAGCCCGGCAGGGCAGGGCACTCGGCCACGAAAACCCCGTCCTCATCCGGCTCAATGACCACTCGATACTTCATGTTTCCAATCTGCGAGCGTCGCTTTGAAAAGTCAACCGCCGGAAAAAGACTTGTCTTGCGACACACGCCATTCGGTAGTTTAATAATGTGGAATGGCTAATGACGATCTGAGCCGCTTATTTCAGCAGTGCCGCCCGGACGAACCGCTAACGTCGCCGAAAAATCCATGCTACGAGAACTGCGACGACGCCCGCGGGTCGTGCGTCGCGCTCGAAATGGCCCGGGCCATCAAACTTTCCGATCCCGTCAAACCCGATTTTCGGCTTTTCACGGGTCATCGCGGAGTGGGTAAAAGCACCGAGCTGCACCGCCTCAAGAGCGAGTTGGAAAATCCAGCGGACGGTTTGCCGTTTTTTGTGCTCTACACCGACGTGACGGAGCGGCTCGATCAAAACGACATTGAGGTCAACGACCTGCTGGTTCTCCTGGCGGCGGAGGTTCAGGCCAAAATGAAAGAAGCGGGTGTTCCCGGCTTCGCCACAGTGCCTACGAAGCTGAAAGCTTGGTGGGAGGACTTGACCGGCGTGCTGAGCAGCCAGGTCATGCTGAAGGCTCTCAAAGCCGACGTTGGTTTGGCGAATTTGACGCTTGAGATTCGCAATCAGGTCGGCGCCCGCGCCAACCTTCGGGAGCAAATCGAACTGCGGGCCACACGCCTCATTGATGCCATTAACGATTTGCTCGAGACGGCGATCGCGGGACTGCGCGGTGGGGACAAAGCAGGCCTGGTGCTGATTGTTGATGGCCTGGACAAAATTGCCTTTCGGGAACTGCAAGGCGGCTCAAACACTCATCGTCGTTTCTTTGTCAACGGCGCGGACAAACTGGCCAGCCTCAAGACCCACGTCGTCTATACCGTTCCGATTAACCTCGCCTATTCGCCGGACTTCACCGAGGTGCGGCAAACCTTTGGTTGGACCTGCGTTCCTGTTCCAATGATTCGATTGCATGAGTCCCCCGCGCCGGCAACTCACAAAATGCCAGTGATCCCGGGCTGGGAGGAATCCGCTGTAGTCGCCCCAACGGCGAGCGGCTTGCTGGCCATGAAGCAGCTTCTCGAAAAGCGCGTCCAAGTCGCGGGGTTGGAGATGGACGCCGTTTTTGACGATCAGAAGACGGTGGAACTGCTCTGCAAGCTGACCGGCGGACACCCGCGCCACCTGTTGATGTTCGTCCGGGCGGCGATTGGAAAGGTCAATGCGCTTCCGTTGACCAGGGCCGCATTGCAAAGCGCCGTCAAGGATTATGCGCAAAGCCTCGGACGCGAGATTCCTGGGAAATTCTGGCCGTGGCTGCGCCATTTTCAAAAGCCAGCCACCGGCTTTCCGCCTGGATTGCCAGACGAAGTGCGCCAGGGAATTCTGCTGTGGCTCTATGTCTTTGAATACACCAACCACCAGCAATTCTATTGTCTGAATCCGGTCATCGAATTGCTGCCGCATTTGCATGAAGGCCACAATCGTTAGCGACGCGCTTCCGGAAAAAGGGCAGGCCGAATCACTCGAAACCCGTTCGGATTCCAGTTTGCAATCGCTGACAGACCTTCGCCACGCCTTGCTGCCCGCAAAAGGCGCTGGCTTTTCGCTCTTCATTGCTGTCTGCAATCAGCCCGATCAACGGAATGCCGCCATCCAAGCCCTTGAACGTTCGCTGCCGAGCTGGATTTGGGCGCGAGCCGATGTGAGGTCAGATTCGGCCAGCGTTTTGGCAACCGCCCGTAAATCCCTTGAATCTTCCGAGAACAAGGCCGCCAAGCCAAACGCGCTTATGCTTGTCGGTCTTGAACAGGCTGTGCGGAGCAGACCTGGTAAGGACGAGCCTGACGAGAGCCAGCCTGCCATTGAGGGACTGAATCTCGAACGCGATGCCTGGCGGCGGGATGTGCCCATTCCGGTGGTCTTTTGGACGAGTGATTTTCTGTTGCCTTTGCTGGCCCGGCACGCGCCCGATTTTCTCGACTGGCGCAGCGGCACCGTTTTATTTCCGGCGGAAGCCTCGACGGATATTGAGGTGGCTTTGGATGAGAAGAAATTCGATGATCACGATGCCACGGCGCTGACGCCAGAAATGCGGCGCGCCCGCCTCAGAGAACTGGAAGACAGAATTGCCAGGTTTGACTCAGAAGACACACATCTCGCTGATATCCAGGCGCAGTGGCTCGAGGAAGCGGCTGGTCACGCGGCCCGGCTTGGCGAGCCTGCACGCGCGGAGCAACTGATGGAACAGGCGCTTAAGGTGTGGCGATCTGCCGGAAAACCAAGGGAAGAGGCTAGGGCACTTAGGACTCAAGGAAGGGCTTGGTTAGCAGCAGGGGATCTTTTGCGTGCCCAGGCTCTGTTCCGCAACGCTCTGGAAATTACCGAACGGCTGGCGCGACAGGACCCGAGCAACGCCCAGTGGCAAAGGGATTTGGGTGTGAGTCACAGCAGGTTGGGTGACGTGCAACAGGCACAAGGAGATTTAGTTGGCGCGCTGGCGTCGTTCCTCACAAATTTGGAAATTAGAGAGCGCCTAGCGCGCCAGGATCCAAGCAACGCGCAGTGGCAGAGGGACTTGGGTTTGTGTCACGAGAGGCTGGGTGACGTGCAACGGGAACAAGGGGATTTGGCTGGTGCACTGGCCTCCTTCCGCAAACGTCTGGAAATTGGCGAGCGTCTGGCGCGGCAGGATCCAAGCAACGCGCAGTGGCAGAGGGGCTTGGGTCTGAGTCACAGCAGGTTGGGTGACGTGCAACAGGCACAAGGGGATTTGGCTGGTGCGCTGGCGTCGTTCCGCAAAGATTTGGAAATTACCGAGCGCCTGGCGCGGCAGGATCCGAGCAACGCGCAGTGGCAAAGGGGCTTGGGTCTGAGTCACAGCAGGTTGGGTGAAGTGCAACAGGCACAAGGGGATTTGGCTGGTGCGCTGGCGTCGTTCCGCAAGTATTTGGAAATTACCGAGCGCCTAGCGCGCCAGGATCCAAGCAACGCGCAGTGGCAGAGGGACGTTTGGGTGAGTTACTGGAAAATCGCAGATGCTTTGGAAAAGAACGGCGACGGAAGCTCCGGGGACTGGTGGCAAAAGGCACTCACACAGTTGTCTGAAATGAAGGGGCGCGGTCTTTTCGTCTCGCCCCGTGACGAGCGTTTTGCGGAGTTTTTGCGACAAAAAGCGATGAAGAAAGCGCCGGAGGCTGCTCCGTAACGATCATCAAGAAAATCGAGCCAGACCCCAAGCCAAACGGTCCAAAAGGTGAAAGCGATAGGGGTGGGAAATTGGTTTTCCTTGGATTGCATGACCCGTATTCCAGAGCTTCCAGCCTTCGTTGCCTTCGTTTGCGCCAAAATCGGTGGTATCTTTGAAGCCCTCGTTCCACAAGCCTTTTTGGCCGAAAAACCGCGTCGGTTTTTTTGACAAAATGTTGGCCGCAAAAGAGCAAAGGAGCACAAAGAAAATCCATATAAGTTCTTATCTATGTGTTCTTTGTGTTCCTTCGTGGCCAATTCATCTTTTGTTTTGGTTGCGGTTGTCCCGGCCGGAATAATCGCGCCGGCGCAACAATATGTGAATTTTTGCACTTGCATTCCCATCTAAACGTGCGTAGTGTAGAATAGGTGTGGCGCTCACGCGCTTGTTCTTTGACAATTTGCAGAAGGGCAAGGAGAGGAGGGGAAAAGAGAAAGCAGAAAATTGAGGGCTGATTTGCGGTAACTTGCGGTAACTTGCGGTAACTTGCAGGGGGGATATACCGTCGGTCCAAAACCGGCAAATTTTGCCTCTGGCGGCATTCGCAGGCCCCTCACGAGCCGCTGGCGCGCGGAATTGACGCGGAAGGCGGTTCTGTTAGTCTCTGCGAATGGAACCAACAATGATATGATCGTCGTTCTAAAACCGAAGATCTCGAAAAAGGACGAGGCCGCCGTGCTCAAGGAAATTCGAAAGCTCGGCTATCGCCCCCATGTCATGCGCGGCATCGAGCGGGTTGTGGTCGGCGCCATTGGCGATGAACGCACTCACCAATCGCTGGAAACCTTGACCTCCTGGCCGCAGGTCGAGCGGGTCATGCCGGTGCAAAAGCGCTACAAATTGACCAGCCGGGAGGGGCAAACGAATAATTCCGTCGTTTCGGTGCGAAACAATCCCATTGGGGGGAAGAAATTCCAGGTCATGGCGGGGCCGTGTTCGGTGGAAAGCGAGTCGCAATTGATGGCCACGGCCCGCGCCGTGCAAAAGGCGGGCGCGACGATTCTGCGCGGGGGCGCTTTCAAACCGCGCACGTCCCCTTACGAGTTCCAGGGACTGGGCGAGAAGGGGCTCAAGCTCCTGGCCAAGGCCCGCCGCGAAACCGGCCTGGCCATCATCACCGAACTGCTCTCCGAACAGCACGCCACGATGGTGGCCGAATACACCGACATCATCCAGATTGGCGCGCGCAATTCGCAGAATTTTCAATTGCTCATCGCCGCCGCCAAGACGGGCAAGCCGATACTGCTCAAGCGCGGTCTCTCGATGAGAATTGAAGAATGGCTGCTGGCCGGCGAATACGTTTTGTCCAACAACAATCCCAATTTGATCTTTTGCGAACGGGGCATCCGCACCTTCGAGACTTACACGCGCAACACGGTGGACCTTTCGGCCATTCCCATCATCAAAAACGAATCGCATTGCCCGATCGTCATTGATCCCAGCCAGGGCGCGGGCCGGGCCGATTTGGTGATGAGCCTTTGCAAGGGCGCCGCGGCCATGGGCGCCGACGGCCTCTTAATCGAAGTGCATCCCAATCCCGCCGAGGCCTGGAGCGACGGCGCGCAACAATTGACGCTGGATGGTTTCGCGCGCTTGATGGAAAACTTGCAGCCGTTCATTGCGGCGGCGGGGAGGGAGATGTGAAGGGAAGGAAGATGGATGAAGGATGAAAGTCGTTCAGCGCGGCTGCTGAGTGGAATTGCATGGCTGCCAATCCAGGACCTTCAATTGCACTGAACGGCGGTTGTTGTATTCGTTGACGGTCGGCGTGCAGGCGAGGTCGAAGCGGTCGTTGGGCAGCGGCGCCTGGCGGCAATTCCACCAGACGGCTTCCAGCGTGTGGCCGCCGGCGCTGACGCGGAATTTGACGTGCTGATTGTCCTTGCCCATGCGTTGCGGCGGCCGGGCGTGGCTCAAGCCGCGCAAGACCAAGCGCACGGTCGGATTTCCCTGTCCCATGGGATCGAGCCGTCCCAATTCCTCGATTTGTTCCAGAGTCAGTTCGGAGGGCGTCACTTCCGCGTCCAATTTCAAAGATGGGTGGAGTTGTTCCTGACTCAAAGCCGACCGCGCCATGTCATTGAGGCGCTGGCGCAACAGATCAACATTGCCGGCCTCCATGCTCATGCCCGCCGCCATGGCGTGGCCGCCGTGGCGCAACAGCAGGTCCGCGCAGCCGCGCACAGCCGCCGCCAGGTCGAAGCCTTCGATGCTGCGGCCCGAACCGCGCCAACTCGCGCCGTCGCCGCCGAAGATAATGGTTGGCCGGTAAAACTCCTGCAACACGCGCGAAGCGACGATGCCCACCACGCCGATGTGCCACTTCGCCCGGCCCTCGACGATGACGAACTCACTGGCCGCATCGAAGCGCGGACGCAGCACGGCAACGACTTCATCGCAAATGGCGCGCTCGATGTCCTGCCGGCGGCGATTGCGCTCGTCCAGGAGGCGGGCGAGCGTCGCGGCTTCGACGGCGTCCGGCGTCAACAACAACCGCAGGGCGTCCTGGGCGTCCTCTAATCGTCCGGCGGCGTTCAAGCGCGGGGCAAGTTGAAACGCGACTTCATAACTGCCCGCCACCACCGAAGTGGATGCCGCGCTTTTGAGCGCGATCAGGCCAGGGCGCGTTGTTGCGTTGAGCCGCTCCAGTCCGGCGGAGACAAGAATCCGGTTTTCCCCTGTCAACGGAACCAAATCGGCGATGGTGCCCAGCGCGGCCAAGTCGAGTTGCGCGCGCAAATCCACCGCGCCGGCTTCTGGCAGGCCCTCCTGGCGCATCCGATTGCGCAACGCATGAACGAGCTTGAAAGCGAGGCCGACGGAACAAAGTTCACGGAACGCTCCACCCAATTGAGGATTCACCAGCGCCACCGCCGGCGGCGGTGGCTCGGAAACCTGGTGATGGTCCAACACGATGACATCCATGCCCTTTTCGCGCAGCCAGCCAGTCACGGCGACGGAGGTGGAACCGCAATCCACCGCCAGCAGAAGCTGCGCGGGACAGTTTTGCAGGCATCGTTCGACCCCATCGCGGCTCAACCCGTATCCTTCATCCATCCGATGGGGCAGGAAATGCGCGACGCGCCAGCCCAGAGCGCCGAGCGTTTCGGTCAGCAGGGCGGTCGAAGTGACGCCATCAACGTCGTAATCACCGAAGATGACCAGCAACTCGCCGCGCTGGCGCGCGGCCAGAAGGCGGTCCACGGCGGCGGCCATGTTCGGAAGCAGAAACGGGTCGGCCAGATTCTTGAGGCGTGGTTGCAGAAACCGCAACGCATCCTCCGGCCCGCACAAGCCGCGGTTGAGCAGGCATTGGGCAAGCAAGGGCGAAATCCCCAGCGCCCCTGCCAGTTCCCGGCAATGTTCGCGACGCGCCGGCGCCACTGTCCAGGTGAATTTCATGGCGGCGCATCATGCGTGTTCGCCTGTCCCTTCTCATGGCGGGCGGCCAGGATGGAACACAACAGGGCTGTTGCCACAATGACCAGCACCACGCCCAAGGACAAGCTCGTCGGCACAGACCACCAGAGGGCGGCCAGCATTTTCAGGCCGATGACCACGAGCACGCACGCCAAGCCGGTCCGCAGATAGCGGAAAGACCCCAGCGCGCCGGCCAGGACAAAATATAATGACCGCAATCCCAAAACGGCAAAAATGTTGGAGGTGAAAACAACGAACGCATTTTGCGTCACGGCGAAAACCGCGGGGATTGAGTCAATAGCAAAAATCAGATCGGTCGTCTCTACCGCCAGCAGCACCAACGCCAGCGGCGTGAGGGCGCGCCGGCCGCCTTCCATCGTCACGAACCGGCCGCCATCAAAGCCGGTGGAGACAGGCAAGAGCTTTCGCGCGAAACGGATCGCGGGATTGTCTTGCGGCCGAGCCGCGGCTGGCTTGGAAAATCCCCAGCGCAAACCGGTGACGACCAGAAACAACCCCATCAAGTATAACAGCCAGTGGAACGATTGCAGCAGCACCGCGCCCGCTCCGATCATCAATCCGCGCATCAGCAGCGCGCCCACAATTCCCCAACACAAGACACGATGCTGATGCTTCGGCGCCACGCCGAAAGAGGCAAAGATCACGGACATGGCCAAAAGGTTATCCAGCGAGAGGGAGTATTCGACCAGGTAGCCGGTCAGGAATTGCAGCGATTCCTCCCGGCTCCGCCAATGCGCCAGCAGGCCGGCGAATAGCAGCGCCAACAGCAGCCAAAGGCCGCTCCAGAGCAGCGCCTCGCGGGTTTTCATCACGCGGGGCGCGCGATGGAACAGACCCAAATCCAGCCCCACGCAAAGCAGGATGACCAGGATGAATCCCGCCCAATGCCACGCCCGGATTGGGATTGGAGCCGCCATGGACGGCGTCAGGCTCGCGCTTTGACGGCGGGCGACGCCTCCATGACCACTTGAGACGCGCTCTTGGGCCGCTCGCCCTTGTGCCACCAGAGCACCAGCGCGCTGGCGATGTAAATACTGGAATAGGTCCCGGTGAGGATGCCCACCAGGAAGGTGAAGGCAAAATCGTGGATCACACCGCCGCCGAAAAAGTAGAGGGAGAGAGTCGCGATGAAGACCGTGCCGCTGGTGATGAGCGTGCGGCTCAGGGTCTGATTGAGGGCGATGTTCATAACGTCCTTAAAGGACCCGCGAATGCCCAGCTTGAGGTCCTCGCGGATGCGGTCGAAGATGACGATGGTGTCGTTTATGGAAAAGCCGATGATGGTCAGGATGGCCGCCACAATGGGGGCGCTGAATTGAAGGCCTGACAAGCAAAAAATTCCAATCGTCATCAATACGTCGTGGATGACGGCCAGCACCGCGCCCACGGAAAAGGAGAACTCATAGCGCAGCGCCACATAGAAGAGAATGAAAAACAGCGACAGAAACGTCGCGAGAATGGCCGATTTCTGGATTTCAATCCCGACGCTCGCGCCGACAGTGTCGTGCCCTTCCAGATGGAAGCCGGCGGAAGGAAACGCCGCCGCCACCGCCTTGGCCGCCTCATCGCCTTTGCCGAAGGGCGCCACGACTTGCAGCAGGTCCAGATTGGCGCCCTTTTGGTATTGGATTTGGACGTCGCCCACCTTGGCCGTGGCCAGCGCGGGCCGGAGCTTGTCCACGCCGATTTTTTCCTTGTAGGAAAGGGTGACCGCATCGCCACCGACGAAATCAATGCCCAGCGCGGATTTGCCGCGCACGAAAGTCCCATAGCACATGCCTACCAAGATAATGGTCCAGGAAGCGATGAAGGCCGGCTTGGCCCATCTCATGAAGTCCCAATGCGGGTTCTTGATCAGGTGAAGCATGCCGATGTGATTGAGCCAGCCGCGCCCAAGCAGCCAGTCGAAGATCAATCGCGTCATGACCAGGCTGGTGAACAAACTCAGCGCCACGCCGATCGTCAGCGTCACGCCGAAACCCTTGACCGGCCCGGTGCCGAAGTAAATCAAAACAATGGCCGAGATGAGCGTCGTGGTGTGCGAGTCGAAAATCACCTTGAAGGCCCGGCTGTAGGCGGCCGCCACCGCGCCGCGTATGGATTTGCCTTGTCCCATTTCCTCCCGCAACCGTTCGTAGATCAGCACGTTGGCGTCCACGGCCATGCCGACCGTCAGGACGATGCCGGCGATGCCGGGCAAGGTCAGCGTGGTGCCAACGGAACACATGACGCCAAGCAAAATGACAAGATTCAAAATCATCGCGAGATCCGCGATGACGCCGCAACGGTGATAGTAAAACGCCATGAACAGAGCCACGGCCAAAGTGCCGATGATGGCCGCGTTGATGCCGCTGGCAATGGAGTCCTTGCCCAAAGTGGGATCAACTTCACGCATCTCGTCTATCGTCACCGATTCTTCCAGCGGGTTTTCCAGGACGTTGGCGATGGTGATGGCCTCGTCAATGTCCATGTTCCCGCCGGAGATCTCGCCGCGGCCCGCGATGCGCCCGTTGATGACTGGGGCGGTGAACAGCTCGCCGTCCAAAACGATGGCCAGGCGGTCATGGATGTGGTTTTCGGTGAAGTCGGCAAATTTGTCCGCTCCCTCGGAGTCGAATTCAAACTCGATGGCCGGCTCGCCGGTCATGGGATCGCGGCTGGCGTAGGCGCGCTTGATGTATTTGCCCGTCAGACCGTTGGCCAGCTTTTTTTCGACGAGATCGGTCTCATTGGTTTCGTTGCCATCACGGCCTTTGACTTTCATCGTGAGCTTCTGGTCGCCTGGCGGAATAATGCCATCCGACAGGAGTTGATCGCTGTTCGGATCTACCAATCGGAACTCCAGGAAGGCGGCTTTCTTGATGTTGATCCTGGCTTCATCCTGGCTGGCTTGGGACAAGCCCGGCAACTGAATCCGAATGTGGTTTTGTCCCGATGGCTGGATGACAGGCTCGGCCACGCCCAGGCGATCCACGCGGCGGCGCAACACTTCCGCCGCTTGCGACACCAGGCGCAGCCGCTCCCCCGTCGAGGCTTTGGCGGCGTTGGTGTCAACCGCCTGGATATGGTTGGTGTCCAGGCTGACCAGGAATTCCGTGCCGCCCTGCAAATCCAGACCGAGCTTGATTTTGCCCGCCGCCCTGCGTTGCAAAAGGTTCAGGATGGCGTAATTGGGATTCTCCGCTTGACGCACGTCCAGGTCCGGAAAATACGGGCGGATGTCGTTGGTTCCGATGGCCGCCAGCAGGTCGCCAAATTGGCGGTGCGGGTCCGGGTCGGCCTTCTGCCGGGCCTGCGCGTCCTCGACGATTTTCTTGAAGGTGGCATCGGCTTTGGCCGGTTCCGCCTGGTCGCTGAATTCAGTGATCAGGTTTTGGCTGGTTGGCGGATAAATCTCATACAAAGACCACGCCACCAAGAACACAATGAACGCCCACCAAAACTTAGGTTTTTTCATGCTCGCTTAACTTTTCGTTTCGCTTGGTTCGCCGCCCCGCTCGAGGACCTCCAGGACGGACGATTTGAGTACTTCCAATTTGGTGTCGGCCGACCGGATGGAAAGGGTCCTGTCCTTGATGGAGAGAACCACGCCCAGGATGCCGCCACTGGTGACGACTTTGTCGCCGGCTTTGAGGGATTTAAGGGTGGCCTCCAATTCCTTGGCCTTTTTGCGCTGGGGGGCGATGAGGAGGATCCACATGCCCAGCACAAAAATGCCCATCAACCCAAGGCTTTTAATCATGCCCGCGACGGGGTCCTGCTGCATTGGCGGCGGGGCGGCTGCGTCGCGCGCCATCAGCGGCTGCCCGGCCAGCAGCAAGAACAAGGCAATAAGTCTGATCATAATTTAAATCGAGCCGCTCAATCTATGGATTCGCCGCCACATAGCAAGCGAAAGTTTGCGCCACAATCCCTGGAGCGCAAGGCAGAAATGCGGAGCAGGCGGGCGGATGAAGGAAGAACCTGAACCGCCCGGCAACTGGTCCTGAACCCGGCGCTGATGGCTGTCGCCAATAGTACCGGCGGCGTGATGGGAGAAATGCTCGACGCCGCCAACACGGCGACCCACTGGCGCCATCAGCCTTCTGGATGGCGCCAACCTGCAAAAATAAACCGTTAAGCCAACCAGGCGTAACTTGGCGTAACTTGGCGTAACTTACCGTAACTAACCGCAATCTGTTCATGGTTTTTGGCTGGATTTGGCCGGGATGCGTGAATTTCACGCAACGGCCTGGCTTTTATTTTTTTTGAAGGTGGTATTAGGCGGTATTGACCGGTAATAGCCGGTATTAGCCGGTATTGGCGCCCTGATCGTTTTGATGCCTGGCTGGGTGTTCTGTACACGCCCAAAGTCAGGCGCTTCCGAACCGAGCTAACCACTGGCCACTGACCACTAACCCCTATTTCAAAGAACAGGCGCGCGAGCGCCACACAATGGGATACTACCACGTATAAATGGGAATGCAAATACAATAAATGAACAACCTTTTCTCTTCTCGCGCGGAGCCGCAGAGAGCGCAGAGATGCAAATGGAAATTGTGTTGGAAACTGTTGCGCTGCAATAATATCCAGGCTTGGGAATAAGCATCGGAAGTCAAAACCGGCAGCGGCAGCCCAGATTCACAAAATCATTCTTTTCTCTGCGCCCTCTGCGCCTCTGCGCGAGCCTGTCTTTCCTTCTTTGGGGCTTCTTGGAATCCAGCAGCATCTGCTATCAGGTTTTCGTCTGGTCGTGCGGGAAAACGGTTTCTGAACAACGGTCTTTCCCAAAGCGGAACTATCGTTCCGCACTCCATGACGCTGGCGCGCTCAGGGGGCGGGTCCGAAAGGCCGCAAGGTCTTGGAGTGCGGTGCTTTAGCACCGCTTTTGAGCCAAAGTCTTTCCCAAAGCGGAACTATCGTTCCGCACTCCATGACGCTGGCGCGCTCAGGGGGCGGGTCCGAAAGGCCGCAAGGTCTTGGAGCGCGGTGCGTCAGCACCGCTTTCGCACTAAAACCGGAATGGCACGAATGGAAATTCACCCATTTCTTCTCTTGAATTCTTGTTCGGACAAGTCCACTCTCGCCGGATTGGTGAGACGGTTGCGAAAGTTTCTCTGGATCGGTCTGGCCTGCGTGACGCTTTTTGGCGCGGCGCGGGCGGATATTCTCCCCCCTGGCAATCGCGCCGTTCCGCTGGGCATTCATGCGCTGGTCGGCGGCAAGGTGGTCGTCAAACCGGGCCAGACGCTGGATTCGGCCACCGTTTTGATCCGTGATGGGTTGATCGAAAAGGTCGGCGCGGATGTGGTCGTGCCGCCCGACGCGCGGGTTTGGGACATGAAGGGGATGACGATTTATGCGGGGTTCATTGACCCTTACTTGACCCTCGGAACAAATGCTCCCGGTCCTGCGCCAGTCGGCAGAGGAGGGCCTGAGTTGAAGGCGGCCAGGTTTTATGGACTGCCGGTGGCTAACTTGGACCCTGGAAATCCGGGGCCAGGCTCGGAACTGCCCACGGTCATCCCTGAACATCGCATGGTTGAGGGCATCGCGCCCAGCTCCAACGCGCTGCAAACGTTGCGCGAGATCGGGTTCACGGTCGGCAATGTCGTGCCGGAAAGGGGCATCATCCGCGGCACGAGCGTCTTGCTGGCGCTTTCGGACAGCAATCCCAATGACGCAGTCATCCGGCCCGATGTGTTTCAACACGTCGCGTTGGAATCGGGAGGGCGCGGCGAAGGGCCGGGGGTGCCGGGGTCGTATCCGCAATCGCTCATGGGCATCATTTCAGCGGTGCGGCAGAGTTTTTTTGACGCGCAACATTATTTTCTCGAGCACCAGAGCTACGATCAAGCGCCGCAAGGACGCAAGCGGCCGGCCTTCAATCCGGCCTCGCAGGCCCTCGGACCGGCGCTGCGCAAGGAGATGCCGGTGGTCTTTGAACCCGGCAGCGCCTTGATGGTGGACCGGGCGGCCCGCGTGGCGCGCGAACTGGGCCTGAATTTTTACATTCTCGCCAGCGGCCAGGAATGGCGCCGGCCCGATCTGGCCAAAGGAACCGGCGCGACGTTTATCGTGCCGTTGAATTATCCCGAACTTTCCAGAATGCCGGAGGAAGACGATTGGAACGCGATCACGCTGGATCAATTGCGGGCGTGGGATTGGGCGCCGGAAGACGCGGCGGTGTTGCGCGCGCAGAATCTGGAGGTCGCGCTGACCACTTACGAATTGGAGGACAAGTCGGCCTTTCGCAAAAACCTCATCTCCGCCTTGGACCGCGGCCTCTCGGAGGACGACGCGCTGGCGGCCCTGACGACCGTCCCGGCCAAACTGTGCGGGGTGGAGCAAAGTTTGGGCACGGTGGAGGCAGGCAAGATGGCCAATTTGACTGTCGTCTCCGGCAAGGGCTATTTCGACCCGGATGCGAAGGTGAAGGAGGTCTGGATTGACGGGCGGTTCTATCGCACAGACGCTTCGGAGACGAAAGCCACGAACGCAGCAGCATCCGAAGAGAAGCCGGCAGAGGAAAAACCAGCCGAGGAGAAACCGGCCGAGACAAAGCCCTCCGAGGAGAAACCTCCAGAAACGAAACCTTCCGAGAACAGGCCTGCCCGCCCCAACAGGGCCGCTGCCGCGCGGGCATTGTTGAAGAAGCGCGTGGCGCATTCGCCGCTGGAAGGGCGCGGCCCGCTCACTAATCCGCCTGCTCTATTGTTGACGAATGCCACCGTCTGGACTTGCGGCCCGGATGGACGCCTGGAAAACGCCTCCATCTTGATCGAAAACGGCAAGATTGCCGGAGTGGGGGCGACGCTCCGCCAGCCGGACGGCGCCTTGGTGGAGGATGGGACCGGCAAGCAAATCACGCCCGGCATTATTGATCCGCACAGCCACAGCATGATTCTGGGCGGTGTCAACGAAGGCACGCTGCCTTCGTCGGCCATGGTGCGGATCGGCGACGTGGTGAATTCGGAGAGCGCCAATATTTATCTGCAATTGGCCGGCGGCGTGACGGAAGCTCATCTGCTGCACGGGTCGGCCAACCCCATCGGCGGCCAGTGCTGCCTGATCAAGTTGCGCGACGGGGCCTCGCCGGAGGAATTGAAGTTCGAGGGCGCGCCGCCGACGATCAAGTTCGCGCTGGGGGAAAACGTCAAGCAGTCCAACGCGGGCGAGCGCGGCACCACGCGTTTTCCCCAGACGCGCATGGGCGTGCAGGCCTTCTACTTCAATCGTTTCACCGCCGCGCAGCAGTACTTGCAGGCCTGGGACAAATACAACAAGTCCGCGCAGAACGGCGCCCCCGCGCCCGTGCCGCCCGCGCGCGACTTGGAACTGGAGGCCCTGGGCGAGATTTTGCAAGGCAAGCGGTTCATTCATTGCCATTCCTATCGTCAGGATGAAATTCTGATGTTCATCCGGCAGATGCAGAGTTTCGGCATCCAGATCGCCGCCATGCACCATATTTTGGAAGGCTACAAGGTGGCCGATGAAATGGCCGCGGGCGGGGTCGGCGGCTCGACCTTTTCGGATTGGTGGGCCTACAAGTTCGAGGTGTACGACGCCATCCCTTACAATGGCACGCTCATGCATGATCGCGGCGTGGTGGTTTCGTTCAATTCCGATTCGGACGATCTGGCGCGGCGGTTGAACTTCGAGGCGGCCAAGGCTGTCAAGTATGGCGGGCTTTCGGAAATCGAGGCGCTCAAATTTGTGACGCTCAATCCGGCCATCCAATTGCGCGTCCAACAGCGCGTCGGCTCGCTCGAAACGGGCAAGGACGGCGATATTGCGGTTTGGTCGAAATCGCCGCTGGATTCGACGACGGTCTGCCTGGAGACGTGGATCGAGGGCAAAAAGTATTTCGACCGCTCGCTGGATGGCGCGCGCACGGCCGCGTTGGAGGAGGAACGAAAAGCGTTGGTGGCGAAGGCCAAAAAGGTTCTCCTAGACAGCGGCCCGAACGAAGGCGGCGGCAGGCGCGCCCGGCGGCAATTTTTTGAAACGGCGCTGGAACACCAGGACGATTTTTACAATCACGATCGCGATGAAGCCGAATTTGAACCATAAAACGGCGTGGCGCGTCTGCTGCTGGCTGGCGATGGCGGTTTGCGGTCTTGAACCGGCGGCGGCGCGGGCGCAATCGCTGCTGCTCAAGAACGCGACGGTGCATCCGGTTTCCGGTCCTGTGCTCGCGCCGGGGGACGTGTTGATCGAGAACGGGAAGGTGAGCCAGATTGGCCGCCTGGACGTGAAGGCAGACCAAGTCGTTGATTTGACAGGACAACATCTTTATCCGGGTTTGCTGGCTTTGAACACGACCCTCGGCCTGGTGGAGATCGAAGAGGTGCGGGCCACGCGCGACATGGAAGAAACCGGGCAATTCGTGCCGGAAGTGGAGTCCTGGGTGGCGGTCAATCCCGATTCCGAATTGCTGCCGGTGGCGCGGGCCAACGGAGTGGCGTTCTTTGAACCGACGCCGCAAGGCAGCATGGTTGCGGGGCAATCGGCGTTGATGGTCATGGACGGTTGGACGACCGAAGAGATGGTGTTCAAGAAGCCGGCGGCCCTTTTGAAAAAGCCGTCGGATCTGAAACCGGCCGACTTCTACACCACCTTGGATGTCTATTGGCCGAGCATGGACATCAGCGCCGGCGGGAGACGGGGAGGATTCCGGCGAAGAGGCGCTTCCGGTTCGCCGGAGGAGCGAGCCAAGGAACGGGAACGAAAGGTAAAGGAATTGGCCGACTATTTTGCCGACGCCCGCGCCTACGCGCGCGCGCGCGAAGCCGCCCAAACCAACGGCGCGCCGGACCCCGGCCTGAATCCACCTTGGGAAGCCATGCTGCCCTACGTGCGGGGAGAACGGCCTATCATCGTTCATGCGGATGAACTGCGGCAAATCAAGTCGGCGCTACAGTGGGCTGAAACCAACAATTACAAGATCATCATCGCGGGCGGACATGACGCCTGGAAAGTGGCTGACTTGCTGGCCAAAAAGAACGTGCCCGTGATTTACGACGGCATCTACACTTTGCCCTCGTCGGAAGCGGAGTCGTACGACGTTCATTTCAAAGCGCCGGAACTCTTGCGCCAGGCCGGCGTCAAAGTCGCGCTGAGCCTGCAAGGCGACGTGGCCGCCGCGGCCTTGACCAAGAATTTGCCTTACGTCGCGTCGCAAGCCGCGGCTTTCGGTTTGCCGGCCGATGAAGCATTGAAGGCCATTACTCTTTATCCCGCCCAGATTCTCGGCGTGGAGGACCGGCTGGGCGCCATTGAACCGGGCAAGGACGGCACGGTGTTCGCCTGCACGGGCGACATCCTGGATTTGCGCGCCAGCGTCACGCACGTCTGGGTGGCGGGCCACGAAGTTTCGCTGGAAAATCGCCACACGCGCCTCTACGAAAAGTATCGCAATCGTCCCAAACCCCATTGAGGGCCGCATCCACAGAGCGTGAAACCGCAACCCAATTTCACCACGAAGGACACGAAGGGTACGAAGTGTCGAATGAGTCCATTTGGGTAATTTTCTTCGTGCGCTTCGTGTCCTTCGTGGTGAAAAATTCTTCTCGGAAATGAGCGATTTTGAACTATTGTCATACAACACGTGAAAACACTGGTCGCCGACACATTCCCGGAATCCCACCTGCATCGTTTGAAGCAGATTGGTTGCGACGTGGACTACCTGCCGTCGGCCAAGGCCGTGGACCTGCCCTCGCTGGCGGGTTCATGCAAAATCCTGGTGGTGCGCGGCAAGCACGTGAGCGCCGAGACGCTTCTCGCTTCGCGCCATCTGGCCTTGGTGCTGCGGGCGGGCGCGGGAGTCAATACCATTGATGTCAAGGCCGCCAGTAGCCGCGGCATCTTTGTCAGCAATTGTCCCGGCAAAAATTCCATCGCTGTGGCCGAGCTGGTGTTCGCCTTGATTCTGGCCCTGGACCGCCGCATCCCGGAAAACGTCGCCGCGCTGCGCGCCGGTCAATGGAACAAAAGGGAGTTTTCGCACGCGGACGGAATTTTCGGCCGGACGCTGGGAGTGATCGGCGCGGGCAGCATCGGACGCGAGGTCATCAGCCGGGCGCGTAGCTTTGGTTTGCGCGTGATCGCGTGGTCGCGCTCTTTGACGCCCGAGCTGGCCGGGGAGTTGGGCGTGCAACGGATTGAAAACGTGGATGACATTTTCCGGGAGGCGGACATCGTGACGCTGCACGTGCCCTTGCAGGCGGACACGCGCAAATTGGTCAATGCCGCCCGGCTCTGGCTCATGAAACCGCGCGCCATCCTCATCAACACCTCGCGCGGCGAAGTGGTGGACCAGGCCGCGTTGCGCGAGGCTGTCGAATCCAAACGCATCCGCGCCGGGCTGGACGTGTTCGATCCCGAGCCGGCCGAAGCGGTGGCCGCGTTCAACGATCCGATTCTGAAATTGCCCGGTTTTTACGGCACGCATCACATTGGGGCCTCGACCGGCCAGGCGCAAAGCGCGATTGCGGACGAGGCGGTGCGGGTCATTGAGACCTTCATCAAAACGGGCGTGGTCTTGAACTGCGTGAACCTGGCCCGGCGCACGCCGGCCAAGTGGCAATTGGTGGTGAGGCATCATGACCGCGTGGGCGTGCTGGCGTTTGTCATGGACCACATCCGCCGCGCCGGGCTGAACATCGAGGAGGTGCAGAACGTGGTTTTTGACGGCGCGCTGGCGGCCAGTTGCCGCATTCAGCTTGCCGGCGAACCTCCGGCCTCGCTCCTGTCAACCATCCAGGATGGAAACCCGGACATCATCGGGCTGGACTTGCTGCAAATTGGGTGAAGCGGGGCCAAATTTCATCCCATATAGAACCAGCCGCGAAGGACTCCATCATCTACGAGAATTTCACGGTGATGGCTTTTCACTCCTACTCTTAATCCTACTCTTAATCTTAATCTCTTTCTGAAAAACCGTGATTGGACCAAAAAGAGATTAAGATTAAGAGTAGGATTAAGAGTAGGAGTGCTGAATATTAACGCGTAGCGCAGCGTTGACCCTCCAAACGCGACCCTGTATATTCCCGCTCGATGAAAACTCGAAAGGAAACTCTAAGTTTTACAGCGGTGATCTATCCCGACGCGGAGAGCGATTGGCTCGTGGCGCATAATCCAGAAACGGGAACAACCACGCAGGGCAAGACGTTCGAGGAGGCCCTCGCCAATTTGAAAGAGGCGACGGAGCTTTATCTTTCCGAATTTCCGCGGGCGAGAAAGGGCCGGGCGATTCTGACCACGTTTGAAGTGTCATCGCTGGCCCATGCCTAAACTCCCGGATGTCTCAGGAAAGGAGGCGAGGCGCGCCCTGGAGCGGTTGGGATTTGTTTTTAAACGGCAAAGCGGGAGCCATGTGATCTTGCGTCGAGGCAATCGCGGCTGTGTAGTGCCGATGCATCGGGAGATCAACCGCGGCACACTCAAAGGCATTTTGGAACAGGGCGGAGTCAGCGTGGAGGAATTCATGGCGGCTTTGTGATTTTAAAATCTCGTTAAATCATCTCTCAGCAAATCTCAGCTTTTCGTTTGCCTTTCTCTGCGTCCTCCGCGTCTCTGCGCGAGAAATTCCGGATCATGGAACCCAACGAGATCACAGTTCAAGTTGTGGATGCCGCCGGCACGATCCACACTCAACTTGGGCTGGTGCTGAACTTTGGTTTGAAGCGAAGGAGGGACGGAATCACGCGCATCGTCAACGGGCTTCCAGAACCGCCAAGCCCAAGTGAGGAAATCGAATGAAGATGATCGCGCAGAGTCGCCGAGGACGCAGAGAAATCGAAAACCGTTTGAGACTGAGGAGATGTTCATGATCAAAATTTCAAATATCTTTGGCTAGGATTAAGGACTGGGACTAAGGCGCCGCACTTGATTCGACGGAAGGCGCATCCACGGCGGGCAGGCCGTCGGCAGTGCGCAGAGACCAGCCGCGCGGCGTTAGTTCCAACGTCAGCGCGCCGTTGTCGCGGCCATAGACCACATGCGCGACGCCACGGGCCAGCCTCTGCCGCAGTTTCTCCGGGGCGCGCCGCGTGGCGGGAAATTTTGCGTCGGCTATCACAATGACCCGCGGGCGCAACAGGTCCAGCAAGGGATCGCACAGAGGTTCGTCGCGCGCCGGCAAGCCGGCGACGACAAATTCCGCGCGCAAGTCCGGGTGCCGGCGCATGAGAGCCTCCTGGCCGTCGCGCCCCAGAGCTGGCAGGAGCAGAACGGAATGGCCGTTGAATTCCCGCCGCAAGACGACTGAGTTGTCATCGGCTTGCGCGAATTGATCCGATGGGCCGGGATGCAGCACCGTCCAGCCGGCGATGGAGTCGCCGTCCTTCACGGCGCGCCAGACATGGGTTTGGCGCAGTTCGCCTAACAGCCCACGAAAGGCCGTCGAACGGTCGTGGGCCGCGCCGGCGCAAATCTCCGCCGCCGGAAAATTGGCCAGGATCACCCTGGCGCCGCCGAAAAACTCCAGCCGCCCCACTGCCAGGCAGAAACCGGCGAGGCGATTGACTCCTTGCGCGCATAGAAACGGCTTGACGAAATCGCCGGCGGAATCCTCGCCGCCACAGTCAATGAGAAGTTTTCCATGCCATCCGGGAGCGGCCGCAAAAAGGACCGGGACGCCGTTGGCAGGCAGGATGTCCAGGCGCGCCGTCCGCCATCCTTCAGCCCAGTGGAAAGCTCCGCCGAGAGCAACCGCCATCAGCGCGGCTGCGACGGCCCACCTGTGGCGGGCGCGGAAAATCCAGCCGGTGACCACCAGCAACAGGACAACGTAATAGAAAATGCACACGCCGGCCGGCGGGGCGGCGACGTTGAAATTGCCGGCCGGCCATTGCGCGGCGCAGCCGCTGAACCATACGATGAATTTCATCAAGGCCCACGTGGTGTTGTTGAAAAGGCCGGCCAGTCCGGGCAGCCACGCGCCGGTGAGCAGGCTGCCCATGCCGCTCATCAGCGCCAGCGCCGTCGCGGGCACGACCACGCAGTTGGCCAGGACGCTCGCGGGGGTGAAGAGGTGGAAATAATACGCCGCCAGCGGAATGGAGCCAATCCACGCGGCCAAGGACATGGCGAAGATATCCACAGCGTAGGCGGCGGTCGCGTAAAGTGGAGGAGGCCAGCGTGTTTGCAAAGTGTCGGGCAAAAACGGATCGGCTTTGAAGAACCACCCGCGCAACTTTCCTTGCACCCGTGGCAGAATGACCCCAATGCAAAGCACCACCAGGAACGAAAGCTGAAAACCGGGTTGAAAAAGTTGCGCCGGATCCCACAACAGCACGAGAATGGCCGCCGCGAAAAGGGAATTGATCAGATCCATTGGACGCCGGCACGCCCAGCCGAGGATGACAACGCTGGCCATGATCGTCGCGCGCACGGCTGACGCCGGCCAGCCGGTCAGCCCGGCGTAAAACCAGAGCGCCGGCAGCACCAGGGCGCCGCACAGCGCGCGGGGCAATTGGAGCAGACGCAGCAACCCAAGGGACTGTTAATAAATAACATTTACAATTGCTGATTTAGTGTTAGGCTGTGTCGCATGGATGCGACGGTGTTGCGCGACAAATATCGGAAGTTAGGTCCCCATCTTAACGAACGGACTCGTAGGT
>Ga0302324_100006715_pt1 | contig 24676 bp, 19 predicted proteins | sample Palsa_T0_1_FD_201949 | JGI IMG/M metagenome (GOLD analysis project Ga0302324, IMG submission 201949) | Peat permafrost microbial communities from Stordalen Mire near Abisko, Sweden - Palsa_T0_1 | ecosystem: Environmental > Terrestrial > Soil > Palsa > Peat permafrost | place: Sweden: Abisko... | reverse complement strand
GGCAGTAACTACGTGTTTGCGGGATGGGCGGGCGCCTGCACGGGGAGCTCAAGTTGTAGCGTTACGTTGAGCTCATCCGAATCCGTGACCGCGACCTTCGGCGCTACTCTGCAAGGCCTGAACCACATTGTTATTTTTCTCCAGGAGAATCGTTCGCTTGATCACTATTTCGGCGCAATGCGCCAATACTGGTCACAAAACAGCATCGCGGATCAGTCCTTTGACGGCTTGCCGCAGTTCAACCCGACCAGCGGAACAATTCTTCCTCTGTACGCCGCGCCTCCCACGAACCCGGGGTGCGATCCTGCATTGTCGACGGCGACGAACTGTGTCGCCAGCACATCCTACACAAGCAACCAGGTTACCTCCTTTCACATGGCGTCGGTGTGTAACGAAGAGCAGAGCCCTTTCTGGAATGAAGCTCACGTAGATTGGGATTTGAACGATCCTACTGGAGTCAATCCGCCTGCGTTCAACGGATTCGTACAAGCTTCCGCTAACGACGCCCGTCAGGTAAGCCCGCCATTGAACGATGTTAACGGTCTGCGGGCCATGGGTTATTTCGACGGCGACGACCTGAATTACTACTACTTCATGGCTTCGAGTTTCGCCACTTCCGATCGGTGGTTCTCTCCCGTCATGAGTCGCACGCAGCTCAACCGCATGTATCTCCTCGCGGCCACATCCGCCGGACACGCGTATCCTTTGGCTCCGCCCTATAGCGCGCTCTCAAACACCACCATTTTTCAGGAGCTGCAGAACGCCGGCATCAGCTGGAAGATTTACGTCAACCCGGAGGGCACAAACTGCGCGGCAACTGACTCCTCATGCCTCATAGGCTTTTCGTACATCAACATGTTCGATTACGAAGAGACCATCCTCGCGAGTCCGACTTTGCTGCAAAATATAGTCCCGATAACGCAATTCACCACCGACGTGCAGAATGGAACTTTGCCTCAGGTGGCGCTCATCGAGCCGGCTTCTGTCGCGGGGCTTGATGAACATCCTAACAACGTCGACACCTCTTCCCCGACCAATATTCAGGCGGGTGCCAACTATGCAGCAGGCCTGATCGACGCTTTCATGGTCAGCCCCAACTGGAGCGATTCGGCCATGATCTTCACTTACGACGAGGACGGGGGTTACTATGACCACGTCTCGCCGCAGCCCGCAACGCCACCCGATAGCCCGAGTTCGCCAACCTATCTGCCAATCGATCTGCAGCCGGGCGACATCTGTGATGGAAGCGGACAACTTGGCACCGGAACATGCAACTTCGCGCACACCGGGTACCGTATACCGCTGATCATCATTTCGCCTTTCGCCAAGAAAAACTACGTTTCACACACGGTTTACGATTACACCGCCGCGCTCGCGCTCATTGAGAAGCGTTTCGGAGTGGCCGCGCTGACCAATCGCGATGCTGCCCAGGCCGACATGAGCACAGACTTCTTTGATTTTGTAAACGCACCCTGGGCTACGCCCCCGACTCCGCCCACCCAGAACATGTCGGGCCAATGCACTCTAGCCGCCCCAACCCCGTAATGTCATCGCCACGCACGCGGGTCTCGCCTGTTTCTAGGATCCATTTCTACGCTAAGTTCAGAGGCCGCTATGACTCTGGAGTGATCCGCAATGGGATAATGATTCCGTGAGAATTGAGCGATCGGTTTTAGTGGCACTGTGGATTGTATTTTGCGCCGCCGAGTCCTGCCTGGCCGCGACCCGGCATTACTACATTGCAGCCGAAGACGTCAGCTGGAACTACGCTCCCAGCGGTCGCAATCTGCTGAATGCTGCCCCCATTCCGCAACCTTGGTCGCAGAAGGTGGATTGGGCGAAGAGCCGGTTTATCGAATACACGGATGACACCTTTACGACTCCGAAGCGGCAACCTGAGTGGCTGGGAATTCTCGGCCCGGTGATTCGCGCCGAAGTTGGAGATGAGATCGTGGTCGACTTCCTGAATCGCGGACGACGCGGTCACGATCTTCATCCTCACGGCCTGCGCTACGACAAGAACAACGAAGGCTCTCTTTATTTACCCGTTGCCAAGGGGGCCTTCGTCGCTCCTGGCGCCCGCTATACATATCATTGGTTCGCGAACCAGAGCAGCGGACCCGGCCCTGGCCAGCCCAGTTCCATCGTGTGGTGGTATCACTCGCACGTCGACCCTGGCATTGAGATCAACGCCGGCTTGTTGGGACCCATCATCGTGACCGCCAAAGGCAAAGCGAATCCCGACGGGTCTCCGAAAGATGTTAACCGCGAATTTGTCGCCGCATTCATGATCTTCGATGAAATGGGAGGCAAGCCCGCCGGCCAGTTTTATGCCATCAACGGTTTTATCTTCGGTAATCTCCCGGGGTTGGCCATGAAGCAGGGAGACAAGGTTCGCTGGTATTTGCTAGGGATGGGAAATGAGATCGACCTGCACACTCCGCATTGGCACGGAGAAACCGTTACCGACGGAAAAAGGAATACGGACGTGATTGAACTTCTTCCGGGAAGCATGGTCGCGGTCGACATGCTCGCCGACAATCCCGGAAGCTGGATGTTTCACTGCCATGTGGAAGATCACATGGAGAACGGAATGATGGCGATTTATACGGTTTACGCGCCGCCAGCGCGTGCCTGCCCGCTTGCCTTTATCGGTGGAGATTTCTGGAAGCATCCGGAAACGTTTACTTTGACAGTTAAAAACATCAGTGGCAAGCCTATTGCCAGTGTGGCGCTTACATCCGAAATGCTCTTGGCGCCGCAGGATTTACGACGACCATTCAACGGACAGTGGTCATCGGCCCAAACCATTTTGCCGCGCCAGGAGCAGACTCTCGAAAAGCCGGGCATTCGCGCCGCCAGCGCTCAAGCCGTTGTGGGATGGGTCTTTTTCCCGGACACCGTGAAGTATGCGGACGGAACCAACTGGAAGGCTCAAAGCGAGGGCGAATGTTTCAACGTCATATGGCGAGACCAGCAGCATCCCGATCTGCCGGTGTTACCTCCCCGGCAAATCGAAATGAATGCAGACTAGTTGAGAGTCTGAAAGGAGACCGCTTATATACGCCAGTAGAACCTGCCAGGGACTGTCCCGGAGCGAACGGTTCGATGCGATCTAGAAACATTGGAAGATGGGGCCGACCTGTCCGGGCATCAACTGGTCGGTGGTTGAACTATTCGCCAGTACCCACTCAGCAGCAACATTTGGGTTTCCCCCGGTCGAGTTGGTGTAATAGTGCCAACTCACCCACCCATAGCTGTGCCTTATATTGTCCACAGGATTGACGTCTGTATCCAAACCATACTCGAAGACTTCACGGAACTTGCAGGCGTTGATGTTCTCGGAAGTACAGCTATAGGTATATTCGAGGGGCAAGGTTGTAATGGAAAACGATTGTGGCGGATTTGCGCGGTGGTCGGTAATGGTAAATGTCCCGGTGTGTTCGACCGCCAGCTGGGAATAGCCGAGATTCTGTGGATGACTTTCCAACCTCTGATCGACGTAGGTGTAATAGTTCGTATTGTTAGGCTCGGTGGCGGACGGTGGATTCCAGAATGAACTGTTGTCTTCTCCTGGAACCACGCATCGTGCGGCCCAGCGCATGGAGAGGTTAGATGTAACACTCGTAGCCCCGCTGTTGAATTTCTTGCAACTGGTCGGATCGTTCCAGTGATTGACTCCCTTCCAGAGATCCAATTCGGTGACCCATTGGTAAATGTAATTTGAATCGTAGAGATTGATGTCCCAGGGATTGCCCTGGGGATTTTTCACGTAATACACTCTGCGCTCGCTCTGATCCCATCGTGTGTAGATGTACGCCGATGGCAGACCGTTGGTAATGCCCTCCATGTGGTGACTGGTGGCCAGTCCTGGATCCATCATCATTACGCTCAAGACATCCCAATAACCGTGACCTGCCGGGCAAGTGACAGTTGACTGAATCTGGCCGAAAGCTCTGGGGGCGAGCGGCAAACATGTTGCTACAGCCAGCAGACCGAAGGCAAGACGATGCTTGCAGGTGCTAATCAGACAAGCTCCTCCGCTTGTCCTCATCGCGGCGAGCAGCGCTGCACACGGAAAACGCAAAGAAACAGGGAAATATTTCATGAATTAAGCTGATCCTTTTTATGATGGGTACGGCGTCATGCCGAACATAATTAAAGGAATGTCAATAGGGTAGAGTACCGAAGTTCTAGTCCGGATCGATGGCGGCTTCTACCGTGATTGCGAGAGGAGTCTGATTAGTGCCGGGAGCCAGGAAGTCTGCACGGCACGCGTCGACCGCGACATCTGTCCATCTGACCTCATACGGTGGCTCGTGCCGGCTTCGAACCTCACTCTGGCCGCCGAAGCCGAGAAGACCTCAGGAGCAGCAGAGCCCTGGTTTGCTTCGGCTGGCTAACGCGAATTACGGTTTGTGAAAACGCTCTCCCCTGCAGTCTATCGACAGGGTTTGCAGCAGTTAGACTCATCGCCGGGCGCAGCGATCACTGCCCAACGATGTCAACTACTGGCGCTTAAGAACTATAAGTTCCAAAGCGTCGGGGGCAAGCGCATTAGTCAAATTCAAACTGTCGCCCTTGGCGGAACTCTCCTCGACCAAGTCAAGGTCTTGGTTCTTGCTGATCCGATAACGCTTGATGCTGAACGGAGCGCCTCCCCAAGGCAAGTTGCGAACGGTCAGGTTGTAGCCGCGGTTATCGCGATAAAAAATGTCAGTACGCAGCGGGAGAAACTTCACTTTGGATATGTCTGGCATGGGCGGTGCGGCCTTCTTCAACTCCGGAGGCATCGGCATGAGATCGGGCTTGTAATTCGGGGGGATCGCATAGTTGCTGATCAGAATCTGGACGGTGTTCCCGTCCGCGGAGCGACCGGCAAGCGCAGCGAAGCCGAAAGTATCGGTGCCGCCGACTGGAAGTCGTAGTGGGGTGTCGAGCATTTCCCCCATTGCTTTGAACGCGTATGCGGTCTTGAAATATTTGCCCTCGAGATCGAATAGACCCATCCAGGCTGCGTCTCCACGATAGAAGTGGGCGTGCTCAATCGTGGTGTCCTGAAGATAGCTGAGCACCGCGCCAATGTAGGCAGCGTTGTGCACGCCCTGCAGTTCGGCCTTTTCGGCCTCAGTAAAGTCCGCGCTTAAATTCCACTCGGAGAGGATACTCTCCGCGTGAGCAAACCCGCGAGTGTCGAGAATGCCGCGAATTTCTTCAGCGAGGCGTACTGCGTCGTAAGGATCCGCGGATCCGTTGGCATACGTGTGCCATGAATAAAAGTCGAGAGGCACATGATGTGAGGCGCAATAATCGAGAAATCCTTCGCGGTAACCTCCATCGTCGGACGGAAAAGCTTTGCCGTCGCCGCCGACCTTGAGCGTAGGGTCGACAGACTTCAAGGCCCGCGCGGTTTTCTCATAGAGAGAGTAAAACTGCTGCGGAGTGCCCGACCAAAACAAGCCATCGGGCTCATTCCAAAATTCCCAATAGCGAATGTCATCGTCGAATCCACCTGCCCAACCTTGGTTGTAGTGCATGGCAATATGTTTCACCACGTTCGAAAACTTGTCGAAATCCTCGGGCGGATTGACATTGGCGCCCCAGCTGCGGCCGATGCGGTAATAGATTTCCGCGCCGCTGGCGCGAATGGCAGCGATCACCTCATCGGTGGGAGCGAAATTGTAGCTGGCGGGCTTTTCAGGATCAGCGCTCCAATCGGGGAAAATGATGGCAGCATTTCCCGCCTTTATAACACCGGCGCGTTGAGCTCTGTCGGGAATGAGCCAGGCGAGTTCTCCATTGCCAAGTACGAACTTGGAGTCGATCTCCGACGGTCCCATGGCGTCGTGGGTTCGTACCTGATGGACACGAAGATCCTTGTATTGTTTGACCAGCGTTGGAAGTTCCCCCATCACCGGGCCTGGCGGACCGTTCATTCCCTGAAACGATCGGATCTCGCCGATTACTTTGCCGGCATCCACATTTAAGGATCGAAATCCCGAGTTCGAGGTGTCCTGGGGAAGAGCAGGCGCGCAGAGAAGGAGCAGGCACAAGCAACGACGAGCGAGGGTCTTGACAAGCATGACTTTTTTGCGCTTCTCTTTTTTTTCTGTTCGATGCCCTTTTTTCTCTATCATCATTTCTCCTGATTGCCGCCCCAGATACTTATGCCATCACAACGGATTTCTCCTCCGTCCAGAACTTGGTGATCTCTTCCAAGGATCGGCCCTTGGTCTCTGGAACCAACCAGCCGACAAGAATGATCGTCAACAGAGCTCCGGCACTGAAGCACCAAAAGGTGCCGTCCGGTCCCAGGCGCTTTTGCATGATCGGAAATAACTGGTTTCCGAGGTAGCCGACCAGCCACAGCGCCGTGGTTGCGATGGACATGCCTCGCCCACGAACCTTGGTCGGATAGATCTCCGAGATGATGACCCAGCACGCGACGCCATTGCCGAACGCATGGCCGGCAACGAAGCTCATCACAAAAATCAGAACAGCCAGGCCGCTGCCGTGAACGTGATAAAACCAACCCACCAATGCAAAAGAGACAAACTGCAAAGCGGTGCCGGCGAGAATCAACGTTTTGCGTCCGGCACGATCCACCAGCCAGAGAGCGAAGAGAGTGAACAGAAGATTGACCAGGCTCACCAGCACGGATTGAAAAAATGCATCGCTGGTCGCGGCGCCGGCGGCGCGAAAGATCTCGGGCAAGAAAGAAAATAGCGGCGTGATGCCACTGATCTGTTGCAGTCCAGCCAGCATGATGCCCAGCAGCAGCGGACGCCGGAATGTGGTAAACAGTTCGGAGACGCGACCTTCTTCGATGGCCAAGGAATTTTGGATTTCAGCGGCTTCGCGCGCCGCCGCCGCCGGACCGTTAATCTTGGTAAGCACTCGCAGAGCCTGATCCTTCCGGCCCATTTTCATTAACCAGCGCGGACTTTCGACGGCTGGAAGGATCATGAGTCCAAAAAGAATGGCAGGCACGACTCCGGCTAGAAACATCCAGCGCCAGCCGATGGATATATTCCAGGATTCGTCGCCCATGCGCTGAATCAGCATGTTGACGAAGACTGCGGCAAGAATTCCAACCACGATGCCAAGCTGATAAAGAGTCACGCAGCGGCCGCGAACCCGAGTGGGAGCAATCTCCGCAATGTAATTCGGCGAAATCACGGACGCTGCGCCGATGCCGATTCCGCCAAGCAGTCGCCAGAAAACAAACTGATGAAGATTTGAAGCAAACATCATTCCCACCGAAGACAGGGCGAAACAGAAGGCGCACAGTGCAAGGCCGCTCTTCTTGCCAAGATAGTCGGCTACGGCGCCCGCAGTTGCGCAACCGGCTATGCATCCGATCAGCGCGCACCCTGCGGCCCAGCCGATGCCGGCAGCGTCCAAATGGAACAACCGGCTCAAATATCCGATCGCGCCGCTGATGACGATATTGTCGTAGCCAAACAACAGGCCGCCCAGACTGGAAACAGTAGCCGCAATCATGAGCGGGCCGCGGGAATAGGCCTGACCAGAAGAGCTTTCCAGACTAGTCGCCTCCATGAGCGGATGCCAAGTCGGTACCGCGTTGCTGCTGCGAATCGATCATGGCCTTCGCTGCCAACATGAAACCGAGGGTGTGTGCCATGCCAGCGTGCCAGGGCGCAGAACACGACATCTGGGGTGTGTGATCGGGAATGAGAACGCCGTCAAATCCGTTGCCATGAAGAATCGAGAGAATGCGAATCATATCCACATCGCCTTCGTCGATAAAGGTTTCGCGATAGTGCGGCACTTTCCCTGCTACGTTCCGCAGATGGATATAAGCAATCCTGCCCTGGCGGCTATATCGATCCACCGCTTCGTAGATATTGCCTTCCGTCATTTCAGCGAGCGTTCCGACACATAGCTCGAGTGCATTGCTGCGGCTGGGAGCGAGATCAATCAATCTTTGATACATGTGCGGCTGATAGACCAGGCGTGGCTGCTGCCGCATGGTCGGCATCGGCGGATCGTCAGGGTGCGCGGCCAGCCGCACGCCTGATTGCTCGGCAACGGGAATAACGTCTTCCAGGAATCTTTGCAAGCGCCGCCAGAGTTCTTCGTGCGAGATCGGCGGCAACGTACCGGCGGGCGCGTTGCGGTCATAGACCATGTTCCAGATCATTCCATTCGGAATTGGAACGTCCTCGGCCGGGCCGTCCATCCCTACTGTGATCGCGTGACCACGTCCCAAGGGAGCCGCCACCCGTCCGCATACGCCGGCCAAGCTGAAGTTGTATCCGAGCACCGGAATATCGGCCTCTCCGAGACGGCGAATAATGGTTTTCACCTTTTCGATTTGTTGCGGCCGTTGTGGACCATCGAGGAGAATGTCGTGCCAGTGGCCAGGATCGAGATTCTCGATTGCAGCCAGCACGAGTCCAGCCTCTTCAATCCGCTCGCGAAGCGTCTTCAACTCCTGGACTGTCCAAAGCCGTTCGGGATCGCCGGCGACTCCCCACGCTTCATACTTCGAGCCGGTCGGCTGATTGTTTCGTGGATTGGAGGCGCCCTGATTGAAGTAGTCCACCAGATGGACAACGATGTGGGTGCAACCTGCCTGGCGCGCGAAGTCGTAATACTCGCGCGTCAGCATGTGACGGTAGAGGCCCAAGCCGATCCTCATAGGCGATTTCCAATGCCTGCGCCGTAGTCGGGGCTAAGAACTTGTCCGTTGATCTCAGCGGCCAGCGGGGAACACAGAAAGACGAAAGCATCCGCGATGGATTCCGGGGTATTTCGTCTACCGAGCGAAACTCGCAGCACAAATTCCCGATAGGCGGGATCTTCGTCGAATACTTTCAGCGAACTGCCGGCCGCCACGTTTCCCGGCGAAACCACATTCACACGAATACCCGTGAGTGCATATTCCAGCGCCAGGCTACGCGCGAAGTTCTCCAACGCCGCTTTGGCCGAAGAGTACGACGGGATCAGAGTATGCGGCATTCGCGCCACGTAAGAAGACGTGAAGATCAAGTGGCCGGCGATCTTGCTCTCGGTCCAGCGCGCCAGCACACAACGCGCTAGATAAGTCTGGGCGAAGTAATTGAAGCGGAAAATGCGGTCATAATCGGCTTCCGAAGTGGTCGCAAAAGGATGCAGCCGACAGCCGCCAGCGTGGCCGATGACAGTGTCCATACCCGGAAACTTCTCGAAAGCTGCGCGCACCACGGAGTCAACCTGGCTCGAATCCGTAATATCTGCGGGAAAATAGACATAAGAAGAAGGCGGAATCTGCCAGTCGCCCAGTGTCGCCAGGGCTTGCGGTTCGGGCTTGATATCCGTGAGGACGAGGTTTGCACCGCTTTCGGCCAACCGCCGCACCATGTGCTCGGCAATGGCACCCAGTGCGCCCGTGATCAAGATTGCCTTGCCCGAAAGATCAATGCTGATCATGGCTCGCCCACTCCTTCTGGCAAAGAAAGAGCTTCATGGCCGGGTTCGTGCGCGCGGAGCGCGGGACTGCGAGTCAGAGAGCCAGCCATTTTCCTTCACATGATTCCATATTTCTCGAATGCTTTCACGGCGCTGCTTCCTTCCTCGATCGCTTTCTTCACCAATTTTTCACCGCGCGCTTTTTCGAGCGCCCGCGCGAACACCTCAACTTCGGCTTCCGCGGGAACCAGCAATACGCCATCAATATCGCCGAACAGAATATCTCCCGGGCGCACACGCACCGCTCCAATTTCAACCGGGATGCGAAAGTCGACCACTTTGTAGCGCGGCGCGGAGTCTTGCCCGTAGGAACCGAAACCGAAGGTCGGGAAATTCATCGCAAGGATGGCCTTCGTGTCTCTTACATATCCATTCAACACTGCGCCCGGGCTGCCCAGTTTGCGGGCACGCGTGCTCATCAGTTCTCCCCAAAGCGCATTGCGCGGCGAAGAGCCCGTACCGACGTAAATTTCGCCGGGGCGGAGATCGTCGAGCGCCTCCAGCATGAAGCCAAATGGCTTGTCCATGAGAGGGTTGGCGCTGCCCACAATCTTCTCCGCGAACACATCCACCGCGAGCACGGGCATGGCGCGCCCGAGTACCACCATGTCTTGTTGAAGAGGTTGGATCTGCGGCGGGAGGAACTGGTGCTGAAGGTCGAATTTGTCCATCACGTCGCCCACCACGGAAGTGAACAGTTCGCGCCGCACGATAGCGAAAAGTTCGTCGTCGGATTTCCACGATTTAGCTGCGATCATCGGATGCACGCCTCTTGCGCGAGAACTTCCATTTTTGGATTTGGCAATGACATAGCATAAAGCCGAGCGACGAATTCAATGGCTCAGGCAAAAAACGGCTCGCGCTTGCGCGCACGTTTTTGGGCGACATCTTCATTCAGGGTAATTCCGAGCCCGGGTTTCTCCGGGACGGAAATGTATCCATTCTGAACAATGGGCTTTGGCAACCTTTACAAGATCATTCCAAAAGGGAACGTCCGAGGCGTGAAATTCAAGGGCAAGGAAGTTTGGGATGGCGGCGCACGCTGCCGCCGCAGAGAGCCGCTCGGAAGTTCGATTTCTCTGGTCATTGTTTCTTTGGGGTCGCTGGGCTGGTCGCGCCCGACTCTCCGCCCGCGACAAACTTCAAGACGGTCCCGCTAGGTACGATCTGGTTATCGGTTGACGAACCGCCACTGCCTGTAGGATCGCCGAGAATACCTGCCCGGCGGTGGATTCTTGGGTCGGTCAGATAATCGCAGCTCCAGATCGAAACGTATTCCCCGCCAAGCTTCAAGGTCTTGAGACGCAGTATCAGCTCACTCGCGGATTGCATGTCGCTCAGCCAAGGGGCGACCAATTCACCCTTCACCAATGATCCTTTTCTTGCGATCAACTTGCCATTGGCCGTCAGATCGGATGCCAAACTTCCTTCGAAGGTGTCTCTCCTTTTCGCCTTGCGCAAGTTGATCTCGGAGTTTATGCGAACCAGAATCGGCGTTTGCGCGGCCTTGTTTTCCGACCCGCATAGAGAAGCAGCTGCGTCTTGCCGGACCTCGATGGAACTATCCAGGGATGGCGGACCGCCCTGCGTCCCGGGAGTATTTGGCTTACCATCCCCCTTTGGCTGCGGCTCTGGGTTTTGTGGCTGGTGCGCAAGGGCAAATGCAACCCAACCGACACTCAATGCGGTATGTAGACCGAGTGGCTTGCGACTCCGGCATGGAAGCGAGGGTTGCAGCACAAGAAAACAGGTGATAAGGACATCAACCATGCCCCGATTGGCAGAAAAACGCATTGTTCGCCTCCGTCCTCACCACTTTCCAATCTTCCTAACGGCCGCCGAATCCTCTCTTTCCGCACTGCATTCCGGATGCTCATCGTGAGGCTCTGCTCGCTCGCGGGCGGACACCAACAGCTCGACCACAAGCACCGGAATCGCGGGTATCCAGAAGGCCAGGAACAATCCCCGGTCCACGCTGATCAGGTTCGATGCAAACCATGTCACCAGCACAAACCCGACAGCTCGAGCCGCGCCGGTGAGAAATGACGGAGCCAACTCAATAATGACAGAAACAGACACAATCAAAGCGACGGCCAAAGCAATTTCCCAGTACCAACGAACGGGTCTAAACAAGCGGTCGTCCAAGAGAGATTCGATGTAGTTTGCCTGAAGTACGTAACCAGGCACTTCGCCCAGAACACTTTCATGTCGATCGTTTTCTGCTGTGCCGACAACTACGATCTTGTGCTTTAGATCCGAGAGCTGGGGGAGCTGAGGGTCTGCACTTGAGCATTGCCTCCACTTCGAGTCTTTTGTGGCGTCCTTTCCGCAGAGTAATTTCATCGCCTCGATGGACTCAAAGTCGTCCTCTGGAATGAAATTGGTAAAAGGATGTTCATTCCTTACAATGATGTCGCTCAGAAACGTCGGCAAGTTGGTATCGATCTGGCGCGCCGCCTGATAGGCCAAACTCTTTTCGTATTCGGGCTTCTCCTTGCTAACCAGGGACTTGTGAGGGTAAGCCAACCAAAACAGAGGTACGCGTCTGGTATCGCAGTTAAGCCGGATAAGCCCAAACGTCACCTTTGCGGAGTCGAAGTTCGGATTGGGATCAAGCACCAGGTCTGTTGAACTGAGCCCCGAGTCTTTAAGGCCGGTTAGTTCGGGGTCATTGGCAAGCTCCAACTCACGTTGGACCTGTGAACCCTCTCCCACAACGATCGGAATCTCACTGGACAGTACATCGCGTATGGCGTCGCTCAGCTTCGCTGTCCGACGTTTGTCCTCGTCGCTATCGTTGCAATATTCGGCTGGATACCGGAAATCGAGCACTATAAGTGATGGATTCGCCGTCCGGACCTTTGTGATGATCGACGCGACAAACTCACGTTTTATGCATGCGTTAGTAAATATCTCCGTCGGTTCAACGCTCGGGTCTAGAACGACAAGCTTGACATAGTGGGGTCTGGGTTTGCGATAACCTATCGTAGTAAAGAGCTGGTAGAAATCGCCGCCCTTAATCATCTCCTTACCGCATTCGCCGCCACCAATAAGGCTAGCTATATCGTCTTGATGTTCGATGGCCACCGCGAAAAGAACCAGAAAGAAGTAGAGGCCCCACTTCAGAATGGTCCAGAGTTTGGGACGAACAGGCATTGGATACGCTTTGCAAACCTTCTGTTAAAGGTCCACCCTCCGGGAGTCGGATCAAGAGTCCCCGGTTAGGTATTTCTTGCCATCTTGGAATCAAGCGGAAGAATTGTGACAGCTTTTAACGCCGCTGCACGACACCGCGAGCAGGAATTTTGGGCGAGCATTGGCCTTATGTCAACTGAAAAGTCCCCTTGCACCAATCCGGTCGAACCCCGATCGACATGAGAAACCTCGTAACCCGAGTCATTCGGTCCACGCTGGCAATGGCGCGCTTAACCTGGCACGGTTATCACGCTTTCAGGCGCGGGCCGGCTACGACGCTTTACAGCCTGAACGTGCCCGAACTGATCGTACAGCAAATTCTTCGGCACAAGCCCAAGCCGGCGGTCACTCGCACGCACTACACCCGGACTCTGACACCGGATGTTTTGAACGCAATGGAGAAATTCGAGCAGATGGTTGGGTCAGCGAAGATTGAGTGAGGGTTCGTTAGCTGTTCCCCAGTTAGGAGACCACGCTGTCGCTAAATTGTTGAAAAATCTGGTGCGGCGGTTGGACTCGAACCAACGACCTACAGATTATGAGAACGACCCGGCCCATGCATAGTTGTTGCGTTTCAGTGAGTTAACGTGTCGGATTGTGCTTCAACGTGGCAAACTAAACCACCGTTTGCAGCGGCTCATCCGTTCCTGTTTCGTCTCGTAACGCGGCTTCGCTCATTGGAATTGCCACGTAGATTCTGGTGCCTGAACCGTTGGAATCTATTCTCATAGTGCCGGAGAAATGAGCAACCCGTTCTCGCATTCCTCGGATTCCGACGCCAGAGCCTCCCGACTGAATTTCTGCTAGTCGCTCGCGTGAAATGCCTTTACCTTCATCTCGAACTTCCAAGACGACCATATCTGCCTCGCGAGTTAGCCGGATTATGGCCGTTTTGCTACCCGAGTGACGATGAATGTTCGTCAAGCATTCTTGCACCAACCGAAAGACCACCAATTCTATGTCCCTCTGAACCCGTCCGAAGTCTTCAGGGATATCCAACGCAATATTCAAATCAGTCCGTTCCTTAAGTCCCTGGGTGTACCATCCCAGGGCCGAAGTTAAACCCGTTTCGTCGAGCAGAGGCGGATGCAGGAGGTAGGATGCGGTTCGTATTTCTCGCTGCAATTGTCGTACTAGCTCTTCAGATGTTTCGGCTTGGCCAGCAATCTCAGGAGCTTTTGTTTTTACTACGTTAATTAGATGCCCCAAGTTCATGCCCAGGACCGCTAAGGTCTGCCCTGCGCTGTCATGCAATTCGCGTGCGATACGCCGCCGTTCTTCACTCTGAATCTGAAGCAGTTGGGCTGAGAGACTTCGCGTGTCTTCCGATTGCTTCACTAATTCGGCTGTTCGCTGTTCTAATTGTTCTGTTCGGGCACGCACCAGTATCTCCAAGGACTCAGCGAGTTCACGATACCGCCGCTCGCCTTCACCCTGCAAGCGCGCAATTTCCAGTCGGGCGCTCACACGAGCAAGGAGTTCCCGTGCCGAAAAGGGTTTTATCAAGTAGTCGTCCGCACCAGCGTGCATGCCTTCAACTCTCGATTCTTCTCCAGCACGGGCGGAAAGGAGCACGAACGGAATTGTTCGCGTGCGCTCATCTTTGCGGATTGCCTCCAATAGCTGAAAACCATCCAGCACAGGCATCATCACATCGCTCAAGATGAGATGCGGTGGGCGCTCACGCGCAGCCTCAAGCGCAGCTTGTCCATCGGGGACAGTTTCAATTTCGTAATGTTCTGCCAGCAGACGAGCGAGATATTGGCGCATGTCAATATTGTCGTCAGCAATGAGGATTCGAGGACGAACACCAGTTCCCGAAGTAGACGGGCATGGAACAGGCAGAAATTCATGGTTATGAATTTCATCACCGACATTCGAAGAGTCTGGAAGCCACCTGAGCGCTTCCTCGACAAATGGCGTTGCGCCCACCGCCGCCGAAGTTAAGCTGCGAGCACCGCCGAGCTGACCCGATGCCAGATGGTTCTGCCCGAAGGGAATGCTGACGACGAATGTGCTGCCTTTTCCCCACGCGCTTTCGACCCGAATGAACCCTCCGTGCAGCTTGACCAACTCCTGCACTAAGGCCAAGCCGATGCCTGTCCCCTCATGTGTGCGGCTTCTAGTATTAGGCACTCGATGGAACCGCTCGAATAGTCGAGGCACTGCTTCAGGAGGTATGCCTACCCCCGTATCTCGAACTCTAAGCTCTGCGAAGTTGCCAACACGATCTATACTGACGCCGATTTCTCCATCGAACGTGAATTTGAAGGCGTTGGAGATCAGATTCAGAACAATCTTCTCCCACATGTCACGATCAACATAAACGGCCTCACCAAGGTTTGGGCAATCTACCACCAGCCGCAGACCTGCTTTCTCGGTGGCGGATCGGAACACACTAGCCAACTCCGTGGTAAAACCCGCCAAGTCTGTGGCTTGATAAACGGCTTGAACGCGACCCGCTTCGATGCGCGAGAAGTCCAATAATGTATTCACTAGCCGCAACAGTCTTGCACCATTGCGATTTGCCAATTCGATTTGTTCTTTTGCGGTTGGGGTCAGGTGAGTTTGACTTCGTGCCAGCAAATCCTGCAATGGTCCAAGCATTAACGTGAGGGGAGTGCGGAACTCATGGCTGACATTACTGAAGAAGGCAGTCTTAGCGCGGTCAATTTCAGCGAGAGCCTCCGCACGTTTTCTTTCCACCTCATAGGCGCGTGCATTTGCGATACTCGCCGCGATTTGTCCGGCAACAAGACTAACGAATCCTGCATAACTGACATCAAGCGGACGGTACGGGTTCAGGGCGGCAACAAGTACTCCAGCCGGAGCACCTTGCGCTTGACTTGTGATGGGGAGCAATAGGGCTCGCCATGGAGACTTATCCCAGAATCCAAAAGGAAGCGAATCGAACCGTGCATTCAAACCCTCCACAACTACGGAATCTTTTCCGCCAAGCAACTCCTTGACAGGCCAGATTTGGTTTCCCTCGAACTCGATCGATTCAGGTGCGGCGGGGTGACCCGCCAAAATACCAGTTTGACAGGCAAGACGAGCCTGCTTGCCATCTTCTGTGAACAGATACGTGAGTGTGAATGGCAAGTCCTTTTGGTTCTCTCCAAGGCAGCGGCTCACAGAGGCGAGGACATCCTCCTCTGTAATCGTCTTGTTCAATTCAGCAGATAAGGAACGCAAGGTGTTGAGTCGGCGTTCGCCAATGACGCGGTCAGTCTCTTCGCTGACTACGCAAAGGTGACCGGTGGTCTTGCCGTCGTCCCCAAACAATGGACTGTATGAAAACGTGTGATACGTTTCTTCGCGGTATCCGCTCCGCTCCAAGAACAATAGCAGCGCCTCATCCCACGTTGCCTCGCAGCTCTGCAAAACTTTTTCAATTCGGGGGCCAATATCAACCCAGATTTCTTCCCATACTTCTTGAGACCGTCTTCCTAATGCCCACGGATGTTTCTTGCCCAGCGTCATCCGCGCGTAAGCGTCGTTGTACAGAAAAGTGAGTTCCGGTCCCCAACTCATCCACATCGCAAAGCGGGAACTCAACAGGACTCGAACGACAGTTCTTAGGCTTTGCGGCCATTCCGTGATCGAACCAAGCGGAGTCTTGGTCCAATCAAACTCATGCACTAAACGTCCCAACGCACCGCCGCCACGGAGCCATTCCTCGGCAGGTGGCGATTCCTCCCCCGCCACCAGAGTACTTTCCAAGTTTCGGTGGCCGAATACGCTGTTAATCCTGACCGGCAAGTCCTTGGTTAGATCGGATTTCGTGACGTATGCGTGCGCGTTGACAGCAGCGGCTTGCTGACGAGCGATGCTTGAGTGATTCTGTGTCACGATTATCACTTTGCATTCCGTTAGCTCGCGTCGAATGATGCGTGTCGCCTCCAGTCCGTCCATCCGAGGCATATTGATGTCCATGAGCACGAGGTCAGGGCGCAGTTGTTTAGCCTTTTCGACTGCCTCAACTCCATCCCCTGCTTCACCACAGACACGCCAGTTGGGCTGGGACTCGATGAAAGAACGCACTGTCCGGCGAAATAACTCGTGGTCATCGGCAATCAGAATTTGGACTGCACTCATCGTCTGCTAACCCATTTAATATTGAGTCGCTTACGCGCAAAATGTCGGCTCGGAACCATCGAGAAAATGTTTTGAGACAGTTGAAAAGGTTCTAGACAGCTGCTTATTATCTCCAGAACTGGCGGGATTTTAGCTACAGTGTTTGCTGTATACCTTCTCAAGAGTGAGGCCGCCGGGGAAATCGCCAACTCGGCTCTCCTGCTGCTTATTAACGACGCTGGGCTAACTTTCCTTCTGTGTTCAAGGTGCGTGATGGGTGAAAACAACGTCCCCAGCGTTTCGTGGGAGAGGAATCAGGTTTGGACGCTCGGGAGATGGAGGCGCACGCAAACCGGGGCTTGAGAAGTGCGGAGAATGTCCCGGCGTCCATATTGCATCCTTAACGGTTAGCCAGTGGTATTGTCTTCGTCCTTGACCTCGTCCGCCTGGAACAAGTCAAACGCATTACCCCCGCTTCCTTTCACACGATACATCGCCATATCTGACCGACTGATCAGCGCTTCACTGGTGGTGCCGTCGATGGGATATCGACTGAGCCCGATGCTTGCCGTCACATTCACACGAGTTTCTCCCTCGATTTCGATCGGCCTTTCGACCGCCCGCAGAATGCGCCCCACGACCGCCAACACGTTCGTTTCCAGGCTCAGTCCGGGCAGGATGATGATGAATTCGTCGCCGCCCAATCGGCCAACGCAGTCTTTGGAGCGCACCTGATGCTGCATCCGTTTGGCCGTGATCTTGAGAATCTGATCTCCCGCGGCATGACCATAGCGATCATTGACAGGCTTGAAGTGATCGAGATCGATAAACAAGACGGCGATCTGAGAATGATCGGATTCTGCTTGCTTAACGCATTGCTCCAGTTTGCGGTGGATGGCATGTCGATTGAGCAACCCCGTTAACGCATCATATTTTGCCAGGTAGCGAACGTGTTCTTCCGATTTGCGCAACTTGTCCGACTCTCGCAACCGAAGCAGTTGCTCGCGCACGAAGGACGCATTTTCCAACTCAAGATCGCTCCAGGGCAGGCTGTGCCCGCGCATGGTCTCCTTCCAGGCTGCGAACGAGGTGCGCGGGCGCAACCGCCCAGACTCATCAAGGCTGGCCGCCTTATCGGGATTGCCGGCCCAAACTAGCGTCTCTACGAGCTCTCGGCGGAGCAACAAAAGGTAATCGCCAATTTCTTCTGTGAGTCCGATGTATAGCGCTCCGCTTGCCGCACTTGCGTAGGATGCGGCGCCGGGATCGAGCGCACCGAGCATGTTGGAACTTGCGATGCCTCGTACTGAGACGCTCTTCAACCTGGCGATGATCGGGAGCAATAACTCTTCAGTCACGGTCGCACCTCGATACGATATGAGTCCTTCGACGCGCGAAACCATGCCGTCTGCCACCAACAAATCTAGGAGCTGAGCACCTTGAAAGTGTCCGGCCTGAGCCATTGATTCTAACGACTCGACACCCGCCATATACTTTTCGAGCGTTCTGCGCGAGGTCAGCCGGGACTGCAAGGCAACGTTGTCGATTCGTAGGGTCACTTGCGAGGCGAAAATCTGTGCCATCAGTTCGCAAACCGAGCGGGTCGTATGATCCAAGCGGTGCGGCCCGGCGCCATGACATGCCATCAGGCCCCAAAGCCGGTGGTTGACGACAATCGACAGAGTCATCGATGACTGCACTGCCATGTTGCGCAAATACTTGAGGTGAATCGGCGCGGCGCTCCGCAGGCAAGAGCGCGTCAGGTCCAGCGGTGTTCCTGTCAACGGCCCGATCTCGGGAATGATCGGTACGGGCTTTGCGGCGACATCCGCGATCGACCGCGAAGGATTCATTAGAAAGAGCTGTCGGGCCTGGGCTGGAATGTCACTTTCAGGGAAACGCGTACCCAGGTACAAGACCGGTAATGCGGCGCCCACGGCCTCGGCGATCACTTCTCCGTTCCAACCCTCATCGAATCGATAGACCATGACGCGGTCGAAGCCGCTCAGCCGCTGGATTTCTTCCGCCGCCAGCCTGAACAGATCCAGAACATCGGCCGCTTGCTCCATCCGCGCTAGCGGAACCCGGATGTGCGCATCCAGTTCGAGTGGTTCAATCGAGTGTGTCCCCTGCACGAGATCGAGCTCCACAATGAGTACTGTGTCGTGCCGATGGGCAATGCAATGCATCTCTAACACACGACCGTTTGCCGGGATGCCAAGGAGTTTCACCGAAAGTGGTTCGTTGTTCAATACTTGAGATCGAAACGTGTTGAACTGCTGCGTCCCGAAGACGCTCTCGATCGAGCATCCCAACAATGTCTCCGGAGACACTTCAAGCAAAGTAGAGACGTTGATGCTGACTTGCCGAATGATCAGATCCGGCTCAGAGAGTGCGAACAACAGCCCGTGCGGTTGGATGTGCCCGATGATTTGAATGGGTTCCAGAGCGCACCCGGCGAGGTCGGTATTCGGTGTGATGGATCCCGCTAGATTTACCATCAGCGGTCAGCCTTCTGCAGGAGCGGCTCTGATAACCATGAAGCGTAGGCATCAAATATTTCGACGGCCGTTGCGCAAATCGCCTCTACGTTGTCCTTTCCGTTTTTCTCCATGTCCGAACGAAACGATGCCCAGAGCGCTTCGGAGCATCCATTCCCGTCGTCGTAAAAATGAAAGCTGGCGGCCGGCCCGAGAATGGTCCGCAACCGTTTGACGATGATTTTTCCGCCCATCATGGAGCCGAGAATCACGTAGGCATACCCGTACAAGCCGGCCGGTTCGATCGGGGGGAGCCAACGACACCGCTCCAGCGCGTTAATGTCGCTTGCGGTTGCGCCCATGATGGTCAAGTCCTCGCGTAAAGCGCTCGATCTCTCGAGAGTTCGCACAGGATCCTCAGGATCGGCAGCGCAGGCCACGGCGCATTCCAACGGCTCGAAAAGCCCCAGTAACCGACCGAGATGCGATTGATATTCCGGGATAGTGTATGCCGCATCGAATAGTCGCGACATGGCGGGACTGGCGCTCAACTGGGCGTGGCGCGAACGGGTCGCATCTCGAAGAGCCTCAATAACGCAGGGTCCGACGGACCGAACTGACGGGTCAAGCTGTCTATTCACAGAACCAACCGATGGGTGGGAAAGCCTGTGCTCAGGGTCCATGTTTGCAATGATGTTCGCCCAAGGTCAACAATTCTGGTCAGTTTTGTACAGTCCCCCGTACCCGTTTTGATCAGGGACTTCGCTTGCGATCTTAGAGAACAAACGCGGATGTTCCATGGCACGACCTTGCCGGCTGTTGTTTAGCAAAATGGACAAGATGGATCGCTGACGTACAAGCGATCTATGGTGATTGGCACGAGTACGACGACAAATCGTGTCATTGGTTCTTTGGGCTATACATCTCAGGCCGCTAAAAAACCCGATTCCCGCACAGACCCAGATCTCTGAGCTATCCTCAGCACACTCTTGCGATTGTTTGTAATACGGTTTGGTTAAGGGGACGATGTATGAACTTCGCAACATGGTAAAGCGGGTGCAGCTTGTGGACGTTTCGGAGACCGGTGATGGCCAGCCGCTATGGAGTTAATTAGTTTTCCTTGATAACGAACTACATCGCCTGCGACCTGATAACGTCGAGTTCGAGTCTGACAAAATCATTCTGAAAGGTTTTCTCCTTCAGTCGTATTAATCAAATCGGCTTCTTCAAAACTAGCAATCCGGATATCTTCAGGGAAACGGTCTCGATTACTTGACAGCTGGGAGTTGGCCGCCGGTTGCGGCCCATTGAATAAACCCTGAAACGTCCTCGGCTTTTTCAAATCGTGATTCTACTTCGGGTCGTGGGAGTGGTTTTGCTGTCCGCGTAGTGGTAACCCAGAGGATTTGTGGCCCGTGTTTCACCTCACAATTGTGAATGTAGCCGCGCTCAACCGCACCCTCTGTGGAATAGGTAGCGGTCGCTAGTCCTACTTCCTTACTCCAGGAACAGTTAACTCTATTGTCAGTTACGATCAGTTTGAAATTGGGTTCAAATTGAAGGTTACGACGGGGTCACGAAAAAGGAAAACCGTTAACATTGATGTGACTTTTACACGACGACAGTTCTGACAAATCAGGATGATGCCTTCCGAAACCTTGCCGATTGCGTTTATGCCCCGAACCGTAGTCGAATGACGTCCCTACGATACCCAAAGATTTGCTGCAGCCTCGGAACGATGAACCAGCGGTTGGCAAAACGTCCCAGGGCGCCGAAAGGTGGTGCGTAGTAAACATGATCCTCCATAACGGTCCGGCTTCCTTGCGCGCTAAATGTGTGCTTGTGGTACCAGCAACGATAGGGCCCCAATTCCTGCAGATCGATGAAGCATTGCGGCGGTTCCCACTCCGCGATTCTCGTCCGCCAGCGAATCGGCATCGGACCAACGCGCAACCGGTAGTCGATCGTTGTCCCATTGGTAATCGCGGGCGCCCCACCGTGAATCTCAAAGCGCATGGCCGCAGGGGTGATGAGTCCTAAATTCTCCGCCCGCGAGAAAAATGCGAAGGCCTCATCGATCGGCATGTTGAGCACGGTCCTCGTGCGCAGCTCATGCGTAGGCCGACGTTTTCGCAAGTAGTTCTCCTCGACGGGCACGTGAAGTTCAGCAGATGATCGCACGGGGCTAATCTCCGCATCGCCTGTATGAACAATGTCAGCGACCGCCTGGTCGAGCATCGGGAAGCGGTAGGCAAAACCAAGATCACGTAGACGCCGTGGCTCGACTCGCTGGCTGCCCAGGAGCACACCTGCCGCCTCCCCAAAAAAGATCTTTAAGGCAAGAGCCGGCACGGGCAGCGTGGCGGGTCGGTGAAGGGCGCGCCCAAGAGCCCTCGCGAACTCGCAGCTCGTCGCCTGTTCTGGCGCAGCACCATTGACGGGACCTTCGTAACGATTGTCGCTTAACGCGGTCGCGATCACCCGGACCAGATCGTGGAGGTGGATCCAAGGCATGTACTGACGTCCAGACCCAACCGGTCCGCCGACGCCTAACCTGAATGGAGGGAGCATCTGAGCCAGTGCTCCGCCATCTCTTCCGAGCACGACACCGGTTCGCAGAGTCATCACGCGGAGACCAGAATCCTCGGCCAAGCGGGCGGCCGCTTCCCAGTCTTTGCACAGCTGCGCAAGAAAATCAGTGCCGCCGGGAGACCACTCTTGGAGAACCTCACTGCCACGATCGCCGTAGTAGCCGACAGCGCTTCCAGAAATCAGTGTCTTGGGACGGGGTCTTGCTTCGGCAATCGCGCCTACCAGTTGCTTGGTCAGATGCACGCGGCTCTCGACCAGCACTCGGCGGCGTGCCTCCGTCCAGCGTCCGCCCATGATCGCTTCCCCAGCGAGATTGACGACCGCGTCACTTCGTTCGAGAGCTTCTCGGAGGGCAGGTGCGCCGGCACTCAACGCCACAGCCTCGACCTCGGCGCCGAGAAGACTCCGAGCGCCTTCCACGGAGCGAACCAAGGCAATCAACTGGTGGCCTTCGTGACGAAGAACAGGAACCAGCGCCCTGCCGATGAAGCCGGTCGCGCCGGTGATGAGTACACGCATCAACAATCCTTTCCTAACTCTCTGCAGACATTCTCACCTGAGACACAGGGGCGGGCGGTGAGCGTGGGATGCCAATTACGATTCCCCCAATAGATGGGCAAGAGAGGCCCGTGCTGAGCCAATTCCGCATCAAGAGCTGCGATGAGTTGTTTATTCTGGTCGTTGATCGGGCTCTTACCACCGAAGTGGCAGTAGTGTTCGGCCACTTCCAGCATGCGCTCACGCGGCACGTTCTTGCCACGCAAGACATTTTCCAGGAATGGCATGACGGCGTCATCGGGGCATTCGGGCCCGCCGAAGGAAGTAACCAGAATCGCGTCGTAGTTCATGGGTCGTCGGTAAGACCTCAAGGCTTACCGGGAGCCGCCGCTCTGTTTTTGCAGTTCGGCGAGAGCTGCCAACACTTCCTCACTATGCTTGTTGGGATTCACCTCGGTGAATACTTTGGCCACCTTCCCCTCCGGATTGATGATGAAGGTGTGACGGGAAGCAAATTTCACCAGCCCGAGGTTGGTCAACGATCCATAAGCAGTCGATACCTTGTGATCGGTGTCGGCGAGGAGCTTGAAGTTCAGTCCTTCTTTCGCGCAGAACTGCTTGTGGGAGTTGGTGCTATCGACACTGACGCCAAGCACCACTGCATTCCTCTGCTGGTACCGCGGCTGATCGCGCTGGAAGTTATGCGCCTCGATCGTGCACCCGCTGCTGAAATCTTTGGGATAGAAGTACAAGACCAACCATTTGCCGCGATAATCCTTGAGGATAACCGGCGTACCCTCCTGCGAGGCGAGCGAGAATTCGGGCGCCAGGCTGCCCACCGATGGCACGGAAGCGGCGAACGTCATCAGCGGCGTGACTGAGACAGCCACAACAACAATCGCGGTTATCAGTACTCGATACGTCATTACGGGTTCTCCTGCCATGCTGACTCCATTACTGGTTCATTCATCAATTGAATTGCGTTCGTAACTTTGCTGAGCACCAGTTGCACATCGCTGATATAGCGTTCGAGAAACCCTCCTTCGCAGTAGGCCAGGTAGTAGTCCCACATGCGCACGAAGCGCTCGTCGAATCCGAGTTGGCCTACTTCGGAGAGATGTTCGAGAAATCGGCGGCGCCATTCGTGAAGGGTCAGAGCGTAGTGCTTCCCGATGTCTTCCATGTGAAAAAGCTGCATGCGGGTGGTTCGAGCCAGCGATCGCTGAATCTCGATGACCGAAGCCAGCTCAGCTCCGGGAAAGATGTGCTTCTTGATCCAGTCGCTCTTCTTGCGGTATTGCTGGAACTTTGCTTCCAGGATGGTGATGGTCTGCAACAGCATGCTGCCATCTGGTTTGAGCAGGCGATTGCAAGCTGCGAAGTAGTCGTCGTAGTGCTCGTAACCCACGGCTTCGAACATTTCAACGCTCACGATCTTGTCGAACTGTCCGCGCAGGTTGCGGTAGTCTTCGAACAGCAACTGGATCCGCTCCCCCGCACTGCTCCGAGAGAACACTTCACGCGCGTGGTCGTGCTGCTGCCGACTGATGGTCGTGGTCGTCACGCGGCACCCATAGGTTTCGGCCGCGTATGCCGCGAAGCCGCCCCACCCAGTGCCTATTTCGAGCACGTGGTCCTGCGGCTCCAGTTGGAGTTTGCGGCAAATGCGGTCGAACTTGCGGATCTGTGCCTGTTCCAGAGTATCTTCTGCGCTTTCGTAATAAGCGCAGGAGTAGGCCAGGCTGCGATCGAGAAAAAGGCGATAGAAGTCGTTTCCCAAGTCGTAGTGATACGCGATATTGCGACGGCTGCCAGGCTGGGTGTTGCTGCGGCGGCGATGCTCGATAAAGTCAGCAAGCCTGCGGACGGACGTCAAGAGGCGGTTGCTGTCGTCCAGTTGGTCCAGGTTTCGCACCGCCAACCGGACGACCGCGACCAGATCGGGAGTAGACCAGTCGCCCTCCATGTAGGCTTCGCCGATGCCGACCTCTCCCGCTAACAGCGCTCGCAGGAAAAAGCGCTCATCGTGTACCGCGATTACCGCGTGCATCGGGTCCTGTGACTGGCCGAAGCAGTACGTGTACTCCGGACAAACAACCTCCAGGTAGCCCACCCGGAGCCGAGCCAAGGTCTTCAGGAATACTTTCTTCGCGATATTCGTAGTTATTACGCTCGCCATGACGCTCCCAAATGCCGAACTGTCGCCCGCTCGAAATGGCCTGCGCCTGGATGTCCGACCACCGGGACTCGCTTCAGCAACAGCCGCAACGCCTGCCAATGAATTGCAGTGATTACTTTGGCCGTCATCCAGGGAAATCGCAGCAGTGCCCGGTGCAGTTCAGACCCAGACCACTCGCGCC
>Ga0302324_100006708_pt1 | contig 24691 bp, 21 predicted proteins | sample Palsa_T0_1_FD_201949 | JGI IMG/M metagenome (GOLD analysis project Ga0302324, IMG submission 201949) | Peat permafrost microbial communities from Stordalen Mire near Abisko, Sweden - Palsa_T0_1 | ecosystem: Environmental > Terrestrial > Soil > Palsa > Peat permafrost | place: Sweden: Abisko... | reverse complement strand
GTTACGCCTTGCGGTTCGGCTACGGTTGCCGTCATCGGCCCCGATTGGCTCCTTTCATCCAACTAGATTCTGCCCATGCTGGGCACACCCTGCGGCGGGCGTCCACGCCCGCCTGTTCGTGCCCGGATATAGCTGAGTTTGTTACGAAGAGCGGGTTCTGGAGAACCCGCGCAGACCTGGAGGTCCGCCCCACATTTAGCCCCACAGTGGTTGTCAATTATTAAGTAGGGCAGGACACTAGTAGGGTCCCCTCTAAGGCGTCACCTGCGATTTACCGGCCGGCGCTCTGGCCAGAGCGCGGAAAGCGCCAGGCCGACGACAATCCCTAACGAGACTTCGAAGAACCGGTGAGTCGCGACGAGCCACGCGCTGGCAGACCGCGGCGGCACCAGCATTACAATCGCCAGCGTAATGCTCGCATACCGGTAAGCGCTCCTCTCGGCGCGCAATGCCGCACAAAGCAGTCCAATCAGGAGCACCGCTACGCCGAACGCCACGAGGCTTCCACGGAACCAGGTAGCCGCCCCCGCCCCTACTATGGCGCCGACCAGGGTACCGGCGAAGCGTTGTATGGAAATCGGCAATGCGGCGCCCAGCGTCGACTGCATCACGACCAGCGTCGAGATGGTAGCCCAGTAAGCCTCCGGCAAGCCAAAAAGGCGGGCGATCAGGTAAGACACAATCGCGGCCACCGCGGTCCGCACAGCATGCACCGGAGATGAGGGGTTCACCCTGGCGACAAGCAAACCTTTAAGTTTTCCGATCTCCATGTGAGCTACCGGGTCAATCTACGGTCTGTGCAATCGATCCCGAGCTGCCCGAGAAATTCGGGGGCGTCGACGGAGTGTAGGTGGCGGTAACCGTATCCGTTCCCGCCGGTAGAGTTGCGACTGCCAACTTGGCCTCGCCCGCCGCCAGGGTTGCCGTGCCCAGGGTAGTGGCGCCCTGCGTGAAGGTGACAGTCCCTATTGGGGTAGCGTAAGCCGAGGTCACCGTCGACGTGAAGGTTACCGACTGGCCTGCTTTCGACGGATTCTTTGATGAGGCTACCGCGGTCGCGGTCGCCGCCTGAGTCACGGATTGGCTCAAGGGCGCGGACGTGCTGTTCGCAGAATTAGCGTCACCCTTGTACTCGGCCGTGATGGAGGCCGTACCGGCGGCCAACCCAGTGTAAACCAGCGTGGCCACTCCGCCGGATAGGGTGCCCACGCCAATCGCCGCCGAGCCATTCTTGAAAGTCACTGTACCGGTAGGTGTCGGGCCGCCCGAACTCACCGTCGCAGTGAACGTGACCGATTGGCCGTAAGTCGACGGATTAGTGCCAGACATGAGCGCCGTGGTGGTGGTGTTCTTGTTCACTCTCTGGTTGACCACCCTGGACGCGCTCGGCAAGTAGCCGCCGTCTCCAAGGTAAGCCGCGGCGATCGGGTCCGTGCCCAAAGGCAATGACCACGTAGCGAGAGTGGCTATGCCCGAGGCGGTTGTTCCCGTCCCGATGCTGGTTGCGCCATCGTAGAACGTGATGGTTTCTCCGTCCGGGATGCTCCCTGAAACCGGCTTGACCGTAGCCGTAAATGTGACGGGCTGCCCCACCATCGATGGCGAGCCGGAAGACTTGAGGTAAGTAGTTGTGGAAATGGTCAGGCCGACAGTCTGGGCCAGCGGCCGCGCGCTGCTGCCCATGAAGTTCAGATCTCCGGAATACACGGCCGTGATGGAAAACGTGCCCGAATTGGCGAAGGCGGTGGCAATACTGGCCTTCCTGGACGCGACCTGCACGGGCGACCCGATCTGCGTGCCATTCGAATAGAATGTCACGGTTCCCGTGGGGCTTCCACCGTACTGCGCCGTCACCGCCGCCGTGAAGGTCACCGGCTGATTGACCAATGCAGGATTGGCGCTCGACTGCGACGCCGTTGCGGTCGTGGCCTGATTTACCACCTGGGAGAGAGAGCCTGTGCTGGCGAGGCAGCAACTCGGGTTGGCGCTATAGGACGCGGTGATCGCGTGGGTGCCTGCATCCAATGCCCGCGCCGGGCTGAGAGATGCCGAGCCTCCAGATAACGTAACGGTGCCTAGCTTTTTTGAGCCGTCCTCGAAAACAACCGACCCGGTCGCGGTGCCCGAGCCTGTAGCCGGCAAGACGTCGGCCACGAATGTCAATGGCTGGAGGTACACGGATGGGTTAATATTCGATGTCACGATAGTGCTGGTGGCGGCCTGGTTCACGATTTGTGTCAGGCTCCCGTTGCTGGGATCGAAATTTGCGTCGCCGCTATAAGACGCCGTAATGGTATCCTGCCCGGCAGGTAATGCCGCGGTGTTCAGTGAAGCCACCCCGCCGGCGAGATCGGCCGATCCGAGCGGAGTTCTTCCGTTTGCAAACGAAACCGAACCCGTCGGCGAGCCCGACCCGGTCACTGGCGCCACCGTGGCTGTGAAGGTCACGGCGCCACCGTAGGTAGACGGATTCAGGCTCGAAACCACGGCCGTGCCGGTACAGTTGCCGCTGCCGCAGAGAACAAAGACGGTGCCATCGAAGTCCGTGCCATAGTTATTGGCCCCACCCCAAGTCGTTGTCCCGTACAAGCTCCCGTCGGCGCCCTGGATCAACGGCGCGCTGGGGGATGCGCCGTCCGCGCAATCCGCCAAGGAGCAGAAGCTGTATAACGTCGTCAGGTTCCCACTCAGAGTGATCTTGAAGACAGTGCCGACGTAATATTGCGAGTTAAAGTTGGCCCCGCCATGGCTGGTGGTCCCGTACAAGTCCCCATTGGCCGCCTGGACCAGCCCCGCCTGGGGGAATCCGCCATCCGCGCACCCGCTTTGGGAGCAGAAGCCGTAAAGCGTCGTGAGCGTCCCACTCGCGGTGATCGTGAATATCGTGCCGTCGCCGTTGGCCCCGCCAAAGCCCGTTGTGCCGTAGAAGTCCGCATTGGCGGCCTGGACCAGCCCCGCTAGGGGTTGCCGTCCGTCCGTGCACCCGCTTTGCGAGCAGAAGCTGTACAGCGTCGTCAGCGTACCACTCGGGGTGATTTGGAAGACCGTGCCATATCCGTTGACCCCGCCAAACTGGGTTGTGCCGTAAAAATTCCCATCGGTGGCCTGCACCAGACCCGCCATGGGTTGCCGTCCGTCCGTGCACCCGCTTTGCGAGCAGAAGCTGTATAGCGTCGTCAGCATGCCACCCGGAGTGACTTTGAAGACAGTGCCGCCAGGCGAGGGATTGGCCCCGCCCTGAGAGGTCGTCCCGTAGAAGTTTCCGTCCGTGCCTTGCACCATCCCGGCGTACGGATTTGCGCCGTCCGGGCAGGTCCCGTTATACGCCTGGCAGAAGCTGTATAGCGTCGTCATCGCCCCGCTCGGGGTCATTAGGAAGATCGACCCGTAGCCGGGGTAGGCAGCCCCGCCGCCAAGGGTGGTTCCGTAGAAGTTCCCGTCGGTACCTTGGATCAGTCCGGCCACGGGTTCGAATCCGTCCGCGCACCCGCTTTGGGAGCAGAAACTGTATAGCGTCGTCAGCGTGCCACTCGGGGTGATTTTAAAGATCGTTCCATAGATGCCGTATGCCCCGCCATCGGGCGTGGTCCCGTAAAAGTTCCCGTCGGTAGCTTGCAGCAGTCCGGATGCGGGTTCGAATCCGTCCGTGCAGTTTCCCAATAAAAGGTCGGGGCAGAAGCTGTATAGCGTTGTCAGCGTGCCGGTGGCTTTGGTGTCCGGACGGGCGGGACGCACCGTGCGGGTGCCCGCGCCGGGCGAGGACGGCGCGCTGTGGACCTGGGCAAGTGCGGGCAGGATCGCCAACGCTGAAAAAGCTCCGAACCTGTGCAAGCACGAACGCGGGCTGAAGGCCATCAGCCATTCTCGCATTTTGATCCTAAGCTTGCATTTGCTCGAGGCGCTTCTCCTACCCGGCAATGGGTTTTGCTGCCCCACGCACGCTGCTATCGTTGTATAGCAAGTATTTTCCGTTGGATTCGTGCCAGACTGCGGATATGGAGCACCGGACGCCGGCCAAGACAATCGTGTTTAGCGTACTGGGGCTGGCCGCGTTCCTGGGCCTCATCAAGCAGGTCTCCGCAAAGCCGAATTTCAGCGGCGAATGGAAAATGAGCGCCGCAAAGAGCAATTTCGCTCCATTGCCGCAGCCCGACAAGTTGGTACGCAGAATCAGCCTGCAGGACTCCCGCTTGAAAATCAACACGACTCAGTTCGGACAGGGACGCGAGATCGTCACCGAGCTTTCTTACACCATGGATGGCGCGGAATGCAAGAACACGATCCGGGGGGAGCAGTTCACCGGCACGGCCCGGTGGAACGGCGATACGCTGGTGATTGAAAGCAAGCGCGAGGTGCAAGGAATGGAAATCGTGCAGAGAGAAAGCTGGACCCTTTCCGCGGACGGGCAAAACATGACGATCGTCAATCGCGTCCAGACGCCGCAGGCCACTTTCGACATCACCATCGTTCTAGAAAAGCAGCAAACCAGGTAGCGCAGGGTGATTAGAAAATCTGGGCGGCCCGTTACTGAGCCGCGACCGTCAGGGAGCGGTTGCAACCGAGAGCGCGCGGCCGGCCAGACACCTGAGTTCTAATCGAAGATTGCATCGACGGCCAGACTGGCCGCGAACAGATCCAGTGGAATCTCCTGTCCGGGCCAATAAGTCACGGTGCGGCCGTCCGGCGTGGAAACCTTCACCTGACGTCGGTCCGGATCGATCACCCAGAATTGTTTCGCTCCATTCTCCAGGCACAGTTTCTCCTTGTCGTAGGTCTCGGCGACCGTATTGGAAGGAGACAGGACTTCGATGACGATATCCGGCGCGCCAACGAAGTTATCGTCCGGGTCCGTATATTTCACACGCTCGCCCCTAACGTAAGCGATATCCGCAACCCGCAACTCATGTTCAGGGAGGGCACGGAAGGCAACTTCGTATTCCACGAAGGGCCCCGCGGGAGCCATCGCCTTTAGCAGGTCGCGCACGCGGGCTTGGATCAGATGGTGTTTGAGCTTAGGTCGCGTCACAGCAACGATTTCTCCGTGCCGAAGTTCGTGGTAGACAGGTCCGGAATCCTCGGGGAGTCTGCGGAACTCCTCCACCGTCAGTTGACTGGTTGTAGTCGCCATGCGCGCAAGCCTCTCTTTGCATGATACACATTTCGCCCGCCTATTTCGCCCTCCCGCTAATGAGGTCGAGCGCATGCTGCATGTAGATCTCGCCGGTCATCTCGCCCAGAGATACCCGGGAAATGTATCTGTACGCGGGGAAGCTGTTGAAGTCAACTTTCGTCAAGATGTAGCCAAAGGCGTCGTTGGTGAGCCCGAACAGGAAATTGTGTTCGCCGCGCATGTGGCGCTTCAAGTAAAAGCCGATATTCGGCAATGCCTCGCCGGGGATGGTGAGGATCTGTGCGTCGCCCAGATCGACCAGATTCACGCGCGCGCCGACCGTGCGGTCGGGGTGGTGCGGATACCGGAGCGGCGAGCCTTCCACCACCTGCCACATCTCCGCGGACTCCACCGGGAAGCGCACCTCCGTCCAATGATTGTGCAGCGTTGGGCTTCTCTGCCAAGCGGCGGGACCGGCGATGCGAAGCGATTCCGCGGCCAGCATTCCGCCGATCCTCTGGCATTCGCTCCATGTCCGGCTGTCGTCCCAATAGGCTCGCAGAGCGTCCCTTGGAGGCTGTTCCAGGTTGCGGTTGTCGGCCGTCACCATGCCGCCTTGCGCTCCGTTCATAAACAGGGCGATCCCGCCCGCGGCCTGTTCGATGCGATCGTAAAGGGGTCCCACCAGATCGGGGCTGAGAATGCCCTGGTCGCTGCCCATGACCTCGGGATGAATTGCGTAGTTCACTAAAGTCCCGATCGGCTTCCCATCCAGGCCTCTTACCTGCAGAACGCCGGCACGCCGGTCGTAAAGATCGGGAGCGTAGTAGTTGTAAGCGATCTTACCCTTGGCTTCGCCGGAAGCTACCCGCAGCTCGGCCGGTTGCATATGGTCCAGCGCTTCGTTGATGGCGCCCGCCACCTGTTCGGTCACGAATTTCATGTACTCGAGCGATCCGGTGTGTCCGCCCCTGCCGTCGGGATACGCATAGCAGTCCGGCGCGCTGTGGGTGTGGGTCGCACCTATGAGAATGCCTTCCGGCGGCAGGCGTGGAACCAACGCGCGAGTCTGGTCGCCTAGCACGGCTGGGAAGCCGAGTAGATCGACGCTCGCTACGGCGACGGTTTCACCGCCGGCCCGGAACACCATCGCGCGCGCGGTTAATTCCCCCTGCTTGGATTTTGCGGCGGAAGGCATGCCCATTCCACCGCTGATCGGCAGCAAAGTGTCCGGAGTGATGATTCGCTTGGCTGCGCCGGCCTCGAAAAGGGGCTGCGACTGACCCGACGCTCCAAATAACAGGGCAAGACAAAGCGGAGTGAATGCGTTTTTCATTTTGAAACGCATGATACCACCGCGCAATACTTTGCTATTATCTGTTTGTAACGTGAATGCCAAATCCGGCGAAATCGACATTCCTTTCGTCCTCTCTGTCTGCGGCTTTGATGCTCCTGCACTTGCCCCCACTGTGCTCCATCCAAGCCAGAGCTCAGGTGTCCGCTTCCGGCCGGAAAGCGATCGCGACCGGTAACACGCCACCCACCGTGAGCGCCTCCGGCGACGAATTCGTCGGGCCGTTCTCCAGTTGGACGAACGTCAAGACTTCCAGCGGCGCGGTGGGCGACGGCGTGACGGACGACACCGATGCAATCCAGAACGCCCTGAGCGCCCTGGCCACAAGCGGGCACTCCCCGGTCTTGTATTTCCCCGCCGGAACGTACAAAATCACGGCCACTCTGAATCTGGCTCACGCGGTCGATATCGGCGTGATCGGACAGGATCCGTCTTTGACCAGCATCGTTTGGAGCGGCGCGGCCGGAGGCACGATGCTCTACGTGAACGGCGTGGCCTATTCCAAGTTCAGCCGCCTGACGTTCGACGGAAGCTCCACTGCCCTGATCGCCGTCGACCAGTCGAAGGCGGATGGCACATCCAACTATTTCGACACCGGCAATGAGTATTCCGACGACTATTTTGTGAGAGTCGGCTACGGTATCCGCGGCGGCGCCCTGGGGTACGGGTTCGCTGAAACCAGCGTGGAACGTTCGCATTTCATTGGCAACTGGGTGGCGGGCATCGCCCTGATGAATTTCAACGCTTTGGACCTATGGGTCTGGTACTCTACGTTTCAAAATTGCAAGTTGGGCGTTACCAACCAAGTTCCGGGGATCGGCGGCGCCGGCAATTACCACGTCTATTACAGCAATTTCACGGGCTCCACGCTGGCCGATATGTCGATCGGCAACACCGGAGGCTTCTCGATGCGGGGCAACTATTCGTCCGGGTCGAATTATTTCTTGGGCAACACCAGCGGCGGGACCAACAATCCCGCGACCATCGCCATCGCCCGAAACACCATCCTCGACCCGGCCAACGCCCAGGGGACCGCCATCGTGGTGCAAAACCAGGGGCCGGGGTTGATCGTGGACAACGTCATCCGCACTCCGGCGAGCGCCAAAGGCCCAGCCGTTTACTGGGGCACTTTCAGCAACGATCAGGACGTGGAATCGATCGGCAACACGTTTACGGCGAGCACCCCCATCGACATCGGCCACGGCGAACTGATCGAAACGGGCGACCAGGTGGTCCCTTATGCGAGCGTAAATCCCCCCGCGCCGATCTTGCCGGGAACTCTTCCCAACCTGAATCGCAAGGTGTTCGAGGTTGCCGCCGGCTCCGGCGCGCCAGCCATTCAATCCGTCATCGATCTGGCGTTCGCCCAGAACGGCAACAGGCCAGTCGTCCACCTTCCCTATGGCACGTATGGCATCAATCGGACCATCGTCGTTCCGCCAAGCGACATCCAACTCGTGGGCGACGGGTACGGCGTCGGGAGCGGGGGAACGGTGCTTAGCTGGACGGGCAGCGGCGTCGGCCCCGTCCTGCGGATAGACGGCCCAAGCAAGGCAACTTTGCGCGATATCGGGATCCGGGGGACCGCGGACGGCATCGTGATGGACAACATCGATCAAATCGGTTCCCGCGTTTATATGGATCAGGCCCAATTGGGCTGGGGTACGCAATCCAGCCTCGTTGTGAATGGGATCGACAACAGCAACGTGCAGTTGGAAAACATGGGCATCGGCGGGCTTGTGCAGGTTACGGGCGGTCCCTTGTCTTCGTCCGGCGCTTCGACGCGAGGCAACGTGGATCTCTTTTCGGGCAGCGGCGGTGCTTCAAGCGGCGCCGCCATGTTCGACGTCTCCCAAGGCGGCAAGCTCCTGGTTCGCGACTGGTGGGACGACGCCGGTTCCGGCAATTCCAGTACGACGTTCGCCTCCATCCACGGGCGGGCGCAATTTACCGCCGACGGCGGCGAACTCTATCAGTCCGGCGCCGGCACTCCGAATTTCAGTGTGAGCGGCCTGAGCGGTACGGCGACGATTCTGACGGCCGACCTTGGCTCCAGCAGCGGCGTGAGCGTGTCCGGCAACGGCGCGAACTCCGCCGTCTTGGGTATGGGTCTCCTGAGCCGCAGCACATCCGCGCACTTGACCGATACGGCGTCGCCCTCCGGCACCGTGGCCATGCTCAACGTCCGCGGACCTTCGGCGACGAAGGGCGACCCCACCGTGACGGTTGCCAACATCGGGTCGGCAAGTCCCAGTTTCATCACCGCCATGCTGGCTCAAGCACGCTCCCAGAATCCCGCGTTGTTGTCGTCATTGCCAGCCGGCGTGAGCGACGTCAGATTTTTCAGGGTTGCGGTGGTCGGCAGAAACGACGTGACGTTACAAGGCACCGAGATCTTGGCGCACCCCACTGCCGGGCACGGGGACTTGCCGCATTAACCCAAGTGCCAGCCGGGCCGTTGCACTTGGGAGGGTGTCGTTTGGAACGGGCCAGTGGAGGCGAAACCTTCAAAAGGTTTCTCCCCTACACCCCCTCTTCCAACATACTCAGATGTGGTCTTGCTATTGCAGCGGATATGAGACGCAATACCTCCTTAAAGCCGCGCATGGGAATTTACAGCGGGCCGGTCTCAGCCGCCAAAGATATGAGCGGCAGCTTGTCTGGCAAGGCGATCGAGGTCTCGCAAAGCTTAATGCGTGTTGGCGACTCTGGCCATATTCTCCTGTCCGAAAGCGTGGCCAACGTCCTCCTGCGCGTGAGTGCGTGGGCGCCACAACTGCACAATCTCGGCGAGCACGAAGTGGGAGGCGTTAAGCTTCGAATCTTCACCCTCGTGGCGGAGGGAGCAGGTAACTTCGAGCGGCCGAAAGTGTTGCCATCGCACGATGTGACTTCCGCGCTGCCGCGATCCGGACGAACGGAGTGGGGACCTGTTGAGATAGGGGAATGGGAGGTGGTGGCGTGCCTGGAAGATGCGCGTATTCAGTACTTGGGGGGCCACTTCGACATCGCTGTACACAGGTTTACCGAAGTGATTCGCCTCCAACCAGACCAGCCGGACGCTTATGCCGGCCGGGCCCGCTCATATTCGGCTCTTGGCCGGAACACCGAAGCAATTGAGGACTACGACGAAGCCATGCGCTTGCGGCCGCGCGTAACCCAGTTCTACCTTTTGCGTGCCGGTGCACGTGATGCATCCCGAGGCCCTACCGGCGCTCTGGCCGATTTGAACGAGCGCTCCGGCTGGATCCTTGCTGCGCCGACGCTTATACCCAACGTGCGGGGCTGGTGCTGCGCTCCGGCGACTTTCTCGCAGCCATCGAGGATTGCTCGGAGGCTCTTCGCCTACGGCCGGATGATGCTGCTGCATACCGGCGGCGAGCGGAAGCATATGCCGGTCTAGGCAGGATGGCCGAGTCCCGGCTAGACCAAGAGGAAGCGGATCAGATAGCAATTCCCAATAAGCCCTCGTAGCTCGTTGTAGGCCGCGTTCGCATACATTTGGCCCACGTCGCCTTCAGGCGCAGCGTGTGGCCCGTCGTCGCAGGCCAGGCGGTTTCCGTCGGCAGTCGCCGGCCGGCGACTCATTCGCAGTGTAAGGCCGGCGATCGCGTGGGCCGGCGGGGAGGATGTTCCGGTTCGAGTCACCAGGGCCACCATGGAGCGCCTTCCAACGTTCTCAGCAGTATGCAGTGCCGGCATGGGAAGCGGTCTCTGAACTGTTATGGAGCCGGTATTGAGCCGGGCCGGACTCCTGTACAGGTCGCGCCGCTTTCGCCGGCTTCTATCAGCCGGCTTTCTTCAGCCCCTCGCGGATCGCTCGCTTAAGCACGGTCTGGTAACCGACGCCCGTCTCGCCGGCGATCCGTTCGGCACGTTCCAGATCCGCGACCGGTATGCGAATCGAAATGGCGCGAGTGGCGGTTTCCTTGGCCTGTTCCATGAGCTGTTCGAGGACTCTCGGATCGGTCTTCGCGGCCTTCAGGCCGGATGAGCGTTTGAGGCTCCCAGTCCGTAGCGCGCGAACGAATTCGCGTTGCGTTTGCCGACGGCCCTCCGGGGTGGTATACCAGCCGGCCTCATCCGCTTCGGATTTGAACGTCGGAACGTTAGTCGATTTGCGCGGCATATTTCCTCCTCTCCGCGGCATTCATTTCGTAGGCCGTTACGGTGCGGAACAGCTTGTGGCGGACCGTGAAGACTACGGCCAAGTAGCGGTTCGTCGCTGTTTTTCCGAAAAGCTTCCATCGCTTTTCGCCCTTGACGGTCAGCGCGGGAATAGTCACGTGCGGACGGCCCGCGGCCTCTTCGACTTCGAAGGGCGTAACCGAATGGCGCCGGATGTGGCCCATGTTGGCGGTATCCCAATCGAAGCCTTCGATCCGAGCCATCTTTGCGCAGTATATACGATTTCCGTATATACAGTCAAACTGGGGCGGTCAACCCGCACGCTACCCATCCGGCGCGCGAATAATCGCCATAACGCCATTCCTTCCGCCGCGCCTCCATAGCCTCTGTGCGCTCTCGGGTGCTACGCAGCCTACCATCGCGACACCAGGAGCAACTGCCGTCCTGCCGACAAGGCACATCAAATCTCTGCGCGCCGGAATAGGGGCGTCTCCGGTCTTTGCGGTGCGGCTAATTTTGGTCGAAGCTGATGCCTAATGCGGCATGTTCGATCAAACCTCCAACTTAGATTATGACCCGGACCGTCGTTACCTTCGAACCTGTGAAAGGCGGCTATCTGACGTATTCTTGGGCGTCATTTCCCCTTTTCCGACTCGCCCCTGTCCTCGCAGTTTTCTTCTTCTCGGGATGCGCCTTGTAGTAGGCATCCCACCTAGCCTTGATGGCCTTCCTGGCTGCTTCCTTCCGCTCTGTAGGCGTCCGATTCTTGGCCGTCGCGCGACCTCCCAAACGGCCCATCTTCGCTAGATCGTCGACATCGATTGTGCGGACGACTTTAACCTTCCTACCCATCGCAAGCTGAGTATACCGCCTAAAAATAAATATCGCAAGCTTCCTTGACATCCGGAGCAACACGATGCGTAGAACAAATTCGTGAGGCCGACATCTTAACCATCGAGCCGCATCGCGAAGCATTGCCGCAAAACAGCGATGCTCAACAACTCGGTACTCGTGGTTCCAGTACCTTTCGGATCATTTCTCCCCAGGCGTTTTCGATTGATAATCTGGGTGCGCACGCATGATCTCCATTACCCGCCCGCCGTGAGTACTATTAACCGCCGTAAGTGGCCTCCTAGGAGTTTTGATGGTTTTGTAGTCCCACCAGTACCGGACTTTTCTGCCTCAAGAAGTCGGTATTTTTTGTTGACAAATGTTGTCACACCCATTACAGTCACATATTAACGTTCCCTCCGGCGCTGATTCACACACATGTTCCGGGACTCAAGGGGCGGTAGCTTGTGCATTCGGGCGAGAGAGACACAAGCCTTAACATTCTTAACAAATGGCGGACCAGACCAGCACTCTTCCTTGGTATGCGCTGCAGGTGGCGTCGCGTTGCGAGAAGGCCGTCGCCTCCGGTCTCGCTCTGCGCGGCTACAGCGAGTTCCTGCCCTTGTACCGCAGCAGGCGCAAGTGGTCGGATCGCTTTCAGGATGTGGATCTTCCCCTTTTCTCCGGGTATGTCTTCTGCCAATTGGACGTCAATCGCCGCTTGCCGGCCCTTCTGATACCGGGTGTGGTTCGCATCGTCGGATTGGGTAAGATGCCTGTCCCCGTGGATGACGAAGAGATTGCGGCTGTGCAGGCAGTCGTGAAATCGGGGCTTCTGATGCAGCCTTGGCCCTTTCTGAAGACCGGACAGACGGTCACGATCGCGGAAGGCCCGCTGCGCAGTGTGACCGGGATACTCACCGAAATCAATGGTTCCGAGCAGTTAATCGTTTCCATCACTCTTCTGCAAAGATCTCTCGCCGTAGCCATCCCGCGCCATTCGATCCGGCCGGCAGGCGACGGCATAGATTGGGCCAGACTGCGGCAAGCTGCAACCGTTTAAGCCGCAGTAAGTCCGCAAGATTCCCCCAAAAACACAATCCGGCGTTAAACGGCCGGAAATAATCAGATACGCCTGAAACGAAGGAGGTTTCCGTGTTCAAGACCCGTACGCGGATGGTGAGCTTTCGTCTTTCGGAAGACGAATACGAGCGCCTCAAGGATCTATCGCTTATGGAATGCGCCCGCAGCGTCTCCGAGTTCGCCCGAGCTGCCTTATGCAAGCTGCCGAACGGCAACGGCAACGGCGATTCGGCCGTCCCGGCAGCACCCCGGATGGAGAAGCTGGAGGGCGCCGTGAGGCAATTGCGAATGGAGATGCACCAGCTTCGTCTCCTGGTGGAAATGACCAGAGGACGAACTCCGGGAGAACCGGAGACAGCCAATCTCCAGGAGAACAACCAATGAAACCCGCCAGAGAACGCATCCCGGCCGGCTTGCTGCTGTTGATGGCGGGTGCCGCCATGGCGCAACAGCCCGCGGCCAGTGTCATTCAACCGGCGGTAAGCGTGCCACAGCCCGCCGCTAGCGTGCCACAGCCGACGCCCAGCATTACGCCGCCCGACGCGCGCTTGACCTATCTTCTGGGCCCCGACGACACGGTGACCATTCACGCCGTGAACGCGCCCGACCTCAGCGACAAGCCTTTCCGCGTGGACGCCGGCGGTGAAATCAAGATGCCCATGATCGGGCGGGTGCACGCGGGCGGCCTGACGGTCGATCAATTGGAAACCGAAATCGCCACCCGGTTGAAAGTATACCTCGTGGATCCGGAAGTGAATGTGAGCATCACGGAATTCCGCAGCCAGCCGGTATCGGTGATCGGCGCCGTGGCTGCGCCAGGGGTCCATCAACTGGAAGGGCAGAAGAATCTGGTTGAGATGCTGGCCATGGCGGGCGGACTGCGGCCGGATGCCGGCCCCGTGGTGAAGATCACGCGCCGCCTCGAATTTGGACGTATCCCCTTGCCCGGCGCCGTGGACGATGCCACGCACCAGTACAGCATCGCCGAGGTCAATCTGAAGTCCGTCATGGATGCCAAAAATCCGGAATTCAACATCGCCATCCGCCCGCACGACGTGATCTCCGTCCCGCACGCCGCCGTGGTCTACGTGATCGGCGAAGTCAACCATGCCGGCGCGCTTCCGCTGAGCGAAGGCGACTCGCTTTCCGTGCTGGAAGCGGTCTCGTCCTCCGGTGGGACGTTGCGGACTGCGGCCATGAGCAATGCACGGATTCTGCGGCCCGTCCCGGGACAGCTAAAGCGAACCGAAGTCGCCGTGGATCTGAAGAAAATACTGGCTGGTCAGTCCGAAGACGTTCCGCTGCTGGCCGGCGACGTCCTCGTGGTTCCGGGAAGCACGGGCAAACACGCGATATATCGTGCACTGGACGCCGCCATAACGGCCGGAACCTTCGTCGCCAGCGCCGGGGTCATTCACTAGAGGTCACATGATGGAAGAACTTCAACACCAACCTAACGGCTCCGGCCGGGAACTCGCCCGCCTTCCGGCGCCCATCGGCTCGGATACGGCCCGCGGCGGCGTCAAACGCGAATACGCCGGCGTCCTCGAATACTGGCAGATGGTGCGGCGTCATAAGGTCGCCGTCTTCGCCGTCTCGGTGCTCGGCGCCGTCGCCGGATTCCTGTACACGCTGCCCCAGCCGCGCATCTATCAGGCGCACACCACCATTGAAGTGCAGGGGCTCAACGAGGACTTCCTGGGTCTGCACAACGTCAGTCCGACCGTCAGCCCGACCAGCAACTACTATCCGGACTTCGATATCCAGACGCAGGTCAAGATCATGCAGAGCGAGTCGCTGGCAAATAGCGTGGTGGCCGATCTGGAGAAAGGCACGCCGCCCGAGAACATGCGCCCGCCCGATCGCCTTACGGTTTGGAAAAAAGCCTTGAAAATCGACCCTCCCAGCCAGACCGAGCTTTGGAAGCTGGCCATCGCCACCGCCGCCAGCAGCGTCCGCGTGCGCGCTTCGGGAACCAACCGCATCGTGGAAATTACGTGCGACTCCACCCAGCCCCAGGTGGCCGCATCCTTCGCCAACACCTTGACCCGTGAGTTCATCGAGCAGAATTTGGAAGCCCGCTGGAAAAGCACCGAGTACACCGGCGAGTGGCTGACCAGGCAGTTGCAGGACATCAAAGTGAAACTGGAAAAGGCCGACGAAGAGCTGAACAATTACGCCCGGTCTTCCGGCCTCACCTTCACCGACGAAAAGACCAGCGTGGAGGAAGACAAGCTCCGCTCCCTGCAAAAGGACCTGCTGCAAGCTCAGTCCGACCGCGTCTCCAAGCAATCCAAATACGAGATGGCCTCCACCAGCCCACCCGAAGCGCTGCCCGATGTGCTTGACGACGTCGCCCTGCGCGCCGACGAATCCAACCTGACCGAGCTGCGGCGGAAATACGCCGAACTCCGTATTTCCCTCACTCCCCAGAACCCGGAAGCCAAGCGCGTTCAGGCCCAGATCGCCCTGATGGAAACCACCGCCATCCAGGAGCGCGCCAATATCCTGACCCGCATCAAGAACGACTACGAAGCCGCGCAGAACCGTGAAAAGCTCATGATGGCCTCCTACCTCGCCGAGGTGAAACTGGTGGCCGACCAGTCCGAAAAGACGACGCACTACGGCATCCTGAAGCGCGAAGTCGACTCCACCCGCTCCCTCTACGAAACCATGCTGCAGCGCATGAAAGAGGCCAGCGTGGCGTCCGCCCTGCGCGCCAGCAACATCCGCGTGGTGGACCCCGCCGAGCCGCCCGAGATTCCCTACAAACCGAACGTGCTCCGCTACATCACCATGGGGCTGCTCGCCGGCATCTGCCTCGGCGTCACCCTGGTGGTACTGCGCGAGCGCGCCGACCGCACCCTGCACGATCCCGGAGACATCGCCTATTACCTGCATCTTCCGGAGTTGGGTGTGGTGCCCACCGCCAACATCGAGCTGACCCCGCGCGGATTCAAAACTTCCCGCAGTCCCGCCCGCGCGGCCGCAGTGCTCGATTTGAACGGCCATCCCACCCTGGAAGGCGTTCCGGACGACCGCGTGGAACTGATCACCCACGTCCGCAAAAAGTCGCTGATCTCGGAGTCGTTCCGCACCACGCTGACTTCGATTCTATTCTCCGGCCACAATGGAGACCGCCCGCGCGTGCTGGTCATGACCAGCGCCAGCCCCAAGGAGGGCAAGACCACCGTGGTCTGCAACCTGGCCATCGCGCTGGCTGAGATCAATCACAAAGTGCTGGTAATCGATGCCGATCTGCGCCGCCCCAGAATGCACAACGTCTTCGGCGTGAAGAACGAGAGCAACGGCCTCAGCGAGCTGCTGCTGAAGCAGGAGCCTTTGGACGACGCGGCCTTAAGCGCCGCTGCCCGGGCCACCTACATACCCAACCTGTTCGTCCTGCCTGCCGGCCGCTCCCGCTTCAACGCCGCCAGCCTGCTGCACTCCGAGCGCTTGCCGGAGCTGCTGCGCGGACTGCGCAAACAATTCGACACCATCATGATCGACACGCCTCCCATGGTGAACATCCCCGACGCGCGCGTACTGGCCCGCCTCGCCGACGGTGTCATCATGATCCTGCGCTCCGCCCACACCACGCGCGATGCCGCCCTGCTCGCCAAGCAGCGCTTCCTCGACGATGGCATCCCGGTAATGGGGACCATTCTCAACAACTGGAATCCCAACACGCCCGGCTACGGCTACTATCGCAATTACTACGAGGGCTACTTCCATTACCTCGGCGACGGCGGAGGAAACGGCAGCAGCGGCGGCAACGGCAACCACAAGAACGGCAAAAACGGCGCAGGCCCGAAAACCAATGGCAAAAGCCGGCACGTCCCAGTAGAAGCGGACGTGGAAGAGGTGGAAGCCGACTGAAGCCCCGCGAACGCGGAGTGTCATTCTGACTTCTGTCTCCTGACTTCTGAGTTCTTCCCCCCATGTGCGGCATCGCAGGCATCTTTCGCGCCGCCGGTGAAACCACCCCCGCGGATCGCTCCGCCGTGGAACGCATGACCGCCGCCCAAACCCATCGCGGTCCAGACGATAGCGGTCTGTTCCAGGACGCCCGTGCCGTGCTCGGCTTCCGCCGCCTCTCCATCATCGATCTTTCCCCTACCGGCCACCAGCCCATGTCGAACGAGGATGGCGCCGTCTGGGTCGTCTACAACGGCGAAATCTACAACCACGCCGAACTCGCCGCCGAGTTGGCCGGCCACCGGTTCGTCTCCCGCTGCGATACCGAAGTGCTGCTCCACGGATACGAAGAGTGGGGCATCGAAGGCCTCCTCCGCAGGCTGCGCGGCATGTTTGCCTTCGCCATTTACGACAACCGGGGCGCCCAACCGCTCTGTCTGCTGGCCCGCGACCGCCTCGGAATCAAGCCTCTGTATTACGTCGCACATCCGGATTCCATCGCCTTTTCGTCCGAAGTTAAGGCCATGGTAGTGTCCGGCTTAGTACCAAATCGGAAAAATCCTACAGCAATGGCCGGATTGCTCCTGCTCGGCTCCGTCCCCGCGCCCGCCACCGGCATTCAGGGCGTTGACTGCCTCCTGCCTGGACACTATCTGACCGCCACCCGCGCCAGCGTGACCGCCCATAGATATTGGGATCCCGAAAACGCCGACCATACTGAGCCGCGACCGTCAGGGAGCGGTCTTCGCGACGCCCTAGCCGATTCCGTCCACCGCCACCTCGTCAGCGACGTCCCCCTCGGCGTCTTCCTCAGCGGCGGTGTCGATTCCGCCGCCCTCGTCGCCCTAGCCAGCCGCTCCAAGCCCGCGCTCACCACCCTCACCGTCACCTTCGACGAGCGGGAGTTCAGCGAAGGCGCCGAAGCCCGCCACATCGCCCAACAGTTCTCGACCGACCACCGCGAAGTCCGCGTCACCAGCCAGGATTTCATGCGCGAGCTGCCCAACGTCCTGCGCGTCATGGACCAGCCCACCAACGACGGCGTCAACACCTACTTCGTTTCCCGCGCCGCCCGCCAGGCCGGACTCACCGTGGTCCTCTCCGGCCTCGGCGGCGACGAAGTCTTCGGCGGCTACAAGCACTACCGTTGGCTCGCGCGCCACGGCAATTCCATCCGCCGATTCTCCGCGTTGCCCCGCTTCCTCCGCCGCACCGCGCTGTCCACCGCCGTGGCTTACGGACGCCTGCGCGGCCGCGAAAACTGGATGCGCCTCTCTAGCCTGGAAGATGGCGTCAGCGACGCCGGCCTCTACCTGGCCCTGCGCGGCTTCTTCGCGCCCTCGCAGGTGCGCGCCCTGCTCGACGTGCATTCGAATGAGGTGCGCCAGGCCGCCGGCGAATATCTGGCCGCCACCGGCCCCGCATCCCGCGACGCCTTCCGCAAGATCGAAATGCGCCGCTATCTGCACGACCAGCTCCTGCGCGATACCGACGTCTTCAGCATGGCGCATTCGATCGAGGTGCGCGTCCCCTATCTGGACCATGTCGTGGTAGCGCAGGCAGTAGGACAGGGCCATGCCCTGTCGCGCTCCGAAACCCGCGCCGCCGGAAACAAACCCCTGCTGACCGAAGCCGCCGCCGACCCCGCCGTCTTCGAAGCCGCCCGCCGCAGCAAGCGCGGCTTCGCTTTCCCATTCGGCAAATGGATGCGCCTCAACAGCGGCGAGCTGCGCGAAATGGCCCTGGCCGGCGGCTGCCTGAACCGCGGCGCCATCGGCAAGCTGTGGAACGAATTCGACCGCGGGCGCCTGCATTGGTCGCGAGCGTGGATGCTGGCGGTGATCGGGGCGGGGAAGTGAGCAGTCGAACAATGGCCGCCCCATCCACCCCGGTCCTCATCCTCCGCCCCTCCACCGGATTCCTCCGCCTCCACCTCCGCGACCTCTGGGAGTACCGCGAGCTGCTCTACTTCCTGGTCTGGCGCGATATCAAAGTACGCTACAAGCAAACCGCGCTAGGCGCGGCCTGGGCCATCCTGCAGCCCGTCATGACCATGGTGGTCTTCAGCATCTTCTTCGGCCGCCTCGCGAAAGTGCCCTCCGACGGCGTCCCGTACCCCATCTTCGCCTACTGCGCGCTGCTGCCCTGGCAGCTCTTCGCCTTCGCCCTCACCGAATCGAGCAACAGCCTGGTCGCCAGCCAAAACCTGATCACCAAGGTCTATTTCCCGCGCCTGGTGATTCCCATCTCCTCCGTGCTCGCCGGATTGGTGGACTTCGCCATCGCCTTCGCCATCCTGCTGGTGATGATGCTGTATTACGGCATCGTGCCCACTGCCGCCGTCGCCCTGCTCCCACTGTTCCTGCTGTTCGCCGTCGTCACGGCGCTCGCGGTCGGGCTCTGGCTCGCCGCGCTGAATGTGAAGTACCGCGATGTGCGCTACACCATACCGTTTCTGACGCAGATCTGGATGTTCGTGACGCCGGTCGCCTATCCCAGCAGCCTGGTGCCGGAGCGCTGGCGCGCCTTGTACGGATTGAACCCCATGGCCGGCGTCGTGGAAGGCTTCCGCTGGGCGCTGCTGGGCAAGGAGCACGCGCCGGGTCCGCTGCTGTGGGTTTCGGTCGCGGCGGTGATGGTGCTGCTGATCGGCGGGCTGCGCTATTTCAAGAAGACGGAGAGTACCTTCGCGGACATCGTATGAAGACGTGGCGCAGGCACTTATGCCTGCCGCGTCGGCACTCTTGCCGACGCCTGGCGCCGGGTTCTGGCGCCAGCGCCGCACGCCCCCCTAACCACCAATGACCGACATCGCCATTCGCGTCGAGAAGCTGGGCAAGAGGTATTCTATCGGTAAGCGTGAGCGCTATAGGACCCTGCGCGACACGCTCTCCGACACTGTGACCGCCCCTTTCCGCTGGCTGCGGCGCGGCAGGTCCGCGAACGGGAACGGCGCGCCGGATCATATTTGGGCGTTGAAAGACCTATCCTTTGAGGTCACCCGCGGCGAGGTCGTCGGCATCATCGGTCGCAACGGCGCCGGCAAATCCACGTTGCTGAAGGTTCTGTCCCGCATCACCGAGCCCACCGTAGGCCACGCCGAAATCCACGGCCGCGTCGGATCGCTCCTCGAAGTCGGCACCGGCTTCCACCCAGAGCTGACCGGCCGCGAAAACATCTACCTGAACGGCGCCATCCTCGGCATGCACAAAGCCGAGATCACCCGCAAGTTCGACGAAATAGTGGCGTTCGCCGAAATCGAAAAGTTCCTCGACACGCCGGTGAAGCACTACTCCAGTGGCATGTACATGCGCCTGGCCTTCGCCGTCGCCGCCCACCTGGACCCGGAAATCCTGATGGTGGACGAAGTCCTAGCCGTGGGAGACCTGGCCTTCCAAAAGAAGTGCCTCGGCAAGATCGGCGATGTCGCCAAGGGCGGACGCACAGTCATTTTCGTGAGCCACCAGATGAACCAGATTCGCAGGCTCTGCGCCAAGTGCCTTTGGCTTCACGGCGGCGAGGTCAAGATGTACGCGCCGACCGTGCAAGCCGTCGGCGCATATGAAGCCGCTTTGAACTCCGGCAACCTCACCGCGGGCGACCCAGCCAAAGGCGCGCACGTCGACGCCCGATTCGTTAGGTGGGAGATCGCCGAACCGCGCGGCATCGACCCGCATGTGCTCACCACCGCAGGACCGGCCAAGGTGCGATTCTTCGTACAGGTGAACAAACCGATGCGCGATATCCACCACGGTATCGCCCTATTCTCCAACGAGAACCAACTGATCTGGGCCACCGCTACGGATTTTCGTGAGCTGCAGCCAGGCCTTCGTGAGTTGGTCTACTCGCTCCCTTCCTTGCCGATCCGGCCCGGCGTGTACAACTGGCACGTTACCATCTATCACAGCGATAATCTCACAGATGAATGGCTCTGCTCTCCCAGCCTGGTGGTCGGTACGCAACCAGTGACACATCCTAACGACGCTTGGGCTGGAATTCTCAACGTGCCCGCCGTGTTGGAGGTCAGGTAGTCACAGCTATGGCCGCGCCGCTTCTCCACAGAGCCACGCGTCGCCTCAGGCGCGAGCAGCAGTTCCTTATGTTTAAGGCCAGAGCGCGACTGACGCGCCTCTCCTGGGATCTGCCGGAAACTACGCTGCGGGACCTGGCTGGCGCAGACAGCGTTGACCTAGCCCCAGCCATCCTCGAAGACGCGGGCGTCCCGCCCTATGCGGGCACTTCCGACCACGACGACCTGCTGCCCATCCTCACGATTGCCAGATCGCTTCAGCCTCGAATTATTGTCGAACTCGGGACTTCATACGGCAACCTGACAGCCAACTTCTGTCGCCAGTGCCCAGCATCAAAGGTCTACACCGTCAACGCTCTGCCCGAACAACAGACCGGGACAATCGTCACTCACTCGCTGGCAACAGGGCAAATCGGCAGAGTTTATCGCACACAAGGGTACTCAGCTCAGGTCGTTCAGACATTCATCAATACTCGCGACCTCGACCTCTCTTCTAGCCTCCAGGGACCGCTCGTGGACCTCGCCGTCATCGATGCATGCCACGACACCGACTATGTCATCGGCGATTTCCAAAAGCTAAGGCCGTTCATGAGACCCGGTGGGCTCGTCCTGTTCCACGACACCCACCCGAGCATGAGGGACCATCTAGCCGGAAGCTATATGGCGTGCATGCTACTTCGGCGAGAGGGCCACGACGTTCGTCATCTGAAAAACACTTGGTGGGCCGCCTGGAGAGCCACCGCCAGCAGTGACGCCCGCGGAACCGACTGATCGCAGGAATCTAAATGGCGCAGACAGGCCCACCTCCTCCGTCGATCCTTTACGTGTGCGACCTTCCGCCCTCCAATCTGGATGGAGGCTCGGTGCTCGTCAACCGCCTCCTCGCCGAGTATCCGCCCGAAAATATCGTGGCATTCACCAGTTCGTTGTACCGGCGCCCTGACATGCAGACCCGGCGCTGGTGCTCTCACAACACGGTGCTACCCGGTGTCCGCGGTCAGGGACGTTGGGGCATCGGCAGAGTGAAGGGCTTGGCGAATTGGCTTTTCATACCGCTGATAGCGCTACGCGCGGTGCTGCAACTGCGCCGCCGCCGCGCCTCAGCCATACTTTCGATCGCCCACGGTACTTATTTCATAGCCGCCGCATTGACCTCCGCGCTCACGTCGACACGCCTCATCCTCATCGTCCACGACGATTGGGCGGCGGGCCTGCAACGCAACTCCTACGTATTCAAATACGTCGCCAGGCGCCTGTTCCGCGCCGTCCTGCGGCGAGCCTCTCACGTTTTCGCCATCAGTCCCCCCATGCAGCGGCTGTTGAGCCTCGATTATGGCGTCGATGCAGAACTGCAGATGCCATGCGCCGAGGCTGCCGTTCGGCCTGGCGCCGGTCACGACACGGAAGACCCTCTGCGCCGTTGCCGTTTCCTCTACGCCGGAAATGGAGTGGGCGGCGCGGACTGCCTGGACATGCTAATGGAACTCCTCCAGGAGCAGCGTCTGGCCGAATACGGCCTCGAAGATTGGGAGCTTCACCTGTACACGCCAACCCTGCAAGGCGCACTCCCCCAGCGAGTCTCATGGCACGGTTGGGTATCCCAGGCCGAACTAGCCGAAGCGGTTTCCTCCGCGGATATCCTGTTCTTGCCGTATTCTTTCCTTCCCTTACACAAGTCGTTTCGCACAACGTCTTTCCCCGCTAAGACGGCCGACTACCTAGCCTCTGGCAGACCCATCCTGATTTTCTCGCCGCCGGATTCGAGCATCGTCGAATATGCGCGCGAGTTTGATTTTGCATCCGTCGTAACCGATCCCACAAAGGACGCTCTTGCGGATGCTATCGGCTTGCTCTGCCAATCGAAGGAATATCGCGACCACCTGACAGCGAACGCCCTCCGCGCACTTTCAATCAATCACTCCGCGCGCCGCCAGCGCCAGCGGCTATACGACGTGTTGTCGGACACTGCGGCCGCCCCGCAGCCCTCAATGTCCATCTCCGCCCGCCCTACGCTGAATCCAGAGGCTCGCCGGCGTCGTGCGTGACCGGTCGTACGAATCGAACGCCGCTGCGACTTTATCGGGAAACTTCCAGTGCATATAACTTGCAGCCCAGACCACGTTGAAGCAGCTATTAAAACTCAGAAACGCTTGCAGCAGGTATTGCTCGTTCCAGAACCACCTGTTCTTTGTCACCCATTCCCGTGGATATTCAAACGGAACGAAGAAGTCGTGCACATGAACAAGAACGCCGTTCCTCAGGCGCGGAAGCACTTCGAGAACTTCAAAGTTTACGTCGCCTCCGATCCTCGACACATGACTGGAATCGATGAACAGAATGTCATTCGCCTCTAATTCGCGGAACCTTTCCAGCGGGACTCTCTGCACTGCCGCCTCGATGAGCTCAGACAGATTCTTAGACAACGCCAGCAGGTCCCGGTTAGGAAATGGCTCTACCGCGACGAACCGGCATTTGTAAAGGGGGTCCTCTTGCTTATTCCTCTCAATCGCCAGGGAAGTCATGAGCGTGGAGAAGCCGCTGCCGATTTCGATAATGCGCGCCGGGCGATGCTTCCGGACCAGACAGTAAAGCATCTCGGCGTCCACGCTGACGAAATAGCCGTTATCGATGTAGAACGGGCAATCGCTCGTCCCGGCGTGCTTCGGGAAACGGCCGTACTCGCTCCGATAGCGCGCCGACACCGCCTCGAGAAGTTCCAATTGCTCGCCCTCGCGCATGTCGACCCCAGCCGGCGGCCGCGGACCGCGCCAAACGGTCTCATCGAGTTCCGCGGTGCTTGGGATGGGAGAGTAGTAGTGCACCGGAGTCACGTGGTAACCGCGGCGTTCCCAGGTGGCGAAATAGCGGTTGTCTCGCATGAGCGTTGCGGGGAGCGCGTGGGAGATGACACGCGCCAGCACGGCTCTGCTAGCCCTATAGAGTTTCTTGACGGCAGGTGTCACGCGCAATCTGGAACCCTCCGAGCCAAAAGTGTACCAGTTTTGGCCAAGGAGATGGAATCGGCAGGAGCTTTGCACCTGGCCCCAGGCCCCGGCTTGTGCCACCTCGGCACCGCGCGGAGATTTCACACGCGATATGCGGACGTGGTGCGTCCGCTCCTCGAATGGTCGACCCGGCTGGTGGCACAGGCTTCAGTAGTAACACGGGCTTCAGCCTGTGAGTCCGAAGGCGTCAGCGTGTGAGGAGTTGAACCAATGACGGCGCCAAAACCGTTAGACTACAGTTACACCGACACCCGCGTCTACGAACTCTTGCTGCGGGTGCGGCCGTGCCAGCTTGCGGCCGCGCTGAAAACCTGCCTGCGCATTCGCCGGCGACGGGTCCTGACCAGCACCGGGCACACGTTTTTCGTGGACCCTGTCTCCCTGTTTGGCATCAGCCTGCTGCGTGATCGAATCTACGAGCCCCAAATGACGAAGCTGTTGTACCTGGTGCTCCGGCCATCCGACACATTTCTGGACGTCGGTGGCAACGAGGGCTATTTCTCGGTGATCGCCTCGACACTCGTACCGGACGGAGCAGTCTACTGCATCGAGCCGCAGGAGCGGTTGCAACCGGTTCTGCGCAGGCATTTCGAAGTGAACGGTGCATCCAGGGCAGTCGCGCACCGCACAGCTCTATCTGACCGGGACGGCCGGGCCAATCTTTTCGTGCGGCCATCGACGAATACTGGCGCGTCAAGCATGTTCAGGCACTGGAAAGTCGGCACGGCGGCAGAATCTGTGCCTTGTACCACCCTGGATGCGTTTCTCATGCGGAACATCCCGGGCCAGGTGCGGTTAATGAAAGTGGACTGCGAAGGGGCGGAATCTCTCATCGTCGCAGGCGCGGCAGATGCCCTGAAACGCCGTCGTGTCGACTTCATAGCGATGGAGTACCACCCCGCAATCTGCGGCGAGGCGCGGTGTGCATCCATTCACTCAGCCCTGACGGAAGCGGGCTACTGCCTAAGGACGATTGGTGGCCAAACCATCTATCATCTTCCCGGACTCGAGGGCGATCTCAGACGCCTCGAAGAACCGCTGGAGCAATGAACCCATGCGCTTCCTCGTAGGCACGGTCGCCCACAACCAGCACGTCCAGAACATTGTGGGCGCCTTGCATGCGGCAGGCGCGTTGGGACGCTTCTACACGGGAGGCGTGGACCACTGGCAATCGGGCCTTTCCCGTGGGGTTCGCGAAATTGCCGGCCAATGGATTCCGCAGATCAACTCCC
>Ga0302324_100006707_pt1 | contig 24694 bp, 19 predicted proteins | sample Palsa_T0_1_FD_201949 | JGI IMG/M metagenome (GOLD analysis project Ga0302324, IMG submission 201949) | Peat permafrost microbial communities from Stordalen Mire near Abisko, Sweden - Palsa_T0_1 | ecosystem: Environmental > Terrestrial > Soil > Palsa > Peat permafrost | place: Sweden: Abisko... | reverse complement strand
GTAGTCCCCGCCGGCAAGCTCCTGCGCGCCGAGAAAAATCCCATCGGTGCAGCAATAGGCCGGGAGCCATCCGTGCTGCTGCGCGCAGGCGGCGAGCAGTCGCACCGTTGTGGTTTTGCCGTTCGAGCCGGTCACGAGCGCGGTCGGGACGTCGTGCAGCTCTTGCCATGGCACATCGTCCACGGCGGGGAGCGAGGCGAGGAGAAAGTCGCGCCCGCCGCTGCCGCCTCCCAGTGTCAGGCTGTCCTCGTCCTGCACGTGCGGCAGCGCGCGCCTCCCGGCTGCGCTCAGCAGCGCTACCAGCTGCGGACGTGCCTCGCGCTGCGCCAGCTGCCTCAGGCGCTGCAGCGCGGCGGCTTCCTCGAGCTGCGGGACGAGCAGCGGATCGGAATCCGTCCCCTCCTCCAACGCCTCCTGCGCGAGCGCCGCCTCCAGATCGGACCACTGCTGCGGGTCATGCGCCAACAGCGTCGCGCACAGCGCCCACTCGTTGATCTCGGTCGCCACGAACAGCGCATCCGGCGGGGCGCTGAGCGCGAGCGAGGCGCCGCGCGCATGCACGCGTGCCACCACTGCGCCCGGCCCCCAGCCGAGCACCGCGCGGGCACGCTCGACGCGCGAGCGCCAGCCCCCGATCAACGCCTCATCGGGGGTGATCCCGCAGGTCTCCAGCTGCGCGCCGCAGCCCGGGAAGAACAGGTTGGCGCCGATCAGGCGCCGTGACGCCTCGAATGGCAACACGATCCTGCGCCCCTTAGTCCTCGGCCTCCGGGGCGAACCGAATGCCGCGCTCATCGCGGATCAGCCCCTCGAGGCTGAACGGCTGCACCCCGGCTTCGGCAGCGCGCGCGCCCTCGCCCGCCGGCTCAGACAGCGGCAGCGGCGCTGGCGATGGGGCTCTTGCGGGCGCAGCTGCGCCGGCGGGCTTGAACTTCGTGATCTGCTTCCAGGAGCGCACCAGCGCGTCGGCGAAGATCAGGACCAGATCCCCCGGCGCTCCCATGTTGAGCGCCGCGTTGATTGCCTCCTGCTCGTCGGGAATGATCGAAATCGCGCTGTGCGGCACGCCCGCCGAGGCAAGCGCGGCCGCCTGGATGCGCGGCACCTCATCGGGGGCGCGCTCGCGCAGGCTGTCGTCGCGCCGGCAGATGTAGTGATCAAAACGCCCGGCGACCGCGCGCGCGATGGCGATGAGGTCCTCGTCGCGACGGTCACCGGGACCTGCGAGCACCACGATACGTCGTCCCGTGACGTCGAGGCGCTGGGCAAGATCGGCCACGGCTGCGACCGCGTGCGCGTTGTGTCCGTAGTCGAACAGCACCTTGAAGGGATGCTCGTTGAACACGTTCATGCGCCCGGGAGCCTGGAAGAAGGTCGAGTCGAAGGTGCGCAGACCCTGGCGGATGGCGTCCAGCTTGATGCCGAGCGAGAAGGCCACGGCGGCTGCGAACATGGCGTTCTGCACGTTGTGCGTGGCGCGTCCCTCGAGCGTCGCTGGTATCAGATGTGTCCACAAGAGCGGGATGTGTCCGCTCTTGTCGTAGAGGGTGATCATCTGCCCGTTAACGCCTGCCTCGAGCGCGCAGGCCCGTCCCCCGGCGCGGATGTGCTCGCGCACCAGCTTGTGCTCGGGATTCATGGTCACGTAACAGATGTTCTTCGCCTCGGTGTAGCCGGACATCCTCAGCACCAGCGGATCGTCGGCATTGAGCACCGCGCAGTCGGTGGCGACCTCGACCACGATGCGCTTCACCTCCGCGAGCTGCTCGAGCGTGTCGATGCCCTTGAGCCCCAGGTGATCGGGCTGCACGTTGAGCACCGCCCCGACGTTGACCTCGTTCACCCCCATGCCCGCGCGCAGCAGCCCGCCGCGCGCGGTCTCGAGCACCGCGATGTCGATCTGCGGGTCGGCGAGCACCATGCGTGCGGACACCGGGCCGGTCATGTCACCCTGCACGGTGCGCTGGCCGTCGATATACACCCCGTCGGTGGTCGTGAGCCCGGGGGTGTAGCCGGCCATCTTGGTGAGGTGCGCCAGCATGCGCGCGGTGGTGGTCTTGCCGTTGGTGCCGGTGATCGCGGCGATCGGCACACGCGTCGCGGCCCCTGCCGGGAACAGCATGTCGATCACCGGAGCTGCGACGTCGCGCGCCGTCCCCTCGCTCGGCGCCACGTGCATGCGAAAGCCCGGCGCCGCATTCACCTCGCAGATGCCACCGCCGATCTTGCGGTAGCTTTCGGTGATGTTCTTCGACAGGAAGTCGACACCGCCCACATCAAGACCGATGGCACGCACGGCGCGCTCGGCCATCTCGCGATTGTCCGGATGGATGACATCGGTGACGTCCGTCGCGGTACCGCCGGTGGACAGGTTGGCGGTGGAGCGCAGGTATACGATCGTGCCGGCGGCGGGGACTGACTGCGGGTCAAGCCCGGCACGCTGCAGCATCTTGTGCGCCTGGGCATCGAGCTCGAGGCGCGTCAGCACTTTCTCGTGCCCGACGCCGCGCCGCGGGTCGTGGTTAACGGTCTCGACCAGCTGCTCGATGGTGTGCTCGCCGTCGCCGACCACGTGTCCGGGCGTGCGCCGCGTGGCGGCCACCAGCTCGCCGTTCACCACCAGCAGGCGATGGTCGTCGCCCTCGAGGAAACTCTCCACGACCACCGAGCGTGAATGCTCGCGCGCCACCTGATAGCCGTGCACGACCTCCTCCTCGGTGCTCAGGCGGATCGAGATGCCGCGGCCGTGGTTGCCGTTGTAGGGCTTGGTGACGACCGGAAAGCCAATGCGCCGCGCGGCGCGCACCGCCTGGGTTTCGCTCTGCACCAGCTCCTGCTGCGGCACCGGCAGCCCGAGCCCCGCGAGGATCTTGTTGGTCTCTTCCTTGTCACTGGCGAGTTCCACGGCGATGTGCGGCGTGCGACCGGTAACGGTCGCCTGGATGCGCTGCTGATATTTGCCATGGCCCAGCTGCACCAGCGACTGGTCGTTCAGACGCAGCCACGGGATGCCGCGCTCTTCCGCGGCACGCACCAGGGATGCCGTCGAGGGACCGAGCGCGCGGCGCTGCGCGAAGCGTATGAACTGATCGCGCGCCTCGTTCCAGTCCCAGCCCGCTGGCACGCTTGCCGCGGGACGCAACTCTTGCGGCAACAGCGAGCACAGCAGCCGCAGGCCGAGTTCACCGGCGGCTATGCCCTCGTCGCGCTGCGCGTACTCGTACACGACGGTGTACACCCCGGGGGGACCGGCGCTACGCGTCTTGCCAAAGGTAACCGCCTCGCCGGCGATGTTCTGCAGCTCGATCGCCACGTGCTCGAGCACATGTCCGAGCCAGGTGCCCTCGCCCTCGCGCATGCGCCGCAGAAAGCCGCCCGGCTCGCGGTACGAGCAGCCGTGCTCGGCGAGCCCCGGAAGTGCAGCGGCGAGGGCTGCCACGAAGCCCTCCCCGAGGCGGCCGGTCGGCCACGCCTCGAGCTCGGCGAGATCGAGCTCCAGGCGAATGACGGGAAAGCGCGCGTACAGCGACGGACCGACATAGACCGAACGATCGAGAATGCGCATGGAGGGTGTTGCTCGTAGTAGTAGTTGTTAAACGCAACTTGCCGCGCGTGGCTTGAAAATCGACTACTGCTTCGACTGAGTCTCCAGCAGCGACCCGGCCGCGGCGGTATGGGTGTTGAGGTTGAAAGTGGCGCCGGGGATCAGAAGGTGCAGCTTCAGTCCCAGCATGCACACCGGCTGACCCTCCTCGGCCGCATCGATCGAGGAGAAGTTTGTTTCCGAGGGGTCGACGATGGTCACCCCGCCGCTACCCTCGACCTCGATCAGATCGTCCGGACCTATGAAGGCCGCGGTGTCCTCATCGAGCCCGATGCCGATCGCGAACGGATTGTAGGCAAGTGCGGTGAGCAGGCGCCCCAGACGGTCGCGCTGGCGGAAATGCTGATCGATGATGAAGCGGTTGGTCAGTCCCAGGCCCGGCGCGAGGCGCACGCTCCCGGCGATCATCGCCGAGCCCTCATCTCCCGAGGCAATCATGTGCTCGGAGAGAATGCTGGCGCCGGCGCTGGTGCCACCGACGGTGACACCGCGGGCGTTGCGCACCCGGATCAGCTTCGCAACCGGGGTGCCGCCGAGCAGAGTCGTCAGGCGCAGCTGGTTGCCGCCGGTGAAGAAGATGCCGCTCGCCTCCTCGATGCGCTTCAGCCGCCCCGGCTCCTGGCAGTCGCGGCGCGTATCGAAGTTCATCACGGTCACGCGCGCTGCGCCGAGCTCGGTGAATATCTGCTCGTAGCGCGGGCCGGTCTCGTGCACACGGCTGGCGGTCGGGATGACGACGATGTCGGCATCCTTGGCCCCCGAGACGCGCACGAAGCGCTCGAGGATCCGGCGGTCATTTTCCTTATTCTCCGCGCCGCCGATCGGGACGATCCAACCGCGCTGCTGTCCGTCGGGTACTTTGCTGGGCATCCTCTGCTGACTCCTTCAGATCGATTGCGAGGGCTCAAAGTTACCATGGGAGCGAGGCTGGTGCGCGCTGCGAACAGGACGACAGGCTCCCGGTGCGTGCGCGGCACGCGCTTGCATTGATGCAGCACCAGTCCCAGACTTCCGCCCCGCCCCAGCTTATGGGGTGCGGTTTTACGGAAGGAAGCGTCATGCGTGGAAAATTGTTGTTATGTGTTGCTCCGCTCGTCCTGGCGGCATCGGCGGTGGTCGCCGCTCCGCCGGCCGATAACGTCAGCGGCAAGCGCCACCCGAATCTAGCAGCCGCCCAGCGCCTTTCCACTAAGGCCTACGAGAAGGTCGTCGCCGCTCAGCAAGCCAATGAGTGGGATATGGCCGGTCATGCACAGAAGGCCAAGGACCTGCTCGACCAGGCGAATCAAGAGCTGAAGGCAGCGGCCGAGGCCGCGAACAAACACTAAGCACAGCCGACAACAACAGCGGATCCTGGCAGCGGCCGGCTCTTGCTTGCGGCCGCTGTCATGTTATTGCCACCGACCGCGGCGCCGAGCGCACCTGCCGATGCCACAGAGCTCGTGATGCGCCCGCGCCAGTGAACCCACCACCGCGCTCGCGGTCCACTTCAGATGCATGTCGGCACCCCTCTCCCAGTACCGTCGCAAGCGTGACTTCGGCGCGACCCCCGAGCCCCGGGGCGTTGCGCGGCGCGCCGGGTGCGCCAAAGCGTCGGCGCACTTTGTGGTGCACCTGCACCACGCGCGTGCGCGGCACTTCGACCTGCGCCTGCAGGTGGGTGAGGTGCTGCGCAGCTGGGCCGTTCCGAAGGGTCCCTCCCTCGACCCGCGCAACCGGCGTCTGGCGGTCGAGGTCGAGGATCACCCGCTCGACTACGGCCGCTTCGAGGGAAAGATCCCCCGTGGACAGTACGGCGCCGGAGATGTGCGGATCTGGGATCAGGGTGAGTGGTCGCCCGAAGGCGATGCGCGCCGGGCGCTCAAGTCCGGGCACTTGCGCTTCACGCTCCATGGGCAGCGGCTGCGAGGCGCATGGTCCCTGGTGCGCACGCGACTGAAGGCACGCCAGCCGCAGTGGTTGCTGATCAAGGCGCGCGATGCCGCCGCGCGCGCCGGCGACGTCGCGGACGACACCCCGTTGTCCGCCTGGCGGCGCAAGGGCGGCGCACCGGCGGCCGCGCCGCGTGCCGCTACAGCCGCAGCCGGCAAGCTGCCCGCGAACGTCGGGCTGCAGCTGGCGCGCCTGGTCGCGGCGGCACCGCCCGGTGATGAATGGCTGCACGAGGTGAAGTTCGACGGCTACCGCATACTCGCCTTCCGCGGCGGCAAGCGGGTGCGCATCAGCTCGCGCGGTGACCAGGATTGGACGGCTAAGCTCGCAGGCACGGCACGGGCGATCGCGCAGCTGCCCTGTCGCAGCTGCATTCTCGACGGCGAGCTGGTCACGCTCGATGCACATGGCCGCAGCAGCTTCGGGCAGCTGCAGCAGCACTTTGGCGAGGCGGGCGGGGAAGCGTACATGCGCGTCATGGTGTTCGATCTTTTGTACCTGAACGGCGCGGATCTGCGTCCGCTTCCACAGATCGAGCGCAAGAAAATGCTGTCGGCACTCATGAAGAAGGCACATGCGCCGCTATATCTGACCGAGTCCGTACGCGGTAACGGCCCACGCGCCGCCCGTGCCGCCTGCGCCGCGGGGCTCGAGGGCATCGTGTGCAAGGCAGTCGAGGCGCCCTACCAGGACGGGCGTGGCGGCGCCTGGCTCAAGGTCAAATGCGTGCAGTCGGACGAATACGCCATCATCGGCTACACCACCGGCAAGGGGGCACGCGAGAAGTTAGGATCGCTGCTGCTTGCCTCCGCCTGCGCGAACGGTGAATGGCGCTATCGCGGCCGCGTCGGCACCGGTCTGGACCAGCGCTTGATCGCGCAGCTGCTCGCGTTACTGCCGCCGGTGCGCACCCGGCGGCCGCCGGCGCTTGCGAGCGCCCCCTCGCGCGCGCAGCTACGAGGGGCTGAGCCTTTGTGGGTGTCACCGCGGTACGTCGTCGAAGTGGAATTTCGCGGCCATACAGCGGATGGCCTGTTGCGGCAGGCAAGCCTCAAGGGTTTGCGCGAGGACCGCTCAATCGATTCGCTGCTGCCGCGGCGGCGCGACGCGGCGCGGGTGCGCGCACGTGGCAAGTCCGCGCCCGCGAGGCGCGCGCGGCGCCAGGCCCGCGCAGTGAGCGGTGCATAATGAAAGCCGACGCAAAAAAGTCCGCCGACAAAAAGATCCCGGTGCGCCTTACGCACCCCGAGCGCGTGTTGTTCAGCGACCCGCCCATCACCAAGCAGAAGCTGGCGGATTTCTATCGCGGCATCGCAGATTTCATCCTGCCCGGGCTGGTAAATCGGCCGCTGATGCTGTTGCGCTGCCCGCAGGGCGCCAGCGGTGAATGCTTCTTTCAGAAGCACGTCAATCGCGCCCTGCCCGCCCAGCTGCGGGAGGTGAATGACCGCAAGGACCGGCAGCGCTGGATCTACCTCGACGGTCTTGAGGGCTTGCTCGCGCTGGTGCAGATGAATTGCCTGGAGTTTCACGTGTGGGGCGCCACGGTCGAGCAACTGGAGCGGCCCGACCGCCTGGTGATCGATCTGGATCCAGGGGATGAGGTGCCCTGGACGCGCGTTATCGGCGCAGCCCTGGAGGTGCGCGAGCGCCTCGCGCGGCTGGGGCTCGAGTCCTTCGTGCGCACCTCGGGCAGCAAGGGGTTGCACGTCGTGATTCCCGTGCAACCGGTGAGCGATTGGGACAGCGCGAGAAGCTTCGCACGCTCACTGGCCGAGGCCATGGCACAGGAGCACCCCGATCGCTACCTCGCCGCGGCCGCCAAGGGGCAGCGCCGGGGCCGCATTTTTCTCGACTACCTGCGCAATGCACGCGGTGCCACTGCAGTGTGCTCCTATTCGCTGCGCAACCGTGCCGGCGCACCGATCGCTACCCCGCTGTCATGGGACGAACTGCCGCGGGTGCGCGCCCCCACCCAGTTCGGTTTCGCCAACATGCGCAGGCGGCTGCAGCGGCTAACCGTCGACCCATGGGCCGGGATCGAGCGCGTGCGCCAGAAGCTGCCGCGATTGCCCTGAACGTCTGCAACTTCCGGCGAGCCCCTCGCGCACGGCGCAGTCCGGGTCGTGCCGCACGGGGCGAGCGGTTGCTCGCCAGACACCCTGCCCGTCGCCAGCCACGGGGCTGGCTACAATCGCGCCGTGACCCTGCTTGCCACACTCGTCGCCACCTCACAGCGCGTCGGCGCAACGGCCGCCCGCGGCACGAAGATCCGCGAGCTGGCATCGTTTCTCGGTGCGCTGCAGCCCGATGAGATCGCCGTTGCCACGCAATACCTCGCCGGAGAGCTCCCGCAGGGACGCATCGGCATCGGCTACGCGAGCCTGCAGCGGGCGGCGGGCAGTCCCGCGGCTGAAGGCACGCTGAGGCTTCTCGAGGTGGACGAGCGGCTCGCCGGGCTCGCCCTCGAACGTGGCACAGGCTCCGCGGGACGCCGCGCGCAGCTGCTTCGCGAGCTGTTCGGGCGCGCAACCGCCGCCGAACAGGAGTTCCTGTTGCAGCTGCTGGTCGGTGAGCTGCGCCAGGGCGCGCTGGCCGGGATCATGGTGGAGGCCATTGCCGCGGCAGCGCGGCTGCCCGCAGCCCAGGTGCGTCGTGCAGCCATGTATGCGAGCGGACTCGGGAGCGTGGCGCAGGCCGCGTTGCTTGAAGGCGCGCAGGCTTTGGAGGCTTTCCAGCTCAGGCTGTTCGCACCGGTTGCGCCGATGCTGGCGCAAACGGCCGGCGACGTGGCCGAAGCCCTCAGGGAGCTTCACGGCGAGGTGGCCTTCGAGTGGAAGATGGACGGCGCCCGCATCCAGGCGCACAAGCGCGCCGAGGAAGTGCGCCTGTACACGCGCGGGCTGAATGAGGTGACGAACGCGGTGCCGGAGATCGTGGAGTTGGTACGTGCCCTGCCCGCCACCACCCTCATACTCGATGGCGAGGCTATTGCAGTGGATGCCTCCGGACGGCCGCATCCTTTCCAGATCACCATGCGCCGCTTCGGCCGGCGGCTCGAGGTGGCGGCCGCGCGCGCCGACCTGCCGATCCGCGCGTTCTTCTTCGACTGCCTGCGGCTCGAGCAGCAGAGCATCGCCGACCGTCCGATGCGCGAGCGCTATGCGGCACTGACGCAAGCGGTGCCGCAGTCCGCGCAGATCCCACGCCTGGTCACCGCCTCGGAAGCTCAGGCACGCGCATTCTACGAAGCCGCGCTCGCGGCCGGTCACGAGGGCGTGATGGCCAAGTCCCTCGATGCGCCGTACGAGGCGGGCAATCGCGGCGCAGCGTGGCTCAAGATCAAGCGCACCCACACCCTCGACCTGCTGGTGCTGGCCGCCGAATGGGGCCATGGCCGGCGCACCGGCAAGCTCTCGAACCTGCATCTGGGCGCGCTCGATGCGCCGAGTGGTGAGTACGTCATGCTCGGCAAGACGTTCAAGGGCCTCACGGACGCCATGCTCGAGTGGCAGACCGCGGAACTGCTGGCGCGCGAGGTGCGCCGCGATCAGGGGACGGTGTACGTGCGACCGGAGCTGGTTGTCGAGGTCGCTTTCAGCGATCTGCAGGCGAGCACTCGTTATCCGGGCGGCCTGGCGTTAAGGCTCGCGCGGGTGAAGCGTTACCGGGACGACAAACGGGCCGCGGACGCCGACACCATGGAGTCGGTGCGCAGGATCTACGCGGCGCAGGCGGGCAGCTCCCCGGGCCGGTAGCCACGCGCGGTGCTTTGAGGTATTCATGAGCCGTGGACATCTCAGAGCTCAGCGCCGAGGAGTGCGATGTCGCCGTGATCGGCGGCGGACCGGCCGGCAGCACCGCTGCGGCACTGCTGGCGCGCCGCGGCTACCGCGTCATCGCCCTGGAGAAAGCGCGCCACCCGCGCTTTCATATCGGCGAATCGCTGCTGCCGATGAACCTGCCGGTGTTCGAGCGCCTCGGCGTGGCGGAGAAAGTGCGCGCGCTGGGTGTGTTCAAGGCCGGCGCGGATTTCGAAGCGGACAACGAGCGCGGCTACAACACCTACGCGTTTTCGCGTGCCCTGGGCTCGAGCCCGCCGCATTCCTACCAGGTGTGGCGACAGGACTTCGACGCCATGCTGTTTCAGCACGCGCGTGCGTGCGGCGCGGACACGCGCGAGGGCCACGAGGTTAAGGGCCACGAGCAGCACGCACCGCGCGACACCCTGCTCGAGGTGCGTACCGAGGAGGGCGGCAGTTACCGCATCCGGGCACGCTATGTGGTCGATGCCAGCGGCCGCGACACCTTCCTGGCAGCAAAGAGAAAGCTACGGCGCAAGAATCCCCAGCACCAGAGCGCGGCGATCTTCGGTCATTTCCGCGCCGCGGTGGCACGCCCAGGCGAGGACGCGGGCAACATCAGCATCTACGGCTTCCAGCACGGCTGGATGTGGATGATCCCGCTGCCCGAAGGGGTCATGAGCGTGGGCGCGGTGTGCTGGCCGGATTACCTCAAGCAGCGCAAGGGCCGCACGGTCGATTTCCTGCTCGAGACGCTCAGGCAGAGCCCGGCGCTGTGGCGGCGCCTCGAGCACGCCGAACTGATCGGCAAGGAGGTGCGCGTCACCGGCAACTATTCCTACGACGCGAAGTGCATGGGCGGTCGTGGTTGGATCATGGTCGGGGACGCGTTCGCATTCCTCGACCCGGTGTTTTCCTCCGGCGTATACCTGGCGATGTGTGGCGCCGAGCAGGCGGCCGATGTCGTCGACGGCGCGCTGCGCGCACCTGGCAGCGAGCGGGCACTGCAGCGGCGGCTCGAACGGCGTATGCGCATGGGCATGGAGCGGCTGGGATTCTTTATCTACCGCTTCAACGGACCGGTGATGCGGCAGATGTTCCGCTCACCGCGCAACATCTGGCAGCTCGAGCAGGGCGTGATCTCGATGCTCGCGGGCGACCTGTTCGATACGCGCGCGGTGCTCTGGCGCCTGCGCATCTTCAAGCTGATCTACACGATCCGTAACCTGCTGCACTGGCGCGGTGCACACGCCGCGTACCATTACCGCATGGCGCAGGCGCGCGCGTACTTTACCGGCGGCACCACGCCACTGGACAAGCTCTGAAGGCGCGCGCCGCGCACGCTGCCAGCGGGTAAACCCATGTACAAGGTGAGCGGCGGCTGCCATTGCGGCAACCTACTCGTGGAGGCGCAGCTGACGCGCAACCCCGAGAGCTATAACCCACGAGCGTGCGACTGCGACTTCTGCCGCAAGCACGGCGCCGCATACGTGTCCGACCCGCAGGGGTCGTTGAGTATCGTAATCCGGGACGAGCAGCGGGCCACACGGTATCGCCAGGGAAGCGGCACGGCCGAGCTGCTGCTCTGCCGGGATTGCGGCGTAGTGGTCGGCGCGCTCTACCAGGGCGAGGAAGGACTCCACGGCGTGGTGAATTTGCAGGCAATCGAGGCCGGCACCCGTTTTGGCGCGCCACAGCCGGTCTCACCACGGATGCTGAGTGCGCCCGAGAAGGTGCGCCGGTGGCGGGAGATCTGGTTTCCCAACGTCAGTGTCAGGAGTTAAGCTTGCGCACCGTGCATTCGCCGGGGAGGGGAAAATGAAAATGAAGCGAACGCTAGCTCTACTCACACTCGCAGCGTGCGCCGCCGGCACCGCTGTGGCGGATCCGCCCAAGACTTTGCGGGTCGTGGAAACGGTCCAGGTCAAAGCACCCGTCGACACGGTATGGGCGACCGTGAAGGACTTTGACAGCTTGAACAAGTGGCATCCCGGTTTCTCGGCCGATGAGTTGGTCTCCGGGGCCAACGGCAAGGTCGGGTCGGTCAGAAAGCTGACCATCAAGGACGGGCCGTCTTTCACCGAGCGGCTGACCGCATTCGATGATGCCAAGCACAGCTATCACTACCGCATCATCGAATCTCCGCTGCCCATCACCGACTACGCGTCGGTGATTTCCGTGCGGCCAGGACACGGCGGCATGACGGAAGTCATCTGGAGCGGAACCTTCAAGCGCAAGAACACCTCCGACAGTCCCCCGGACGCTGAGAGCGATGCCGGCGTGACCAAGCTCATAAAGGGCGTGTACCGCGGCGGTCTGGACAACCTGAAGAAAACGCTCGGCGGCGGCTGAGGGCTGCGAACACCGGGGCGCCTCTCGCCTATTTGCGTCAGTGCCTGGTTGCCGGGCCGAGCGCAAACAACTGCAGAACCTGCACGGAAATCTCAGCGCAGGTAAGAGGCGCCGTTCACATCCAGCACCGCCCCCGTCATGCTCGCGGGCGCGTCCAGAGCGCAATAGGCAACCACCTGCGCGACCTCCTCCGGAAGCGCGACGCGGCCCAGAGGTTGATCGGCCAGCACGGCCTTATCGGCGATCGCGCCGGCGACCCTGGCCGTTGACACCCAGCCAGGCGCGACGGCGAAGACATACACCCCGTTGCCCGCCAGCGCCTTGGCGAGGGACTGGCTGAGCGCATTCAGGCCCGCCTTGCTCGCCGCGTAAGCCGGCGCCCTGGGTTCGCCGCGAAACGCGCCGCGGGAGGAGATGTTGACGATCCTGCCTGCGCCCCGCTCTGCCATGGCGCGCGCGGCGAGATAGGACAGGTGGGCGGGACCTGTCAGGTTGACCGCGAGCGTGCGCTGCCACGCCGCGCTCCAGTGGGCGTAATCGGTCGAGAGCGGCGGGTGATCGGGAAAGATGCCCGCGTTGTTCACGACGGCATCGATGCGCTGCTGCCCTGAGGCCCTCTGCCAGAGCTGCTCCACGGACACCGGATCGCTCAGGTCGGCCTGCAGGATCGTGTGGCCCTCTCCCGTGAGGCTGCTGCGGGTCGCCTCTGCTGCGGCGCGGTCGGAGCGGTAGTGCAAAGCCACCGTAACACCGCGCAGCGCCAGTGTCCTGCAGATCGCGGCGCCGATTCCGCCCGAAGCCCCCGTCACAAGTATGTTCGGCACATTTAACTCCGTTGCCGTCGTCGCGCTAACCGTTCTGTCCCCGAGCCCCCGTGCCAGCGACAATCCTAGCCGGCGCGGCACGCTTCAACGCAGGTGGCGCGCGAACAGCGAGTCGGCCATGACCCACGCGGTACCGGTCAGCGCGAGATTCATCGCGTTCATGACCCAGTTGAGATGGCTGTACGGCTGAGCGAGCAGCAGCGGCGCGTGAATCAACACGCCGAAGAGCGCAAACATGATGGTGAGGAGGATTGCCGCGAGGCGGGCCTGAATGCCGATGAGAATCGCAGCCCCCGCAGCGATATGCGCAACACCGGTGGCCAGTGCCCAGAACGTCTGACTGGGCGGCAGCCACTCGGGCACCATCTCCGCGGTATCGTGCAGATAAAAGAAATGCGCCAGGCCGAATATGATGAGGCAGCCCCCGAAGGCCCACTGTCCGAGACGCAGCCAGGTATTCGCCTGCGCCGTGGAGCCCGCGCTCAGTGCGCAGGCCATGAGTCCGCCGGCCGTGAGCGCGAGCTGCTCGGCAAGGCCGCTCCAGGCGCCGAACACCTGCGGATGAGCGAGCACCCGCGGCACGTGCAGCAACAGGACCACCAGGCCGAACAGGCCGCACAAGGCGCCAGCACCCGCAGCCGCCGTCCGGCGCCAGTTGGTGGCGAGCCCGCCTACGGTCAGCGCGGCGGCAAACACGTACGCGAGCACCGTGCGCCCCGGGATCGAATGCGGCACCGGTTGCCACACCAGTGCGAAGTCACCCCATGCCAGCCCGACGAGCCCGAGCGCAAGGGCGCCCAGAGCATAGATGCGTGTACCGAGGCTGATCATTGGTTCTCTCCGGCACGCGGCTTAGCACCGGTCGGCGACGATACTTCCACTGACACGGCGCCGTCCAACCGACTAGACTGGCGAACCCCGATCCGGTGAACAACGATATGAATCGATCCTATCTCAGGCCGTACCTGACACTCATCTTCGCACTGACATCATCGAGCCTGCTCGCGGCGAGCTCCGATACGCCCAAGGCGCCCGATGGGAAACAGCAGACCGAGCCGGAAAAGCCCGACGGGCACCGCTTCGAGCCCTTCAGACCCGAATCAGTGACCAGCACCGGCAGCGTCACGATCGGCGGGCACGCGATCGCGTACCAAGCGATCGCCGGCACGCTCATTGTTCATCCCAAAGGATGGGACGACGTGCCGCGCGACCCAGCCGCCGACAAGGCGGCCCCCGGGCCCGGGGACGAGGGAGCCGAGCCCAAAAATCCCACAGCCGAGGCGTCGATGTTCTACGTCGCCTACTTCAAAACCGGCGCAGGGGCGCGGCCGGTGACCTTCTTCTACAATGGCGGACCCGGATCGGCCACTTTGTGGCTGCACATGGGAGCCTTCGGCCCGCGCCGCATCGTCACCGCCACCGACGCACACACACCGGCCGCTCCGTACTCACTGATCAACAACGTCTCGAGTCTTCTGGACGCCACCGACATGGTGTTTATCGACGCTCCGGGAACGGGCTTCAGCCGGATTGCCGGTAAGGATAAGGAGAAGGCGTTCTACGGCGTGGACGCCGATGCCTACGCGTTCAGCGAGTTCATCTCGAAGTTCCTGTCGAAGTACGCGCGCTGGAATTCGCCCAAGTACCTGTTCGGAGAAAGCTACGGAACGCCGCGCTCGGCGGTGGTGGTGAACCAGCTCGAGGCGGATCGCTCGATCGACCTTAACGGCGTCATTCTGCTCTCGCAGATACTCAGTTTCGATCTGAGCCCCGACCGACCGACCGGCAATCCGGGCATCGACCTGCCCTACCAGACCTCACTGCCGACGTACGCAGCCACCGCCTGGTATCACCACAAGCTCCCCGCCGAGCACCCGAGCCTCGAGGCACTGCTGAGCGAGGTGGAGCAGTTCGCGATGGGCGACTATGCGCGCGCGCTCGCCGCCGGATCGGACCTCGCAGCCACCGAGCGTGCCGCGATCGCCGAGAAGCTGCATCAATACACCGGCCTGCCGGTGGATTACATCCTCCGGGCCGACCTGCGCATCGACGGCGGGGAGTTTCGCCAGAACCTGCAGGGCGAGGACAGCATGACCACCGGACGGCTCGACACGCGCTTCTCCGGTCCCGACATCGACCCCCTTGCCCAGCGCGCCGACTACGATCCGCAGGCCACAGCGCTTGGCTCCGCCTATGTCTCCGCGTTCAACGAGTACGCGCGCCAGGAGTTACACTACGGCGCCGACCACGCCTTCAAGCCGAGCATCCGCACCTTCCGCACCTGGAACTTCGCGCATCAGCAGCCGGGGCAGTCCGACGAACCGGTCTCCCCGCGCCAGGGTACGAATGTCATGCCCGATCTGGCAAACGCCATGAAGCTCAACCCCAATCTCAAGATCCAGCTAAACGCCGGTTACTTCGATCTGGCCACGCCCTTCTATCAGGGCGTCTACGAGATGCGCCACCTGCCGATCCCACAGAAGTTGCAGACCAACATCGAGTACCGCTTCTACGAATCCGGACACATGGTGTACGCCAAGGATGCCTCACTTCACCAGCTGCACGACAACGTCGCGGATTTCATTCGCCGTACCGGCAACACAGGCAGCTGAGTTATGCGCAGCGCCTGGCGAATCGCGGGCTGGATTGCACTTGCGCTGGTTGCGGTGCTGGGCTACGCGGGCTACCGGATCGCGTGGGGCAAACCCTTCACGCTGAATGAGCTCGCGAATCGCCAGGCCCTGGAATTCCTGATCAGCAATCCGGAGCTGTTCACGCAGATCGGAATCGCGGACGGCACGATATTCGATCACCACTCGGGCAAGTTGGCGCCTTCGAGCCTGAAGAAGCGCGACGAGGACTATGCGCAGGCCGCCGCCTTCCTCAAGGAGGTGCGCTGGTTCGATCGCGACAAGCTCGGCCGCCAGGATCAGATCACCTACGACATCCTGCTCGACCAGTACCAGACTGTGCTGGCGTTCCAGCGCTTCGATTGGCTCAGCTCCGAAGGGTTGTACCCGATCAGCCCCATGTTTGGCCTCGAGGTCCAGCTGCCGAGCTTCATGGAGACCTCGCACGTCATCAAGAACGACAAGACCGCGCGTAACTACGTCTTGCGTCTGCAGGCCATGGGTACGAAGCTCGACGGCGCGACCCAGCAGATGCAGTGGCAGGCGACGCGCGGGGTGGTGCTGCCGGGGGCGCTGCTCGATCGTTCGCTCACTGTGATCCACGATACCGTCGCAGCCACGCCCGCGCAGAACGCACTCGTCACGACGTTCGTGACCCGCATGGCGGACCTCAAGACGCTGGACGCCGCGCGCAAACAGGAACTGACGCAGCGGGCCGTGGATGCGGTGCGCACGGTCGTCTACCCCGCATACGCCCGCATGAGCAAGGCGCTCGTGGACTTGAAGCCCCAGGCCGCGACCCAGGCGGCCGGGGTCGGCCGGCTGCCCGACGGCGCCGCTTACTACGCCGAATCGCTGAAGCAGATGACGACCACGGATTATTCGCCCGAGCAGGTGCATGAGCTCGGGCTCGCGGAGGTCGCGCGCATCAGCAAGCAGATGGACGCGCTGCTGGCGGCGCAGGGGCTCACACAGGGCAGCGTCGCGAGGCGCATGGACGGGCTGCGCAAGGATCCGCGCTTTCTCCTGCCCAACGACGATGCCGGCCGTAAACAGATGCTCGCACGCTACCAACAGCTGCTCGATGAGGTCAGCGCGCGCATGAGCGAATACTTCCGCTCGGTGCCAGCAACACGCCTGACCGTCGAGCGCGTACCGCCGGGCCAGGAGAAGGGCAGCGCTGGTGCCTACTACCAGCAGGCAGCGATGGACGGCTCGCGGCCGGGAGAATTCTTCGCCAACCTGAGAGATCTCACCGAGACTCCCACCTGGGCGATGAAGACCCTCGCCTATCACGAAGGCATTCCGGGGCATCACTTCCAGATCTCAACCGCGCTCGGGCTCAAGGACCTGCCGCTCATCCGCCAGCAGACGCTGTATACGGCCTACGCGGAGGGCTGGGCGCTGTATGCGGAGCAGTTCGCCGCCGAGATCGGCATGTACAAGGACGACCCGTGGGGCGATCTCGGACGGCTGCAGGCCGAACTGATGCGCGCCGCGCGACTGGTCGTCGACACGGGAATTCACGCCAAGGGCTGGAGCCGTGAGCAGGCGATCGACTACATGGTCAGCGCGACCGGCATGGCCGAGGCCGAAGTGACCTCCGAGGTCGAGCGTTACATGGCGCTGCCAGGGCAGGCCTGCGCCTACAAGGTCGGTGAACTTAAGATCCTCGAGCTGCGGGAGAAGGCCAGGGCTGCGCTGGGGGCAAAATTCAATCTCAAGGACTTTCACGCCGTGGTGCTCGAGAACGGCGGTGTGCCGCTGACGATTCTTGAGCAACTGGTCGACGAGTGGATCGCTCGGACACGCGCCAGCTAGCACCCGATTCCGGCCGCACGCGCAGCCGGATCATGCTTGCCGCGCTGCTGCTCGGAGCCCTTGCCGGGGCAGATGCGCAGCCGCCCGCGCAGGCCGGCGGCGAGCCGCGCACCCAGATCGAGGCGGCAGTGGCAGCCGCGGGCTCCCCGCCACGCGGGTCTGCCCCGGATCACGGCGCCGCGCAGGCATTGCGCGCGGCGTATTCCGGCGCTGGCGCTGCAGCGCTCTGGAGTCGGGACGGTCGTCCGACCTCACAGGCCCAGCTCGTGCTGCGCGAACTGCAGCGCGCCGCCAGCTACGGCCTCGAGGTGCAGGATTACGCACCCGAGCGCATCGCCGCGCTGTCGCCGGCACCCCCGACCGTGACAGCCGACGCGGCGCATCTGGCGCAGTTCGACGTGAAGCTCTCGCTCGCCGCGCTGCGCTTCATGAGCGACCTGCACTATGGCCGCGTGGACCCGGCCGCGGCTGGCTTCAAGCTCTCGGCCACCCACCAGCCGCTGGATCTGGCCGCGAGCCTCATCGCTCTCGCGCGTAGCGCCGATGTCAGCGCGACGATCGCATCCTTCGAGCCTCCGTTTCATCATTACGCGATCCTGAAAGACGCGCTGGCACGCTATCTGAGCCTGGCAGCGCATCCGCAGCTGACGCATCTGCCGGCACCGCCCGCCGGACTCAAGACCGGCGGCAGCTACGCTGGCGCGGCGGCGCTGCGCAGCCTGCTCTTGGCGCTCGGTGATCTGCCCCCCGCCTCGGGCGCGCCTGCAGCGCCGGCGGTGTTCGATGCGGACTTGAGCTCGGGCGTGCGCACCTTCCAGCTGCGTCACGGGCTGACCCCCGACGGAGTGCTCGGCAAGGCCACCTTCGCGGCACTCACCACGCCGCTCGCGCAGCGGGTGCGCCAGATCGAGCTCACGCTCGAGCGCTGGCGGTGGCTGCCGCCGTTTCAGACTCCGCCGATCATCGTCAACATCCCGCAGTTCCGCCTGTTTGCCTTTCGCACGACCGAGGATCGGGTCGCCGACATCCTGCAGATGGACGTGATCGTCGGACGTGTATTCCCGCAGATGCAGACCCCGGTATTCGAAGCGGACATGCGCTATCTAGTCTTCCGGCCGTACTGGGATGTGCCCTACAGCATCACCAACAAAGAGCTGCTGCCCAAGATCCGCGCCAACCCCGCCTACCTTGCGACCCAGCACCTGGAGATCGTGCGCGGCCAACAGGACTCCTCACCGACGGTGGCGCCGACTCCGGAGAACCTCGAAGCCCTGGCGAAAGGTGCACTGCGCCTGCGTCAGCTGCCGGGGGAGGACAATGCGCTCGGCCTGGTCAAGTTCATCTTTCCGAACAGCTACAACGTCTACCTGCACTCGACCCCGGCGCATCAGCTCTTCCAGGAGTCACGCCGCGCGTTCAGTCACGGCTGTATCCGGGTGAGCGACCCCGTGGCGCTCGCCGAGCACGTGCTCAAGGGTGCCCCGGGCGACTGGACCCGAGAGAAGATCGAGGCAACGATGCACGAGGGCTCGAGCCCGGTGCGCGTCAACCTCGCGCAGCCGATCAACGTGCTGATTCTGTACGGGACGGCGCTCGCGACCGAGGCCGGGCCGACGATGTTCTTCGACGATATCTACGGCTACGACAAGAGGCTCGAGCGGCAGTTGGGCCTTGCGCCGCTGCACTGAACCCAGAGCATTACCAGAAGCGCACCCGCCCGTTGTCCAGGTGCACAAAATCCGAGCGCGGATAGAATCCGACGCCCCCGCGTTGCATTCCCAGAGCAAGCTCGTGCAGCCGCGCGGTAGGAAACCCCGCCAGTCGCACGTCGATGGCACGGCCCTGCATATGCAGGCTGTGCTCGGCTACGCCGTCGGAGTGCCGGCGCAGAGCGGCGTTGGTCGCGGGCGCACGATAGCCGCAGATGACCTCATAGGGCGCATCGCGATCGGCGAGCGTACGCAGATCGGCGAGGATATCGAGCACGCCCGGGTCGATGGGGTGAACCTCCCCGGTACGGAAGTCCCGCAGCAGGTAATTGATGCGCTCGAGCTCGGAGGGAAGATATCTCCCGCTCTGAAAATACACCGTCGAAAGACGCTCACCCGTGTGCGTGTGTACGAAGGACAATGCGCGCTGCTCGACCGCGCGCGCCGCGGCTGAACCCAACGGCAGCAGTACACTCGCCGCCGCCGTGACGCGACACAGGAACAGCCGTCGACCTGGATGAAATCTCATGCTCGCGCGGCTCCGAATCTTCCGGCGAAGATGATACTAGCAACCCTCCGGGCGCACCTGTCGCAGGTCACAGACGCGGCGCTTCAGCCGTGGCTGAGCAGACACGGCTCGCGGGCTAGCTCAGGATATGTCGCGGCGCGCCCTTCATACGGTGCGCACGAGAATCGCTGAGCGCGGACGGGGCACTGCGTTCGATCACTCGGAACAGCGCAGCCACGTTCCCCGCGGATCGGCGACCCAGGCAGCCGCCTCCGCGAGCTCGCCACGCTCGCCATAACGATTGACCACGATCACCGGCGCTCCGCGTTCGCGCGACAGCGGGAGCGACATCTCGCAGGTAAACAGAAAGGTCTCGAAACTGCTGGCCCAGCAAGCCCAGACACGTCCTTCCTGGGTCGCGCGCACGACGATGACCTGCAACGGGGCCGGCAGGGCGCTCGGATCACGAATCGGGTAACTACCCTTCGGCAGCAGGTTGCGGCTGGACACCAACGCCTGCAGCAGCTTCTCCACCTCAGCGGGCGGCTGTAAGGCACGTAATCGGCGCGTGTCCATGTTGTGCAATCCGGTGCCGGCGGGTGAAGGCCGCTGCATGGCAATCCTATCCAATCAGTACTGTGGCGAACCCCCGATGCGTCTCAGTCTCGACCAAAGTGCATCGCAGCTTCTTCCCTAAGTATTCTTAAGTCGCGGTCGCAGGCCGCGCCAGGCGAGGAAAGCACACGTGAGCGACTCCAAAGACTACCCTTTGGGCTACACGCTGGAAGAGGCGCGGCGACTCGCGGACCAGGGGGCACTGCTTCAGGATCTCACGGAGGAAGCGTTGCGGCGCGCGGGGCTGCAACACGGTATGCGGGTGCTGGATCTCGGCAGCGGCGTAGGCGACGTGGCGCTGCTCGCCGCGCGGATCGTCGGCGCCGAGGGCGCTGTTGTCGGCATCGAGCGCGCGGCATCGTCGGTCGAGACGGCGCGACGTCGTGCCGGATCCCTCGGTGTCGCGAACATTCGCTTCGAGCAAGGCGATCTGTTGGCGTACGAGCCGACAGCCACGTTCGATGCGCTGATCGGACGCTTCGTGCTGCTCTATCTTCCCGATCCGACGGCGACGCTACGACGCCTGTCACGACACCTGCGACCCGGTGGCATCGTCGCTTTCCAGGAATACGACATGCCCCAGTTCGCGGCAGCCCCGCCGTCCGCCTTGTTCACGCAAGTCAGGCGGTGGATTCTGGAGGCGTTCAGCGCCGCGGGCGCTGAGCTGGAGATGGGAACGAAGCTGTACGCGACGTTTCTGCGCGCCGGCTTGCCCCATCCGCACATGATCGCAGCCGCACCTGTCGGGTGCGGGCCGGATTCGCCCGCTTACGAATACGTGGCCCGAGTGCTGCGCAGTCTGCTGCCGCTGGTCGAGCGAGCGGCAATTGCCAGCCTTGCGCAGATCGACATCGACACCCTGGCCGAGCGGCTGCGCGCCGATGCGGTCGCCGGCGAACGCGTGGTCTTTCTGCCGCGGCTCGTAAGCGCGTGGACGAGGAGCGCGCAGGTGCCCTGATTCACGGTCTCAGCCGGGGATCTCAATCGATCCGCAGCGCTCCTCGATGAGCTTGTTGGGCGCCGTCCGGCCGGCACCCCTCTGGCAGAAGCCCCGCCCAGTCATTCCTTGCGCCAGCCCGTAGGCGTGGGCGTGCCGCAGCGCTTGCGGCTAAGTTGTGCTGTGCAGGTATATTCCGTGGCAGCGTTTGAGCCTGTGGGAGAATATTCGTTTGCCCAGATTCTGGAGGCGAGCATTGAGCATCCCGACCGAGCCGATTGGAAGCATTCCCCGTCCGCTATCCCTGATCCAGGCAATCAATGCCGTGGGCGATGGCACGGACCCGAGCTTGGAGGCCCTTTACGACGCGGCGACGCGGGATACCATCGAGCAATTCGAGGCCACCGGTTCGCCTGTGATCACGGATGGCGAGCAGAGGAAGTACCAGAATTTCTGGACCTACAGCGTCCACGGACTGAAGAACACGAGTCCCGATGGATTCAAAATCCCGTTCGCGGCCGGCCACACACGGCGCATGCTGCGTCTGACGGCCGAGCCATTTCGCTATAAACGTTACGCGGATCAGTACCTCGATCTTGCGCTTCGGTATGCCCACGTTCCATTGAAGCAGGCGGTCATTTCGCCCTCGGCGCTGAGCCTGATGTATCCGGCGGAGGGAATCCCCGACTATTCGCGCGACCAGTTCATCGAAGACCTGATACGCGAGCACGAAACCGAAGTTCGTCGCTGTTTGCAGAAAGGTGCGTACAAGGTGCAGATCGACTTTACCGAGGGACGCTTTGCCCTCAAGGTCGATCCCTCGGGCAACCTCCTGAGCGCTTTCATCGACCTGAACAATCTCGCGCTGTCGCGGTTTTCCGCGACGGACCGACAGCGCATCGGTGTGCATACCTGTCCTGGAGGCGACCGGGATTCCACCCACAGCGCGGATGTCGATTACGCCGACCTGCTGCCGCACCTGTTCGAGCTCAACGTCGGGAATCTGTACATCGCACTGGCGGGAGAGGCGGATCGACCGCAGGTGCTCAAGTCGATCGAGCAGCACCTAAGGCCGGATCAGAAGGTCTTCCTGGGCGTGGTCGCGCCGATCGATCCTCATCTCGAAACACCGCAAGAAGTTCGTGACCGAGTGCTTGAGGCTGCGCAGTACGTTCCCATCGAGCAACTCGGTACGACGGACGACTGCGGGTTTTCTCCGTTTTGTGATGACACCTCTACCACACGTGAGAAAGCGTTCGCCAAAATTCGCGCCCGAGTCCTTGGCACGGCGCTCGCTGCCGAAGCGTTGGGCGTACGCTGATGGATTCGGATGAGGTGGAAGAGGAGGGGTTGCGCGCTGCTGCCCTGAAGAATGCCGAGAGCATCCGCGTCGCGCGCCAACGCGCCGAGCGCGAGCTCCTTGCCGCGAAGGAAGCTCTGGAACGCAAGACAGAGGAACTGCAACAACAGCGCGCATGGTTCGAAGTCACACTCTCGAGCATAGGCGATGCCGTCATCACGACCGACGTTCAAGGTAACGTCACGTACCTGAACCCGGTCGCCCAATCAGTCACGGGATGGAGCTCGGCGCAAGCCAGAGGCGAGCCACTGGAGCGGGTGTTCCGCATCGTCAATGAGGAGACCCGGCAGACAGTCGATAATCCCGTGCGCAAAGTCCTGGAGACAGGGAAGATCGTCGGCCTGGCGAATCACACAGCGCTGATCGACCAGAGTGGCCGCATCATTCCCATCGAAGACAGCGCCGCACCCATTCGGGATGCTCACGGAAAAATCGCCGGCGCCATCATTGTATTCCATGACGTGAGTGATCGGCGTCGGGCCGAAGAGGCGCTGCGTGCGAGTGACGAGCGCCTGCGAGCGACTTTCAACCAGGCGGCTGTTGGCATCGTCGTCGCTGACCTGAATGGTCAATTTCTGGAGGTGAACGAGAGATTTTGCGACACCGTTGGGTACTCACCCGATGAGTTGCACCGATTGACCCTTTCGCAACTCACCCACCCCGAGGACCTCTGCGAAACGCAGGCACAGACCCGAGCCTTGCTGGCCGGTGAGATTCCGCACAGCGTCTTCGAGAAGCGCTATGTACGCAAGGACGGTGCCACCCTCTGGGGTCGTACGACCCTCACCCTCCTGAGGGAACCAAGCCATGCGGCCCGCCGCTTCATCGGCCTCGTCGAGGACATCAGCGATCGCAAGGAGACCGAACAAGCTCTGCATGATGTGCGCGCACAGGCGCAGGAGATTCGCAGCGGCTTGGCCGCCATCGTGGAGTCTTCCGATGATGCGATCATCAGCAAGACGCTCGAAGGCGTGATCACCACCTGGAACCAGGGCGCCGTGCGCCTCTTCGGTTACACCGCGGAGGAAGTCATCGGTAGGCCGGTCACGCTGCTGATGCCGCCCAGTCAGGTTAACGAAGAACCGGCGATTCTTGAGAAGCTCAGGCGCGGCGAGCGCATCGATCACTACGAAACGGTGCGCATCAGAAAGGACGGTACTGTACTGGACGTGTCCCTGACGGTCTCTCCCGTTAAGGATCCCGGGGGCACTATCGTCGGCGCCTCGAAGATCGCCCGGGATATCACGCAACGCAAGCGCATGGAAGCCGCGTTACGGGCCGAGATCGCCGTTCGCGAGCGCGCCGAGGCTGCGCTGCGCGACGCGGACCGGCGCAAGGACGAGTTTCTTGCGACGCTCGCCCATGAATTGCGCAATCCACTCGCGCCCATCCGCCAGGCGGCGCTGATTTTCAAGGCCTCGACGGCGACCGAGGCGCAGAAGCGCTGGAGTAGCGACGTAATCAGCCGACAGGTGCAGCACATGGCATTGCTGCTCGATGACCTGCTGGATATCTCGCGCATCACGCGCGGGACACTGTCACTGCGCATGGAAATGGTCGACCTGGCCGAAGTCGTTCATGCCGCGATCGAGGCGGCACGTCCCGCTATCGATGCAAAACGCCATGTCTTCTCGATCGAGGTACCTCCCGAACCGGTGCATTTTGTCGCTGACCCGCTGCGCCTGGCGCAGGTGCTTTCAAACCTGCTGACGAATGCCGCCAAGTACACCGATCCGGGAGGAAAGCTCCGACTGCGCGCCTCGAGTGCGGCTGAGACAATTACGATCAGCGTTGTGGATACCGGGATCGGACTTCCTTCGGATGCGATCACGAGCATCTTTGCGATGTTCTCGCAGGTTGCCTCAAGCCGAGATCGCTCCGAAGGGGGCCTTGGAATCGGACTCGCGCTCACCAAGGGCCTCGTGGAGCTTCATGGGGGTGAGATCGAGGCGAGAAGTGCGGGCATAGGACAGGGTAGCGAATTCATCGTGCGGTTGCCGCTGCGAACGCCCAGCGTGCCTGAGCCGAAACAAACGATGCATTCAAGCTCTACGCGGCTGGTGAGTCGCAGAGTGCTCGTTGCCGATGACAATCGGGATGGGGCGGAAAGTCTCGCCATGTTTCTGCGGATGAACGGCCATGAGGTCACCGTCGTGCACAATGGGAAAGAGGCGCTGGCCGCCGTTTCCGCCGTACAGCCGGAAGTCGTTCTGCTGGATATCGGTATGCCGGACTTGAACGGCTACGAAGTCGCTCGCCAGGTGCGCCAGTGCTCCCTTCAGCGCGCCGTGACACTTATCGCGGTCACGGGATGGGGACAGGACCACGACAAGGCCCAAGCGCACGCAGCAGGCTTCAATTATCACTTCACCAAGCCGATTGAGGCTGATCGGCTTTGTGAGCTGCTTTGCTCAGAACGCCTCCGGACCTGAGATGCCGTCCCCACGGCGATCGAAAGACCCACAAGAAGTCCTCTCTGCGGCGCGCCAGAAGCTCGCAGGACGGAAAGCGAACTCCCCGCCAGGTGAGTCGCCTCATCGGCCAGTTCCTCGAGAACGGGGATCAGCCGAGGGGTAACTGGTGCGGTCGCACCAGCAAA
>Ga0302324_100006706_pt1 | contig 24694 bp, 21 predicted proteins | sample Palsa_T0_1_FD_201949 | JGI IMG/M metagenome (GOLD analysis project Ga0302324, IMG submission 201949) | Peat permafrost microbial communities from Stordalen Mire near Abisko, Sweden - Palsa_T0_1 | ecosystem: Environmental > Terrestrial > Soil > Palsa > Peat permafrost | place: Sweden: Abisko... | reverse complement strand
TGACTGAGGATCGGAGCCGTTATAAATAAACGTGACTTCGTTGTAGCCGGAAAAGTCGGCTGGTGACTGGATGCCAGAGGCCCCGCCACCATAAGCGCCGATCACCGGAAATCGCCATGCCTCTGCGATCCGATCACGCGGGGCAGAAGTTCCGGGAGGACCATAAGAATGGCGGGGATCGTTGTTAAATCGAGCAAGATACTTGGTGCAATAGTTTAAGATTTCTTGGTCATCTTTGTAGAAAAAAAACGTGGGCATCATTTAGCTCCCGTAGGTATCTGGAGGGGTCACAAGGCTGAGCGGGATATTAGCACACTTTTGTGTGTTTGTGATGACTTTATTAGGTGCGCTGCGGATTTTGCGCGGCCTGGATCGGATATCCAGACCACACCAGGACTACTACATTGGTGAAGCGCTATCCCGATGGCTGAGCAGCGACTGCAGGAGCTTTCCTGGCCGTTCCGAGGCGTGCATTTGAGCGACGACTATCACCACTGCACTATGCATGATGGTGTGGCGGGAATACGACCCGCGACGGGGCGGCTTCGGGAAGTATTCCACAGTGACCTGCACGCCCGTGGCGGTGGCTTTGTCGAACAGGAGCGTGATCAGCTCCAACGCTTCATCGAGCCCGGATGAGATCCCGCCGCCGGTCAGCCGATTGCCAGAGACGATGAAGCGCTGATGGGTGGTATCCACCTGGATCTTGGGAAAGCGCTCGAGACATTCCAGGAACGCCCAGTGGGTTGGTCGCCCGGTTACCATCCAGGAGCCCGGCGCGGGCCAGCAGCAATGCACCCTCGCACACCGAGCACACCCATTTTCGCCGCCGTCGCAACCTGGCGCAATAAGCCAGGTACGGAGAGTTCAGATCGCGCATAATCTCGGCTAATACTTTGGGATCGCCGCCCGGCACCCACAGCACGTGGAGCGTCTTAGTGGCCGCGAAGCTGGCGTGCGCCCCGAGGCGGACATTGGCCCGGGTGGTCACCGGCCCTCCGTCGGCGGAAATGATTACGGTCTCCAGTCCCTTGCTCGCGTCAACCCAGGTGAACATCTCATACGGGCCGGCGACGTCGAGCAGGTCGACACCTTCGTACACGGGAATGCCAAGTTTCATATTTGGGAACTCATTCCATCGCTAGCCAAGCTGGAGCTTCATCCCCACCTGCGCGACTAGCATACGAAGTGCCGTCGAAGGGCCACGCAAACGCCAGCGCGCCGGCATGGGCCTTTCCAGCCGTTCGGCGAACATCCACGCCGATACCGCGACCATGGCCGCGGCGTGCCCGCGCGAAATCATCAGGGGCAGAAACATCAGCCCCCAGCAGGAGCAAACGCACCAAATCCCGTGGGTGAACCCGAAACGGACTGCATCGATATCGGCAGACCGGCCGAACGCGGCCAATTCGCGGTGGGAGTGGCAACGGTTGAGAGAGCGCTGTTTCAGAGGTGAAAACTGCCACAGCATCGCGAGGGCTGCGGCCACGGCGACGGGCACGATGGATTCCGGCGCGATGAGCCGAATCGCAAGCGCCAGGGCTATCAGCATAACGCCCGCGGCCATCCACACCACCGCATACGCCGCTACGAAGAGCGCGATAGCGCGTCCACGCCGGTGGGTGAAGCTGCTGTTGTGGACATGCCGAACGGGCGCGATGAGCAACGGCAACATCATGGTCGCCAACATCAACGCCCAGCCGGTGGCGAGAGAAACAGGCGGATTGAGCGCCAGCAGCATCTGGAACGACGCCGCGGACGCCGGCATCGCGATCGCGCAGTGGGTGAGAGCCAATGAACCCCGGCGCCCGGCCATCAGCAGGATCCAGGCGGCGGCAGTCAGGAACAGCATCGGCGTCCGTACCAGCGAACGCTCGCGAGCGGCTGGTGTCATAGTTGCTTGTTTCGGTCAGGCGCCCTGGCGGAATATACTGACTCGCCCGACGCTGATCTGCTCCCCGGCCGGAAGCGGTTTGTCAGGCACAATCCGCACATCGAGTGAATCGGCGTCGAGCTGATTGCGCAGATGCAGCTTGTCGACGATATCGGAGATTTCCAAGACGTGGGTCAAGCCCTGGCCGGCGTGTTCTCCATCCTTCAGACTCGCTTTGCGCACGCCGAACAACGATACGTCGCCGGCCAGAAGTTCGGGATAATGGGCGGCGTTCGCACCTTGCGGCAGGCTCACATATACCTTAAATCTCGTGGCGTCTTTGGTTCCGCGGATATTTTCGAGGTTAAGGAAAACACGATCGGGAGCGGCCGTTTCGGCGGCGGCGGCGAGGCTGGCCGAGACTTTGCGGCGTACATTCGGATCGAGTTTCACCGACGTGCTGACTTGGCTGCCTTGGATCGTCAAAGGCGCTTGGCTGGCGCCGACCAATTCGACATTTGTTGGCGTTGGCACGGTAGTTGCTCCTGGGCGCACGTTCACGGCAGCCGCCGCCGCTCCCAACGCTAGCAGCCGCTGAGCGGGTTGGGGCGTCGGCACGGCGGCCGACAGATCGTCATAGGTATATCCTAGCGCGCTCATGTTGACCATCTGGGTGGGCGTATAGTTCCACGAAGTGCCGTCCGGCATAGGCATCGAAAAAGCGCGTTGGCCAATACTGGCGGGGCCGTTGAGCCATTTGGGATCGGTCGGATCGGCGTTAGTGGGAGGGTTCTGGGTCCAGATCTGCCACAGCCGATCGATATTCGCGTGGTGGAGATAGAAGATGGGGTCGATCCCCGCGGTGTCCGGGTCGCTCATCAGGCCGGGGAGCCCAGGGGAAGGATCCTGGCCGCCTACCAGACCATGCACCTGGTCATGCGGCTGCATTTCCAACTGGCCATGATACTGGCCGCCATGCTCAAACCCGGTGTCGATGCCGCCGAAGCCTCGATCGCCATTCGGGATGCCGCTAAAATCGGGATCGTTCATGGCGTTGAGATTCACCTGGCTCAGATCCACATAAACATTGCCGTCGTTATTCGGCCCGTAGCGCTGCGGGATGTAGAGAGGATTGTTGCCCTTTCCATCGGGCCAGTCGGGTGAACCGAACGCGGGCGGCAACGGATTCTCATTGGGCTTGAAATAGTTCCAATACGGCAACGCCCAGTCCGCGGGCCCGCCTAGCTGGACCACCACCGCGCGGATGTTGGCCTCAAAAGCCAAAAGATAGCCGCGATGCCACGGTAAGAAAAACCAACTCCCGTGCTGGCATTGCAGCCAGAATTGAGTTTGCAGAGGCTGGCTGGGCATTTGTTCGCCCGGGCTCAGATAACCGAGCTGTTGCCAAAGCCCTTGATCCAGGCCGTGGATTGCGGCGTAGAAGCGCCAGGCCGTGGGCAAAGCCAGTGCTCGCGCCTGCATCGCGGCCACGCCGCGGGCGTACCACAATATGGGATCCGCCCAGGGACCGCCGAGCTCCCAGACATTCTGGCGCGTATACATTGTTTCTCCTTAGCGAAAACAGATCAGAAGCGAAAACAGATCAGATGATGAATTTCAGTCACGAAGGCGGCCCTTGCCACACTGCGATCCAGGAACAGACGACCCCGGCCGGCGCAGTCCCGGTACCGCTCGAATGAGGAACGGACCGAACAACCGAACCAACGATCGCCGGAACCCGATTGACACCGTTCGTCCAGGTCTTGATGGTGTATCCGGCGTAATCGTAGATCCACTGTTCGCCGCCGACCATCCCTTTGCCCTGAAAGCGCAGCGAATACGGGTCACCGTAGTTGATGGAGCCGCTGAGACCCAATGACCATCCGGGCCCTCCGATGGATCCGTCGAGAACGCCCATAGGCGCGTCCGAAATCGTCATGGTGGCGGGGCCAAATTCCAGGGAGTTGAAGTCGGCCGATAAATCTGGATTGCTTAGGAAACTCCGGTATGCCCACTTACCGACGAGACTTCCGATGTTCGGCGTCTGGCTCATTCCCCAGCCTCATTGGTATTCCCGCTCACAAACTGTTTCCCAGAATAATATTCCTTGGAGCGCCGAAAACGGGACAGAGAGCCGAAATACGTTGGAAGAATATCACGCCTATCCGGGTAAGTAAACGGGTCTAGGACATTTCTTTTCGCTTTTCGACCTACACTCAAGCCATCAGGTTACAAAATTGAAATAGGGGAACACTCTCGATAGCCGATTCCCACAATTCCCGAGCTCAGATGATGCTTGTCAAGAATTCAGACGGCACGAGATGGGTCGGGGAATTCTGGAGTCAATGCTGCTCTCGAGTGTCGTACACCTTCCACACGTCACTATGCCGCCCGCACCATTTAGGGTTGATGATTTTTTGAAGCAGGAGACATCTCCAGTGGAATGTGCGTCGAATCGGAATGATTCCAATACAAAGCGGCGACCTCGGAGCGCGCCCAACATCGGTTTCAGCAGACGGAGGAACGTATGACTTGGGAGTGATAAAAACCCTTAATAATGGAGATGCATTTCAACATCTCTTGGCCTCTAATCGGCGCTTTCGGTACTTGAGGGGTCGTGCGCAGTCGGTTTGTACCAGGGGTGATGGTCTTCTGCTACGGCTCTCCGACGCCAAAACGGTGATTCTGGCCATCTCCGCTCCGACCCATAGTAGGTTTTGTACGCATGCAGGTAGTGTGCGAAGGCGTTCCTATTGTCGTTCTCGTATGCCCCGCTGACATCCCTCCCCCCGAGCGCAATCGCAATAGGTGAGACGGCTCTTCGGGCCATCTTCATGGCTCCCAATAATCCCTGCCCAGAGAGTGGATCATGACTCACGGCCGCATCTCCAACCGCCAGCCAGTTGGGACGGGTCGCCGTTTCCCGGATGGACGTGACTGCAGAGAAAACCGCGACCGACTCGGGAGCTCCTTCGATTCTCTCGAGTGTTCTTGGCGCATTGGCCAATTGCATCGTCACGAAGTCCTTCGATCGGGCACGGCCGGATGCATAGAGGTCAGTATCCGTCATGAAAGCCATCATGTACTGACCGCATGGGAGGAACACCGAGTAGAACCAACCCTGGTCGACTGCCTCGATCAGGGTAAAATCGGACGGAACTGCGAACCGGCGCGGCGGCGCGAGACCGGCGACCGCGATCAGGCTGTCAAATACGATCCTGCCTGGAAAACCAAAATAGCCTCGCGCGCCGCGACCCCGCGCATCCACCACAAAACGGCACTGCAGAGTATGCAGTCCTTCGGATGTTGATATCGCGGTGCACCAGCCAGACTCGTTATCCTTGCACGCGCTGATTCGAGCATTGTGGAAAAATGTTGCGCCGGCGTCATTTGCGGTCTCGGCAAGCATCCGGTTGAAGGCGGAACGGTCAATGTGCCAGCCATTTCCTTGAACCGAAAAAATGAAGTCGTTGACTTCCGGTGTATCGTTTCCCCAGACGGATATTATTCCACTGGAGGGCAGTGAACCTAGCAGGCGGAAGCGATCTGTCAAATCCAGTTCGGCAAGCAGGCGCGACGCCTGTGGCGGCAGTGTCTCGCCGATCGCGAAGGGCCGCGAGGCGGGTCTGTCCACAACCGCAACCGCGAACCCTCGTCGCGCGAGAAGCATGGCCGTGACGCAACCAGCCGGGCCACCGCCCAGAACGATCACGTCGAATGCGCATGCGTTCCCGCCCATTACGGGCGCGGTTGTTCTTCGAATCGCCCGTTTTGTTCGAGCACGAATCCGAGCTTGAACCAGTCTGTGATCATGGCATCCAGCGACATTGCGGTTGTGTCGCTGTCCGATTGGCGCGCCCACGGGATGTAAGCATCACTTCCGGGCTTTAATATGGCAATCGGCCGTTGCGCGGGCCACCACACCAGATCGATGCCAGCGTTTCCGCTTTCCACGGCACAGTCCAGGAAGTCCGACTGCCACGGCAGCGACATCTGGCTGGTGACGTCGCCAGGCTGCATTTTGGAAGCATCGAAGCGGAAAGCTTCTACAAACGGGAACACGTCACGAATCTTCCAACTCGCTTCGATTCCGGGGAAAAAGGCGGCACCAATGCACGGATTCAGAGCCGCGCGCGTGAGGCCTTCCGGCGAAATCGGCGCATTCGGGTTGGGCGGTGTGCCCGGGACGAAATTTCCATCCTTCCACATCTGGAGCATCTGATATTGGATTCGCGTCAGGGTGCCGTTGGGACCGGCGGGATAAAGATCGGACCACATCTTCGGCATGCTGCCACCCGTGCCGGGATTTCCCGGAGTCTGCGAGGGCTTCGAAAGCCTGTTGAAGACTAAGGCTTTGCTCGCCGGCGGCATCTGATTGAAAGTGTGATGGAAGCCGCTGGGTTGAAAAGTATCCTCACCGTGATTGTAAACCCAACGCATGTTTCCGGCGCGATAGAAAATGGGCAGGATGTCTGTCGCAAGGGACGGTTTGAATCCGGGGTCGACGAAAGGGCTGGGCAGGAGGTCGCGGTCTACGGCGGATTGAAAAAGTGTGTCGTACAACGAGACCACGTTTTGGAGTCCGGGCGCGTACTTGGGGGGAGCCACGATTAGCCATGCGGCGGACACGACGGGCAATGTCCCGTCCTTCAGCTTCACCGTCGCGCTGATGAGACCATCTGAAACGTCGTCGTACCAGCCGTCATGATCGGCGAAATCCCCACCGGACAGATCCGCACCGACGGGGGATTTCGATTCGCCGAAACCACCCATCACCACCAGGAGGCCTCTATCATCGGTGGTCGCAGTGCCGAGGACGAGGTTCACCTGCTGATCGAGAAAAAGCTGATTGACCCGGATGTCTTTGGCCTTACCGAGCGCTTTGGACTTGTTCAAATCGGTGAAATCCGGGTTCGGGCCGGATGCGCTTATCGGCCCCGGGATGAGTTTCAGCTGGTTCCGATCGCCCTTGAAGTTGGCGTTGCGCATGGGCGGATTCGTAACGCTCTTCGGATGGAAGAACTCGGCCGCGGCTTTTGTGTTCGCGATGTGGACCGTCCACTCTATTGAATCCACGTCCGCGCTGGTCAGTTCCTGCACCAGTTTGTTGTTTTCGTCGAAGCCAAAAAGGTGGAAGCGCGCAGCCTGCCTCTTGATTTTCTGGCTCGCATCGCGGAAGCCTCCGGGCGGAGCGGCGACTTCGTCCAGTCTCTCCGGACCTATGAAATATCCGTCTGGGCTATTGCCGAGCCGTGCAATTCCGATGGGAGGAAAGATCTTGATAGTTTTGATCACGGCGTGCCTTTTTACACGATTTTGAACTGCGGTCCATAAATGCCGGGAGTGCCGGGCCGAGGAAGTTTTTTCTTCAGGATCGTAATCGCTTTGTCTGTCAGATCCGGCATCGCGCCGACCGCATCATCCAGCGCCGCGCTGCCGCCGCCCGACCAAGCTGATTCGAGGCTCTTCAGCACGCCCGTGAAGGCCTGGTCGAAGTCGAGCACTTCCTGCGGAGGATTGTTGTAACCTCCCAAAGGAACAGGTGTCATGTTGTAGATCAAATTGTCGGGGATGGTGATCTGGTCGCCAGTCCACTCGCCGGTTTGCGTTGCGGGATCGAACTTGTACTTCTGCCGATAATAGAGCTGCCCGAAGGTGTAAAAGTGCGAGAGCTTGCCCTCTGCGTTATATGGGTATTTGTCTCCGCCTTCCCCCTGGTGCTGTATCAGCTGGATTGCTTTCTTCGCCGCGTCGAGGTTCGCGACCTTGAAGATGTTCAGATATTCATCGCGTTGATTCGCTGTGTCGTAGTGGAATTGGCCGTCGTTGGCGACAAAGGCATCCCGGACCGCGTCGTAGAATTCTCCAATGGATGTAAAAGTCTCGGCCGCAAAAAACGCTTCCCGGGGCTTTGGAACGGCGTTCTCGGGATATTCGATTCGCGCACACATTAGCGCGAAGGCTTTGAAATCGGGAAACCCCAGTTGCACTCGGAAGGCCGGGTCCCATGGGATCAGTTCGTCATCCTGCTTTGGTTCCACGCCGCCAGGAAGCCCCCCGGGGTACGTAATGGAGGCGTAGTCCGCGAGAACGGCCGGCTGTTTTCCGGTTGCACACAGCATATTGCAGGCAAAGCCCAAGTGCGCCATTTCCTGCATGGCTATGTTAAGGATGTCCACCGCTGGAACTGGCGCCGCATCCCGCAGTGCCCAGTAACCGCAAAGATACGGGGGAATAGTAGATAGTTCGAGCTTTACGGCGGACTGGAGCGCGTCCTGCAGCCAGCCGACATCGCGCTTGGGCGAAGCCATCAATTCGACGATGTTTCGGTCCATAGTTGAGTTTTTACGAGTATACGGTAGACCTCGGAGCTTAACAAGCATATTCACTGAAATGAAAAGATCAGCGACGTGTTTCATCCCGTCTTGCGGCCCATAAAGGCGGACGAAATTGTCGCAGGTCTTGTCGACAATGGCTCGGAAAATCGGGGCCAGCACGTATCCGTTAGTTGCGCATTCGTGGTAGAAGGTTTGAGCAAGCGCAGAAACGCGACCAGACTGAGGCGTCGAAATTCATGGCCAGCACAGGCTCGATCCTTGAACTGATACAAGCCGATCTTGGCCGCAGGCTGCGGGAACTGCCACGCGATCTGGCGCAATGGGACGCGATGATCGCGGCCAATCAGGACGGATCCGGTGAATAAAAGACAGTATAGGGCGCCGACGATTCCGTCCGTTCTAGATACGCCATTGACCGCCTGGTCCCGAATTGAGAGGTTGATGTGGGCCCGTGTTCGCCTTGTGAACGTTCGTATTTCTTGCCGGTGTTGGAGCTCCGGCATGTTGCAACTGTGACGACATGACGTCTGCGGGATTTCTAGTCTTGCGCGATTATCTCTGTTGCAATAGCGCGGCGCTGGTGGCAGCGGCCAAAGCTGAAGAAACTGGAGCATGGTGATCCTAGAGGTCCATGAAGTCGATGTTCTTGACGACGTGTGAATCGTCTTGTCTAGGTCGACGGGACGGGAAAAACGAAACGCTCTCGGGCGCGGGAGTTCTGCGGTCTACGTGCAAGCTCTCTCGGCAAGAAGACAATCGACAAGCAGTGCACATTTTTTGTGCACCCAACGAAACGATCTGGCGAGTCACCCAACGATGGTCAAAACTGCATGCGCGGAGTTAGCGCGATCTTATCCGGCGTGTAGCTTGTCTCCCATGCCTTGTTCCCGTCGAAACCGAGCGTTAAGAATCCGTGCGGGGGATAGCGCCGGAATCCAGAGGTTGGGACCGCCCAGAAGCTTTCCCGCCGCTGCTGGGTGCGGTTTCAAGTTGATCCATTGATAAGCCGAGCTCGGCGTCGAAGTCGGGATCATCACGTCGCCGTGGTCCCCTTTTTGCAGCTCGCTCACTGCCTCATTCCACGCCGCACTCAACTGCGCGCGCTCTTTCGCGTCTCCGTTGGCCGCCTGGTCCGCGCTTCGATACACCGCGTCTTGCAACTGCGCGGGATTTTTGTGAAAGGCCTCCTGCAGCTGCGCGTACGTTACTACCACCTGTGTTGTGCTCATGGCCTTTCTACACCTCGTTCAATGCGGGTACGCCAACCCCCGTCACGACGAGGGCGAAGTCCTGCGGGGCTTTTAGCATGTTGCCCACGAAAACTTGGATGAAGTACGTTCCCGCAGGCGCATTGTCGATTCGCACCCGCTCCACGTTGTTGTCGGGATCGGGCAAAGTCAGGGCATCCGGTAGATCCTGGTTGCCCATCCATTTCGTGCCGCTCTCGATGTGATTAATCATAAGATTCAGGTTGTTTTGGAGCGCGCGGGCGGGTGTATCGGTGTATGCCATGGTGAAGCTCAGATCGGTTTGGTGTGGTAGCACGAACTGATATCGCTTGCGCTGGCCGGTGAGCGTGAAATGCGACGGCGCATCCTGCCAGTTATCCACAAACTGCAGCTGAAGTCCCGGTTCCGATGGATTCGGAATTGCCAGCTTCATGCACACGCGACCATGCCCCTGGTGGTAGTTGGGTTTGCCGTTGCTCGGTGCAATGGAATCCGTCCCAGACAGCCACGTGGCGCTGTTCACGAGCGTGGCCTTAAGCAACGCCGCGCTCGGCTGATGCTGGCGGTCATCGACATAGTATTGCCGCACGAGGGCGGCACAGCCGGCTACGAGCGGAGTCGCCATGCTCGTGCCGCCGTCGAAAACATACTTTGCGTTCGTTGCGTACGCGCCCCAAAAATTCGACAGAGGAGCCAGCGCCGAACGCGTCGAGAGAATGTCTGTTCCGGGGGCCACTAAGTCGGGCTTGATGCGCCGATCGTCGCATGGACCGCGGCTGCTGAACGCGGCCATACAGTCCGGATTTCCCGAGACAGTCTCGGTGGCGATCGGCGGATCGGGGAACATGTTCGGCCAACCGCTTTTCCAGGTTACGCTCGCCATAGGGCCGTTCGCCCGATCGCTCCTACTCGCGCCGACGGTCAGCGCGTTCTTGGACGATGCCGGCGAGCCGATGGATAGCCAGTCCACGAATCCCGGCGCCGAGCGCCGGGCACGTATGGTCGGATTTGCCGCATTGCCCGCATTACCCGCAGCCACCAGCACTAGCATGTCCGGATGGCTGCGCACGAATTCGTCGACTTCTTCGCTGTTGAATGTGTAGGTGGACGGCGTCGATGCTCCCCAGCTGTTATTGTGTATGCGCGCCCCGGCCTGGTACGCCTCATCGAAGAGATCGTTCAAATCGAGCGGCAGGCCCCCCAGTTTTCCGTTGGCATCCAGCAGCGATTGGAAGAAGAGTTGCGCCTTCGGCGCAGTCCCCTTAATCTGTCCACTCGACGCCGCGCCATCCCCAAGCACCGATCCGGCAACGTGTGTGCCATGGCCGGCCGGATCGGTGGTCATGCCCGGACGGCCGCGCGCTACCTTGCCCGCGATCCGACCCTGAAAATCCACATGTGTGTCGTCGATACCCGTGTCCGCGACCGCGACCATCTGTCCGCTTCCATCCTGAGTGAGAAACGTTGCCGGACTGGCGCCCGGTTGGGCGTCAATTCCGAGCAGGCGACGAGACGCGTCGTTGAATGCCTCCGGTATGACGTACTCGGCCACGGTGTCCACCTCTGGCAACAGTGCCAACTGGCCAAGCAGCGGATCGTTTTCTACTGCATAAAAACGAATCTTCCGCCCACTGGCGCCAGCCAGAACAAGGTTGTGATCCTTAAGCCACTGCTGCACTTTCTGACCGTCCTCGGGCCGGTTGAGCCGGACGTCGAACGTCAGCATTCTCACCTGCAGGGATTCGCCCAGACGCGGTGCGACGGACCGGGTGGTCATGGCAGGCGCCGATCGCTCGGGTGAAATCCATGTCACACTGTCAACGAAATCGAACGCCCTGGCGATGGCGACCTGCTGCGAGCTCAGAAAGGCCTTGTAGCCATGGCCCTCCGCGTCCCATTCGAGCAGTTGAATACCGACGCTACTGAGGCGCTGGCGTCTCGACTCGATGACTGGCCCCCGCAGGCGAACGACATAATAATCCTGCGCCGCCGGTACGGCTGCGTCCAAGTCTACACCGAGCGATTCCATCACCATTGCCGCTGCATCCACCTGCGGCTCCTGGCGCTCCGCCGAGGATGCAATGGGCGGCGCGACGGTCTGCGCAATGGGAGGCACGACTGTCTGTATGATTAGGCCCTCCCGCTTTGCTTTTTCGATGTCCGCGTCGTCCATCTCGCCCATGACGAAACTGTCGGTCGCATCGGCGGCGCTCATCATCTGCTCAGCGGCCTCTTTCTCCCGCTCATGCATAAAGTAGGCGATCACAAGTCTTTTTGCCATTGCAGTTCTCCTCCTGGAGTTTTCTTGATTGACGCGCGCCGGGCTGTTAATTTCCGATTGGGTCCGCGGGGGTCGCCATCCAGAAGGGAACTGTAATGGTATCCCCTGAGTTTCCCTGCGAAGCCTTCACCAAACGGCACGCCCTTTTGCACCAACACTCTTCCTCTTGGCGGGCCATGTGGAGCACCACTTCTGACAAGTTTTTGCGTTTAAGGTTCGTCTCCAGTCGGGCCCCTCCAGCCGCCAGAATATGATAAAGCGCATAGAGTTACTTGGCAAGCATATAATATCAATGAAAACATGAGCGATAGCACCAAAATCAACCGAATCCGTATCGACGAGGGATGATTGTTGGGGTCTGATGATCCTGGCAACACCTACTAATTCTTGGTGTTTATCGCAACGGTCCAGCCAGAGAGAATCTGGAGCACGCGACCTTCGTCGCGTGCTCTTTAGGAATGTTCTTCGGACTATCGGCTTAGGAAGTCTCTTTGAACAAAGGCTCCGGAGGTTCGGTTGCCCGCTACTATTAGTGTATTTTTGTTGGAGCAGCGTCAGGCGCATCGCTGCTATACCGCCACTACCGAAATTGGCCTCGACCGCATCCGCACGCGCCTTCTCGACTTCACTAACCGCAACAAGCTTCGAAGTTTCCGCCATTCCCCCTGCGTCGTCGCTGCACGTTGTAGATGTCTCTATAGATTAGGAATTGAAATGCCATCCCCGGGGTTGGTTTCCTCCTTTAAAGGCAAAACGGTGGGGCGGCTGCTCAATCACATCCAAACCGAAGCCAAGCGACAAATGGGACTGTTTCATCGAAACGCAACATTTCTCCGGAAAGAATCAGTCGTCGCCGTCCCCTTTCACTAGCTATTTCCGCTATATTGCCTGAGGGGATTCCCCCCTGGCCGCCGAAGCCCCACATCAAGCAACGAAAGAAGAGATTTGGGAATGGACAGAATCGAACGAACCAAACGCTTGCAAGTAATGCTCAAGCAAGTGGCTCCCAAGAATTCGCTGGAATCGGTAGCGCGCCCCCCCCGTGCCGAATCTAACCTTGAATCCTTTAATCCTGACGACCCCACGCAAGCCATCGAATCAGGAATTCAGAAACTTGCCGAAGACCGCTTTCAGGACGTGACCGACGACGAGCAATTCCAGCTGGAAGCAATAGTTCTGCCCAAGAACCGCCCGGTTGCCTTCGTCACAGGCAACTCCACTTATGACGACATTCCAGATCCTTGGGAGAGCCTCAACGCTGTCGAGATCAAGGCCGGCATCAGCAGACTTCTTCCTGCTATTGGTCGCATCGAACTTCCCCTCTCGGCCTTCATCCCTTACGGCGGCACCGGTTTCATCGTTGGCAAAGGCCGGCTCATGACGAACCGCCACGTTGCGCAGTTGTTCTCCCAAGGCCTCGGGACCCACATCAAGTATCAAGCCGGCGGTTCGGCTATCGACTTCAAGCGCCAGACCGATACGCCCGAATCAGACCGCTCGGCCTTACTTACGGTGCGTGGCGTCGAACTCATCCATCCTTTCTGGGATATGGCAATCCTCAACGTCGACGGCCTTCCCGACGCCGGCATCCTCAAGCTGTCGGTGAAGTCGCCTGAAGACCTCTTCAACGAGGACGTCGTGGTCTGTGGATATCCCGCCCGCGACGACCGCAACGATCTCAAATTGCAAGACAAGATTTTTGAAGGCAAGTATTACGTCAAGCGCTTACAGCCCGGCAAGATCCAACAACGTTCCAAAATCCGCAGCTTCGAAAACATGGTCAATGCCATCACCCACGACGCGTCCACCCTCGGCGGAAACTCCGGCTCGGCGGTGATCGAAGTTAAGACCGGCGAAGTAGTCGCGCTCCATTTTGGTGGAGTGTACCTAAAGGCTAACTACGCTGTCCCAATGTACGAACTGGCTCGCGACCGTCGCTTGTCTCCGCTGTTGAACTTCGCTGGGCAGCTGACGCCAACCAATGAATTCGACCCTGCCTGGCGCGCGGCCGAGGGCACTGAGAATCCCACCGCGCCGCCCTTGGTAGCGCCCAAAGCCGAGCCAACCCCGACGCCGGTCCGCTCCGGGCTTTCGCCGGCTAGTCCTACCGCCTCCTGGACCATCCCGCTGCATATCACCGTCTCCGTCGGAAGTCCCACCGCATCGCCCGTTCCGGTTCAATCCATCGCTCCGGCGGTGGCAGAGATGGAAACCGAGAAAGTTGAGGTCGATCCGGATTACAGCAACCGTCGCGGGTATGACCCCGATTTCCTGGAACAAGTAAGCGTGCCCTTGCCCAAACTATCCACGCAAGCCATGGAGGACGACACTGCACTGGTGCAACCGGACGCCCGCGTCCACGGCGACTCCTTCGAGCTCGCCTACCACAACTACAGCGTCTACATGAACAAGCGCCGCCGCACGGCCTGGTTCTCCGCCGCCAATGTCGATGGGGACAACCGTCCTAACATCGGCCCGCGCACCGGCGACCGTTGGTATATCGACCCACGCATCGCCCGCACCGAACAACTCGGCCAGGAAGCCTTTGAACCGGGCATCGACCGTGGCCACCTCACCCGCCGGGAAGACACCGCCTGGGGACCCGACGTCGAAACCGCCAAAGCCTCCAACGACGACACCTTCCATTTTGCGAATTGCTCGCTGCAGGCGTCCGCCTTTAATCGTGGCAAGGACCGCTGGCAAGGTCTCGAGCAATTCCTGCTGGAACAACACGCAAAGAAGGACAAGCGCCGCATGATGGTGATCACCGGCCCATTGTTCGCCGCCAGCGATCCGGCTTACAAGAACGACAAAATGAACTACACGGTCCGATGCCCGCTGCAGTTCTGGAAAGTCTGCGTCCTGATTCGCGAGACGGACAACACGCCCTCGGCCACGGCTTTCATTCTGGGTCAGGAAGAAATCAAGGACCTAGACGGCTTCCAAGAAGCGTTTGATGTAGCCGCGACCCAGATCGAAATCGCCGAGCTCGAGAAGAAGACCGATCTCAGCTTCGGTGATCTGCACGAATATGACAAATTCGCTAAGACCGGCCAGACGGGCGAGTTAGAAGGCATCCCCGGCTCCACCAGCGCCACCAGTAAAGGCCGAGTGATCCGCAGCAACAGCGACATCATAGTTTAGACGGAAGGACACATTATGCCCAAAATCAATCATTTCGTCGTACTCATGCAGGAGAACCGCGCATTCGATCATTTGTTCGGATTTGCCGCTCCACCCGCAGGCCAGACAATTGACAACCTGGCGGCGCTCCCTGCCCTGCCTGAGAATTTGCTCGACCCAACCAAACCAGCTTCGGCCGGCAATCCGAGCTTCCCCGTCTCTCAGCCTGCACCCTTTGCAGTCCATGACAAGGATGGCCCCTCCCACTCCTTCAACGCCGTCAATATCCAGCTGGCTGGGGACTCGCAAGGTCCTAGCGGCGGCAACCCGGCGTCCAACAATGGCTTCGTCAAATCCTACTCCTCCAGTCTCCGCAGTCACACTCGCAACGTCCCGAAGACCGTCATCGCCGAGGTAATGCAATCCTTCGCCCCTGACCAACTGCCCGCAATCAATCAACTGGCGCAGGAATTCTGCCTCTGCGATGCGTGGCATTGTGAAGTCCCAGGACCCACCATGCCCAACCGCATGTTCATCCACGCAGCCACTTCCGAGGGCTACGTCCACAACGCCTTCTCCCGGCCGTTCTCATCCAAAACCGTCTACGAGCTATTCGAGGAAAAAGGCCTCACGTGGGCCGTCTACTTCCATGACTTGAATGAGGTCATGCAGTTCCAGAAGCTCAGCCAAACAACCGAACACTTCCGCCGTTTCGACCGCTACGCCTCCGATGTCGCCGCCGGCACACTGGCAAACTACAGCTTCATCTGCCCCCGCTTCAATAACAAGACCGACTCGAGTGGCAACACCCTGTTCGCCAACTCCCAACACGCCCCCGAAGACGTCCGCTTCGGAGAACACCTCATCGCCGACGTCTACGACGCCCTTGCCGCGAACCCGGCGGTATTCAACGAAACAGCTCTCGTCATAACCTATGACGAGCACGGCGGCTTCTACGATCACGTCATCCCCGGCCCTGCGCCCAGCCCTGACGGCATCGATTCACCCAATCCCGACGACCAGGCGAACTTCACGGTGCCGTCCTTCTCCTTCGACCGCATCGGCCTGCGCGTGCCCACCATCCTCGTCTCGCCCTGGATCGCCAGGGGCGTCATCGAGCACCGCACGCTCCAGCACACCTCGGTGATCAAAACCGTCAGCGAGATCTTCGGCCTTGACGGACCGCTCAACGCGCGGGACAAGAGCGCCAGTTCGTTCGCGGATCTATTCGACAAGCTCGCTCATCCGCGCACCGACATGCCCGTCAAGCTCACTCGCCCGCCGCTCGAGGACACCACTGAATCGGTTGTTGCCGACGTCCCCGTGCACCCTGCCGAGGAGCCACTCGACGAGATGACCCGCGACTGGGCGCGCGGCATGTTGAAGATGATCCGCGGCACCAACGAGTCCGCACCTCAGATCGAAAGCGTCGAGGCCGACCCCCAGACCCAAGGGGAAGCAGCCGCGGCCATCGAAGCACGCCTCCAGGCCGTCGGACTGTGAGAGTAGGGAACTGGAAACCATGAATTCTCCCATCACCAACCGTCAGCTGCTGCTCGAGGTCGCAGCAGGGCTGCTCCAATCGCTGCGCGCTGACGAGACTTTGGAGTCGGTCGGCGAGTCCCACGCCCCCGCCATCGGCGACCTCGAAGTCGCTATGAAATGGGCTGCCCAAGAAGTGTCGGAAGAGCCCGCTCTCGAATCGGTCACAGGGGCGTTCGACGAGCCTTACATACCCTCCAACGCGACGTTGTCGCTGGTGCAAAGCGCCTTCGATGAGTTCGTCAAATCGAAGAAGGCGGCTGGCCTCCCCATCCCCTTCGACCCAGCCACCGACCCCGGCTTCCAGACCATCGCTATCGAGAAGCTGAAAGCCGCCCAGCGGGGCCCGCATCCGTTCATCCGGCACCAGACCATTGCTAGCTTCCGCTACGACTTTCCCGTGGACGCCGTGGTCGCCCTCTTCGCCGATTGGGGCACCGGCGAGCCCACCGCCCAGCGCGTTATGGATCAGATCAAATCGCACAATCCGACACACCCGATCCACCTGGGCGACGTCTACTACGCCGGCACACCCGACGAAGTGAAGTCGCGCTTTCTGGACATCATCGCCGCCCACGGCCCGTCCAAGTCGACTTGCAAATATTTCGCGTTGCCTGGCAACCACGACATGTACAGCGGAGGCTACGCTTATTTCGACTCGATCATCCCTTTCTGCGAAGGTCAGGAGGCCAGCTACTTCAATCTGCGCAATGAACACTGGCAACTGATCGGGCTCGATTCCGGCTACAACGAATACGACCTCCACGATCCCCAATCGGAGTGGCTTGGCGCCCAGCTCGCCGCGCCGTCGTCGAAGTCGTCGATCGTTCTGTCGCATCACCAGCTATTCTCGCCCTACGACAAGCGGACGTTGGGCCAACCCCTGCTTGAAAAGGCCAAGCCCTTCCTGCCGGACGTCTACGCCTGGTTCTGGGGTCACGAACACCGCTGCGTCGTCATGGGCGATCACATGGGCATCAAAGCCCGTTGCATCGGGCACGGAGCAATGCCGACGAAAGTCCCATTCGGGTCAGCGCAGTTTCCGGATGTGCCGGTTGAGCAAGTCGACGAACGAACATCGCCGAGTCCCGCAGGCGGAGTCATTCACGGCTTTGCCCTGCTGCGTTTCGCGGGTACCAAGATCGACGTCTCCTACATCGACGAGTTCGGCGCCGAATTCTTCGCCGAGCAGTTTGCCGGTTGAACGGTGAAAGCAAAGAGTAGTTCCCACGTCATCCCCCGTCCGGACACGTGATTTCTCGCTTTCGCTTAGTACTGATTTCCGATAATTTCGGATCGGTAGATTCCTGAATCACGATGCACTATATTAACGGAGAGCGTTTGTCGCAAATGATAATACTTGTGGCGCAGAGTTTCCGCAGTTCCGAAGTTCTTCTGCACGGCGCCGCACCGAATCGGAGAACTAAGGCAATCTGTTGGATTCCAGCTTCTAGGTTCCATCTCGCCTTTGGCTTGGCCGACTTCACGCTTTCAGATCTTGATCAGTGTTTCCCTGAGGCGTATCCACACTAAATCCATGCAACTCACAGGGCCACAGCTTGGTGAAGCGCGAAAAACTTTCGAGGTGACCTTCGATGTCTTCACTTTTCCGCGCTTTCTAAAGGAGCGCCTCAACAAGGATCCCTGGTTGCTTGGAGCGCCATTGATGGGTGGTCTCAGCGAGATGATCGAAGCCGTGGCCCGCCGCGCCAATAACGAAGGCTGGATCGGGCGGCTTCTGGCATCCGCGCGCGAAAGTGTTCCGGACAACGAAGCATTGGCCGCGCTTACCGATAAGCTGGGCTTTTCCGCCGCAAGCAGACAGGTCGTATCGGACTCCGGCAGACAGGTACTCGAAGAAGTAATCAAGAAAGAGAATGCCTTTCTGGACGTTCGGGTGTTTCTCACGGCTCTGACGGTTCTGGAATACCAGGTCTGTCGAATGGAGGTCCTCCTAGATCAGGGTGGGACCTCATATGGAACCGGGTTTCTGGTCGCTCCGGATTTGGTCATAACTAACTATCACGTTATTGAAGCGCTAAATCTTGGCGACCAAGGCAAGACGACCAGAGCTGGCTACAGCGCCAAAGCAGCCAGTGTCCGCTGCCGCTTCGATTATAAGCGTGTGAATAACGAGACGATCAACGAAGGCACGATATTCGCGCTTGCACCGCACTGGAAGTATGACACCAGCGATTACGATCCGCCGGGGCCGAAGAATCTCGACTATGCCATTCTCAGGCTGGAGAAACCGGCCGGAGACGATCCAATCGCGGCCCTTCAGGGCATGTCCGGCGCCCGGCGCGGTTTCATCAAATTGCCCGACACGGATTATCCTTTCACGCCAGGAAGCCCTCTCTGGATCCTGCAACATCCTTCTGCTCTCCCGCTGAAACTGGCATTCGACACCAACGGCGTCGTTCAGGTGGATGCAACTCGCTCTCGAGTCACTTACACCACCAACACAGAAGGCGGATCTTCGGGATCGCCTTGCTTTAACCAGCATCTGATCCCTGTTGCGCTCCATCACTCGGGTGATCCGAGTTATCCCCACATAGGGAGAGTAAACGAGGGAATTCCATTGAGTACGATTCGAAGGCTTCTTCGGGAAAGAGGTCTGGAAGGAGGATTGGGGTAGCTATGGCTCTACCGCGAAACGAACTGGTCGCCGCACTGATTGGGGCATTCGACGCTATCACATTTGATCGCATGTTATCGGATCATCTGAACATTCGTCGGGAAAGATTAGTTGCGGCCACCGGTTTGGCCGGCCTGGACGCCATAGTATCCAAAATGGTCGAGATTGCGGATGAACAACGCTTCGTGATCGAGTTGATCCGCGCCGCTCTCGCGGCAAATCCAGGCAGTCCCAAACTGCAAGAGTTCATTGCTCGCAATCCGGCTTACGATCCGTCTGTCCAGAAGCTTCAAACTTACTCTCTCTCGGCCTTCATGAAATCTGGCCGGGTCTTTTGCAAAAGGGATGACCTTAGGCAAAACCTGCGGCAAATTGGGGCGCTCAACCAATCACGGGTACTCGCGATAGATGGGGATCGGTACACCGGTAAGACCTATTCGCGGGAATTTCTCAATTTTCTACGCGAGAACGAACCGAGCTGGTCGGGGGAACAGCGCGAGATTTATGTCAATATGGACGACTGCGTTTTCGAGCCTGAAGATCTCGCGCGGATCGTCGGCGGTCGCCTGGGTATTAATAGTCCGATGCCTCCCGAAACAGGAGAACAGGCCCCGCGCAGGATTCCGGCCCTGGTGGAATGGCTGGCCAACGGATTAGATCATTCGGCTGCGCGCGTCTGGTGGTTGATCCTCGACGGTTTCCGCATTCAAGTGCAACCTTCGGCGACACACGATTTCATTCGGGCTCTGATCGATGTGGTGGACCGCGATCAGGATAAGGTCCGAATGATACTGCTGAATTACAAAGAGTTTCTCGATCTCGACATTGGAACATTCATTCTGCGGGAGGAAATTGAGCCCATCGACGAAAAAAGCGATCTTCAACTGTTCTTCCGTCATGTGTATACGCTCAGCAAGAGGACGTTTGTCGAGGATGACATAGAGACAACTATCGAGAACGTTCGCAAGCAGGTGGATGAGGAAGTGGCGAAACGCGGCACCGAGTTGAGGATGAGGATACTCAGCCGCGGTCTTACGATTGCCGCCAAGAACTTACTGACATGAGCGAACCACCGGAGCAATGGACCAGCGGCGAGATTTCCGGCCGACTCGAGAATCTGTTCGAAGGAGTCGAAGAAACAGAATTAGGAAGTGCGGCCCAGCGTGCCTATCAGGAAGCCGCTTCGGTGCTGGCTTCCTTCGATCCGGATCTTCTGAATCCGGTCCCGGCCAATGAGATCACTCAGCAGTCGGTGCACGAATTGCTCGACACCTCCGTATTGGCATCGGTTTCCACGAAAAACAAGTGGGTCCTCGCCCCCGAGCAGCGGCGCGAGAGCCTCAAGCGCCTGGTGGACGAAAGGCGTGTTGAAGATGCCCTGGCGGCGAATCCGGATCGTCTGAAAAACCTTTTGCAGCTTACGTTTGAGCAGTACCTGCACGGCGCCGGCAAGCCGTTGCAATTGCAAAGCGTTCGCGAACTTCAGGCCAGCCTGCAGGTTTGCGATTGGCTGTCTGGCATTATGTCTGTGCCTTCCGTCGATGAATTGCGCGGACGCATCGAGTCCGAGATCTTTTTAAAGCCTCTTCATGACCTGGTGGGCGAGCGATTCGCCGGGCGAGAAGAGCAATTGAACGAGCTTTCCGATTACGTCGGCGTCTACGCCGCAAGCGGCGCGATAGAGTCGGGCCGTCGTTTTGTGGAGCGTATTTTCAGTATTATTGAGCGGCCACCGCTCATGATTGAGGCGCCGGGCGGAATGGGAAAATCCACGCTGATCGCTGAGTTTATCTTGACCAATTCGGCAGCCCAGCACGTTCAGCGATTTCCGTTCGCGTACTTGGATTTTGACCGGCCGGGTCTGATTGCCGAGGAGCCCGTAACACTGCTTCTGGAGGCAGTCCGGCAGTTTGGTGCGCAATTCCCCGGAGCCCGGAAAAGCGCTGCGCAACTGCGCGATTCATGGCAGCTCAAAGCACGCGAAAAAGGAGCTGCAGCGCGCATTTCAAGCGGCTCCAAAACGTTCGTGCGGTTCACCGATCCCGTTTGGTATTACAAGAGTTTCGCCAGCTTTGTCTCCGAGATTTGTCCTCCCAATTCACCGGTCCTGTTAGTGCTGGATACGTTCGAAGAGGTGCAGTATCGAAGTAAGACCTTCGTAACAGGAATTTTCGATTTCCTCCAGGATATCCAGGGTAGAATCCCGCAGTTGCGTACCGTTCTCGCCGGCCGTGCCGGGGTGAAACTCGAAGGTTTTTCCGTAAAGTTGATGAAACTCCCTCCGTTCGACCGCGATGCGGCTCAGGCTTTTCTAGAGAAACAGGGGATCTCGGATGTGGGGCTCGGGTTCGTAATCGCCGATCAGGTGGGCGGCTCGCCTCTAACTCTGAAATTGGCCGCCAAGCTGGTGAGACTGGATGCGAATCAGGCGGGTCCGGAAGGGATCCGCGATCTGGACACCGGATTAATGGCTTTGGTGAAAGGCAGGTCGATCGAAGCGCAGATTTACGACCGGATCCTCGATCACATTCACGACAAAGAGGTTCAGAAACTTGCCCATCCAGGCTTGATTCTTCGCAGGATTACGGAAGACTTAATCGCGCAGGTGCTGGCAGGCGTTTGCGGCGTGAACGTAAGTGCCCCAGGCCGAGCGCGTGAACTCTTCGACAAACTTGCGGAGGAAATCGCGCTTGTGGAAAGCGGCGACGCAGGCGTACTGGTGCATCGCCCCGATGTCCGCGCTTTGACTCTGCGCATGTTGATCGACGACCGCAAGATGCGAAAGTCTACCGAGGCGATCAATGAACTCGCCATTCGCTATTACGCGGAGCGCTCCGGAAGCGAAGCCCGCGCCGAAGAGCTTTACCACTTGCTTCTGTTGGACTTAAATCGCTCTCGTGTAGAGCCCCGGGCCGACGACATTTCGGCCTTGAATCTGATCACACGCTCCATCGACGATTTGCCGGACCGAAGCCAGGCTTTTCTTGCCGCGCGGGTTGAGATCGAGCGGCCGGATCGCGTCTGGAATGCATCTGATCTCCCGGACTGGGAGCTATATGCCGCGCGCGTGGTGCGCGAGAATCTTTCCATGGGCAAAACGGATGCCGCCCTGGAGCTAATGCGTCGACGCCGCGAGCGATCCCGGGAAAGTCCCTTGTATGCTCTCGAACTTGAGGCTCTGCAACAGAAGGGTGATTGGAAGTCGGCGGAATCGAAGATGTCTGAGATTCTGAACCGGCCTGACGGTGTAGCTGCTTCGGTATTGAAGGGGATGGAACGCTACCGAAACCGCTTGCGGGTCCGCGCATCTCTTCCGCGTCCCGAGATGATCGAATGCCGCGCGCTCGGCTCTCCGGTGGTGTACCAAGATGGGAATGAACAGCACGGCGATTGGGTGCGGACTCGCGGCGTTCATACGATTACAGTCCCCAGCTTGTTCTATATCTCGCCGGTCTTGGTAACCAACGAGCTTTTTCGGGAGTTCGTCAGCGACGGTGGTTACCAGCACGAGGAACTTTGGGAGGTTTCCGCGGATGTTCGTCTCAGGTTCCTGACGGCCGACGGCACGTCCCTGGGTCCTGGAAATTGGCCATCTTCGTCTTTGTTCCCGGAGGGGCAGGACCGGCACCCTGTCTCGTCGATTTCCTATCGCGAGGCCTGCGCGTTCCTGGCCTGGTACAACAAGATTGCGCCGCAGCCCGGATGGAGATGGTCCTTTCCGCCCGAAGACTGCTGGGAGTGGGCGGCGCGAGGCAGCAGCGGACAGCTGTATCCATGGGGTGCATACTTCGACGCGGCGAAGTGCAATTCGATCGAAGCCGGTGTCGAAGATACGACCCAAGTGGACAAGTATGAAGCCGGACGAAGCTGGATCGGGTGCTACGACATGGCCGGAAATGTATGGGAATTTGTCGAGGGCACAGGAAATCTGCGTGGGGGTGTGCTTCGCGGTGGTTCATTCAGAAACAACCCGGAGGAGGTCCGCAGTTCTCTTCGGCTTTTCGGAGTTCCCAGACGGCACCGCCCACCTGATTTCGGTTTTCGGCTCGCCCGGCTTCCGATGGATCCGGCATTAACTTCGCCATCCACTTGATTGCAGTCAGACGCGTATATTTGAATTTCGTGTCGGCGGCCGTTGTTTCCCGCACTGTGACCTTGGAATCATGTTCGCGCCGGTTCATAGGCCAGCTTAGTTGGCTGATGACTCCATCAATCCGCTCGCAGTCGGAACTCGCAAACCTCCGCTAATCGGTTCATATAAAGACTAGGCTCCTGAATATCAGGGTGCGTCGGCCGCTCTACTCTTCGCTGCCATCCAAATGAAAGCAACGCTTGCATCATCACTATGCAGTAAATCAGTGCAACTGCTTGCGGCCGATGCGGCGGGCATTGTGATCTGTATCGCGAACAGCCTGGCGCGGAGACGCCAGCCAGACCTTCGAACAAACCGCTGGGGACAACACACGTCTCCTACATGGATCGTGTCGTCTAGCAGTGCTAATCTTGGTCTCGCGGGATTGGGAACAGAGTTGGAGTCAACCTATCTCGATGCTGAGATTAGTTTCGCTTTGACAATGCAGTCTACTCGCGCGAGTAGTAAGACGCCTGAAGTACTGGCTGAATCGGTCACGATTTCGGAACGACAGTAGCGGTGAAAGACAATACAGCTGAAATTAAACTGAAAGACGAGAACTAGGACCGATCGCGATTCCCAGATCCAGTCCCCCGATGCGACTCGCTGGAGTAGCCGCGAGTCGGAGCAGATTGATGACCCGTCTAGCGGAGCCGGGCGGCCACGTGCTACCGGCCTTCGTCCCCACACGGCACAATCTTGCCCTGGGAAGTCGCGACGGCTTCCACGATGTAGTTGTTTAGTCGACCGTCGGAATCTTGCAATCGATCAGGATCAGGTCGGGAGTTTGTGACGCAACGATCCCGGCAAAGGCGAGATCCGCAGTTAGCCACCGAGTGCAAGATGAACGCGAATCGGAAGTTCATAACAAACCATCTACAGGGAAGGCGCTGGGGCACGTTGAACGCTCCTGATCCTGAAAATGTTGTTACCGCGAAAGAGATCGGCGCGATTTGTATGCGCAATATGCTGGCAGTTGTCGTATAATCGCGCTACATTAGCCTGCGGCGTTTGTAAGAGCCACATGCCAGATAAATTACAACTTTATGAGCGGACCGACTCGCGAACAACATCATTTTCCCACACGGCAGTACGTATATTTCAATTCCGAGCAAATCCACCTGGCGGCGGAATCGCCGGAGAGTGCGCCAGCAAGCGGAACGTACCGATTCATACTGGGCCGGGACGCAGAACCAGTTCCGCTTTCAGCGCAGTTTATCAACGACCAACTGCATGATCCGTTCGCCCGGTTGGTCCTGACACGGGCAAATGCTCCTGTGCTTACGGCTCGCGCATTACTGGGGCATTTGGATCAATTCAACGCCGAACCGTTGGGGCTACCGGTGCAAGCTCAATTCGTTGTCGCCGACGGCGGCCAGATTCTCTGGAAACCGGAGACGGACGGGCTCAACCGCGAAATCCGATTCGCAATCACGCGCTCAAAGACCGCGGGGAGACTTCCGGATCTGTTGATCAGCACCAGCTCGGTGTTTGATGATGAGAGCACGTTTTTGCAGGTGATCGGGTGGGATCCGGAC
>Ga0302324_100006704_pt1 | contig 24704 bp, 24 predicted proteins | sample Palsa_T0_1_FD_201949 | JGI IMG/M metagenome (GOLD analysis project Ga0302324, IMG submission 201949) | Peat permafrost microbial communities from Stordalen Mire near Abisko, Sweden - Palsa_T0_1 | ecosystem: Environmental > Terrestrial > Soil > Palsa > Peat permafrost | place: Sweden: Abisko... | reverse complement strand
TCTGGTCCCTTGTGCCGGGCTTGCCTGAAGAGGCCTTCGAGTCCGATGGACAAATGACCAAGCGTGAGATTCGTGCCGCCACGCTCGCCCGGCTCGCCCCTCTGCCCGGACAACAGCTATGGGATGTGGGTGCAGGCTCGGGAACGATTGGTATCGAATGGATGCGGGCCCATCCCTCCTGCTCCTGCATCGCGTTCGAGCAGCGAGAGGATAGAGTGACCAGGATTCTGACCAACGCGAAGCGGCTGGGTGTGCCGGCTCTGCAGGTCGTAACCGGGACAGCGCCCGCCACCTTCACAGGACTGCAGCCTCCGGATGCGATCTTTATCGGAGGCGGCCTCCACACCGAACGTATGTTTGCAGACTGCTGGGACATACTTGTCAGCGGCGGCCGACTGGTTGCCAACGCAGTAACAATCGAAAGTGAAGCAAGCCTCGCGGCCTTGCATAAAATGTATGGCGGTGAACTTGTGCGAATCCTCGTCGCTCGTGCTGAACCCATCGGCGGCACGCTTGGCTGGCGTCATCTGATGCCCATTACGCAGTGGTCGGTGGTGAAGCCATGAGTCAGAGCGTTTCAATAGGGTTCGGCTGCTCTTCCCGCGCAACCGTCGAAGATGTCGTCAACCTGATTCAGAGCTGTGCGATTGAACTCACCCCCGGCTCGATCGTTGCGACATTGGATCGCTGTTCGAGCATGGGCGAAGCGGTAGCAGCAAGCTTAGGACTAAGACTCATGCTATTTCCTGCAGACATGCTCGCTCATATTCCCGGCGTACAAACCTATTCTTCGTTCGCTTCCGCAAAGGTCGGCACGCCAAGTGTCGCGGAAGCATCTGCATTAGCCTCCTTAGGTCCAACGGCGCAACTCACTCTTCCGCGCCAGACAGGTCATCTCTGCACATGTGCTGTCGCGGTGATCCGATGACCGTTCATTTCATAGGCGCTGGCCCAGGAGCCGCCGATCTGCTCACCCTCCGTGGACGCGATTTAATTCAGAGGTCCGGAGTGTGCCTTTACGCAGGGTCCCTCGTGCCGAAAGAGATCATCGCCCATGCGCCACCGGGCGCTCGCATCGTCGATTCTGCCGAGATGAATCTCGACGAGATTATCGCGGAGATCGCCTCGGCGCACGAAAAAGGACTGGATGTCGCTCGCATTCATTCGGGAGATCTCTCGATATGGAGCACGATGGCAGAGCAGATTCGCCGCCTCAAGCTGCTCGGCATCCCCTACGATGTAACTCCCGGTGTCCCTTCATTTGCCGCCGCCGCCGCCGCTCTTAGCCAGGAGCTGACATTGCCCGAGATAGCGCAGACCTTGATCCTCACGCGCACATCAACCCGGTCCACGCCAATGCCGATTGGTGAAGATCTCGCAACCCTGGGCCAGTCTGGTGCGACGATGGCCATCCATCTCTCCATCATGAACCTTGATATGGTGACCTCGCAGCTATTGCCTTTGTATGGAGCGGACTGTCCTGTCGTCGTCGTCTTTCGAGCCAGTTGGCCAGACCAGGCTATCCTCCGAGGAACCTTGTCTACGATTAAAGACATCGTCGCTGCATCGGGCGTAGATCGCAACGCGCTGATCCTGGTTGGGAGATCTCTTGGCCAAACCGCCTACGGCGAAAGTTATCTTTATTCAGCATCCAGAGATCGCGAACCTGAAACAAAGCCATAGTGGCAGATGACCAACTCCCAAGGTCGCGTGACTTCTTGGTGAGGGAAAGCAGAATGCAGAAGCTACCGGATGTGACCTTGGCGAATGGGATGCAACGTTGCAATGAGACTCGCGACTCTCGACCCCGCGTGTTGATACTCGGTGGAACGGGAGAAGGGGCTCAGCTCGCCGCGCATCTATCGGAGAGAGAGGACCTCACCGCGATATCGTCCCTCGCTGGTCGGGTCAGCGAGCCTAAGCTTCCCAAAGGAATCGTTAGAGTGGGCGGTTTTGGCGGACTCGATGCACTCGCGTCGTATCTCGTGGAGCAGAAGATCAAAGTCGTCATCGATGCGACTCATCCCTTCGCCACGCAGATCAGCCAAAACGCCGAAGCTGCCTGTAATCGCACAGGAGTATCACTTATCGCTCTAATTCGGCCGCCGTGGAAGAGGGTCGATGGCGATCTATGGCACGAGGTCGATGACTTTCAGAGTGCAGCTAAGCTGGTCGATGCGAAGCTGCATCGAGTCTTTCTCTCCATCGGACGTCAGGAGGTGGGCTCATTTTCCCACTGTACTGATGCATGGTTCTTGATTCGCTCCATTGAATCGCCGATGGAGCCTCTTCCGCCTCATCACACTATGCTCTTGCGGCGCGGACCTTTCGCACTGAAAGACGAACTACAGTTGTTGCGTGATCATTCCATCAACTATGTAGTCTCCAAAAATAGTGGAGGAGTGGCAACGTATGCCAAGATTGAGGCCGCCCGTTCTCTTGGTCTTCCAGTGGTCATGGTCAGGCGTCCTTTCAAACACTTCGTCGAGACACTCGAAACCATGGAAGATGCAATCGCGAAGGTTGATGCTCTTCTCCATAACAATGCGGGTGCTCGAGAACTCGATTGACGCATCCGGCAATCGTTCCTGAACATGAGTCGAGCGAAGAACAATAACTGACCCACGCGAAAGCAAATGGAGGAATGTCGAGGATGAGAAAGCTTTACATTATTGGCATTGGCCCAGGCGATCCAGAGCAGGTCACAATGCAGGCGATCCGGGCAATGAATACAGTCGATGTATTTTTTATGATGAATAAGGGTGAGGCCAAAGACGATCTTGTGCGGCTGCGCAGAGAGATCTGCGATCGCTATATAGATAAAAAGTCGTACAGGATCGTAGAAATGCCCGATCCCGAGCGTGATCCGTCGATCCCGTCCTACGCGGTTCGTGTCGAAGCATGGCATCAGCAAAGGGCTGTACTCTACGAGGAGTTGATCGAGAGAGAGTTGGGGGAAGAGAGCTGTGGCGGCATCCTCGTATGGGGAGATCCCTCTCTCTACGACAGCACGCTGAGAGTGATCGACCAGGTCATCCAGCGAGGCAAAGTCAGTTTTGAATACGAAGTCATTCCCGGAATCACCAGCGTCCAGGCCTTGGCCGCACGTCACAAGATAGTGTTGAACGGTATTGGAGAGTCGGTCAGTATTACAACCGGTCGCCAACTGGCAGCCAACGGCCTTCCGGCCGATACGGAAAATGTTGCCGTTATGCTCGACGGCAATAACTCCTTCAAAGCTTTCGTGGATCAGCACATCGAGATCTACTGGGGCGCATACGTGGGTACCGAAAAGGAGATTCTGTTATCGGGAAAACTTGCCGAGCTGGCTGAGAAGATTGAGGCGACCCGCAGCGAAGCCAGGACACGGAATGGTTGGATAATGGACATCTACCTCCTTAGAAGGGCTGGCTTATAACCTGACCGATACCTTCGGCAGGTCGCTACCCATCCGTACGGTCCATCAGGGGAAGGATCATATTGACACAACACGAGCAAGAGGTGACACTCAATCCACATGCGACTAGCTATCCTCTGCCTTCTCGCCATTGCCGCGCTACCAACGACAGCTCACGCACAAGCTCCTGTGTTCGAAACCACTCCAGAGAACAGCACAATCAAGTTTTACGTGAAGGCTTCAGTCGCTCTGGTCGGTAACTTCGACAAGTGGGATGCCTCGCTGAAGTTTTCCTCTTCCGATGTCACCACGGCTGTCCTGGACATTAAGATCCAGGCGGCCACAGTCGACACTGGAAGCGGTGTGAAGAACAGTAAGCTCAAGAGCAAAGACTTCTTCGACGTCGACCAGAACCCACTCATTACGTTCCACTCATCGAAGATCGTGCAGACAGGCCCGGACACCTTTGATGTCCTCGGCAGCTTCTCGATACGCGGAGTCTCAAAGCCCGAAACCCTCAAGCTCACTGTTGAAGGGAAAGGAACCGGCAAAGGCACGATCAAGGGAACCATGGCCTTCGATCGCAAGGACTACGGCATGAATAGCGGCATCCCCTTCGTGAAGATCGCGGACCGCGTTGAAGTAAATGTGGACCTCAAGGTCAACCAGATCAGCGGCCCCAGGCTGGTCTACAAGCAGTAGTCAAAGCCCGCGAGCCTGCCAATCCTTGACAAAGCCGACGCCAAGAATCAGCCCCAGGGGAGACCACCCGGTCTCCCGTTCTCGCAGAGAAAAACACAGAATACAACTCGAAGTACAGGCCTAAGTCTAATTTTTAGAAGACTTTGACACGTTACTGACGGGGAGGGGTACCCCTTGTCCTCTAGATGTCTTTTAGATGTCCTGTATATCCAAAAATAGAAGAGGCCCCGATCCGGCGGCCGCATCTCACAGCAAGCGAGCGCGACGGCGCGCAACCAGGAGCCATCTCCGAAAAATATCAACTCTGCCCAACGCGCCGGCAACCCGCAAATTGATGTAATGTGGTCAAGGCCAATCGCAGCGCAACTGAGCCGTCGCCATTCCACCAAAGGGGCCCCAGATGCAACAAACCACACGAAGAAACTTCCTCCAATCCGCCACCGCAGCCCTTGTCTACAGCTCCACTCTTCTCCGCAGTAGCCGGCTCATGGCCTCCCCCTTCGGCCTTCCCATCGGCCTCCAGCTCTACTCTGTCCGCGAACTGCTCCCCAAAGACTACGAAGGCACCCTCAAACAAATCGGCGCACTCGGCTATCGGGAGGTCGAAGCCGCCGGATACTTTGGCCACACCCCCCAGCAGGTCAAAGACGCAATGTCGGCTGCAGGTCTCCGCCTCGTCAGCGCTCACTACTCCTACGACAATCTCAGCAAAGACTTCGATAACATCCTCGCGTTCAACCACGAGGCCGGTGTGGATTACATCATCTGCTCCTTCCCCGGCATCAAGGATCCATCGCGGATCAAGAACATGTCCCATCGTGCCATGGTTAACTCCTTCACCATGGACGACTACCGCTGGAACGCCGACCACTTCAATAAGTTCGGAGAAAAGGTGAAGGCCGCTGGCATGAAGTTCGGCTACCACAACCACACCATGGAGTTCGGCAAGCAAGAGGGGCTCGTCCCGCTCGACGAGATGATTCGCCTCACCGATCCATCCCTCGTCACCTTCGAGCTCGACTGCGGATGGGTCATCGTCGGCGGAGCCGACCCGGTCGACTATCTCCACCGCTACCCCACCCGCATCTCCATGCTCCACGTCAAGGACTTCAAACATACCGGCAAGCCAGAATCCATTGCCGAACCACCCCCCGCCGCACAACTTGGAGAAGGAAGGCTTGACTACCGTCCCGTCTTCGAGGCAGCAAAGAAAGCAAACATCAAACACTACTTTGTCGAGCAGGAGGGCTTCGACATCCCACCCTTCGAAGCTCTTAAAATCGACGAAGAGTACATGAGAAAACTGACCGTTTAAGCTGAAGGTTTATGCCAACAAAATAAAAATCCCACCTCGGGTACTTCGGCTGCGGATACTCCACCGGACCTACAAAGTCCTGTCCCCTCCAAACATCTGAAGCAACGCGTCCGTGGCTTCTCGCGCATCGCGGATCTTGAAGTCTGCATCGAGCCGCAACGCGGTCGCCTTCGGCGCCAATGCGATCAGTGTATTCATCACTGTCTCGGCCGAGAGCTGCGGCGTTCCGGGACCCACAAGGATGTAGTCCACCTCGTCCACCTGCAGGAGGATCTTGGCATCACGAAAAGAGCACGTCGATCTCACGTCGAAGCCATGTCGCATCAGCACGGTCCTTATAAACACGCACAGGTCAGCCGACTCATCGACAACCAGCACACGAGGTCCGCGCTTCTCATGCGTCTCTTGTGCTGCTCCCTGCTTTAAAAATGACAGAATCGCCTCCTCTTCTGTCGGATAACTCTTGAGTAAGCCGGAAAGCTTCGTCATATGCAGCAGTGTCTCAACGAACGGCGGCGCTGCAGCCAACCGGACGCCGCCATCGCGTTTGCCCATCCGCTCGGCGTATCGCACCAGCAGTCCCATCGCGATACTATCCAGGCGATTGAGTTCACCTAGGTTCAGCACAAATCGGGTAAATTCATGCTCACCCTGCTCGAACGCAGCCTCCAGAGCCTTCACCTCTTCACCCAGAACCAGCCGGCCCATGCACTGAATGATGTAGACGTTCCCCACGTGGCGCGATTTCAGACTTAGCAGCATGGCTTCCTCGTTTAGCTCCGTTTTTAGAAGAGTCTATCGCAACTAAACTAACCCAATGGCGCATCAGAGGAAAGCGAAAGATCGAACTAGACGGGTAAATCAGCCTGACGCAACGGCGCAAAATAGCGTCAAGGCAGTTTCACTTGCTCGCTACAGTGGATCGCTGATGGAGAGGCTAGGCAACACAACCAATGTCTTGCCCTGCCAGTACCCGATGACGCCCCGGAGAATCACCCTGCTCTCCGTCTCGTGGTACGCACCCTCATGTCCGGCGATAAAGCGATTGGCAGCGATCCGGGTCTCAAAGGTCATAAATTCGTTAGGATGACGACCCACATCCTCCCGCAAGCTTTCGAGCGCAGCCATCTCATCACTGAAGCTTCGCCCCTGCAGGGTCGTCGCAGGCGGAGCAGGCCGCGATTCGCTGGGAATCGCTGTAGACGCAGACAAAGGTAAAGCGCCAAGGAAAATCAACCCGACCCCGACAGACAACCCGAAAGACAACCTGTGTTCGCCCAGTGGCACGCCATTAGTCTGCGCGATCTGCCGCCCCTCGGCTATCCCCCAAAGGAGTCATTCGGAACTGCCACCGCAGCCCCTTCCCATCATGTCAGCGCTTTATCCCGTACCAAATCCGGCAGCTGTATCGCTCACCAAGCCACTCACCCGAGCAGAAAAAGAGGGTCTACCGCAATCAATCAGGCTTTGGCGCGATCGGCGCTCTCTGAGCCACCGCCGATCTCGTACCCCGTCCCGTCAACTCGCGAATCAAATCCACCTCATGCTGCCGATACGGCGTGTCATCCTGCTTGAATACTTCATGAAACCAGATCGTCGGCTGCGACAGCACATACGGCCTCTCCCACGAATCCCATGGAAAATACGTCTGCGTCTTTCCCGCCACCAGCCCCCAGTTCATCGCCCCCACGTTATATCTCTTCGCGATCGGCAAACTTCCGTCGAACGTGCTCCCATTCCCCCGGGCCATATACTCCGTGCAAATGATCGGTCTCCCCTGCGCCTTCAACTCCACAATCCGCGCCTCAAACTCCTCCGGCCACCCGTAGTTGTGGAACGTAATCACATCCGACTCTGCCAGTTGAATCTTCGTCGTCGCGTTCTCCTCCGCCGGATCGCTCCAGTTGCCATCAAACACGCCACTCGTCAGCGGCTGCGTCGGATGCACCGACCGCGCCCACGCAAACGCCTTCGGCAGCAGCTCATCCACCCTTACGACCTTCGCCGCTTCATCCTGCACCGTATCGCCACCCTGGCCCGAAGGCTCATTCCACACGTCCCACCCCAGCACGCGATCGTCCTTCGCAAACGCCCCCACCACTCCCTTTACATAAGCCTCCAGCTGTGGCTCAACGGCGCGATTCATCAGCCGTTCCTTCCCCGGGCTCTGCACCCACCCCGAGTTATGGATCCCCGGAATCGGAGGATGCTGCGGCCCCAGGTGCGGATTGGTCTCCCAGCACGAATCGAACAGCACCAGCAGCGGCCGTATATGATGCTTCGCCGCAATCCCTAGAAACACATCCAGCCGCTGCACGAACCCCTTCGAATCCTGCTGCCAAAGCTGGTCCTGCAGAAACACCCGCATCGTATTCATCCCGATGCTCTCCGCCATCCCCAACTCTTTATCGATCAACGCCGGGTTGAACGTCGCAGCCTGAAACATCTCCAGCTCGTTGATCGCATCCGACGGGATAAAGTTCGCTCCCACCAGCCACGGCTGCTTCGCATACCAGTCATTGGCCTGCTGGCTACTCCAACGGCCGTCGCCCGCCTCCATCGTCTGTGACGAAAGATTCACGAAGGCCACAGCCAACTGCGCAAGCAGCAGCGTCAAATACAAACAACGTTTGAAGATCATTCGATTCCCTTCATGCGTGGACTGGTTGTACTTTGAAAGTCGAGGCCAGTATCAAGCCTCCCGGCAGCGCAAGTCCAGAGAGTTACTCGCACAGCGCAAATAAATCTACCCGCTAACCTCAAGGGCTTGCCCCCGTTGCAGAAGATGGACGGACATGAGGATTGCGGGTACCAGGAACACCAGTGAACCCACAACCCACATAATGACCGCACCCAGGGCCTGATCGGACAGTGGCGAGATATGGAACGGGTTTGGCTCCCGCAGATAGTAGCCATAGACCGGCCGGTCGCAGAAGGCAAGGAACGCCGAGAGCGCTGTGTTCACAATGTCAGCCGAGACCAGGTACGGTAGCGCCCACCAGCCCAGCCAGCGAGCACTCCTCGGCCACGGACGAATCAGCGGCCACCAGAACAGAAGAGACGACCCAAGGAAGCAAAGATGTTCGAACTCATGCCAGTGCTCATGCTCGAGCGCGAAATCATAGGCTGCGGGCACATGCCAGCTTAGAAAGATAAGGTTCATCGCCAGCCAGGCCACCAGTGGCGTAGTGAGCAACACACCCGCGCGCCGCAACCACTTCAATCGAAGCAACGGGCCGACCACGCGTACGGTCAAACCCCGGGGAAGTCCGCGCAGAAGCGGAACCACCGGATACCCGAGAAGCAGAAGCGGCGGCACGAAAGACATCAGCAGCAGGTGCTCCACCATATGCGCACTCAACAACGCATCGGCAAATCCGTCGAGCGGCGACCCGATAGCAATCCAGATCGTGGCGAGCCCGAGAAGGAACGCAGCAAGCCGCCACACGGGAAAGAGCGCCGGCCTCGTCCTCCGTATGGCGAACCAGCCACGGACATAGAGGATGGCGGAAAGAATGACCGTCCCAGTAAGAAAAACAGGTGGCGACCACTCCGCAAAGATGGCCCGATACTCAGGAGGCATTGGAATAGGGTAAGCGCAAAGCTAATGCCCGCTGGCTGGTGTCGTCTTCTGTTCGCTCGACAACACCATATGCCGCGAGGCATCGATAGCCGGTGACAGATTGTTGCCTCGCAGCGTAGCCAGGAAGTGGACAAGCGCCGTGGTCTCGGAGGGATTCAGTGCATTCCCGTAAGCCGGCATATTTCCGCCGCCCTGCAGCACTTGGCGGATGATCTGATCTTCGGTCATGCGCGACGCAATCGAATCCAGCGCCGGTCCGCGCAGGCCGCCCGCCCCACCAATGGAGTGGCAGTTGCGGCACTGCTTATTCTGCAGCACAATCGCTCCCTCTCGCTCCAGCGGCGTCCTGCTGTGCAAATAAGCCGCGGGAATCGGATCACTGGTCCACGCATCCATAATGGGACTCCACGGTGTATACATACCCAGCCGGGTAAATGCTCCAAGCGTGACTGCAATCACAGCGATCATCAGTACGGCCACGGGTCGCCGCGACCAATGTTTTTCTCCTTCGCCGGAGAGCAGCGGAAGCAGAAGCATGGCGCCAATGCCAAGCACCGGAGCGATAAACAGCACCGGAGTCTCCAGGCTGGGTGGAAGATACGCCAGCACCGCATAGATCCACAGGAATGCGAAGTCAGGCTTGGGGGCCGTCTGGATAATGGTCGGGTCCGGCTGTCCCGTTGGACCAAAGGGCCCAAACCAAAGCGCACAAGCGACAACCGCAAGCATGATGGCCGCTGCAAAGATGGCGTCCTTCCACGCGGCGTCGGGCACGAACGGAATCCCTGTCTTCTCGGTCAGCTCATGGTACTCGCGGACGTAGGTACTCTTCTTCACCAGGCGCCCGGGCATCGGCCACTCGTTGATGCCAAGCCGCAAAACCATCCAGACATGCAGCCCAACCATGGCAATTAGAATGCCCGGAATCACGAAGACATGCAGAGCAAAGAAGCGCGAGAGCGTCGGCCCCGCGATAATCGGTCCGCCCAGCATCAGGTTGACCAGCGGCCCTCCCAGCAATGGCACACGACTCAGGATCGACGCGCCAATACCGAGCCCCCAATATGCGTCCTGGTCGAAGCGCAGCACCTGCCCCGTAAATGCCATACCGAGCGTTAGCAGCAGAAGAAACACGCCGATGATCCACGTAAGCTCGCGCGGAAACTTGTATGCGCCAAACAGAAAGACCTGCGCCAAATGAATCAGCACAATGGCAACCATAAAGTCCGAGCCCCAACCGTGCATGGCGCGCAGGAACCAGCCGAGCTTCACATTGTGATCGAGAAACTGCAGGCTGTTCCAGGCATCGCTCGCCGTAGGCGCATAGACCAGCGCGAGCAGAATGCCCGTCATGATCTGAAGCACGAAGACGACCGTTGCCGCACTTCCGAACACATACCACCAGCTGGAGGTGCTGGATGGCACTTCGTGTTCAGCTGCCTCAATAACCGGCGCACCCAGTCCAAGCCGCTGCTCGAACCAGTCGTACACCGCAATGCCGCGTTGCTTTAGGTCTGGCATGAGCTGCACCTCGGCTTCGGTTGTTCCACTCCTGCAAGCCTTGCCGCCGAACCGCTCACGTCAAGCTGTGTCAGCGGCGACTCCATCCGAGCCTCGTTCGCCAGCGTTGGCATCCTCCCGGCACTGATCATCAGGCTGCCTCCATCGATCTTGTGGTCGTACTCGAAGAGACCGCGCTCCGGCGGCCCCGATGCGCGCTCTCCGTTGGCATAGTAAGCGCCGCCATGACATGGGCAAAGAAACAGCTCGGACTGTGCGAACCAGCGCACCGGGCAGCCCAGGTGCGCGCAGTTGATCGCAAACACCTGGAATGTGCTTCCAGTGACCCTGCGAACCCAGCACGGAATATCTCCCGTCTGGCCGTCCCACTGGGTCGTAACCGGATTGCGATAGTTCACCAGCCGCGTCTCCCCTTCGGGAAAATCACTGAGCGGTCCAAGGTTGATCCACGAATTGTCGCTCCCGGTCTTCTTCACCGCCGGCCCTAAGAGATAGCCCAGAATCGGCACCGCCAGAACCGCGCCGACCGCTCCATTCAGCAGCAGCGACAGCTTGAATAGGAAGACGCGCCGCGAGTGGCCTGCGCTCTTGTGATTCGCTGCGGGCTCTGTCGCAACAGCGGGACCGCTCGGTGGGATCTGCTCACTCGGTATCATTGCGTCTTGCTCCTGTGGTGCTGTTCATGCGCGCAAATCGGTTTCGTCCAGGTTCCAAAGGCTAAGGATGCGTGCGATAGGGCTGGCCAGGATCAGCGATCCGCTTCGACGCAAGCCATGTAACGATATCGGTAATCTGCTGGTCGGTCAGTGCCTGTGCGGCGTCGGATCGCCAGTCCGGCATACCTTCGTCAGGCCGTCCCGCAATCGTGATGCTACGCAGGTCCTGGTCGCTGATCAGCGCAAGATAAGAAGCGTCGACGATGGAGCCGAGCCTGCCGGAGCCCTTCTTTACATCACTCGCGCTGCCTTCACCTGTCACCCCATGGCATCGAGCGCAGAAGGTCGTGAACGCCTGTTGCCCACGTTCAGCATCTCCAGACAGCGTGGCCAGATAGGGCGGAGGATTTTGTCCAGTGAGAAGATCCGGCGTCCCCCATTGTTGAAGCAGGCCCTGCGCGAGCACAGTCACCTGCCGATCGGTCAACATGCCCCCAGCGCTCTTGGCAAACGGAGGCATCAGCTTGCCGGGAACGCCCTTCGCAATCGTCTGCTGCAGCGTCTGCTCTCCGGCCACCGCGAGGTATACCGGGTTGGCAAGCGAGATCGCCGCTCCATTCTTCCCACTCTCGCCGTGGCACGCTGCGCAGTTCTGTTTATAAAGAGCAGGGAAGGCGAGAATCTCGTCGGGGCGCACAACCTCAGGCCCAGGCCCCGGCCGTCCAGGAATGCTCTTGCAGCCAACAGCGGCTAAGCAGCCCGCAGACAGCACGAGAGCGCAAAATATCCCGATTCTTCGCGAGACTCGTCTCATGGAGCGTCGTCTTCCTCGTAGGGTTGATCGCCGTGAATACCGGCACGAACAGCGAACGGCAGGGATCGAAACTGTGGCGTCCTCACCTTCACTTGCAGGTTCACCACAAAGCCGCAGACCAGTCCAAAGGCAATCTGAGAGACCACGAACCACAGCCAATCGATGCGTGCATTCAGGATGGGGCTGATTACGCCCAACGCCGAATACAGAATGCCCGTCCATAGGAACGGTGCGACAAAGCCGGCGGTAAGAATCGGCTTCTTAGGAAACATCGGTAGCATCGCGCCGTAGAGCAATCCAATCAGTACGGACGTGAGACCGTGAATCGCAGTCGCGGCAAGCAAGCCCTGCAGATGAAACTGCGCCAGAAAAGCGTTGCTCTGCCCCGCCCAGCTGATAAACCCGCCTGCGGCGAGCAGGTTCACGGCGTACCAGACACTGTGATAGCGGATCAGCCCGAAGAGGGCCGCAGGAACGACCATCGCCACTCCGCCGACGATACCTCCCTTGATCCCCGCCGTGATGCTGAACGTCTCGATCGGCAGCAGCTTCCGGTGATTCTCTCCTTGCGGCGCCTTCTTCCGCGCGACGCGTGTGCTCGAGATCGTGATCACCTCGGTTTGAACCGGGACCGAGACATGATGTTCGTGAGGCAGCACCTCGAAGAACCAGCCCACCGCAGACCGCAACGCCAGCACCAGGCCCAGCAGGCTGATGACCCAATGCGTCACCATCCCCGCAATCATCAGCGCCAGCCCAAGCGCCAGCACCATAGGCCACGCCGTCGGCATCGGCAGAACGACGCTATCCACTTGGAGGGCGCGCTCCGGATCAGGTGTATGTTGATTCGTCAATTCGCTGTCCTGCATCGAGCTCCTCCCATCCAGAATCTACCTGCCCAGAACATAGACCACCAGAAACACCACCACCCACACCGCATCGACGAAGTGCCAGTAGAGCGAAAGCACCTCGAGCTTCTCTGCGTGCTCCTCCTTCACCAAGCCTCGCAGCGAGAGCACCAGAGCAATCGACAGCAGGATCAAACCCACGACCACATGGGTCGCATGCAGCCCCACCAGCGAGTAGTAGGTTGTTCCAAAGAGATTCGTCTGAATCGTCAAACCTTCATCATGAATGAGGTGGTACCACTCGCGAGCCGTCGTTATCAGAAAGATTGTCCCCAGCAGAACCGTGCCTGCCAAGCCGAGCGTACAGCCGCGTAGATTCTGTTTCCGCAGCGCACTCACCGCAAAGTGAGCAGTGATGCTGCTCGAAAGCAAGCAGATCGTACCGAAGATCGGCAGCTCCAGCACCTGCGCCGGTGTCGGCCCGCTCAGACTCTTGCCGATGTAAAAGATGTACGCGACAACGAAGATGAGGAAGATCGCCGCCTCAGCCAGAATCAGGCAGGCCATCCCCACGGTGCCGCGGTACGGTAGCCTCCACTGCATCTCCGCCGCGCCATCCATCGGAATCGTACTTGCAGTCTTCATAGTTCGTAGTCCGAGTCTGGATCTTCAGGGTGCTTCAAATCCCACAACGGTCGGCGGCTGCCCACAGTTGGTTCGACGGCAAAGTTATATGCGGGTGGCGGAGAGGGCGTCGCCCACTCCAGCGTCCACGCGTCCCACGGGTCGTGGCCGGCCTCTTTACCCTTGTAGTAGGCCCAAACCATGTTGTAGACGAAGCACAGAAGACCGGCCGCCTGAAAGATGGCTCCAATACCGACGATCAGATTCCAGTACTCCCATCCCCGTCCCGCTTCGTAGGTATAGACACGACGCGGCATACCCAGCAGCCCCGGCACATGCATGAAGTCGAACGTAAGGTGGAAGCCGATCAGGAAGAGCCAGAAGTGCCACTTGCCCAGCCTTTCGCTCATCATCTTTCCCGTCATCTTGGGATACCAGTAGTAGAAGGCCGCGAAGAGGGCAAACAGAATCGATCCGACCAGCACATAGTGAAAGTGCGCGACCACAAAGTATGAGTTGCCAAGCTGCCAGTCAAACGGTGCAGCCGACAGCATGATTCCCGTCAGACCCGCGATCAGAAACTGAAACAGAAATCCTACGCAGAACATCATCGGCGTGGCGAAGATCACCTTCCCGCCCCAGATCGTCGCCAACCAATTGAAGATCTTGATCCCCGTCGGCACAGAGATCACCATCGTGGCGAAGACAAAGAATGTATTGCCCGCCGCGCCCAGGCCGACCGTGAACATATGGTGCGCCCACACGCTCAGGCTGATGAAGCCAATCGCGACCGAGGCCGCCACCATCGCCGGATACCCGAAGATGGCCTTGCGCGAAAAGACTGGAACGATCTCGTTGACGAACGCGAACGCCGGCAGCACCAGCACATAGACCTCGGGGTGTCCGAAGATCCAGAAGAAATGCATCCACAGCACCGCCGACCCGCCTGCCTGCGTGTCAAAGAAGTGCGAGCCCACATAGCGGTCCAACGTCAACATGATCTGCGCCGCCGTCAGCGGACTCACCGCAACGAAGACCAGTCCCGACATCACCAGATACAGCCACACCAGGAGCGGCATCCTGCTCAGCTTCATCCCCTTGCACCGCATGCAGAAGATCGTAGTAACAATATTGAGCGCTGTGCCGATCGACCCAACGCCGCTCAAAAAAACTGCCAGCGTCCAATAGTCTGTGCTGTGGCCAGGAGAAAATACCCTTGCTGTCAGCGGCGCATAAGCAAACCATCCAACGTCTGGCGCGGAGCCGGCACCGTACAATCCGCTCGCACCAAAATAGCTGAAGTACAGTAGCAGGCCAGCAAACGCCGAGATCCAGAAGCTGAACGCATTGAGTCGCGGAAACGCCATGTCCCGCGCACCAATCATGAGCGGTACAAGGTAATTCCCAAAGCCAAAAAGAATCGGCATCCCGACAAAAAACACCATCGTAGTGCCGTGCATCGTAAACAACTGGTTGAAGACCTGCGGCGAGACGAAATGATTATTCGGAACCGCCAGCTGAATACGCATCAGCATCGCTTGGATTCCCGCAATTATCAGAAAGACCAGCGCATAGGCGATATACATCAAGCCGATCTTTTTATGATCGACCGTCGTCACCCACTCGTAGATCGCATTCAGCGGTGGCCGGCCTTGCTGCGTCGCCGTCACATCGATTGCTTCCATTACAGGAGTTGTCGTCATGCCATACGTCTTTCCAGCAAAGGGTTAGTGAAGCTGTGTGAGATAGGCCGTAATGACGTCAAGATCGTGATCGTTCAAATGCATCGCTGGCATCAGCGAACCCGGCTTCATCGTATTCGGATCGTCGATCCACTTCCGCAGGTTCTCCGGTGTATTTTCGATCGGTCCGGAGGCGATGGTGTCGCGGCTCGCCAGATGCGTCAGATCGGGCCCGAATCGCCCCGTCGCCGCAGTCCCCGCAATCGTATGGCAATTGATGCATGCGTTGTGCATAAATACGATTTGTCCATCCGCCGCCGCCGAATTACCAATGAAGTCCTGTTGCGCGGGCCTCTTCTGCTGGCTCACCCACGCAGCGAACTCCTCCGGCGTCTGCGCATACACGCGCAGTAGCATCTTCGCATGCTCGGTCCCACAGTACTGCGCGCACTGGCCAAGATAAAGTCCCGCCTGCGGTGGATCGACCCACATCGTATTCACGCGGTTTGGAATCACGTCCATCTTGCCTGCAAGACGCGGCACCCAGAAGCTGTGTGCGACATCAGCCGAAGACATCGAAAGATAAGTCGGCGTAGGCTTCGCAGGATCGCTGATAGGTATGTGAAGCTCGTTAGCGGTCACCACTCCCAGCTTCGGATAGCGATACTCCCACCAGAACTGATGCCCGATCACCGTCACATCCACAGCGCTGTCCGGCTTGGGGATTGCCTCCGTCCCGAGAATGACTCGCGTCGTCGTCAGAAACAGCATCACCACAATCAGGATTGGAATCACCGTCCACGACAGCTCAATCTGGTTGCTGCCGTAGATCTGCGCTGGCTCCTGATCTGAATCCTCCGGCCGCTGCCGATAGCGGATCAGCGCGTAGAGCATCAAGCCCGCGACAATAAGAAAGATGCCCAGCGTAATCGAGAGCACCAGCATCGAAAGCCCGTAGACGGAGTGTGCCGGAGTCGCGGCTGGGTCAAAGATGTTGGTTGGAGACTGTGCGAACACCGTGCCACCCAAAAGACACAAGCTACCTACCGCACATGCGCAGAAAAAAGCGGAACTAAGTCTGCTTTTGTCGCCACCTGTCTGTCGGATTCTCGCGAAGATAGACAAAGCTGACTAACCTCGAATGCGCTTGTTGTGAAGAGGGCTGAAAGGTTATGCAACTGAGAACAGACTAAACCAAGCAAGTGCTTTAGTGCTTGAACACAGTTAGATCATCCGTAAGAGAAAGTGGACTATGGTTTTTCAACGTCAAACCAGCGCCCATTTTCACTACGTAACAAAGAAGTTTCGTGCGGCCTCGATCTTGCTGGAAGGGCGAAGCCTCAAACCCCGCGAAACAGGCACTTCCCTGCAAAATAGGCAAAATTGACGTCCTGACAGTCGGCCAACGGATCTTAAGGATGGTAAAAACTGCAGTTCTTTGTTCGAAAAAAGAACACACCTGCTACCATCATGTATGTGCGGCGAAATATCGCCCCGAATCAGGAGCATCATAATGGCAAGCGGAACAGTGAAATGGTTTAACGACGCAAAAGGCTTTGGCTTCATCACCCCGGAAGACGGTGGCGAGGACCTCTTCGCGCATTACTCGGCAATCAACTCCAGCGGCTTCAAGTCTCTCCAGGAAGGCCAGCGCGTAACGTTTGACATCACCACTGGCCCCAAGGGCAAGCAGGCCGCAAACATCCAGCCCGCCTAACCCCCTAACCCTGCAGGCTGCGAAGAAGTTTGACGCGTAGCCTTGCAAAATCCGATCCATCAAGATCAGCCATAAAAAAATCGGCTGCAGACGACACGAAAGATGTCGTTTGCAGCCTTTTGCGCATTTATTTCCACCTTCGAATAACCCCCAATGCAAAACCTCTTCTGGATTAGTACCTCAAGGGATACATCGTTGCCAGCGCACCGCCTATATAGTGCATACTTCTTGTGCGGCAAATGACCTTCATATTCGGCGGAGCAATGGCGAAGACCAGCGATCAGGTTATCTGCAAACGGTGCAGCTCCACCCACACAGTTCGGACTGCCCGAAGAAACTTCTTTCAGCGGGAGATACTGCTCCGACTCGGCCTGCATCCTTGGAAGTGTGTCGAATGCACGCTCCACTTCCTCTCCACCAACCGCGGTCCGAGAAGAAAAGATCGCACCTCAACTACAGCCGACCAAATCCCCGGAACATAGGACCATCGCGTTCTCTTCACTCGCCGAAGACCACGGTTTCGTATCAAAGCTCCAGAGTACAATTCAGCGTTTCTACAACAACTTGTCCGTTGAACTGACGTTGTATCATCAGCACCATTAAGGAGATCGCACAATGAAGAAAGTACTTCTCTCCGCCGCTTGTGGCCTTTTGCTCACCGCAGGCATTGCACAAGCCCAGGTCGCCATCCGCATTGGCCCTCCACCACCGCCACGCGAGGTCATTCCCGCACGCCCCTATGGACATCCCGACTGGGCCTGGCGCCCAGGCTACCAGCGCTGGGATGGCGGCCGTTACGTCTGGACCCCAGGCTCCTATGCGGCCCCACCCCGTCGCGGAGCCCGCTGGGTTCCTGGCCACTATCGCCAAACGCCACGTGGCTACTTCTGGGTAGAAGGTCACTGGCGCTAACCTCGTGCCTGACGGGAGCTCACAGAGATCGCCCGTCAGGCTATCATCATGGAATGACCGCTGAAGCCCGCGCCAAAAACATCAAAGTACTCATCTTCGACGTCGACGGCGTCCTCACCGACGGTCAGATCTTCGTCATTCCTGGTCCCGATGGCCACGGAATCGAAGCCAAAGGCTTCTCCGCCCACGACGGACTTGGTATCTCCCTCGGTCGTCTTGGTGGTCTCCGTATCGGCATCATCACCAAGCGTCAGTCACAGACCGTAGCCATCCGTGCCAACGATCTCAAGCTGGAGTTCATCTACCAGGGCCAATCCCACAAGATGAACGCTATCCGCGACATTCTCGCCAAAACCGGCTACACCATCGACCAGCTCGCCTATGTTGGCGACGACATCATTGACCTACCCGTCATGCGTCAATGCGGTCTCTCCATCGCCACAGCCAACGCCCGCCAGCAGGTCAAATCCATGGCCCACTACGTTACCCCCAACGCAGGCGGCTTCGGAGCTGGCCGCGATGCCATCGACTTCATCCTCACAGCCCAGGGCTCCCTTGAAAAAGTCATGGAGCAATATCTCGACGAATCCAGCCAGGCCGCCGCCTCTTCCGACGTAGGCCAAGGCAACATGTAGAAAAGAAACAGCGAAGAAATATCGAAGAAAAACCGCGCTACAATCAGCGAATGCCGCTGGAGATTCCCCCATCCCTCGCCTGGGCGCACCCCGTCACAGCCGAGTGGTTCCTCACCAAATTCGGCAGCCCCACAGAGCCGCAGACTCACGGCTGGCCCAGCATCCTGGCAGGCGATGCCACCCTCATCTCCGCCCCAACCGGCAGCGGCAAAACCTTGGCCGCATTTCTAGTCTGCATCGACCAACTCCTCCGTGCATCCCTCTCCGGCCAGCTCGCGCCCGTAACGCAGGTCGTCTACGTCAGCCCACTTAAGGCTCTCTCCAACGACGTCCAGAAAAACCTCGACGCTCCGCTGGCCGAAATCCAGCGACTAGCCATCGAACGCGGCTACCTCTGCCCCGAAATTCGCACCGGCGTCCGCACCGGCGACACCCTCCCCAAAGAGCGTGCCGCCATGCTCCGCAACCCGCCCCACATCCTGGTCACGACGCCCGAATCCCTCTACATCCTCCTCACGGCTGGCAAGAGTAGGGAACACCTCCGCCGTGTCCGCACCGTCATCGTCGACGAAATCCACGCGGTAGCCGACGACAAGCGCGGAGCGCATCTCTCTCTCTCTCTCGAACGCCTCGACGCCCTCGTCACTGGCGAAAACCGCCTCAGCCCTGGCCAATTCCTCACCGGCCTCGCCACAGCGCCGCAAAGAATCGGTCTCTCCGCCACGCAAAACCCCATCGCACTCGTCGCCAACTTCCTCACCGGCGTCCACGAAGATCGCCAACCTGCCACCATCATCCAGGTCGGCCAGCGTCGCGAGCTCAACATCGCCATCGAGGTCCCCAGCGACGAACTCGGCTCGGTCACCACCAACGGGATGTGGTCAGAGATCTTCGACAAACTAGCCGCTCACGCGCAAAACCATCGCTCTACCCTCGTCTTCGTCAACACTCGCCGCCTCGTAGAAAAAATCTCCTTTGAACTCAGCTCCCGCCTCGGTGTCGAACACGTCGCCGCCCACCACGGCTCGCTCTCCCGCACCCTCCGCCTCGACGCCGAGCAGCGCTTGAAAAATGGCCAGATAAAGATCCTCATCGCCACCGCATCTCTCGAACTCGGCATCGACATCGGCGACATCGACCTGGTCTGCCAGATCAGCACCACCCGTGCCGTAGCCGTAGCCATGCAGCGCGTTGGTCGTGCTGGCCACTGGCGTGGAGCCATCCCCAAAGGCCGCCTCTTCGCCACTACCCGCGACGACCTCCTCGAACAAGCCGCACTCATCCGCAAGATGCGTGCCGGCGAACTCGATCAGTTACAAATTCCACCGCAACCCGCCGACGTCCTCATGCAGCAGATCGTCGCGTGCTGCGGAGCCGAGCCCTGGGAAGAAGACGCCCTCTTCAACACGCTACGGCGCGCCTACCCCTACCGCAATCTCACTCGCAAAGCCTTCGACGAGCTCCTCACCCTCCTCACCGAAGGCATCGAATCCTCCCGTGGCCGCTACGGCGCCTACCTCCTCCGCGATGGCGTCCAGCATCATCTTCATCCCCGCCGCGGCGCCCGCATGATCGCCATCTCCAACGGCGGCGCCATCCCCGACGTAGCCCTCTACAACGTCATCCTCCAGCCCGAAGGCGTTCAAATCGCCACGCTCGACGAGCACTTCGCCGTAGACTCCAGCCCCGGCGACGTCATCCTCCTCGGCAACTCCAGCTGGCGCATCCAGCGCGTCGAATCCGTAGGCCGCGTCCTCGTCGAAGATGCCCACGGCGCACCACCTAGCCTGCCCTTCTGGGAAGGAGAAGCCCCGCAACGCACCGCCGTCCTCTGCGACGGTGTAGGCGAACTCCGCGAACAAATCTCTGCGCTCACTCCCAACCTCACTCCGCATGATTTGGCGATCGCCAGGAGATCGGGTGCCGCTCATCCGGACCTTCGGACGTGGGTCTCGGAAGCTCCACCAACCCAGGAGGAGATCGAACTGGCGTCCACGACAAAGTGGCTCATGGAAGCCTGCGGCGTCTGCGCCAGCGGAGCTCACCAGCTCATCGCCTACATCGTCACCGGCCGCGCTGCATTCGGAGCTGTCCCCTCCAAGACCACCATCATCGCCGAGCGCTTCTTCGACGACGGCGGCGGCATGCAGCTCATCCTCCACGCACCCTTCGGAGGCCGCATCAACAAGGCCTGGGGCCTCGCTCTGCGCAAACGCTTTTGTCGCGGCTTCAACTTCGAGCTGCAAGCCGCCGCCACCGACAACGGCATCAACATCTCCTTAGCCGAACAGCACAGCTTTCCGCTCGCCGACGTCTTTCAGTTCCTCACCGAACACACCGCGAAGGAACTCCTCGAACAAGCCGCCATCGCCTCACCCATCTTCAAGAACCGCTGGCGCTGGGCCGCGGGCCGCAGCCTCCAACTCCTCCGTTTCTCCAAAGGCAAGCGCATCGCCCCACAGATCCAGCGCACCCGCTCCGAAGATCTCATGGCCTCCGTCTTCCCTCACGCCGCCGCCTGCTTCGAAACCATCGTCGGAGACATCCAGATCCCCGACCATCCCCTCGTCAACGAGGTCATGCAGGACGTCCTCCACGAAGCCATGGACCTCGAGGGCCTCATCGAACTCCTCAGGGGAATAAAAGACGGCACCATCCGCTGTCTCGCCATCGACACCCCCACGCCCTCCGTCTTCGCCCACGAGCTCCTCAACGCCAACCCCTACGCCTACCTCGACGAAGCAGGCCTCGAAGAGCGCCGTGCCCGCGCCACCTCACTCGGCCGCACCCTCCCCGATCAGCCCGGCAAGCTCGACCCCGCCGCAATCGCCGCCATCCGCAAAGAGATCTGGCCCGACCTGCGCGACGAACACGAGCTCCACGACCTCCTCCACTCCCTCATCGCTCTTCCACTACCCATGCTCGACAGGGAAGACACCCGCCACTGGTCTACCTTCTACGAGCGCCTCGCCCGCACCGGCCGCGCCCAGACCATCGACTGCGCCGGAACACCCTGCTGGGTCGCCACCGAACGCCTCCCGCACGCATCCGCTCTCTTTGACCCCTCACCGATCACGTCGCTTGAATCGCCCATCCGGCCAGAAGCAGTTCTCCTTCAAGCAACTATCGGAGTTACAAAAGAAGAAGCCATCCAAAAAATAGTCCAAGGATGGTTACAAATACTCGGGCCCACGACGGCCAATGACTTCGCCCGAAGACTAAACCTCGACTCAGCCATCATCTCCCAGTCCTTCGTCACCATGGAGATGCAAGGCCTCCTCATGCGCGGCACCTTCGAGTACCCCACCACCACAGAAGACCACGAGATCGAATGGTGCGAACGCCGCATCCTGCAACGCATCCATCGCCGCACCGTAGCCACCCTTCGCAAACAGATCGAACCTGTGACCCCATCCGTCTACATGCGCTGGCTCCTCAACTGGCAGCACCTCGCCCCGCAAACTCAGCTCGCAGGCGAAGAAGGTGTCCTCGAAGCCCTCCACCAGCTCGAAGGCTTCGAAGCCCCCGCCATCGAGTGGGAGCGCACCCTCCTTCCTGCTCGCGTCGCCAACTACGACCCCCGCTGGCTCGACGCCCTCTGCCTCTCCGGAGCCGTGGGCTGGGGCCGCATCTCCCCCCATCCAGCATGGTCCAGCGGAGACGGCGGCGCCCCCCGCCGCGTCATCCCGACCAATGCCGCCCCCATCACCTTCTATATCCGCGAAACCGCCGACTGGCTCCCCCACGCCCTCGCCCAACAATGTGTCGAAGAAGAAAACCTCGCCGCCGCCCTCAGCCCCGTGGCCCTCCAACTCCGCACCCTCCTCCAGCAGCGCGGAGCCTGCTTCGCCAACGATATCCAGCGCATCGCCAACCTCACCCGCCAGCAGACCCAGCACGCCCTCTGGGAGCTCGCCACCGCAGGCCTCGCCGCTGCCGACGGCTTCGACCAACTCCGCGCCTGCATGGATCCCCGCCGTAAATCCACTACCACTGAAACCCCCGGTAAGCGCGTTGCCCGTAGCTCAGCCGGCCGCTGGTCTCTCCTCAACGAACCCAACCCAGCCACAAATCTGGTAGGAGCGGCAACGAACTCAAAAGAAGCCCATCTCAAGGCCACCCAACAGGCCATCGAGCAAGCCCGCCGCACCGATGCAGCCCTCGAATCCTTCGCCCGCATGCTCCTCGCCCGCTACGGCGTCCTCTTCCGCGACCTGCTCGCCCGCGAGTCCAACGCCCCAAAATGGCGCGACCTCCTCAACATCCTCCGCCGCCTGGAGGCCCGCGGCGAAGTCCGTGGCGGCCGCTTCCTCTCTGGCTTCGGCGGCGAGCAGTACGCCCTCCCCGCAGCCGTCGAATCCCTCCGCGCCGCCCGCACTCGCGACTGCTTCGCCATCATCACTCTGGCTGCTGCGGATCCCATTAACCTTGCCGGCATCGTCATCCCCGGCGACCGCATCCCAGCCATCCCCGGAAAACAAGTCGTCTATCGCAACGGCAATCTGTACTCGGGGAACGCCGCACCGACACCACCAGCCGCACACGATCTGCCACCCACGATGGTCTCCAACGCTCCAGCCACAGGTCTAACATTGTTCTAGCAATGCAAGACCCCACCAAACTCGCCGCAAACTCACCCCCGGCCAACGCACCGGAGGCCGCTCCAGGCGAACTCCACCCCGAGGACTTTTACTACGAAGGCCCTTATCTCGTCTTTACCGCTGCCTACCATCTCAAGCGTGGCTACTGCTGCAACTCCAACTGCCGTCACTGCCCTTACAAATAAGCGGCTTCTTCACTGAGCGTTGGGTGCCAGCGGCGGCAATCCGCCCTTCATCTCTGCGACCGAGTGACCGCTACGCAATGCCTGCGCATTCCGCACCAGCAGCAGCACACGCGGATCTTTGCGATAGCGTACCAGCGCTCTATCCGCACCCATCTCTGTCAGAACGTCGAATCCACTCTCGCTCGCCCTCGTCAGATAGTGCAGCATGTTGGGCTCATCCTTGCGTTCGGCGTACAGCCGAGCCATCTCGAAGCAGTAGCGCGCCTGATCTTCAGGGGAGAGCAAACGTGCTGTCAGCCCAGTCCCTCCGCCATGTTCGTACACCTCCGGGTCGAGTTGCAACGCAATCTCATACTGCTTCCGAGCACCCATGTAGTCCTTCACTTCAATAAGCGCAGTCCCCAGATTGGTGTGGAAGGTGGCTGAATTCTTGCCATGAACCTTATCCACCTTGATCGCGCGGTTATAGTCAGAGATCGCCCGTCCGTAGTAGCCATCCAGGCACTCCACGGCGCCCAGATTATTCCATCCCTGCGCGTCCTTCCGTTTCAAGTGGATAACCCGCTGAAAATAAAGTCGTGCCGCGGTGACGTTCCGCAGCTCCAACTCCGTCACGCCGATCTTGTTCCATAGCGGCGCCTGCTGCCCGCCCTTCTGCAGCGCAAAGTTGTAATACTCCAGCGCATCGTCCGGAAAGCGTCTGGCCCGCAACACATCTCCGGTCATCTCCAGCAGCTCTGGAGTTGCGGTCACCAGGTCTGGAAGGTGGGGCTGAATCAACAGCCACTGTGGATCCTGGTGACTTAAAGCGCGCATCATTTCAGGGCCCGGCGCACTTGTCTGTTCGCAGTTTCCGGTTGTAGGCAAAAATATACTGAAGAGAACTAACAGGCAGGCGGAGCGGAATTGCATGCTCATGACGCACCTCCAAGAGGTTGCGCATGATCATCCTCCTAGAAACGCTCCGTTGTCAACATGGTATTTTCTACAATGCGGGTGCTGGCGCTCCCGTCGCCGGCGCTCCTGCCGGTACGACCGCAGGCACCACCGGCGCAATCGCCCCAGCCTGTACCTTCATCGCCAACCGCGGAAAGCTGAAGCTCCCTCCCGCATCATCGATCACGTTTACTTGGCACACATACGTCCCAGGCTTCAGCTGCGCCAGCGGCACATCGAACTGAAACGCCACCGCCCCTCGTTCTGGAATATTGATCTTATTTGCCTCAACCAGAGGCGTCTCATACACCTTCACGCCGCCGCTCATAAACTCAATGCTCGTCAGCACCCGCACCGGTCCACTGTCACGTCGCGTCAGGCCCGGCGAGCTCGCCGGTGCGGCCACGCCCTTCTGCTTCGCGGGGTCATACACCTCATAGAGGAAATAAAGATGCTGATCCTGCCGAAATACATGCGCGACATTTGGGATCCACTCCACCCCATCCCGCACCAACGGATTCACGCTCTTCTTCCCCGTATCCGGTGTCCGCTGGCTCGACAGCACGATCGAACTCA
>Ga0302324_100006702_pt1 | contig 24708 bp, 19 predicted proteins | sample Palsa_T0_1_FD_201949 | JGI IMG/M metagenome (GOLD analysis project Ga0302324, IMG submission 201949) | Peat permafrost microbial communities from Stordalen Mire near Abisko, Sweden - Palsa_T0_1 | ecosystem: Environmental > Terrestrial > Soil > Palsa > Peat permafrost | place: Sweden: Abisko... | reverse complement strand
CCGGCCGGCCGTCTTGAGGGGATCGGGGCCGATGACCTTCTCGGTATTCTTGTACCGGGTGTAGTAGCCGTGGAAACCCGCGACGGTCTCCTGCAGGAAGAACACCATGCGATGAGGCTCGAGGGCCTCGGCGGCGCCCGCGATCAGCTCGGGAAGCGAGAGGATGCGCTTGGCCAGCTCGAGCTCCTCGGGAAGCGTGAGCGTCCGCAAGGCCTCGAGGCTCCAGCGGGGCGCGGGAATCCCCTGCTCGGCGGCCCGGCGCAGGATGGCGCACAAGCGGGCGTGCCCGTACTGGACGTAGTAGACGGGATTGTCGTTCGACTGGGCCTTGGCGAGGCCGATGTCGAAGTCGAGCTGGGTGTCGCTCTTGCGCAGCAGAAAGAAGAAACGGGTCGCGTCGGCGCCGACCTCGTCGACCACTTCGCGCAGGCTGACCACCGTGCCGGCCCGCTTCGACATCTTGAAGGGCTGGCCATCCCGAAGCAGATTCACCATCTGGACCAGCGCAAAGCGCAACCGCTGCGGGTCGTAGCCCAGCTCGCGGACGGCGGCTTGCAGCCTGGGGATGGCGCCATGGTGGTCGGCGCCCCAGATGTTGAGACACCAGTCGTAGCCGCGCGCGAACTTGTCCTTGGCGTAGGCGATGTCGCCCGCCAGGTAGGTCGGCTGGCCGTTGGACTTGATGACCGGCCGATCCTTGTCGTCACCGTGCTTGGTGGAGCGGAAGAAGACCGCCCCGTCCTTGTCGTAGATCAGATCGCGGGCTCGAAAATCCGCCAGCACGGCGGCCAGCGCGCCGCTCTCTTGCAGTTGTTTCCGTTCGCTGAACCAGACGTCGAAGCGAATGCGGAGCGTGTCGAGGTCGGCCCGGATCATCTCCAGCACCCGCGCCACCGCGAAATCGCCGAACAGCCTGAGCCACTCCGATTCGGGAGCGGCGCGGAAGCGATCGCCGTGCTCCTTCCGGAGCGCCGCCGCGATGTCGGTCACGTACTCGCCGGGATAGGAATCCTCCGGCATCTGGATCGTCTCGCCGAACAGCTCCCGGTAGCGCAAGTGGACGCTGCGCGCCAAGGTGTCGATCTGGTTGCCGGCGTCGTTGATGTAGTACTCGCGCGTGACCGCGTAACCGGCCGCCGTCAGCAGCGACGCGATGACGTCGCCCGTGACCGCTCCGCGGCCGTGGCCCACGTGCATGGGCCCGGTCGGATTGGCCGACACGAACTCGACGTCGACGCGCTTCCCTTCTCCCGCGCGGCTGTGACCGAAGCCCGGCCCCTGCTTTTCGACCGCGGCCAGGCCTTGCCACCAGACGTCGGGCGCCAGGCGAAAGTTGAGAAAGCCGGGGCCGGCGATCTCGAGCGCTGCGACGGCTCCCTCGGGATCCACGAGCTTCGCTCGAAAGAGCGTGGCGACTTCTTGAGGCCGTCGCTTGGCGGTCTTCGAATACACCAGCGCCGCGTTGCTGGCCCAGTCGCCGTGCTCGCGGCTGCGGGGCACGTCCACCAGCGCCCGGCCGCGAGGCCGATCGGGCCAGGCCGGCAGCTCGCCGTCCGCGACGAGGCGGTCCAGCGTGGCGTCCACGATCGCAGCGACGATCTCTCGCATGCCAGCGTTCTACGCCACCGAACCCGTTTCTCAACCCCCTTTCAGAGGGGATTCGAAATCGAACGCTCCGCAGGCCGGGCAGCGCCAGCTCGGCTCGCGGATGGGCGATTGGCAGCGCTGGCACCTGGGAGGGGCCGCGACGTCCAGCGCCGAGAGCAGCGCCCTCACCTGCTCCGGCATCGCGGCGAGGCGTCCGGTGTTCAGCAGGATCTCGTTGAGGGTCTGGCGCGCCGGCAGAAAATCCGGGCGGCGGACCAGCAATTCCTGAAGCTGCGTGACGGCGGCTTCGGTGTCCAACCGATCGCGGGCGATCTGCGCCCGGAGCAGCGCGGTCTGAGGTGCGAGCAAGCCGCGACGGGCTCGCTCGTCGAGGGCCGCCTCCAGCTGCGGCAGGGTTCCGGCCCGGCTCTCCAGCTGAACCAGCCAGGCGAGCACGACCTCGGCCGTCTGGGGACTCCGCTCGGCCAGATCGATAGCGGACTGGCGAGTCTCGACGATGTCTCGCTGAACGGAGAGCGCGGCGATCTGCGCAAACTGGCCGTGGATCGAATCGGGATCGGCGCGCTCCGAACGACCGGCAGCCGCCAGCGCGGACGCAGTATCGCCCGCCGCGAGCGCAGCCATGGCGGCCTCAGCCCAGAGGTGGGCGCCCAGGGCATTGGTCTTGCCTCCCGCGACCCGGTCTTGAATCTCGGCCGCGGCTTGAAGCTCGCCGGCGGCCAGCAATCCATCCCGAAGCTCTTCCCAGGCGGCGCGCAGCTCGAGCTCCGAGCCCGGCTGCGCCACCGCCTGGCGCAGGACTTCGATGGCTTCCACCCACAGCTGGGCCTGGCGGAAGTCGCGCCCCAGCTCGGTCAAGGCCCGCAGGCGCTGAGGTGGCGAGAGCGCCGGGGCCTTGAGAATGTTGCGGTGCAGCTGGATGGCGCGCTCCAGCTCACCCTTGCGCCGGAAGAGCGATCCCAGCGCGAAGTAGGCCTCCAGGTTGCCGGTCGCCGCGACCTTGGTGAGCACCGCGATGGCCCGATCGGGGTCGCCGCTCAATAGGTACGAAAAGCCCTCGAGGGAGGCCTCCATCGCCCGCATGTGGGCCAGCCTGCCCAGGGCCTGCGAGAGCAGCCAGGCACCGAGAGCGGTGACGATCAGGACTGCGAGCGCGCCAAGCCACGACATGATTGAGTGCTTACCGTAGCGAGGGCCGCAGCCGAGATCGAGGCTTTCAACCGCGCTCGGGCATCAACCTGACTTCCGCCAACTTGCTCCGCAAGCGGCCCGCGGGGTACACAGCTCACGTCTCCGCCACCCCCGAAGCGAAAAACCCGACATGATCGATCCCAAAAACCTTCGCAACATCGCGATCGTGGCCCACGTGGACCATGGCAAGACCACTTTGGTCGATCACATGCTGCGGCAATCGGGCGTGTTCCGCGCCAACGAGGAGCTCACCGAGCGGGTGATGGACTCCAACGACCTCGAACGCGAGAAGGGCATCACGATTCTCGCGAAGAACCTGGCCGTCAACTATGGCGCCCACAAGATCAACATCGTGGACACGCCGGGCCACGCCGACTTCGGGGGCGAGGTCGAGCGCGCGCTGCGGCTGGTCGACGGGGTCCTGCTGCTGGTCGATGCCGCCGAGGGGCCTCTGCCGCAGACGCGCTTCGTGCTGTCCAAGGCGCTGGGCTTCGGGCTCTCGTCGGTGGTGGTCATCAACAAGATCGACCGCAGTGACGCGCGACCCAAGGAGGTGCTGGACGCGGTCTATTCGCTCTACATCGACCTCGGCGCCCACGACCACCAGATCGAGTTCCCGGTTCTCTACACCGTCGCTCGCCGCGGCCAGGCCTCGCTGAGCCTGGACCAACCCGGGACCGACCTCGGACCTCTGTTTCGCGCCATCATCGACAAGCTGCCCGCGCCCCCGCCGCCGACCGGCGACAAGCTGCAGATGCTGGTCGACAACCTCGACTACGACGACTACGTCGGCCGACTCTCGATCGGCCGCATCAGCGCCGGGACCATACGCGAAGGGATGCAGGTGGCGGTGGCGCGCGACGCCGGCAAGATCGAGACCGGCAAGGTCGTTCGGCTCTACATCTTCGAAGGACTCAAGCGCACCGAGGTCGAAGAGGCCGGGCCGGGCGAGATCGTCAGTGTGGCCGGCATCGACGCCGTCGACATCGGCGACACCCTCTGCGACCTGGAAAACCCGGTGCCGCTCGAGCGCATCCACGTCGACGAGCCCACGCTGTCGATGGTCTTCCGGGTCAACGACGGCCCCTTCGCGGGCCGGGAGGGCAAGTACGTCACCAGCCGCAATCTCGCCGAGCGCTTGCACCGCGAGGCCTACCGCAACGTCTCGATCCGGGTCCTGGACACCGAGAGCCCGGATGCCTTCAAGGTGCTGGGGCGCGGGGAGCTGCAGCTCGCGGTGATCGTCGAGACGATGCGGCGCGAGGGCTATGAGCTGACGGTCAGCAATCCCGAGCCCGTCACCAAGGAAGTCGACGGCGAGCTCCACGAACCGATGGAGCTGCTGGTGTGCGACGTGCCGACCGCCACCGTGGGCGGTGTCACCGAGCGTCTCGGGCCTCGCAAGGGCCGCCTCACCGAGCTGCATCCGATGGGATCGGATCGCTCGCGCATCACCTTTCGCGTCCCGGCGCGGGGCCTGATCGGCTTTCGCAACGAGTTCCTGACCGTGACCCGCGGCGAGGGAATCATGTCCACCCAGTTCGACGGCTACGCGCCCTGGCAAGGGGGCATCCCCAAGCGCCTGGTCGGCGCACTGGTGTCGGCCATCGACGGAGACAGCGTGGCCTACGCTCTCTTTCACCTGCAGGAGCGCGGTCAGATGTTCATTCCCGCCGGCATCGCGGTCTACTCCGGCATGATCGTCGGCGAGAGCAACCAACCCAACGACATCGACATCAACGTCACCAAGGGTCGCAAGCTCACCAACATCCGGTCCGCCGGGCGCGACGACAACGTCATCCTCACCCCGCCCCGCCAGATGAGCCTCGAGCGCTGCCTCGAGTGGCTGGCCGAAGACGAGCTGCTCGAAGTGACGCCCAAGAGCCTCCGGCTCCGCAAGCGACACCTCGATCCCAACGTGCGCTACCGCATGGAGCGCAATCGCAAGCGCGAGAGCGGGCAGTTGCAGGAGTAGGGCCGCCCCTGTGCCGGCCTCAGCTCCCTGCGTCGGGGCAACTGGATCCCGACGGGCAGACCGCGCATCCCGCCGGTGTGAGAGTGCCCTGGGGTGCGCAGACCGGCAGGCACCCGGCGTCCGTCTCACAGCCTGAGCCGGTTGGACATGGGCCCTCGCAGACCTGGGCACACTGCATCGCGCCGCTAGTGAACGGTTGGCTGTCGAAGCAGTTCTCGCCAGCACGACAGTTGGAGGGCTCCTGGCATTCTCCGCATAGGCCCTGATACAGCCCTCTGGGCTCGGGCAGGCGATCCGGCAGGCGCCGCAGTGGTCGCTGCTCCAGGCGCTCACGCACACGGAGTTGCAGCAGATCCCCGGGGGAACGTAGCCGCTGGCCAGGGCACAGGGCGAATCGTCAGCCAGTCCCATGCAATTCAGGGGAAGACACTTCGGGCACGCCTGAGCACATCTCTCGAATCTCTTCGAAATCAGTGGCGTCGGCTCCATCAAGCTGTTTCAGAGGACGGCGAGTAGGGCGTTCAGCTGCGGGGGCGTTCGCCTGGACGCAGGAGATGCGGGCTATGGAGAAGCAAACTGCGCTTCCCCATAGCCCTTTGGACAACGCTTCGCGTCGTTGAGAGTAGAGGCGCACTCTCGCTTCGCTCGAGTGGCCCACATCCCCACAGGCTCTGCGGATGGAAGGTGGTGGTTTCTTGTTCCCAATGGGGACGGCCCGAGGCTTGGTCGAAGCCACGAACCATCCACCTCGGGGAGCGTTGCGATCGAGACTCGCTGCGATCGCTGAATCGCCAGCGCACCGTTGCATCGGCCGGGCGCCCGGCCGATGCGTGACTCAACGACCGCTCGCTCGCCTCGCCCCCGCCCCTTCAGAGCCAGCCCCCCCAAACTTCGGCACGGACGCGACCCCCAGAGCGCGCCGGTCACGGCCCCGGCTTCGCGGCGACGAGCCCGAAGATGCGGTGCTCGACGACCAGCGGCTCGGGGAAGCGCTCGCGCAGAAGGCGTTCGAGGTCGGCGTCGAACGACGAGATTGTCTCGCGCGGCAGGGTGAGCACGCCGTTGCAGGCCCGGATTCGCCCCCGCCATGCCGCGTGCGTGAAAGTGACCGGGACCACGAAGTCGAACACGCTCGGGGTCGTGAGGCCCGCGCCCTCGAGATCCGCTGCAAATGCGGGGTGGCGGCCGTCGTGCCCGGCCCACGTCCAGGTGGGATTGTAACGGAGCACGAGCTCTTCGGTCGCCGCGCCGACCGTACCCGGGAGTGGCAGGTAGCTGAAGTAGGCGATGACGGCGCGCCCCCCGGGTCGCAGCACTCGGGCAACCTCGGCAGCCGCGCGCGGTCGATCGAACCAGTGCCAGCACTGCCCGGCGCACACGATGTCGAGCTCCGCGTCGGGGAGCCCGGTGGCCTCTGCCCAACCCTTCACCCATCGAACGGGCAGCCGGGCCTCGGTTGCCGTCCTCGCGGCCTCGGCAAGCATCTCCGGCGACGGGTCGAGGCCCACGACATCACAGCCACGCTCAGCGAAGCCGCAGGCGAGCGTCCCGGTGCCGGTTCCCAGGTCGAGAATGCACTGAGCCCCGACCCCGATTCCGAGCCCCTTCAGATGATCGAAGAAGGCGGCGGGGAACCCCGGCCGGTGCTGAGCGTAGTCGCGAGCCGCTTGGCCGAAGTCTACGGGAAGGCGGGCGGGCATGGCTGGACGGGCTTCCGCATCACGAACGCTGCTGGCCGGGTTGCCGAGCAGTGAGTGGCACGACCTGAATCTGTTTCGCCAGGTCATAGGCGGTCGAGAGGTCGCCCTCTCCCTCCACGAGCACTCGCCCGATCACCAGGACCGAATTGCTGGGCGAGACGAGCTTCGTCACCCCCTCTGGCACCGCCCCTTGCCAGTCCGGCCCGCTGATGAGGTAGTCGCCGGCGCGAGTCCCAGTGGTGCGTCGGCCGACGATCGCAAACAGGCGGAGCCAGGGACTGAAAAATTCGACGGTGTAGTATCGGCCGGCCATCTCCGGAACATGCAGGATCTGCGGTCCCTGGCCGAGGTCGAGCGCCCCGCCCGTGTAGAGTGTGTCGCGGTTACCCGTCAGGATCAGGGCGGATTTCGACATGGACGGCGAGTTGAGAGCCGGCAGCGCGTAGAAGGTATTGACTGGGATTCCGCCGGCCTTGACCCCCATGCCCCGCAGGACGACCCGCCTGACCCCGGTGTAGAAAATACGAGGTTGGAAATAGATGAAGGCGAACGTGCCTGAAGGCCAAACCACGAGCGCCACGAGAGCGAAATCGAGGAGATGGTGGTTCATGCCCGTTTCACTTCGACGACAGGTGGCACCCGGTACGCCCCGTTCAGGATGGCGACCCCCGGTTGGTAGACGCGCAGCCACAACATGAAGTCGCTGGCCGGAGCAGGCAGCCAGTTGGACTCCTGAACGGCCGGAGCCGTGTTCTGGAGGTAGATGTCGAGGGAGCCGTCGGCATTCGGCACGAGGCCCGACCTGCCGCCGACGCTGTAGCGCTGAATCGGATTCTCGACCATGCGACGCCCGGAATCGCCCAGGGTCAATGACCAGGAGGCCTCGTTGGGCGGAAGCGCCCCGGGCGGGAAGTGCAAGAGGTAGTCATGCTGCCCATTCAGCTTGTGACCCGCGCCGTCCACGAACGCCTCCCAATACACTTGCTCCTCGGGCACGTTGAGGGCGGAGACGTCCTGGGCGTAGGCGGCCCGGAGAAGGATGCCATTCTGGGCCCCGCCGTGTTTCAGCGTGGTGCTCCAGCCATTGGCGGTCGTCTGGATGGAACGGAGCTTGGCTTTGATGACGAGATTCGCCGTGAAATAGGCCAGCACGGCGCCCGCGATGATTCCCTGGACGACGTCAGTGACGAGGGTCCGCTGGGGCTGATGTCCAAGGACATGAAGCTGCACGACGTGAATGGCGAATCCCACGGCCAGGGAGAAGCCGATCCATCTGATCCACGGTCTCAGATTGGTCATGGCTCAATCACCGCCCAACGCGTGTCGCTCGCAGGACCTACTTCGGCACCGGCGCGACCCCCAGGACGGCCTTCAAGTCGTCGTCGTTGAAATACAGTCCGGCTCCGACGAAGACCTCTCTGCCTCCCAGCGTATAGCCGCGGGCTTGCGACGCGACCAGGTTGGAGCTGGCCGGGCGGTTGAGAATGTCGTCCATGCCGGCCCGCAGCTCGATGTGGTTGAAGAACCGCCCGGTGAGGTAGGCCCGCAGGCGCGGATAGGGCTGATAGTAGTCGGCGAAGTCGAAGGCGTCGGCGGTCACGGTGAGGTAGGGCCTCCAGACGTCGAGGTCGATTCCGCCCCCGGCCGTGCTCTCGATCAACCCCAGCCGGGCGGTGGCGAAGTACCAGCGCTGGGCGATCTCCGCCGACCACTTCAAGCCCACGTTGGTGGTGGTCGTGACCTGAGTGGTCTGCAAGGGGGAGCAGGGATTGCAGGTCGTGAAGCCGACGTTGGTGGTGCCACGGGTGTCCTGCACCACCTGGAACAGGTAGTAGCGATCGGGCCGCGTGGTGAGCTTGAGATCGAGATAGCCCTTGGCAGCCTGTTCGCCGAAGAGGTAGTCGCCGTGCAGCTGAAACTGGATCTGGATCTTCAGGAGGCGGGCCACGAAGTCGCTGACGTCGGAGGCGGTGTCGTTGACCTTGTTGTAGAGGCTGTCGTCGTTGACGAGCTTGCCGATCGTCCCCTGACCGGCGTTGATCTTGTCGGCGACCTGCCGGATGTCCTCGAGGGCCTGGTTCATCTTCTTGAGGGAGTCCTTCAGGCTCGCGACGTCACCGGCCACCTGGTTCTGATTCGCTCCCAGCACCTGGTCGACGATCTTGAGCGCAGCGTTGGCCTCGGCGGTGGCGCCCTTCACGTTCTCGACGATGTCGCGCACGTTGTCCTGCTCGCTGCCGACCATTCCCGCCATCTGCTCGGAGATGGTGTGCACGTTGTCGAGGGAGTCGTTGATGCTGGCCCCGGCGCGGTCGACCGTGGCCTGCAGACTCTTGACGATGTCGGCGATCGAGCCCTGCTCGCTGCTGAGCGTTCCGCTCAGCGTCTTGGTGACCCCCTCGATGTCCTTGGTGATCCGGCCGAGCGAGTCGAAGATCTCTTGCATGCCGTTGTGATCGTTGACGTTCACGATTTGACCGCCCTCGGGCATGTCGGGGGCGTCCGGGCTGCCGCCGTAGACCTCGAGCAGGTTGTCGCCCAGCAACGAGGCCGAGCGCTTGGTGAGCGCCGCATCGGACTTGAGGTGGACGTCGCGTTTGATGCGCAGCGTGATCTTGGCGAGGTTCCCGTTGGTGAGCTCGATCTTCTCGATCTCGCCGACGTTGATACCGGCGATCATCACCCCCGACTTCTTCTCGAGCCCGCTGGCGTCGTGGAAAATCGCGAAGACCTCGATGGCGTCCCGTTTGGAAAGCCCGCCCTTGTGCACGTAGGAGTAGATCGCGACAAAGGTCGCCGACAGCGCGATCACGAAGAGCCCGACCCGGAAGGATGTCCCGAAGCGGCTCATGATCGGTCGAACCAGAGTGCAAAGAACTTCTTCACGAAGGGGTCCTGGCTGGCGCGCACGACCTCGGGCGGACCATCGGCGCGGATCATGCCCTGGTAGAGCACCGCCAGATGGTCGGCCACCTTGAAGGCGCTGCCGATGTCGTGGCTGATGATCACCGACGTCACCCCGTACTCGCGTTTGGCGTCGATCACCATCTGGTCGACGTTGTCGGTGGTGATGGGATCGAGGCCCGTGGTGGGTTCGTCGTAGAGCACGATCTTGGGATCGAGGGCCAGTGCGCGCGCCAGGCCGATGCGCTTGCGTTGTCCGCCCGAGAGCTGATCGGGAAAGTCGTCGGCCTTGTTTCGCAACCCGACCTGGTCGAGCTTCTGGAACACCACCTCGCGACGCTTGGCCTCGTTGAAATCGGTGTGCTCACGCAACGGGAAGGCGACGTTCTCGAAGATGGTCATCGAGTCGAAGAGCGCCGCTTGCTGGAAGACCATTCCGAACTTGCGGCGAACCAGCTGCCGGGCGCCCTCCGGCAGGTTGTCGAAGCGATCGCCGTCGATGATCACCTCTCCCGAATCGGGCCGCAGCAGACCGATCATGTGCTTCATCAGCACCGACTTCCCGGACCCCGAGCCGCCGAGGATGACGGTGGTGCTCCCCTCCGTGATGGTGAGGTTCACGCCTTTGAGAACCTCGTTCTTGCCGAAGGACTTGTGGAGATTGCGTATCTCGATGACCGGGCGCGCGGAGGGTCGCGCGGAGCTCCCCGAACTCGCCGAGATTCCCGAGCTCGAACGTTCACTGACTGCAGCGGAGGGCTCGGCCGGCATCAGGAGGACTTGCTCACGTAGCCCATCAGCGCGAGCGAAAGGAAGTAGTCGATGACCAGGACGGCGACCGAACCGGTCACGACCGCCTGGTTGGTGGCCCGTCCAACCCCCTTCGATCCTCCGGTGGTGTTGAAGCCCTTGTAACAGGCGACGAGCGCGATGATGAGGCCAAAGACCGCGGACTTGATCAACCCCGAGATGACGTCTTCGGGGTCGACCCACAGGTGGATGCGACTCAGGAAGAGCCCCGGCGTGAGCCCTTCGGTCACCACCGCCACGAAGTAGGCCCCCAGGATCCCGAGACCGTCGAAGAGGATGGTCAGAAACGGCATCATGAGGATCGCGGCCACCAGCCGTGGCACGACCAGGTACTGGATCGGGTCGATGGCCAGCGTCACCAGGGCGTCGATCTGCTCGCTGACGCGCATCGAGCCGAGCTCGGTGGCCATCGAGGACCCGACCCGCGCCGTGACCATCAGCCCCGCGAAAACCGGCGCCAGCTCGCGCGAGAGCGCCAGCGCGACGGTCGAGCCCACCAGGCTCTGGGCGTTGAACAGCGAGAAGGCGTTGTAGCTCTGCACTCCGAAGACCATCCCGGTGAAGAGCCCGGTGATGCCCACCACGAAGATCGATCCCACCCCGACGAAGTCGATCTGCTCCAGGAAATTGCCGATGCGGTAGGGCGGCCGAACGAGCGCCATGGCCGACTGGAGCGCCAGCTCGACCATCCCTCCCACGTCTTCGATCAGGCCGATGATCCCGGTGCCCACTCCCGCCACGCCGGATTCGAACGCCTCCTCGACGATCTGGTCGAGGTCGCTGTGTTGCTCGGGCGGAGCCTCGGTGGGCGAGTCCGTCATCTCATGCGCCGATCTTGGCCACCCGGGGAACGCGGGCGCTGATTCCACACAGGATCTCGTATGAAATGGTGCCGCAGCGGCGCGCCAGCTCCTCGGGTTCGATGGTTTGCCCGCCCTGCCGCCCGAGCAGAACCACCTCGTCGTCCAGCCCGACATCCGGAAGATCGGTCACGTCGGCCACGCACAGATCCATGGTAATGACCCCTACCACAGGCACGCGGGATCCGCGGATGAGAACCTCGGCCTGGCCGCTCAAGCCCCGCCGGAAGCCGTCGGCATAGCCCACCGCCAGGGTCGCGAGGCGGCTCGGCCGAGCCGTCACGAAGCGACTGCCGTAGCTCACCGCGAAGCCAGCCGGGACCTGCTTGAGCTGAACGATCTCGGTGGTCCAGCGCAAGGCCGGACGGAGATCGAGCCCGGCGCTCAAGCGCGCCGCCGGGAGGTGGCCGTAAAGCATCAGGCCCGGTCTCACCAACGTCCCATGGGCCGCGGCCAGCTCGATCGAGGCGGCGCTGTTGGCCAGGTGAATCCATTTCGGGGCGTGGCCCGCATCGCGGACGCGGGCCAGCACCTCCGCGAACCTCTCCATCTGCAGGCGGGTCAGCTCGACATCCCCCAGGTCGGCATTCGCAAAATGCGTGCACACCCCGGTCAGGGCGATCCCCTTGGACTTGGCGGCAAGCGCGAAGGCCATCGCGTCCTGCGGCAGGACCCCCAAGCGGCCCATGCCGGTGTCGACCTTGAGGTGGGCTTCGGCCGGCATCCCGAGCGCAGCGGCGGCGCCCGCCAAGCCCTCGAGGTGATCGAGTCGGAAGACCACCGGCGTGAGGTGATGAGTCAGAAGCTCGGGATAGGCGTCCCCGTAGGACCCGTCGAGGACGAGCAAGGGAGTCCGAATCCCGACTTGCCGCAGCTCGAGGCCCTCCTCGACCAAGGCCACGCCCATCCAGTCGATCCCGTGGCCTTCGAGGGCGCGGCCCACCAGCCTGGCCCCGTGGCCGTAGGCGTCGGCCTTGACCACTCCCAGCACCGCAGTGGACCCGACCAGGCGTCTCACCTCGCGAAGATTGTGACCGAGGGCGTCGGTGTCGATGGTGGCGCGGGTCGGACGAACCGCGGAAGCGCCCACCGAGGACCAGCGATCCACGCGCGGGACAAAGCCATGATTCCCCTGGCCAAGTCAAGGTTGGTTCGCGCGCCCTCAGGTGTTACAATGTTCTCCTCTCTCTCCTAGGTGGTATTCGTGAGCACCGTTCCCCCCCGCGCGGGAGGCGAAGTCGATGCCTTCTGCTCGCGCTGCAAGCTGAAGCTGGCCCACACCATTCTCGCGATGGTCGGCGCGCGCGTTGCGCGTGTGCGCTGCAACACCTGCCAGAGCGAACACGCCTACCGGGCCACGGCCAAGGCCGCCGCCAAGAAGCGAGCCGAGAGCAGCAAACACCTCTCCAAGCCCGAGGCCCGTTTGCTCAACCTCGACGAGCTGCTGAAGGGCAAGGACTCCGGCCATCCGCACCGGTATTCGACCGGCGAGGTCTTCGCGAGAGGCGAGGTGGTCGAGCACCCCACCTTCGGCACCGGGGTGGTGCTTGGAATCCGGGGAGACCGCTTCGACTCCCTGTTCCGGGCAGGCGTCAAGACCCTGGCCCAGCGCAAAGCCCACGCGGCCCTCACCGCGCATCACGAGCGCGCCGCTGCTCCACCCGACGCCCTCGATGAGCCGGGCGAGGGCCATCGTTTGGCTGAGGACCGGAGCGCTTAGTAGGCGGAGCCCCGATCCGGCACTCGCCACGGGCCTGCGGCCCGACTCCGCCGGGGACGGCGGAGCTACTGAATCCGGTTCGGCAGATACGTCAGCGGAGCCCGCTCTTGAAAGAACCGCTCGAGCTGCCGCCGCTCGGCCTCCGGTAGGTGCCGCAACGACAGCCCGACCCCTGGCGCCACGCGACCCATCTGGCTGCTGGGTCGCACCCATTCGACGGTGGCGCTGGTCAGGAGCGGGGGGAGAAACGGAACTTCGAGCTGGAGCGGCACGCTCGACCCCAGCGCGGGCAGGATCGAGGTCGCCACGAAGACTCCTCCACTGGCGAGGTCGCCCGAGCTGCCGACGTAGAAATTGTGGCGGCTGAAGAGGTTGATCTCCACGTGGACCGTCTTGACGGCGGGGGCCGACTGGGGCGGTCTATCCTCGAGCTCCTCGGCGATCATGGACAGCAGATCGGGTCGAGTCGGCACGTGGCGCGCCGGTTTCGGGGAAGCCGCGATCGGCGAGGGATGACGCTGCGGTGGCGGCCTGTCTTCCAGGACGATCTCCTCACCCCTCTCCTGGGCGGTCTGAGCGGTCTGCAAGTCCTCCTCGATGTCGACCTCGATGAGCTCAGCCTCGATCGAGCTCTCGGGGACCAGCTGATCCCCGACCGCCGACGCCGGCGCCGCCAGGAGCGCTCGTCTTTCGATGCGGCCGTCGGCCCGGCAGGTCTCCGCGACGCGCGTCAGCCGCTCGGGATCCTGGCCTCCGTCGATGAGCAGCAGCACCAGCTGCTGGTCCTTCCGCAGGCGCCCCAAGAGGTCCTCCACCGCCGCCAGCGGAAGGTCGGGCATGAAAGGATCGACCAGCAGCACGTCGGGGTGGACCAGCTCGACCATGTCCTCGGTGAAGCCGTTGCCCGAGGAGAGGGTATCGACCTCGTAGCCGGCCGCGCCCAGCTCGCGCTGGAGAAGCGAGCGAGTGGCTGGGTCCTGGTCCACGACCAGGACCCGAATCCGGCTGTGCGGAAGGTCGGCCATCAGATCATCGGCTCAGGTGGTCCGATCGTCGGCGCCCAGCATGAGCTGACGTTCCAGGTCGGCCGGGCTGGAGGCATTGGCCTTGGCAACCTCCGGGCTGATCAACTTGGCGCGGACCAGCTCGACCAGGTGCTGGTCGAAGCTCTGCATCCCGTGCACTCCGCCCTGCTCGACCAGCTTGCGAATGGTCGGGGTCTTCTGGGCATCGCGGATGGCCTCGGCCACCGAGAGCGTGACCATCATGGTCTCGACCGCTGGGATCAGGCCCGCGCCGTCCTGGCGCGGCAGCAACCGCTGCGAGATGGTGGCCTTCAGATTGTCGGCCAGGCGGCCGCGCACCGAGAGCTGCTCGTCATTGGGAAACATCCCCACCAGACGGCCGATCGAGCGCACCGCGTCGGGAGTGTGAATCGAGCTGATCACCAGGTGGCCGGTCTCGGCCGCCTTGAGGCAGATCTCGGCGGTCTCGCGATCGCGCAGCTCGCCGACCATGATGACGTCGGGATCCTGGCGCAGTGCCGAGCGCAGCGCGCTTTGAAAGCTCTCGGTGTCGCCGCCCACTTCTCGCTGAATCAGGACCGATTTGCCGTCCCCGAACACGAATTCGATGGGGTCCTCGATGGTGACGATGTGCAGCCGGTCGGTGCGGTTCATGTATTCCAGCATGGCCGCGATGGTGCTGGACTTGCCGTTCCCGGTGGCGCCCGTGACCAGCACCAGACCCTGCCGAGCTCCCGCGATGGTCTGGACCACCACCGGCAGGTTCAGCTGCTGGAAGTCGCGAACCTCGAAAGGGATGACCCGCATCACGACCCCCAGGCTGCCGCGCTGGTGCAGGATGTTGACGCGGAAGCGCGAGAGCCCGGTGAGCGAGAAGCTGCGGTCCAGCTCCTTGGGCAGATCTTTGGGCGCTGCCCCCTCCCCCTCGGGATTGAGCACCATGCCGGCGATGGCCTGGGTGTCTTCGGTGGACAGCCGATCCAGGCGGGCCGAGAGCAGCTCGCCATGAATGCGATAGACCGGAGGATACCCGGCCTCGAAGTGGATATCGCTCGCGCCCTTGCGGACGCCCAACGCCAACAGGTTGTTGAAAGCTTCTCGGTTCACGGTGCCTCCTGCGTTTTTCGTAGGCCGCTCAGACGATCTCGGTCAGCGGTACGATCTGAACCGCCCCGAACCGCGCGAGCTGCTGCTCGAGCTCCTTGGCTGGACCAACGGCGACAACTCGAAAGCGATCGCTGGGCAGGTGCGCCTCCAGGGCCGCCAGCACCGCCTCGCGCGGCGTCTCCTCGAGCAGCCGCGGATAGCGCACCAGCCAATCCTCGCCCAGGCCATGCCGGAACGCCTCGGCCACCTGGGCCCCGACCTGATCGGCCGTCTCGCTGCCCAGCCTGAAGCTGCCCCCCAGATAGGTGCGGACGCGGGACAGCTCCTGCTCCTCGGGGCCGTCGGTCCGGAGGCGCTGCATCTGTTCGAGCACCACCTCGACGAGCTCGGCCACCTTCTCGGTCCGGGTCGAGCTGCGCACGACGAACAACCCTCCCGCGGCCAGCGAGCCAAAGCGGCTGGAGATGCCGTAGGTCAGCCCGCGATTCACCCGCACCTCGTTGACCAGGCGCGACGAGAAGCCTTCCCCCAATACGGCATTGCCCAGCAACGCCGCGATGAGGTCGGGCGAGTCTTTGCGAAAACCGCTCGCGACCAGGCGCACCTGCGTCTGGGTCGCGTCGGGCTTGTCGACGATCACCACCTGGCGACCCTGCAACGCCGCCGGCGCGGCGAGCCGAGCGGGCCTCGCCGCCCCGGCCCGCAAGCCCAGGAATGGACGAACCAGGGCCTCGAGATCCTGCACGCGGCCCGCCAGGACCAGGCAAGCCCCGCGCGCGATGTAGCCTTCCGCGAAGGTTCGCACCTCCTTGCGGCCGAGTGCCTCGAGCTCGCGCGACCATCCCTCCGAGGGGACGCCGTAGGGGTGGCCCGGAAAAGCCGCCTGGTACGTCGCCCGATTCGCGACCCAGTCCGCATCGTCGAGCGCGCCCTTGAGCTGATCGCAGGTGCGCTCGCGCAGCTTGGCCACCTCGCGCTTGGGAAAGGCCGGATGGCTCAGCAGGTCGCCCAGCAGCGCCAGCAGCTTGGCGGCGGACCTGGGCTCGCAGGTGAGCGAGAAGCGCGTGGTGTCGTCGTTCACCCAAACGCCGAGATCGCTGCCGGCATCCTCGAGCAGGGCGTCGATGGCTTCGGCGCTGGTGCTCTCGGTGCCGCGCCGGAGCAGCTGGGCGGTGAGCTCGGCCAGCCCGCTCTGGCCGGGCGGACAGCTGGCACTGCCGCGCGGAAACAGCAGCCGGGCGCTGATCAGCTGGCTGTTCTCGCGCTGCAGAACGTAGACCGTCAAGCCATTGGGCAGCGAGAGCCGACCCAAGCCCGGGACACCTTCGACCGCTTGAGCTGACAGTCGTCCGGCTGCGCTCACGGGTCGACCCAGACCAGCGTGGACCGCTCGATCTTGAAGACAGCTTCCGCCGCCGCGCGCAGTCCCTGGCGCGTCACGGCCGCCAGTCGCTCGAGCTGCAGCTGCGCTTCGCCGATGGTGCCGAGCAGGTGCTCGGCGTTGCCGAGGGCGTGCGCCCGCCCCGAGGCCGTCTGAAGCTCCCGCAGCAGGCCGACCCTCAGCTGCGCCTTGCAGCGGGCGAGGGCCGGCGGAGAAACCAGCTGGGTCGCCAGGGTCTCGAGCTCGTCGAGGATGGCGCGCTCGACGCGCTTGGGACTGGTCCCGGGCGGAAGCTCGGCAGCCACCAGGAACACGCCCGGCTCCAGCCGCCACGAGTGGTCCGACGAGACCTCGGTGCACAGCCCCCGCTCGTGAATCAGCTTGCGGACCAGAATCGACCCGTCGCCGGTGGTCAGCAGGGTCGACAAGAGATCCAGGGCCGGAGAACGCGGGTCGCGCGCCGGCAGCCCCCGAAAGCCGAGCAACAGGGCCGGGGTCTGGGCCGGGATTCGCAGGTGGGTCCGGCGCTGCCCACGCTGCTCGGGTTCGTCGCTCGCCTCCCGCGGCGGCGCCAAGCCCGGCGCCAGATCACCGTAGGCGCGGGTCAGCTTGTCGAGGGTCTGCTCGGGGTCGAAATCGCCGGCCAGATAGAGCGTGGCATTGTCGGGGGCATAGTAGCGGCGAAAAAACTCCTGGCAGTCCTCGAGGGTCACGCGCTCGAGGTCTCCCATCCAGCCGATGACCGGCCAGTGGTAGGGGTGGGCTTGATAGACCAGCGCCCCCAGCTCTTCATCGAGACGCCCGAAGACGCTGTCTTCGACTCTCAGGCGGCGCTCTTCCTTGACCACCTCGCGCTCGCTCTGGAGAGCCTCGGCGCTCAGCCGCAGCCCCGCCATGCGGTCGGACTCGAGGTCGATGGCCAGGTCGAGCGCCTCGGACGGAACCTCCTCGTGGTAGACGGTCAGGTCGTACGAGGTGTAGGCGTTCGAGCTGCCGCCGTGAGCTTCGAGCTGGCGATCGAACTCCTTGGGGCCATAGCGCGTCGCCCCGTTGAACATCATGTGCTCGAAGAGGTGGGCGATCCCGGTGCGCCCGATCTGCTCGTTGCGCGAGCCGACCCGAAAGAAGGTCTGGTAGGCCAGCACCTTGGCGCCGCGGTCGGGCAGGAGCCGGATGCGCAGCCCGTTCGGCAACTGGTGCTCAATCGGCTTGAGCGCTGCCGCTCCCCGCAGCGATGGCAACCGGGACACTAGACTTTCTTCTTGACCGGTCCGGAGGGCACTTTTCCACCGTGCTTGTGCTCGACGTGGGCGTGAAAGTGGTTGCTGCAAAAGGCCGACATGTGCTCGAGGCACATGTCCTTGGCCTTCTCCGAGCAGCCGCTCTCGGAGCAGATCAAGCTCTGGGTCGTGGTCTGCGATCGACGAAACCCTGGCATGGGCTTACTTTCCCTTCCTCCCCTTATGGGGAGTGACGGCTTTGGGGGGTTCCTCCTCTTCCCTGATCTCCTCGGTGGCCCCTTCCCACTTCTGCCCCTCGGCCAGCTTCCAATCGTCTTTCAACGGAATCGACCAGCTGAACTTGGCAGGCAACTCGTGACCTTGCGCGGTGCGGGTGACGCCATCGATCTCCAGCTTGAGAGTTTGGGCCTCGTGCGGAAAGAGCGCAACCCAGTAGGTGCCCAGCACGGCGTTGGCCGGGAAGAGATCCAGGTAGCGATCGGGATCGGCGATCTTGGTGGCGGGCTCCTCGCCATGCACCTCGCCGTAGAGCTTGTCCTTGGCGTCCATCAGCGAGAAGACGATTCCCGTCAGCTCGGCCGAGACCTGAACCCGCTTGGTGGTCCCGGTTTCGGATTTCTCGAACTCGACCCGCCGCTGCGGCCCCCACCAGACGAAGTCCAGCTTGATCATGGGCTGGTTGTCGTGCTGCTCGCGGTCGGCACGCCAGATGTCGAAGTGCTGGCCCATCGAAGCGCCCGAATAGATCGGGTCGAAGCGCCCGGCCTGGAGCATCTTGTAGACCTCTTCGGCCGTCGAATGGTTCTGGTTCAAGGAGTCGAATTCAGGCTGCTTGATGACCCCGATCTCGTGCTTGTGGGTGATGTCCTTCCAGCCGGTATCGTGGTTGCGCTGCTCGGGAAAACGGTTGTCGTGGTCCCGCAAGGCCCCGAAATACCAGCGAAACAGGCCGCCCATCTCGTCGCGGTATTCGTCGGCGCCGGTGAGCTCCCGGGCGGCGGGAGCCCGCTCGTCGTAGTCGCGCTGGATGCGCGCCAGGTCGAGCCTGGCGTCCGCCTCGGTCGTTCGCTTCTGGTACTCGTGAAGGGCCCAGCCTCCGATGGCCAGCGCAAACACAATGAGGAGGAGCAGTCGGACGACTGGATTCATGAAGCCCTCTCGGCTCGCGTAGATCGCGCTCGAAGGGCGTTGTTTCTAGTTCAAGGCTTCCGAAAAGTACATCCTCATCCGCCGGCACGGGGGCCGGCGCCGCCGGGGAGACTCTGCACAAGCCCCTCGGAGGCCACTTCTCGAAAAAAAGCTCTGACGGGCGTGGGCCTGTCATGGTGCGATCCCGGTGCCATGCATCGGCCGGCCTCCCGGCCGATGCAACGGTCCTCGGCGATTCAACGATCGCAGCGCGGCTCAATGGCAGCACTCCCCGAGGAGCGGAGCTTCAAGCTTCGACCAGGCCTCGGGCTGTCCCCGCTGAACTGAGGAACCAACAGTTCTCATCCGCCGGGCCTGTGGGGATGTGGGCCACTCGAGCGAAGCGAGAGTGCGCCTCTACTCTGAACGACGCGCAGCGTTGTCCAAGGGCTGTGGGCGAGCGTTGTTTGCCTGTCCATAGCCCGTCATCTCCATAGGCTCCGCTGCCTTCCTTTGCGCAGCAGGCTCGATGTCAGACGCTCCTGGTAAATATGCCCTATTCAAATGAAGAGGCGAGCTCGTCAGCCACAGCAGCTCTCGCTTCCCAGGACCGCCGGCCACGGCGGCGCTCGAAAGGGCGCGGGGAGGAAACCCTCCGGCCGTCGAGTGGGTGTTCCCCATCGCGCTCGCGAACGGCACCAGGCCAGGCATCCGGTCCACGTGACGATGCGCGCCCGCGAAGGCTTGCCGAGCTTCCGCGGCGATCAGCTGCTCCGGGAAGCCATCCAGGGAGCGATTGGCCTGAGCGAGAAGCCGGGCTTTCGCGTGGTGCATTTCTCGGTGCAGTCGAACCACCTGCACCTCATCGTCGAGGCTGACGACGAGCGGGCGCTCTCGCGAGGCATGCAGGGCCTCTCGATTCGCATGGCCCGCGCCGCGCATCGTGCCCTCGGCCACGGAGGCACCATCTTCTCCGACCGCTACCACGCGCACCAGCTACGCTCGCCGCGAGAGACTCGCGCGGCTCTCCTGTACGTCCTCCAGAACTGGGCCAAGCATGGGCCAGGCGGAGACTACGACCCCCGCTCCTCCGCTCCTTGGTTCGACGGCTGGACCCGGCTGCCAGCGCCGACGCGTGGGCCCTGTCTCGTCGCGAGGCCTCGAACCTGGCTGGTCCGCGTCGGCTGGAGACGCCACGGTCTTCTCCGACCAGGAGAGCGGCCTCACCGGCAGGCATCCCTCCCGGCTTAGGTCCCCGACTCCAGCGGGGACGCCGGAGCTACGGCTGCACACTCAGCGCCCGGTGGTGGATCCACAGCTCGATGTCATCGAGCTGCGAGAGATCCACCCAGCCGTTGGCGGGATCTCCGTGGAGGTCGATCGAGAGAACCCAGCTGCTGGCAAGAACCGGACGCTCGAAGAGATCGGTGTTCGCCGGATAGGAAGGATCATCCTCGGCGCTCCTCGGCAGATTGAGTCCCGCCGTGAGCAGCGCGGTCTTGGTCGACAGGCTGTAGCTGGTCGAGCCTTGCGAGCCCGACGGGCCACAGTTCACGAGCGTCGACTGGCCCTTTTGCGTGAGCCCCACGTAGGCGGTCTCGCCGCTGAGCGAGCTGCTGACCAGGTTGGCCTTGAGGTCGGCGATCCGATCCTGGCACACGTCGGGGTTGAAGAGCGGACCGCCGCCCGAGGCGGCCTCGGTGTCGAAGGCCAGCGCGAGATTGCCCTGCGCGTCCAGGTTCTTGGGCAGCGTCAAGAAGGCCTGGAACTGCTGGGCCGGGGTCAGGAGCGCTCCCGTGACCTTGTCCTTCACGGGAGCGGTGAAGCCCAGGATGTCATTGCGAAGGCTGATGAAATCGTCCATGTCCTGCGCCTGCCCGACGAGCTGGTCGGCGGAGTAGGCGCTCGAGAGCTGAGCCAGAAAGCTGGTCAGGTCGTTCGCGTCGGCAGCCGCCAAGACCTCCCCCTCATTCGCAAACGTCTGGTTCGACATGTACTCGAGGGCCTGGGTGGCCAGAAACGTCCAGGTCCGGGCCACCTCCAGCTGCTGCGCGAACCGCACCCCGTCCTGGTCGCTGTAGAGCCGAAAGGTGGGATCGACGTTGCGAGCCTGGAGCTGGTTCGCGGATTGCGCCGTGTTCAGAGCCTGTTGCAGGTTCGCGAAATCCGACTGCACGGCGGTCTGGGCCGCGGTCAAGAGCGACATCTGCTGCTGGGTGTCCACCCCCGACTGGCCGAGGTCCGCCAGGCTGTCGAAGATCTGCGTCAGCAGCCCGTTGTCCGTCACCACATTTTGGCCCAGCTGAATCTGGTAGGTCTCGTCGTTCTGCGCGATCGAGCTGGCCCAGGCGAGGTTGGCGTCGTTCTGGTCGGCGGCGGCCTCCTCGCACTGTTGCACGATGTTGGCGGCGGCCCCGAACAGAGAGCCGATGGCCTGGAAGGGATCGGAGATCGCCTGGATGAGCTGCCCGACCCCCGACACCGCGCTCGTTCCGCACGCGAAATCCTGATTGACGATGGCCTCCTGGGCCTTGGCCTGCGCCACCAGCGCGATTTCCTGCCCGTCGGAAGAGAGCGCTTGCATCTCGTCGCTCTGGTCCTGCTCCTCCTCTTGCAACTCCTGCTCGAGCATTTGCAGGCGCTGCGAGTCGTTGGCCGTTCGCACCTGAGCCCCCTGCACCGCCGTCCCCGCCGCCTGCATGCCGGCATAGTCCTGTCCGATCTTTCCTCCCAGGCCGCATCCCGCTCCGGTGCGCGGGTCGACCCCGCTGCCGCACAGACTCACCACCTGCGTCTGCGCCTGGCTGGCAACCCCCTCGACGGCCGTCTCGAGCGCCGTCGACGAAGCCTCGAAAGCACGATCGCTCTGCACGAGCCGAGCCTCGATGGCGGCGGCGGTGGCGATCTGTTGACCGGCCACGGCGGCCATCTGCTGGAACACGTCCTCGGTGGGATCCTGGGGGTCGTAGTCGAACGGAATGTACCCGGGGGGATAGCCCACCGCGTTCAAGCCCCGGCGCACCTGATCGAAGGCGGTGGCCAAGGAGGCGAATTGAATCGAGCTGTCGAGCAGCGTCCCCGGCCCGACCTGGGATTGCGTCGTGCCGTCCAGGCTGACCGTGGCGAGGGCCGCCGCGTCCAGGAAAGCCGCCGTTGCCTGCCGCTGGGCCGCGCGGGCGCTGGAGGTCGCCGGTTCCCCGCTGCGCTGCAGCCGATCGAGGAGCTGGGCCCCCGTGAACAGCTCGGTTCGCACAATCCCCCCGAAGCGATGGAGATCGTCGAGGGCGGCGTCGCGAGTCGAGGGCATGGGGGCTTGCTTCTGCGCCAGCCAGAGGTTCCCGGTGGCGAGCAGCCCGCCCACTCCGCCGTTCTCATGCAGCCCCAGCTGCAGCAGTCCGAGCGCCGACTGGAAGTCGGCCGCATCCACCGACGCCCCCTGGTACTCGGCATTGGCCGGTTCGAGCGTGCGGGCGATGACGTCGTTGGCCCGCAGAAGAGCCTCGCTCGCCTCGGCGCGGAAGACCTCCCAGATGTCGGACGGAACCTCGCTCTGCTGGTAAGCTTCGACTGCCGGGAGCTCGTCCTCGGGCAGAATGCACGGCGCTGGGGTCAGGGACGCCGAGATCAGGCACTGGCCGTTCACGATCGACGAACCCTCGGCCCACTGCTCGAACGGAAAGGCCTGGGCGAAATACCAATCCCCACGTGCCACGAGGTCCGCCGGGCAGCCGGCGCTCGAGCACCAACTGGGGGCGAACGGCGCCGGCGCCGTGGGCCGGCGGAAGCTCGAGACGCCTTGAGCGATCAGGCCGTGGCTGGGACCGCTCGGAGAGAGCTGAAAGGTGCCGGTCACCGTGACTGGCTGGGATCCGAGCCCGGTCACGACCTCTTGATACGCCCCCGCCAGAGGACCGCCGCCGGAGTGGGTTCCGACCAGCGTGACCTGGCGTTGCACCTGAGCCCCATCGCTCGGATTGCCGTCGCTGCCGGGATCGCCCACCAGCGTGAAGCTGAGGGTGGCGTTGGTGCCGTCGTCGACGGCGGTGACCTTGGCATTGAAGGGCCAGAGCAAGGAGGCCGATCCGTCGACCACGCCGCTGAGGCTCGCGTCCAGATCCAGCGCCAGGTCAGCTGCCCCGAGAAGGAAGGGGCCGGTCACGGCCACGCTGCCGCGAAGATAGCCGGCGAGTCCGGAATGCGCCGTGAGCGACGTGATGCTCGTCCCGCCCGAGCTCAGGACCCGCACTGTCGCATGACCACTCCAGCCCGGTTTTACGGTGATGGCGGCGTCGATCCCTTTCCCGGCGGGAAGTGCGCCGCTGGACGGCGTCACCGTGACGGCCGGGTTGTCGGAGAGCGCATGGAAATGGTCGATGGCCACCGTGCCGCTGTTCTCGACCCTCAGGCTGGCCGACTGCTGTCCAACGACGAGGTCAATGCTCGGCGACGAGACCGTGAGCTGCCCCCCGAAGGAGGGGGAAACCGCATCCGCCCCGCATTGACCCCGCGCGCCGCACGCCTGCCCGACGGCGCAATCCGCGTCGCTGTGACAGTCAGCGTCGCACACGCCGGCCTGGCAGTAGCTCCCGGCCGGGCACTGCGCCGGGTTCTCGCAGAGCTGATAGGCGTTGGAATCGGAATCCGCGAACAGATCGGGAGCGAGGCGAGAGCAGGCCCCCACGGGAAAGATCAGCGACAGGGCGACCGCGGGGATGAGGATGCGTGACATGGGACCTCCGGCGAAAGGATACCGGGAGGAACATCAAGCCCCGTGCCAGCTCTAACCCCCTGCAATTGCATTGCTACGCGGTCGCGAAACCCTACCGGCTAATGAATCTCTTCCCGGTGGAAGTAAGCTTCGCTCTCGATCTGGAGCGTCGTGTGGCCGATGCCGAAGCTCTCCTGAAGGTCCTGCTTCACGCGCGTCAAGAGATCGTCGCAATCCCGGATGTCGCAGCCGCCCACCACCAGATGGGCGGAGAGCGCGTACAGGCCGCTCGAGATGGTCCACAGGTGCAGGTCATGCACCGCCCGAACGCCGGTCGCCTGCTGGATGTGGCGCCGGATCTCTGCGAGGTTCAGATGCTGCGGCACGGCTTCGAGAAGAATGTTGACCGCCTCGGCCAGCAATCGAATTGCGCCCACGACAATGAGGATGGCGATGCCGGCCGAGAGCACGGGATCGACGAAGGTCCAGTGCGTGACGGCGATCAGCCCCGCAGCCACCACCACCAGGGCGCCCGAGGCCACGTCGCCCATCACGTGCCACAGCGCGGCGCGGATGTTGAGACTTCGCTGCCGCGGCCGGGAGAGCAGCCACAGCCCGAGCAGATTCACCGAGAGCCCTGCTCCGGCCGTCGCTCCCATCGCCACCAGATTGAGCGCCTCGTGCGCGTGCAGCCGCTGCCAGGCCGCCAGCGCGATCGAGGCCGCGATCCCGCACAGCAGCATGCCGTTGAGCGCCGCGGCCAGGATCTCGAGCCGGTAGTAGCCAAACGTTCTCCGCAGGTCGGCCGGGCGCGACGCGAGCCAGCCCGCCACCAGCGAGAGGAGCAGGCCTGACGCGTCCGTGAGAACGTGTCCGGCATCGGCTTGAAGGGCCAGGCTGCCCGAGAACAAGCCGCCCAACCCCTCGCCGATGGCGATGGCCAGCGAGAGCGTGAAGGCAATCAGCAGCGAGCGCGTTTCGGCGCGGCGGCGCGAGCTGGGCGGTGAGGCGTGGGTATGCACTGCTGGGTACTCTAAGGTTGAAGGCCCCGGTGGGGCCAGCCCCTGTGCCGGCCAAGGGCGGCCGCGGCTCGCGGTCGCGGTCGGCGGTCGAGTTCGCGGTCGGGGGTCGAGTTCGCGGCCCTCCTAGGCGATTGCGCCGAGGGCACTGCCCTCGAGATCGCGCGCATCGCCGATCGCTTGGTCGCCCTCCTCACCGGCTTGTGCCGGTGAGGACCGCGGTCGGGATCGATGGTCGAGGTCGCGTTTCGCGGTCTCAGTCGGGCGCAATTCATGTGCTTCCGTCGCAGCGCCAAGCCCCTTATCCTCTCCCCAATGCCGAAATCACCTC
>Ga0302324_100006701_pt1 | contig 24708 bp, 19 predicted proteins | sample Palsa_T0_1_FD_201949 | JGI IMG/M metagenome (GOLD analysis project Ga0302324, IMG submission 201949) | Peat permafrost microbial communities from Stordalen Mire near Abisko, Sweden - Palsa_T0_1 | ecosystem: Environmental > Terrestrial > Soil > Palsa > Peat permafrost | place: Sweden: Abisko... | reverse complement strand
CGCGCGCGATCCGCTCCATGGCCGCGATGTCCGCCACCGGCACATCTTGGTCCGCACGATGAACCTCCCGCACCACAGCGCGGATGACGGACTCCGGCTTCGCCCAAACGTACGTACGCACCAGCAGTGCTCCGGAGCCTGCACCCACGGGAGTTGGCAAGGCACGTAAAGCTCCGCATGAAAGCCTGCGTCCGGTCCTTGGCTGTGGACGTTGCCGGCGACTCCCACCACGGTGAGCCAGGGCGCCGTGCTGTCGGGCGACCCTGGCCGCAATCGTTTCCCGAGCGGATCTTGATCCGGCCAGTGCAACCGGGCCAGCTCCTCATTCACGATGGCGACTCTGCCGGCGATTCCGGTATCGTACTGGTTGAAAGTGCGCCCTCCACGCAAAGGGATTTGCAAGGTTCGGAAATAATCGGAGCCCGCGACAATGTAGTTGGCGTCGGGCACCTGCCCTGCAGGGGGATTCGGCTGATCGGAAGTGGTGAAAAACTGTCCTGCCCAATCGCCGATCGGCAGGCCGCGGGACGCGCTGGCCGATTCCACGCCCGGCAGCGCCTCGATGCGCGCGACCAAGTGTTCCCAAAATTCCAATTGCGCTTGCGGCTGATCGTACCGGCCACCCCAGAGCGGCACACGCAGCGTCAGAACATGGGCCGGATTGAAGCCCAGGTCCACATGGCTGAGCTCGGCGAGAGTGCGAACCATGAGCCCGGCCCCCACCAGCAGCACCATGGCAAGGGCGATTTCGGAAACGACGAGTATGCTGCGCAACCGGCCGCTTCGCGGGCTCTGGGCGCCGCCGCGGCCCGTCTCCTTCAGCGTCTCGGTCGGATGCGGCCGTGCGCCCTGTAACGCGGGCGCCAAGCCGAATAGGAAAGTGGTCGCCAGAATGGCGCTCAGCGCGAACGCCAGAACTCGCAGGTCCGCCACGCCGCTGGCGAGGCCCGGCGCCGAATTCAGCAGGGATTGGGGAGCCAGCGCCGCCATTCCATGGCATCCCCAGGTAGCCAGCAGTACTCCCAGGACTCCGCCAGCCAAAGCAATCAAGAGGCTTTCCGTCAGCAGTTGGCGGACCATGCGTCCTTCGCCGGCTCCCAGCGCTCTCCGCACTGCAAACTCCGTCGCGCGGCTGGCGCCCCGGGCCAGCAAGAGGTTGGCCATGTTGGCGCACGCGATCAGGAGGACAAAGACGACCGCTCCCATCAGGACCGCCAAGGCCGAATGCAAATCCCCTGAAACCATCGTGCGGAGGATCGTCAACTGCGCGCGCCATCCTTTCAGGTCGGGCTCCAGCCGCTCGAGGCGAGCCGAAATCCGGTCCATTCGCGCCGCGGCTTGCCGCAGGTCGATCCCGGGCTTCAGCCGGCCAACCCCCCAATAGTCGTTCCACGTACCTGTGGGCTCGATCGCAATACCGGAAAGCCACATTGCGGGAACGGCGCCGTACGGCGTGGCATACAAGTGTGAGAAGCCGGCGGGCATCACTCCCACGATCGTGTAGCTGGCGTGGTTGACTTCAATCGCGCGGCCGATGGCGGCGGCATCCGCCCCGAAGCGTCTCCGCCACAACCCGTAGCTTAGAATAGCGACGCGAGATCCTCCGTCCTTATCTTCGCCGGGAGAAAAGGCGCGGCCCATGACAGGAGCCACTCCCAGCAACGGGAATAAATTGCTTTCGGCCACCTCACACGGGTCTTCCTCCGCCTGACCCGCGCCGATCAGGACACAGGATGTTTGCCTGAACGCGGCTATGTCTTCAAAAGCGCCAGCCTGGTTGCGCCAGGCTAGGATCTCGGCGGGCGAGACCTGGTTGCGAGTCCAGCCACGCGGCGGATTTTTCTTTTGGATAAACGCCAGACCATCCGCGCCCCTAAACGGCAACGGTTTGAGCAACACGGCGTAAACCGCGGAAAAGATCACCGTGGTGGCGCCGATTCCTAGCGCCAAAGTGAGCACGGCGACCGCTGTGAAGCCCGGGGTCTTCCGAAGCATGCGCAGGCCAAAACCCACGTCCTGCAAAAGGCCATCCCACCAGAGCCACCGGGTGGCTTCGTAGAAACGCTCTTGCGCCTGCGTGACGTTGCCGAAGGCGCGGCGTGCGGCGGCGTGCGCCTCTTCGGCGCTCATGCCCGATTCCCGCAAGCGCTCGGTTTCGATCCGGATGTGGGTTTCCGTCTCCGCGCTGAAGTCGCTCGCCTTTCGCCTGCGCCGGAACATAGCTTTAGCTTTCCGCTCCCTCGCGCGCCAGGATGCGCCCGATGGCTGCCGCCAGGCGCTCCCACTTCGCGGTTTCCTTCACCAGTTGTTTGCGGCCGGCCGCGGTCAGCGAATAGAATCGCGCCTTTCGGTTATTGGCCGAAGTTCCCCACTTGGCGGAAATCCAACCCCGGTCCTCCAGCCGCTGCAACGCGGGGTAGAGGGCGCCGTGCTCCACCAGCAGCTCGTCTTCCGACGTCTGTTGAATGGCATGCGCGATCCCTTGGCCGTGCTGCGATCCGAAGATCAGCGTGCGCAGGATCAGCAGGTCCAGCGTGCCCTGCAGTAGCTCCAGCCGTTCCCCCGCTTCTTGGGTAGACATATAACCTGAGTATAGAGTTCTTTGGGTAAGCTGTCAACCCAAATTTGCGGGCACCTCCTCAAAGAACTCTTGACAATGACGAAGACTTTCGTCATGATGCGGTTATGGAATCCAAACGGCGCAGGCCCACCGAAGCCGAACTCGCCATCCTGCGCGTCCTCTGGGAAGGCAAAGCCCAATCGGTGCGCGCCATTCAGCAGGTGCTCAACGAATCGCGGCCCACCGGCTACACCACGGTCCTCAAGCTGATGCAGATCATGACCGAAAAAGGCCTGGTGGAACGCGACGAGACTTGCCGCCCGCGGTTATATCGCGCACGTTACACGCGGCAGCAGACGCAACGCCAGTTGCTCGGCGACCTGATGAACCGGGCATTCGGCGGATCGGTGAAGGCAATGGTACTGCAGGCGCTGGCCATCAAGAAGTCGTCCCCCGAGGAGTTGGAGGCCATGGAGACGTCAGCAACTCCAACTGATCCGCCGTGGTTCCGAACTTGCGCCGCTCAAACTGACACTCCCCTTCGCCGGCTACCACGACCGCTAACATCTTCTTGTGTACGTCGATTGCTGCAACTCGGTATGCCATCGGATCTTCTCCCGGTGCGGCGCGGGGAGCACGCGAAGCAGTTAGACTCTATGCAGGGTCGCGGGCTATCGTGGTTCCGGTAGAAACCAGGACGCCCATTGATTCGCGCAAAGCGCACGTGCTCCGGATCAAACAGACCACCGGCCTCAACTGCGCCACTGCCTTACCGACCTCATTGCGCCGCTTTCCCATTCTGACACGCCGCTATATCGAGCCCTTTTTCATGAAATTTCGCGGGCCGTAGGCCCTCCCAAACAGACCACGAACGGCGATGGTCTGCCCCACCAAGGGTCGTTAATCGTACGAGTCGTTCGGCGACACTAATGACTCGACCGGTTTTGGGGGGATCTCCCGGATCGCGCGGCGTGGCCGCAGAAACCACAACCTATGCAGTCCGTAAAGCGAGCAACCCAAGGCCACCGCCGCCACGGCGTTCGTGGTTAGAACCCCGATAGCCGTCGCCAGGAATGCCGCGGCATCCACGGGCCGCATGCGGGGCAGCCGCCGCCAGGTGCTCCATTCGAGCAAGCCGATTCCGACCCACGCGGTTACCGCCGCCAGCGCGGCCATGGGCACGCGCGCGATCAGCTTGCCGCCTAGCGCCACCATCCCCAGCAGGAAGGCGGCGTGCGCGAGATTCGACACGCGGGTAGTGGCGCCGCATCGGACGCTGGCCAGGCTGCGCGCCGGGATGCCCACGCTCATGGGCGCGCCGAACATGGCCGCGCCAAGATTGGCAATCCCGTAAGCGCCGAGTTCCCGGTCCGCGTCTGCGCGCATCAGTGGACGGTGCCGGCCGCGGAAGTGCTCCACCACGCGGGAAGTCAGCAGGATGTTCACCGACGAGACGAACGCCAGCCCCAAGCCCGATGGCACAACCGTCCAAACATCCGCGGGTTTCCACGCGAAGCCGGCGAGCGGGGGCACGCGGAAATCGATGGCGCCCACCAAGCCTTGCCTGATCCCCAGAACGGTCGCAATACCCAAGCCGGCCAGGATACCCAGCAGGGGACCCGGAACGCGCGCGTGGACGCGGGCCGCCAGGAATGAGACGGCGAGGACCGCGAAGCTAATCGCAACGGTGCCCGGGCGGGCGCCCGCCGCGTGCCCCATAACCACCGCGCCTTGGTAGAGCAGATTGGTCGAAGTGCGGTCGACCGCCACCTGGACCCCGAGCATCGAGGATAGCTGTGTGAGGACCATCATGGCCCCGATGCCGCATGAGAATCCCGTCACCACCGCGTGCGGCACTTTCAAGATGTACTGTCCCAGTTGGAGCACGCAGAAGCTCATCATAAACACGGAGGCGACCAGGCAGACTTGCGCGGCGCCGCCAACGCCCTGGTGTGCGACTGCCAGAGCGATAAACGGGACGGTGGCGCTGGCGGTGCCGCCGATCAGAACGGGATTGCGTCCGAGCAGCGCGGTAACGGGGGCGGTCACGATAGACGTGACGATACCCAGCGTGGGAGGCAGCCCCATCATGGATGCCAGGGCCAGTCCGTACGGCAGGGCAATCAGGGCCGCGATCAACCCTCCGGAGACGTCGCCGCCGAAAGCCCGCCACGAGTAGCGGCGGCTGCTGCGCTGCAGAACCGGCCAAGTCGTGCGGGGCATCCCTAAACCCAATGCCACAGCCGGTCTTGAGCCGGCTCCGGCCGCCTAAAAAGGCGGCCTGCGGCCAAGATTGGCCGCCCCACTAGGCCGCGTAGCACTGTACGCACGCCTCGCGGAACTTCGCCATTTCCTCGCGCGTGCCTACGGTGACGCGTACCCAGGTGGGCCAGACCGGCCAGACGCGGCCAATGTAGACCTTGTGTTTCGCCATCTGCTCGTAGAATTCCTTGCCGGGCCGCTTCACGTTCATCATGAAACAGTTGGCTTCCGACGGAATGAACTCGATGGCGTGCTTGTCCAGAAATTCGAAGGTTTCGTTGCGGATGGCGGCAATGGTGGCGCGCCGTTCCGAGACGAGATTCTTCACCTTGAGGCTGGCGTTGGCGCCCACCATGGCCGTCACAGGCAAGGCTCCGGCCGCGTACACGTTCATTTTCTGCAGCAGCTCCGGCCGAGCGATGGCGGCGCCCGCGCGCAAACCGGCCATTCCGTACAGCTTGGAAAATGTTCTCAGGATGATTACGTCCTTGTCGGCGGCGGCCAGATAAGAACTCATCACCGCCGATTGGGACAGGTGAATATACGCCTCATCCAGCAGCACCACGGATCCCGCGGGTTTGTTGGCCACCAGCCACTCGATGTCGGCTTTGGGGGTGACTGTGCCCGTGGGGTTGTTCGGATTGCAAACGTAAATCACTCCCGGGCTGGGGTGCGTGGCGGCCAGGGCCTTCACATCGTGGGCTGCGCTGCCCTTCACCAGCGGAACGGTGACCGTCGCGGCGCCGATGTATTTCGCGGCGCGCGCGCCAGCCTCATAACCGGGGTCGGCGACCACAAAGGGCCTGTCCTTGGAGCAAAACGCCAGCACCGCGCGATGCAGCGGATCGCTCGAGCCGGCGAAAGCCTGTATATAGCTGGACGCCGGATCCCAGGAGAACTTCACGCCTTCCTGTTCGGCGAGCGTGGTGGCCATGGCGAACGTTTCTTCGTACAGGTATCTGCCGCCGCGCTGCACCACCGCATGGATGGCCTCCGCCGCCTCCGGGCACGGCCCCATGGGGTTCTCGTTCGCGTTGATCTTGACCGCATCGGGAGGCAGGTTCCGCACCATCGAGAGCTGCGCGAGTGCCCGCTCATTGTAAAAGGGGAGCGCCGCGCCCGCAGCCAACAAAGAAGCCCATTTGTGGAAGTTGCGCCGCGAGAATGGCGCGCTTAAGGGACTGCTTTCCGCTTGTTTCCGTATGATCGTTGTCATGCTTATCTCCTCTCCGCGATTTTTCGGGATGGCTCCCGGTGCGCTCAGAACTTGGAGCGAAGCCTCCGGATGTTCCCATGCGCGGGGAACGCTTGCTCCCAGCAAGCCGGAGTTGCCTTAGTATAACACCGGCCCGTGCGCCAAGGGTCGGGCTGGAGTCCGGCCCCATGAATTAATGATCCAATAAAGAAATGTCTCCCGAAGAGTTCCGCCGCTTTGCGCACGAGTCTGTCGATTGGATTGCCGATTACCTTTCGCATCCGGAAAACTATCCCGTGCTGCCGAAAATGGAGCCGGGCAGGCTTGTGGATGCGCTGCCGGCAACCGGTCCGGAGCGGGGCGAGCCGATGGAACGCCTGCTGGAGGACTTCCGCAGCCTGATCGTACCGGCCATCACGCACTGGAACCATCCGGGATTCATGGCGTACTTCGCGAACACCGCGCCGGGACCGGGCATCATCGCGGAGCTGCTGGCAGCTTCGCTGAACGCCAATGCCATGCTGTGGAAGACGTCGCCCGCCGCCACGGAATTGGAGCAGGTGGTGCTCGACTGGCTGCGGGACTGGATGGGACTGCCCGCCGGCTTGTTCGGCATCATCTACGATACGGCTTCCACCAGCAGCATGCACGCCATCGCGGCCGCGCGTGAGTTGGCCGGTCCCGAGGCGCGCACCCTGGGCGCATCGCACGGGCTGACCCTGTATTGTTCCGAAGAGGCGCATTCCTCGATCGAGAAGGGCGCCATCGCCATCGGTATTGGGCAGCAATACGTGCGCAAGATTCCGGTGGATGCCGAGTTCCGCATGCGTCCCGAAGCGCTGGCGGCAGCCGTGGAGGCCGATATCGCGGCCGGCTTACGGCCCTTCTGCGTGGTGGCTACCGTGGGGACCACCTCGACCACCAGCATCGACCCGGTGCCGGCCATTGCCGATATCGCGGCGCGCCATGGGTTATGGCTGCACGTGGACGCCGCCTACGCCGGCTCGGCTGCCATCGTGCCGGAGTTCCGCCACATTTTGAACGGCGCGGAACGCGCGGATTCCCTGGTGGTGAACCCTCACAAGTGGTTCTTCACGCCGTTCGACCTGAGCGCGTTCTACACGCGCCGGCCGGAAATACTGCGGCGCGCATTCTCGCTGGTGCCGGAATATCTGCGTACCGCGCAGGACGGGCGCGCGGTGAACTACATGGACTATGGGGTGCCGTTGGGACGCCGTTTCCGCGCGCTGAAGTTGTGGTTCGTGATGCGCTATTTCGGGCGCGAGAAGCTGGCGGATATGATTCGCGATCAGATCGCCTGGGCGCAGGAATTGGCGGCCGCCGTGGATGCCAACCCGCGTTTCGAACGCGCCGCGCCCTCGCCGCTATCGGTGGTGTGTTTCCGGTACAAGGGCACGGACGACGAGAATCGCCGGTTGCTCGAAACCGTGAACGCATCGGGCGAGTTCTTCCTGTCGCACACGGTGCTGCGCGGAAAGTATACGCTGCGCCTGGCGATCGGCAACATGGGCACCACGCGCGATCATGTGATGCGGGCGTGGGAGATGGTGCGGCAAACGGGAGCGCTTGAGCCCGGCGGAGAGCGCTGGCCGACGACATAAACCGATCGTCTGCCCCACGTCACGCGTGCTCGTATTTGCCTTCACCCTGGTCCACCTGGCTCCAGTTGAGTTCCGTCAAGGAAAGTTGGTTGCCGTCGGGATCCTCGAACCCCACGAACTTGCCGGCCAGTTCCAGCCCGATGGCCATCGATCCCTTTCGTCCGGCGGGCGTCTCCCCGGATGCCGGATGCAGACCGATGGTCAGCCCCCGGCCCACTTCCACCGAAGCCCAATGGTCGCCGAAGCGGTATGCCAGCTTCAAGCCCTACACCTCCGTATAGAAGCGCACCGCGCGATCCATGTTCGAAATGTAAACCGTGACGTTGCCGCTGGCAAACATAAATCCTCCTGGCTTTCGACTACCTTCCTAGCATCCAACAAACAGTGCGAGGATGAAAAGAGCCATTTTGCATTTGGAAGGTACCACTTTGCATCTCGACCCAAACTCGCGCCAGCCTCTGTACCGCCAACTCCGCGATGTTTTACGCCGCGGAATTGTGGATCAAAGTCTGCCGCCGGGCGCGAAACTGCCGTCCACACGCGCGCTGGCAAAGGATCTGGCCGTTTCGCGCAACACCGTGGTGAATGCGTACGAGGCGCTGTGCGCCGAAGGTTTCGTCAGGGGGGCTATCGGCTCAGGCACGCGGGTTTTTCCCACCGACCCGCTGCCGGTTTCCGATCCGGATGGAAATCCTTTGTATCTGCATCGATGAGACGGCCTGCGGCAGCTATGAAATTGGGCACGGTTCTGGTGACGGGTGCGGGCGGGTTTATCGGATCGGCCCTGGTTAAGGCGATCGCCGCGGGGCGAGCCGATCGCATTGTGCTGCTGGATTCGTCGGAGCAGAATCTGTTTGGGATCCATCGTTGCTTGGAAGCGCTCCCGCATGAAGCCATCCTGGGGAGCGTGACGGATGCCAGCTTGCTCAACAGCATGATGCGCCGCTTTCGCCCTGAGATCGTGTATCACGCGGCGGCACTGAAGCACGTGCCCCTGTTGGAACTCAACCCGCTGGCCGCGGTGCGCAACAACGCGTTGGGCACCTACACGCTCGCGCAGGCGGCGATCGAGCAAGGCGTACCGGCGCTGGTGCTGGTCTCGACCGATAAGGCGGTGAATCCGCACAGCATCATGGGGGCATCCAAGCGGCTGGCGGAATTGACCGTCGCCGCACTCAGCGGGCCGCAATGCCGTATGAACGCCGTCCGGCTGGGCAACGTCATCGGATCGACCGGCAGCGTGGTCCCGATCTTTCAGGAGCAGATTTCGCAGGGTGGTCCGGTTACGGTGACGCATCCGGAGGCGACCCGGTATTTCATGTTACTCGACGATGCGGTGGAGGCGATCATGGAAGCCGGCGCCGCGAAATGCAGCGGAAACATTCTGCTGCCGGAGCTTGGCGAACCGGAAAGCATTGCGGATCTGGCGCGCTCGCTCGTTGAGGAATCGGGAGAGGACATCGCGATCCGGTTCATTGGTCTGCGTCCAGGGGAGAAGCTGCACGAAGATCTGATTGGCGAGAAGGAGAGGTGCGATGGAGGCACGATCCGGACGCCGAGTCCCGCGCCAGCCGAACTGCACGGCCTAATGGCACAGATCGCCTGCCTGCTCGCCTGTGGCGATGTGGCGCTACTTATAGAGACGATATGCAAGGCGGTTCCGGAGTACCGGCCGAGCGCAGTCGTCGGGAGCGCCTGTACGTGACCCGCAAGATCGCCGTCGTCACTTCTTCGCGCGCCGACTACTGCCACCTGTACTGGCCCTTGCGCGAACTCGCGGCGAATCCGGCGGTGGATCTGAAGATTATCGCGCTGGGACCGCATCTTTCGCCGGAGTTCGGCTGCACCGCGACGGAGATCGAGAAGGACGGATTCCGCATCGAGGCGCGCATCGAATGCCTGCTCAGTTCGGACAGCGACGTGGGCATGGCCAAAACGATCGGCTTGGCGACGCTGGGCCTGGCCGACTGCCTGGGGACGCTGCGGCCCGACCTGCTACTGCTGATCGCGGACCGCTACGAGATGCTGGCGCCCGCGGCGGTGGCCACGGCGCTGCGCATTCCGCTGGCGCATATCGAAGGCGGAGAGATCAGCGAAGGGGCCATCGACGATGCCATCCGCAATGCTCTCACCAAGCTTAGCCATATCCACTTCACGTCAACCGATCTGGCGCGGGCGCGCGTGATCGCCATGGGCGAGGAGGAGTGGCGCGTGCATCGCACCGGCGCTCCGTCGCTCGACCATTTGCGGCGCAGTCCGCTGTTGAGCCGCGAGGAGCTGGAGGCGCGGCTCGATATGCAGATCCAAGCGCCGACGGCTGTCGTTGCGTATCACCCCACGACTATCGCGCGCGATACTACGCGCGAGGCCGCCGCGCTATTTGCGGCGCTCGAATCCGTCCCGGCGCAGCTTCTATTCTGCTATCCGAATGCCGACGCGGGCAGCCGGGCCTTGATCGCGCGCGCGAAGTCCTTCATCAACCGGTCGGGACGGGGACGGGTATTCGTCAATCTGGACCCCGTGCTCTATTGGAGCTTGCTGCGATCGGTGGACCTGATCGTGGGCAACTCCAGCAGCGGGATTATGGAGGCGGCATCCTTTGCGCTGCCGGCGGTCGACGTGGGGATTCGGCAGCGCGGACGGGAGCGCGCCCGCAATGTGATCGACGCCGAGGCGGACGCGGACTGCATTCGGGATCGCATCGCCTTGGCGATGAGCGAGGACTTCCGGCACTCGCTGCGGGGAATGCAGAATCCTTATGGCGACGGGCACGCGGCGGAACGGATCGCGGCCGTTTTGGCGTCCGGGCCGCTAGGCGAGGAACTCCTGATCAAGCGGGCGCCCGCCCTCGAACAGGACGCCCCGAAATGAGGATTCCGCTCTCGGCTCCCGACATCGACGAAGCCGATATCGAAGCCGTGGTGGACGTGCTGCGCACGCCGCGGCTGAGCATCGGTCCGAAGTTGGAGGAGTTCGAAGCCGCCGTCGCCAGCTATACGGGAGTCCCTTATGGCGTAGCGCTGTCCTCCGGGACGGCCGGACTGCACCTGGGGTTGACGGCTCTGGGCATCGGCGAAGGCGACGAAGTGATTCTGCCGTCCTTCACTTTCATTGCGGCCGCCAACGCCGTTCTTTACGTGCGGGCCAGGCCCGTGTTCGTGGATATCGATCCACGCACGCTGAACCTGACGGCCGATGGTGTGGCCCGCGCCATCACGCCCCGGACGCGCGCCATTATCGTGGTCCACACATTCGGGTGTCCCGCGGATCTCGATCCCATTCTGGAAATCGCGGCCAGGCACAGCGTGCGAGTGATCGAGGACGCCTGCGAGGCGCTGGGCGCGGAATATCGCGGAAAGAAGGCCGGCGGGATCGGCGACTTGGGAGTCTTCGGGTTCTATCCCAACAAGCCCATCACCACGGGCGAAGGCGGCATGCTGGTCACCCGCGACCGCCAGCTTGCGGAGACCATTCGCGCGCTGCGCAATCAGGGCCGGCGGGCGGCGGATGGCTGGCTGGATCATACGCTGCTCGGTTACAACTACCGCCTTTCCGAAATCAATAGCGCTTTGGGGTTTTCGCAGATGCGCAGGATTGATAGCATTTTGGCGCGGCGCGAGAATCGGGCGGCTTGCTACCGGGAACACCTTCGGGCGGTTGCGGAATTGATCCTGCCTGTTTTTGAAATCCCGGAAGCGCGAGTCTGCTGGTTTGTGTTTGTCGTCAGGCTGGCGGCGGGCTTCACGCAGGAGCAACGCGCCGGGATCGTTGCCTACATGGCGGAGCGGGGCATCGGTTGCGGGCGGTATTTTGCTCCGGTGCATCGGCAACCGCTTTACGCGGCGTATGCGGATCGCGGGTGTGACTTGGCTGTCACCGAGCAGGTGGCGGGGCGAACGCTGGCGCTGCCTTTTTTCAATCGCATGACCGACGGGGAGATTGCGGAGGTGTGCGTGACGCTGCGGGGGGCGATCAACGCCGCAGTACGTAAAGGAGATGGCCGTTGAAACTCCCCCCCCGGAGTTCGCCCGAAGCATAGTCGACGACGAACCGCTTCTCGATGCGGAGGTCGGCGGCCCGCGACAGGGCGGCGAACTCCCGGTGGGTGAAGACGTGTCCGGTGGTCGATGTGTCGTCCCATGTGACCGTGACATCACCGTGGCAGCCGAGCGGCGAAACAAGGTCCCGGAGGAAACGCATGGCAATCGGGAGGGCGCCGTAGTGACGCGCGTTATAGCGGTGGCTCACGTCGACGAAGATCTTGCCTTGGGGAGACGTCAGACGGGCGAACTGGCGCAGCACTTCGACGCGGGCGGCCGCGGGCAGGATATGACCAAGAACGTTCCAGAGACAACTGACGATATCGAAGCTCCCCTGTTGGTCGTGGAGTTCTTCGGCGCGCATGGCCCAGATGGTGGCGCGCGCTGGGCATAGGCTGCGCATTCGCTCGCTCGGCTCCAGGAGAGTGAGAGCCTCGACGCCCGCAGCCTCGGCGATGTGCGCGGCGCGAGCGCCATCGCCTGCGCCGACATCCAGCATGGATCGGCTGCCGGGCGGGATTTCGGCGGCGATCAAGCGATCGACGGCATCGAGGTATGCCCTGCGCTGGTCCGCCAGGCGCGCGTAGGCTGGCGCAATGCGGTCGTAGGCGGCGACGGGATCGAGTAGGTTCGGCATAGACGTAGAACGCGCCATCTATTGCGACGGCCAACACGCGTCGATCCACATCTGAAGAGTTGTGTCGTGCCAAGTTGGCTTTGGCCCGCTCAGGTATGGCCGCATCTCGCTCCGATAGCGCTCGATTAGCCCGCGGGAACGGCCTTCAGGCCGCGTCGCGGACCTCTACCGTCATCTGCTTGCCCAGGGCCGCAAGAGCCGCCTGGATTCTTGCCGCCTTCGTGGCGTGCCGGGGATCGAGCATCCGCCGGACCACCCGCTCGTGGATTCCCAGGCGGCGCGCCAGTTCGGAGTTATTGACTTGCTGGTCGCGCATCGCCAGATAGAGCGCCAGTTTCGGCGCGAGCCAAAGCGGCACCGGTACCAAGCGCTGGCCTCGTTTCGCGGCCGAGGGCGCCGGGACCTCTTCGCGCCGCGACAAGCGGATCGACAGATCCGATCCGAGGGCGTCCATGGCTTCTTCCATCGCGTCGCGCTCGTTCTTGCCGTCGGTCGAGACGCGTGGAAGATCGATGAACTCGACGAGGACGCGGCCGTCGCGGCCGGCCGTGAATTTTGCGGGATACGTAAAGGCGGACATTGTCTTCACCTCACAGGTCATGCGGATCGATCTTCAGATCGCGGCACATTTTGGCGAACAGGTCGCGGCCGATCTTTTCCGATCCCTGAGGGTCGTGTATTCGTAGCCGAAGTACAAGCGGCCATGGCTGCCTTTGCCCTTGTCGGCCACGAAGCTGCAAACGACCTTCATGCGCCGCGCCCGCTTCCGTATTCGCCGCTCGAATTCCGCGCCCTTCACGATTCCATTCTCGGACAGATGTGTCCGCGCGTCAAGCTGTAAATTGTCAGGCAATTGAAGACGGCGGCAGTGGGACGATCCGGAAGCAGCGCGCTACGGGGCTGGCGGGCTGGGTAAGCGGCGGGCAAGTCAGGTGGGCGGGCCAACTATCGACCCACAAAGAAGAATTCCGGCCCGCGGTGCCCTTGTCCACACCAGCGGGATGGGCAGTTGCGCCAGCTTGTCCGCGTGGCGAGTTGGCGGAGCAGAGTCAGACTCAATGGGGAGTGACCTCGACACGGGAAGCTATGTCCGGGCGGAAGACGACTCGGTCTCCCCATCAGGGCATGGCTGAAGCTCAGTCAGACGCCGTGATCTCAATTTTCAGTTCCCTCAGCCTTGTGAGAATGGCGCTTAGTTGCCGCGCCGTTGGAGGTCGCCCATTGTGCCAGAGAAAAGGCCAGAGCGGACCTCTATAATCTGGGCGAAGAACACCGGCCTTCCGCAACAAGCCCCGCCCAACCGGAAACGCAGACGCAACAAGCCCGCCGACGGCAACAGCCGTTAACCCAGGTATCGCCGCGATCGCCGCGAGAGCCAAGCCGGCAACGGAAGCAAAGCGATCAAGCCGATCCCCTGGTAAAATCCCCGCAGGCGAGAATCCGGCCCGTATCTCCAATTGGAGTGCGTCCAGAAAGGGCCGAGCCGAGTTTTCGGCGCAACCGTCCAGGATCTGACCGAGGAAGTCGAGCAATTCCACGCGCCCCGCTGATTTAAGAAAGTCATCAAGATGTCCGGCGCGTTCGAGTGGTTCAAGTGCTTCCGTTACTCGTAGGGCGGATTCGATAAGCTCAACTGCCGCCTTGTCTCTCTCTCTGGCTGGGACCGTGCCCTCGAGCCCTCCGCAGCTCGGATCGGCAGCGACCTCCATCAATCCGATGAAAGCGCCCTCCTCTGGTCGTAAGACAGGGGCCCTGGCGCCAGCCAGGCAAACAGCGTCATGATGGTTAATCGCATCCCTTAAGACCGACTGAACGGCGGCGGCGTGATTCTGCGTTTCCCTGCGGTGCAGAGCCTTCATCAACGTCCCAGGAGGCATTTGCCTCTTCTCAATCGAATCGCTGATAGTCGCCTGGAGATGGGGCTGTTTTTCCAACAATTCGGTTGCCTTTTCGAATCCTCGCTCTGGAGGCGCAAAGATGACGCGCCGGTAATCAAGGACTTTGTTCTCGTCCCTAACCCCCATCGCGCCGATCAAGTCATCAAATCCCCTGCACCATGCAGCCCCCTCCCAGCTAGAGCGCCTTCGAAAGCTCGGATCAGTTAACCACGGTCGGCGCCCGATGATTTTGATGTGTCCCGATTCCAGGTAGGATAGCACCCGACGCACGGTGACTGGGGACTCATACCGTTCCAGCATAGACGCTGAGGGCGTCCACAGGACTAACGGATCGCTGATCGCAATGAGGCTCTCCAGATTGTGATAGAGATGCGGTCCGTAGTCGCCAATGTGACAGAAGATCGGAAATTTGCCGGCCACTTCGAGCCACCCTTGCTGATGCTATTTGTAATCGACCAACCGCCTCTCAGAATCTGGGTCTGCCATGCTGTAAAGGCGATCGCTAAGCCCGAAAACTGTCATCGCCACCGAACCATCATTCCTCACCGCGTGAGAACATCCAGGCGGCACTTCGATCAGTTCTGCACCACCGCCCTCTATAACAAAGTGATGCGAGGATGTGCCAATTCCTTCGTCCCAATGAAACGACCAGGTGTCCGCGTGAACGACCAACAGAATCTCACGTTTTCGCATGTGAACATGGTTGCCGCGAATCTTGCCAGGCAGAACTGTCGTTACGTGCAGTGCAGCGATGGTTTCGAGAAAAGAGTTCCAATTGTCATCGGGCGTATAACTGCTACCACGATCATCGCCGTTATCGGTGAGCCTCTTGATATCCGGCCTCAAATTCGGAGAACTCCTTTAGTGATCGGAATGACAACTTTGGACGCCGACCAACCTAATGTAACCTAATTGCGCGCTGCCGGGAACAGCCTGCAGCCGACATTGGAGCCTGCGGCCGCGACTACATTCGCCATCGGTGGCGCGCCGGGTTCGAAGCGTTCCGGGAGGCCCGGATGGCCGCATTCCGCCAGCCCATGGCGCGGCTGCAGCAGGCACCCGTGCCGGCCGCTACCAATTTGCCGAGAATCACGTTGACCTCGCGGCCCAGTGCCCGAAACGGCGTCATGGGAAGTGTCAGATTAGCATTCCGGCCAGGGGCTGGCCATCCGGAGTCATCGCCTGCGCAACTCCGCTACGAGTGCTCGGGCACATGGCGGCGGTAAGCGACGCTCCAGACAACTGCGCCTGCCGGCTTCGCGTAGCCTTGGCCGTCTGCCGGATCGCTCCCGGTGAAGGCCGCGTCCTGAAGCGAACTGGAATAGGCGCGTTGCGTGGCTTAAAATAGGTTAATCGACGCCCGTGGAACCCTCCGCACCCGTCCGGGCGTCTATGGTTTTGGTTTTCTCCATGACCGTGAAGCCGCCGCCAGCCCGCATCAACGGCCAGATCATCATCGACCAGCTTGTGCGCAACATGGAACTGGGCCAGTTCGAGATGGGCTACAGCGTGCTCGCCCCGTGCATCTTCAGCGTGTACCTGCATCCCGAGGACTACCAAAGGCTCGCCAACATCCAGGATCTCATCAAGGAAGACGCCGCCCGCGCGCTGGCCGCCCATTTGACGCAGTGGAACCGCAAGCAGCCGCTCTTCAAGCGCGGCAAGAAGCAGAAGCTCTACCGCATCGCGCGGCACGACTGGTGGATCGAGTTTTTCGCCGATAGCGAAGATGTGGTGCCGCCGGGCGACGTGGAGATTCACTCGGAGCTGAACGACGTTCCGCAACCCGGGTATCGCGGTATCAAGACCACGCTGATCGACCGGGAAACGTCCGTGACCGAGGCGCGCGTGGCGCGCGACCGCACTCTGACGCGGCGCGGCGCGGACCAAATTTTCGCGGAGATCAAATACGAAGACGATTCCGGGCCGCAAAGCTATTTCGTCACGCAGAATGAAGTCGTCATTGGGCGGGGCGGGCAGGATCTCTCGGTGGATCTGCCGTTGTACACCAACGATGAAGTGTCGCGGGAGCATCTGCGGCTGCGGCGGGATCCGTCCACGGGCGGCTTCACGGTGTCCGACAATAGCCGGAACGGCACGTGGCTGAACGGGCGCAAGCTGGCGCGCGGAACGGAGGAGCCCCTGCCGGATCGCGCGCGGATACAGGTGGCGGATGTGATTACGCTATCGTTTGAAGTGAAGAAATGAAGTCAAAAGATATGGCTGCCGCGGTCCAGTGGCGCTCGGGCGCGGCTACCGATACGGGACTGCTGCGCGCGTCCAACGAGGACCGCTACTGGATCGACGACGAGAACGGAGTTTTTCTGGTGGTGGATGGAGTGGGCGGCCACGCGGCCGGCGAAGTGGCCGCGGAGACAGCGGTGGAGGCGATCCGCGAGGAACTGCGCGACGGAAGCGGCGGCGCGGAGGAGCGTGTGCGCCGGGCAATCGCCGCGGCCAACAACCGGATCTACACGGCCGCGCAAGATGCAGACGATCTGCGCGGCATGGCCTGCGTGCTCACGCTGGCGGTGGTGGACGCGGGCGAGTTGGTGATCGGGCACGTGGGCGACTCGCGGCTTTATCTGATCTGGAACGGCGCGATCCGCAAGCTCACGCCGGATCATTCGCCGGTGGGCGAGGGGGAAGACGCCGGCGAACTGACCGAGGAACAGGCCATGCTGCACCCGCGGCGCAACGAAGTCTTCCGGGACGTGGGCACGCGGCCGCACGCGGCGGGCGACGACGGTTTCATCGAGATCCGCCGCTGCCATTTCAAGCCGGAAGCGGCATTCCTGCTGTGCAGCGATGGGCTGAGCGATGCGCTGCCGTCGGCCGGCATCCGGGACATCGTGGAGCGCTACCAGGGCGACCCCGCCGCGGTGGCCCGCGAACTGGTCGAGGCCGCCAACGAGGCCGGCGGCAAGGACAATATCACGGCGTTGGTCGTGGCCGGCAGCGAATTCCGGCCGGCTGTGCGGGAGGCGCGCGCGCGGCATGCCACCACGCGTATGCGCCCCGTGTCCGCGCCCGGCCCGCCCCGCGGATTCTTCGCGGGCCGCATCGCTTTCCTGTTTTATGGCATGTTGTGCGGCATGCTGCTGGGCATCCTGCTGGCGGTCGCGCTGCATGTGGTGAGAGGTTGATGATGCAACCCGCCACGCGTTTCGGACCCTACGAGATCGTCGGCCGCCTTGGCAAAAGCATGCACGATGTGTACCTGGCGCGGGACACGCGCGAGAATCGGCAGGCGGCGCTGAAGCTGATCAAGTCCGGTGGCGATGCCGCTTCGCGGATGATGCTGGAGGCGGAGCGCCGCGGCGCGGCCATCCAGCAGGGGCTGCGCGCGCTCGACCCGCGGGTGATCGAAATCTACGAATTCGGCGATCTGGACGGTTATTTCTACGTCGCCATGCAGTTCGTGGAAGGCCGCAATCTGGCTGAGGTGTTGCGGCATGACGGGCGCATGAGCGCATATCGCGCCGCGCGCATCGCGCTGGAGATCTGCGTGCAGCTCGACAAGTTTCATGCGTTCCGTCCGGGCGATAGCGCGGTTTCATCGGTGGTGCATGGCGACATCAAGCCTTCCAACATACATCTGGGTCCGAATGAAACGGTGCGGCTGCTGGATTTCGGGATCGCCAAGACGCTGCGGCCGGATCGCGATTCCACTTTCCACAATTTTGGCAGCCCCAGTTATTGCTCGCCGGAGCGGCTGGGCCGGTCGCTGCTCGATCAGCAAGCCGACTTATGGGCGGTGGGTGTGACGCTTTACGAAATGGTAGCGGGCGCGCCGCCCTACCAGGCCGAAAACACGCGCAAGCTGGAGAGGCTGATTCAGTCGCGGCGGCCGCCGCGCGCGCTGCCGGCCACCTGCCCGGCGCCGCTGAAAGCCGTGATCGGCAAGGCGCTGGCGCCCGAGGCGAGGCGGCGGTACGAGTCGGCCGCCGCGTTTTGCGCCGATTTGAGGGCGTTTCTGGAGGGCGCGGAAACGGTTGCGGCTGGAGAGAAGCGCGGCGGGTGGCGGCCCAATCCCACGGTCGAGGCCGGGCAAGCGTCCCAGCCGCGGCGGGCGCGGCGGCCGTCCCGGTTCAAAGGGCCGCTGCGGACTGCCGGGCGCATCGCGGGCGCGCTCGGCTGTGTGCTCGCCGGAATGCTGCTCTTCATCGGGACCAGCTATTGTTCCCGTTACTGGAGGGCCAGCCGGGCGGGAGATCTGAACGCCGAATGGTCCTTGTATGGCGATATGCAGGCGCAGTTCGGCTTTCTGGGCAGGTATTCGCCCGCGGAGGGCTTGCGCGCGCGGTTGCGCGCGGCGTATGAGAAGGCAAGCGCGCGGGCGATCGACGCGGCGGACTGGGAGACGGCGGAGTTTTCGCTGGAGCGCGCGATAGAGCTTGGGGGCGGCCCGGAAATGGCGGGCAAGCTGGCGTTGGCACGGGGGTACGTGGCGTTGCGGGGCGGCCGGCCCGATGAGGCCCGCCAGCGTTTTCAGGAAGCGGCGCGCGATATGCCGGAATCGCCCGATCCGCATCTGGGGCTGGCGCGGACCGATATGCTGGCATCGCGCCCCGGTGACGCGCTCGCGGAATGGGCTACCGCTGAGCGCCGGGGCGGCCGACTGGGTCCGCCGGAGATCGAGGAAAGGACTCAGGCTTACCGGTTGCGGGGCTTCGAGGAACTGCAGTCTGGGGACGTGGCGGCGGCGCGCCGGGATTTCGCGTGGGGCGGACCTCCAGGTCTGCGCGGGTCCTCCAGGCCCCGCTCCTCGCGCAGCGTCCGAATGCGCACAGGCCGGCGTGGACGATGAAGCTCGCGGGCGCCTCGGTGTTGGTCGTTTGCGGGCTCGCTTTTGTTTATACGGCCAAAACACAAAACTTCCCCGATGTCTCCGAGCGGTTGCGCCACGGCGATCTGGTGAATCTCAACGCCGTGTCCAGCGTGGAGCAACTCACGCGAAGTCTCGACATCGCCGACGCCGAAAAGCTGTTCGCGTTTCTGCGCGCCGCCCATCCTCTGCCGAACGTGGGTGCCGTCTCGCGGCTGCGCCAGCAACGCAAGCCGCTGCTGCCCGTGTCGAAGCTCAAGCCCGCATGGGTCGTCCGCACACCCGGCGAATTCCGGCGCGCGTATCTGATCTGGTCCGCTGTGTATTTCAGCGGCTTCTACCTGGCCTGGTTCGCGTGGCGCGTGCGCCGGTTTCCGGGTGACATAGCGATCCTGCCGGCGCTGCATCTGCTCTCCGGCATCGGCCTGATCCTGATGGTCAGCCTGCGTGACCCTTTGCGCGACACGCTCGAATTCCGCAAATTCGCACTGGGCGTGTTTCTGGGCTGCCTGTTGTTGCTGCTGCCGCTGGTGCGGGCGTTCGATTACCGCCGCCTGGCCGATTGGATTTACACGCCGCTGTTGGCCGCGTTCGTACTATTCGCGCTCCTGCTGCGCTTCGGCTCGGGTCCTGGCACCAGCGATCAAAAGGTCAACCTGGGACCGTTTCAACCGGTCGAAGCCATCAAGATTCTGGTGGTCCTGTTCCTGGCCGGATACTTCGCGCGCAATTGGGAGCGGCTCCGCGATCTGCGCCAGAAAGGCCTGAGGCGTCTGGGCGTACCGCGCCTGGCGCACTTGATGCCGGTGGCGTGCGCGGTGGCGGTGGCCATCCTGCTGTTCTTCGTGCTGAAGGATCTGGGGCCGGCGCTGGTCCTGTTTTTCCTGTTTCTCACGCTGTTTTCCGTGGCGCACGGACGGCCCGGCCTGGCGCTTCTGGGCGTCGTCATCCTCGTGTCGGCCGTGTTCGTCGGCTACCACATGGGGCAACCGCGCATGGTGGTGGACCGCATCGACATGTGGCTCTCGCCTTGGGATAACGACGTACACGGCGGCAACCAACTGGCGCACGCGTTGTGGGCGTTTTCGACGGGCGGGGTTTGGGGTTCGGGCCCGGGCTATGGCGACCCCGGTGTGATCCCGGCGGGCAGCACGGACCTGGTCCTGCCGGCTATCGGCGAAGAGTGGGGTTTCGCGGGCGTGCTGAGCGTGTTTCTGCTGTTCGGATTTCTGATCTACCGCGCATTTCGTATCGCGTTGCGGACCGTGTCCGATTACGCCTTTTTCCTGGCGCTGGGCCTGGCGTCATTGCTGGCCTTCGAGATGTTGCTGATCTCCGCCGGAGTGCTGGGCGCGCTGCCGCTCTCGGGCGTGGTGTCGCCATTCCTGAGCTCCGGGAATACGGCGATGCTGGCGAACTTCTTCGTCTTCGCGCTGTTGCTGGCGATCTCGATGGGCAATCCCGCGACGGAAAGACACGCCGGTCACCCACTGTTCCGCGCGCCGCTGCGCTGGACAGGCGCGGCGCTGGCGGCTGCGGCGGCTGTGTTGATCTGCTTCGCCGCGCGCTATCAAGTGGTCGAGGACCGCGAATATCTGGCGCGTGACGCGCGCGTATTCGAAGACGACGGCGTGAAGCGCGCGCAGCATAATCCGCGCATCAACGCCATCGCGCGCGAGATTCCGCGCGGCGACATCTTCGACCGCAACGGGGTGCTGCTGGCCACCGGCAACTGGAAGAAGCTGGGGGAGCGGCGCGCGCAATACCAGGCATTGGGGATCGACATCGACCGGGCTTGTTCGCGTCTGGACGCGCGGCATTATCCTTTCGGGGCCGCGACCGCGCATTTCCTGGGCGACCTGCGCACGGGCGAGAATTTCCATGCGGCGAACGCGTCGCTGGTGGAGCACGATTCCAATGCCCGGTTGCAGGGTTACCAGTATTCGGAGTTGGTGGCGCTGGTGCGCTATCGGCACCGGCCCGGGAATGCGGCGCTGCGTAGCTTGCTCGCGCGCGACCGCGATGTGCGCACCACGCTGGATATCCGGCTGCAACTGCGCGCTGAAGAAATTTTGCGCCGGCATCTGGCGGAGGCGAACAAGCAGAACGGCGCGGCGGTGGTCATGGATGCGAATTCCGGCGATGTGTTGGCGATGGTCAGCGTGCCTGAGCCTGCCCCGCCCGCCGCGCGCGATCGGCCGCCTTCGGACGATGAGTTGCTCGATCGCGCGCGCTACGGCCAATATCCGCCGGGCTCGACTTTCAAACTGGTGACCGCGATGGCGGCTTTGCGTCTGGATCCGGACCTGCGGAACCAGACGTTCACCTGCCGCCGGCTGCGCGACGGTCGCGCGGGCGCGATGGTGGAGGGTTACCGCCGGCCCATCCGCGACGATATCAAGGATGAGCCGCATGGCACGCTGGCGATGGAACGCGCCATCGAGGTTTCCTGTAACGGCTACTTCGCGCAACTCGGAACGTACAAAGTGGGAGCGGAGGCGCTGAAACAAACCGCCGACTTGCTGGATATTTCGTCGGGCGATTTGGCGGGATTGAAGGCGGCTTTGCCGTTTGCGTCTTACGGGCAGGGACCGCTGCTGATCACGCCGTTCAAGATGGCGCGGGTGGCGGCGGCTATTGCCGCGGGCGGCGGGATGCCGCAGGGACGATGGGTGATCGATGCAAGCAACCCGCGCCGGGACGCCCCGCGCACCATTGTGGCGGCCGAACCCGCCGGGTTTATCGCCGGCGCCATGCGGCTGGTGGTGACGGATGGCACGGCGCGGCATGCGATGGCGGGAACGCCCGTCAATCTGGCCGGCAAAACCGGCACGGCGCAATTGGGCGCAGGCGAGCCGCATGCCTGGTTCGCGGGCTTCGCGCCGTATGACGGCGACCCGGCACATCGCGTCGCGTTCGCCGTGCTGGTGGAACATGGCGGCTATGGCGGCCAGGTGGCGGCGCCCATCGCGCGTGAGATCATGGAGGCTGCGAAGGATTTGGGACTCGTGCCGTGAACCTCGCCGACTATCTCGAAAAATTCGGCCGTACCATTTTCGAGGGCCCCTTCGCCCACGGGCAAGGCGATGAACCGCCCGAAATCGCCGAAATCCGTCTGGCCATTCTGGACCAGGTGCGCGAAAAAAGCTACCGTCTGGGCGGCAAGAAAGTTTTCCCGTTCAACGTGGTCCATATTCACTTGCGCGGCATCGAAGACAGCCGTGCGTCCACTTTCACGGGCAAGTTTTTCCGTACGTACTTCGAGCAGGAACTGCGCGGCAGCCTGGACCGAAGCGAGTGCCGGTATCCGGAGGATCTGCGCGTGGACGTGCACGTCGCGCGTGAGCTTCCCGCGCCTGGCGAACAGTGGGTGCGGGTGGAAGTCGATTCGCAGGACCGTCCGGCCGCGGCCGCGCGCCGCACCGCCAAGCTGATCGTCGTCGCAGGCGAAGCCAACGCGCCGGAGATCGGGCTATCGAAAGCCCGCACGAACATCGGCCGGACAGTGGACGTATACCGCTCCGAAGGCTTGATCCGCCGCAACGACCTGGCGTTTATGGAAGATACCGAGATCAACCGCACGGTCTCGCGCGAGCACGCGCATATAGCCTACGACAAGGCCGCGGGCGAATACCGGCTATTCAACGACCGCTGGTACAAACGGGACCAGGGCGGGCCGGCCGACTGCGGACTGCGGATCGTGCGCGACGGGCTGAGCCAGGAAGTGCATCGCACCGCGCGCGGGACGAAGCTGGAGCATGGCGACGAAATTCATTTCGGGAAAGCGATGGCGCGGTTTCAAGTTAGGTAAGGAGCCGGGCTGAAGACCTCGCGTGGACTCAAGCTCGGCCCCCATGCACCGGTTCCGACGGGATATCCTCCGCATCCAGCGACGTCCAACCGCCGCGTTGCAGATAATCGGAACTGACGGCGGGCACGTACAAAGCGCCGTGTCCTTCGCAGCACATCAGTTCCATGCCCGCGTGATCGAACAATACTGCTCCCAGTGAGCCGATGCGGACGGGATACTGCAGGGTTCGCAAGCATGCGCGGCAGCGCGCCCGCTGATCCGCCAGGCACCACCAGACGATAGCGGCGCAAGCCAGAATCACGAGCCATATGAAGAAGGGCTTGGCCACGAACGTGACGCTGCCGGCAGGGGTGAAGGAAGTGGCCCGGCTAAACTCCCAAATCGCCAGCGCCAGAGCCAGGGGCAGAGAGACGGACTTGGCGCAAAAATAGGCCCAATACCGGCGGCGGATGTGGCCGATGCGCCGGCGGTCGGCGCGCATCCCGATCCACGCGGCTGCCAATAGGAGCGCGGTGGGCATCGCGCAGAGGCCGGCGTAAGCGTAGAGCGGTTGGCGGATGCGGGCCACCAAGGGCATGACCTGCACTTCTCCGGACGAAGGCTGTCGAGATCCCCAGTAGCGGGCTGCCAGATCGCGCAAATCGGTCTGTGCGGCGCCCACGGCCACTCCGGTCTTAAGCCGGCCGAGCACGCCGAGGGCATTACCCATATCCGGCTGGCTGGACACAGGTCTCCACTCGTGAATGCGGCGCAGAAGGAAACTGCCGGGCCGCACGCCGAGCACGTCGAAGAAATCCGCCGTGACCCAGGCCGTGCCACGGGAATTCCATCGGTACCCGGCCAGAGCGGTGAGGGTGATGTTGTGCGTCTTCCAGAAATCCAGCAAGGGCGGCGGGATGGCATGCCGCTGATTTTGCAGTGCGCCGCCTTCGGAGATCAGCACCAGCCGCCCGGCGTCCGGGTAGGGCGGGGCCAGCATGGCGCGCGTGATCGCCAAGCCATGGCTGGCGGCGGCGATGGCGGTCAGACCGATGGCGATCGCGCCCAGGCAAAACGTAGGCGTGCGTATGGCCGCGCGAACTTGGAGCACCACGGACGTCTCCGAGAAAAGGCGCCCGGCATCGCGCATTGCGCCGATGAAGTGGTGCCACGTGCGGATCCGTACATAGCGCTTCTTCAGTCCATGCGCCCGCAGGAGAGAGTCGTAGTGCCGGATCTCGCTGGTCCAGGCTCGGCGCCAAGCGCCACGGTCGCGCGGCACCACGCAAGACGCGGCGAGGATAGCGATCCGGAAAGCAACCAGCATCATACGAACCCAGCGATTTCGACGCGGAAACTCGTTACCAGCATACTACGGAGCGGTGTGCGTCACGGAGTACTGGTACCGTGAATTCGGGAAACGGCCAATTTAACTTGCGTTAAGGGATAACCGCGATTTAGACTCCTTCTAAGTGGGGACGGAGGCAATACAAGAATGCCGGAAATGACAGAATCCGAGATTTTCGATCAGTTCGCACAAATTGTGGGGCGCAGCCTGCGCATCGACGCGGCGCAGGTCACACCCGATGCGCAATTGAGCGACCTGGGCGCCGAGTCCCTCGATCTGATCGAGATCTCGATGGAAACCGAGTCTCAATTCCACATTTTCCTGCCCGATAAGTCCATCCTGGAAACCGCGGTGGAAGTCTTCGGTCCGGGCATTTTGGAGAAGGACGGATACCTCACCGAAGAGGGCAAGCGGCTGCTGCTATGCCGCATGCCCGAAACCGACGCCGAGGCCTTCGAAGGCGCAGTGTCCGTGAAGGACTTGCAGCAATATTTTCTGAAAGTCGGCACGTGGGTACGGATGATTCAG
>Ga0302324_100006699_pt1 | contig 24713 bp, 20 predicted proteins | sample Palsa_T0_1_FD_201949 | JGI IMG/M metagenome (GOLD analysis project Ga0302324, IMG submission 201949) | Peat permafrost microbial communities from Stordalen Mire near Abisko, Sweden - Palsa_T0_1 | ecosystem: Environmental > Terrestrial > Soil > Palsa > Peat permafrost | place: Sweden: Abisko... | reverse complement strand
CTCAGCACCCGCATGCTCAATCGCCGAGCGCATGAGCGTGTCGATCAGTTTCTCTAGCACGATTTCGCCCGACACGGCCTGCGAGACTTTGACAACCGTAGCAAGGTCCAAGCGTTCGACCGGTGCGCCGATCGTGCTCGTTGGAGCGGGCACGGCTTCTTCCTTCCTGAGGTGCGGATATAACTCATCGAGTTGCCGCACTTTACCATCAGCTCCCCAGTCGAGGTAGCGGTACCGGGCCTCGCGCAAATAGGCATGCGCGATCCTCTCGAAATCACGCAACAGGTAAAAGCGGGCCGCGACTTCGTTGGCGATGCCCTCAATGTGGATAAAGCCATTCTCTCGCGCAGAGCGGATGGCCTTTTCGTAAAGGCGCATCGCATCAAGGTCGCGGCCTTCGATCCGCGCGATCTCGGCGCTCACCAGCGCCACGCGGGTGACAAAGTTTTCAGGACAGTTGGCAGCCCACACTCCAAGCTGTTTGTAGTGAGCAGTGACTGCCTCGAGGTGATGCTGTCGCTCCTCGGCCGTCGTGGAGTCCCAGACCGCTGCATGAGACAGCGCGGAATAAAATTCGTACTCCGCCCCTTCGAAAAGAGTGAACCGTGATGTCCAAAGCAGCCTTTGTACATTGGATGACGCCTGAATTGCGGAAGAATAGTCTGCTGCCAAGAAACGAGCTTGCAGTTTTCGAATCCAGTACCGGCACTCGGCAAACGCCAGACGCGGATCATTCGCCAGATGACGTTCGAAGCGAAGCTCATCAAACTGAGCATCATTGAAGCAGCCGAACTTGGATGTCAGGCCTCGGAGCGTCCGAATCAGATAGAGTTGAGCCGTAATGGTATCGATGACGAGACCAAACCGTGTCCTTTGCGCAAACTCGAGGCCTTTCTCGGCTTCCCGGTGTGTGTCGACGAGTGGGTCTCCCGTTGCCAGCAGATTGGCGTTCAGGCTGAAGCAACTGTAAGCCGCAAAGGTGAGGTCGCCGATCCGGTTTGCAGTATCAAAGGCGCGATGGATTAAATCTCGAGCGGTTCGGACATGCCTCGTCCACGGAATGACAAGATCTCCCAGAGAGAGATAGGCACGGGCTTGGAAGCGTCGCAAACCGCGCTTCTCGACCAGGTCATAGCCGAGTTGACCAAGGCGGACCCCGATTCCATAGCTGCCAAAGCGTTCGCCGGCTATCATGCCAAGATAAATAAAGGCAAAGCAAGATCCGTCGCTGTTGCCATGCTCGAGACTTAGGTTGACCATGCGGCATATCACGAGCAAAAGCAGATTTTCGTCGGTGAACTCTGCCGGCGTCACGATCTCGGTCAAAACCTCGAGCTCAGCGAGAGCCTCGGGATCGGTCATCAACGGCAGGTCTACGATCGACTCAATCGAGCGGCTACTGAGCTGCGACCAGATCCTGTCGTATTCTTGCTGAGCTTGATCTGGTGTCGGGTGAGGCGACCAATCCGTGCCGCCTCGTCGGATGTATTCAAGGCACACCTCAACACCGCGGTCCGTCCGGTCCAACGTCGTGTAGAGGGTAAGGCGCAGGCGCGCAACTGCAGCGATATCCTGCACCGTTTCGGCCCGCCCTGCCAGCATTGAGAGGCGTTGTTCCGCTGCCGCTGTGCTCGCGGTCAGCAATTCACATTCAGCCAATTGATATTCAATCCCGAACATAAGCTCGTAATTGTGCTTCCAGTCCTCCTCGGTCAGCAATGCTCTACCAGCTGTGAGGTACTCGATCGCCGAAGCGTAAGCAGTTGAAAGTCTTGCCCGTCTGCCCGCGACGAGATTCAGACCGGCAACCTGCGTACGTTCGTCCGGAGAGGTGATCAGGTGAGATCCGCGGTTGAGCTGGTTTACGATCTCAAAGGCTCGGCCCTCAATCTCCGCGGGTTCAGTCCGCGACGCGAGTAGGCGGCCGATTTGCAGGTGGGCGTGACAACGTGCAACTTCGGGGATCAGCGAATAGGCTGCTTCCTGGACGCGGTCGTGGAGGAACCGATAGGCACCCTCTGACCGGAAGACAAGTCCGGTTCGGATCGCTTCCCAAATATCGTCGTGCAAGTCCTTGCCCAGCCCCTCGTAGGCGGTTTCCAGCAGAACGTACTCAGCGCTGTTGCCGATGCAGGCAAACAACTGTAAGGCCTTTTGGGTTTTTACGGAGAGCCGGTTCAACTTTTCAACCATAAGGTCCACCACATTATCGGTGTAACCTTTGGCGCGAATGCGCTCGACATCCCAGCACCATTCCATAGCGCTATGATCGAAAGTGAGCAGTCCTTCCTCAGCCAGTGCGGAGATAAACTGAATGGCGAAAAAAGGATTACCTGCTGTCTTCTCGTAAACCAGTTGCACCAGCGAGGCGGTAGGTTCTGCTTCGCAACGAAGAGACTCCGAAATCAACTGTCTTAGGTCTCCTTCAGTCAGCGGTGCGAGGATGATCTCGCGCACAACTGCTCTAGAATTGCGGATCGCTTCGAGCTTACGCATCAGCGGATGTGCGGAACTCACTTCGTTATCTCGATAGGCGCCGATCAACATCAGGTGCCGGACATCTGGCCGAGTCAACAGATCCTCGAATAAATCGAGGGTTGCCGCATCTAACCATTGCAAATCATCGAGGAAAAGAGCTAGCGGGTGTTCCGGCCGTGCAAATACGCGGATAAATCGCTGGAACACCAGTTGAAAGCGGCCTTGAGCATCCTGCGGCGGAAGGTCAGGAAGTGGCGGCTGTTCTCCAATGATGAGTTTCAATTCGGGGACTAAATCCACCATGAGCCGCCCGTTCGGACCTAATGCCTCCCGAAGGGCCTCGCGCCAGTCATTCAGCTCAGCTTCGCTCTTACCCAAAAGCGGATGGATCAGACTCTGAAATGCTTGCCCTAAAGTAGCGTAAGGAATGTCTCGCTTGTATTGGTCGAACTTGCCTGATGCGAAAAGACCTCGAGTCGGAACCAGCACCTTATGGAGTTCGTTGACGACGGATGACTTACCGATACCCGAGTAGCCGGAGACGAGCACCAGCTCCGGCCTGCCGCTAGCCACGACGCGCTCGAAGGAGGCAAGCAAAGTCTCGATCTGGCGCCTCCTGCCGTATAGCTTCTCGGGAATCAACAGCTGGTCTGGTGTGTCGTGTTCGCCCAGCGGGAATTCGTCGATGCGGCTCCGAGTTTCCCAATCAGCCAGGCAACGCCGAAGATCACTCTCAACGCCTGCTGCCGTCAGGTAGCGTTCCTCGGCAGTCTTAGCCAACATCTTCATAACAACGGCCGAGACGGGGAGCGGTACGTTCTTCAGCCGCTGGCAAGGAGGCATCGGCTTTTTGGCAATGTGGCAGTGCACCCATTCCATCGGATCCGAAGCGGTGAAGGGAAGACTTCCAGTCAGCATTTCGTAAAGTGTGATGCCAAGTGAGTAGAGATCGCTCCGGGAATCGATCGAACGGTTCATCCGCCCGGTCTGTTCCGGCGCCATGTAGGCGAGTGTCCCTTCGAGAAACTCAGGGGAATCGGGCGACCGGCGCTCGCGGGGAAGGCGCGAAGCGATACCAAAGCCCATCAGCCAAGCTTGGCCAGTCGCCGAATTAACTAGAACATTGGCCGGCTTGATATCTTTGTGCACAATGCCACGTCGATGCAGGTGGCCGAGCGCGTTGGCCAGATTAACCCCAACACGCAAACGGAACCCTAAGTCCAATGCATGGGCGGCGGTTGGCCCGGCAGCGGGTGTTGCTGCGAAACCGCCGAATTGATCGAGCGGTTTACCGCCGGGATCTTCGAGCACCAATACGACACGGTCCCAATGGCGAGTGAGCCCGATGGGTCGGGCAGCCCATGCCGGATCAAGCTCGTCTTTAAGGGAATATGCGTGCTCCAGTCGTTTCAGACTTTCCGGCCTGGGATACTCCGCCACAGGCGAACGCACCAGAACCTGAGAGGTATCGTCCTGACTTCGCCCGCGATAAAGGATAAACTCTTCATCCTTCCGCAGCGCTTCGAGGACATATCTGGATAGGTCAAACACGGGTGGAGTTTCCAGTTAACCACATTTTTTCGTCGATGCACAGTCTTGCGAATCCGCGATTTCTCGCGAACTGCCCTCTCTCAAAACGGGCTATCTGCTCGACGCCTTCAATCCAGTGATCATCGAGACGATCTCGTTCTTGTCGGTTTGCTTCGTTTGAGCTACGCAAATCTGCTTGCCGCGCCTGAGTACGCAGATGTGATCCGAAAGGTGGAATACCTGATCGAGACTGTGGCTAACGATGAGGATTGCCAAATTGCGCGCTTTCAACCCGGTGATGATGTCCTCCACTTTGGATGTTTCTGTAACGCCAAGAGCTGCAGTCGGCTCGTCCATCAGAACGAGATTCGTGGCCCAATGGGTCGCACGGGCGATTGCCACAGCCTGTCGTTGACCCCCTGACAACTTGCGAATGGTCGACTTCGCCGAAGGAATGTGCACATTAAGTTCGCGCATCAGCTCTTCGGTCTCCGCGATCATGCCAGCTCGGTCGAGCTTACCGAACCGTCCTTTTGTTTTCTCCCGGCCCAGAAACAGGTTCATGTAAACCGGTTGGCTTTCAGCGAGTGCAAGATCCTGGTAGACCACCTGTATTCCTTTTGCCTGTGACCGGCTCGGGTCAATGAAATGGACCAGTTCGCCCGCGAGGCGAATCTGGCCTGAACTCGGTTGGTGCACGCCCGCAACGATCTTGACTACGGTTGACTTTCCGGCGCCGTTGTCGCCAACCAGGGCAACGATTTCACCTCGTTTAACGTCGAGACTGAGGTCCTCGACCGCGACGATACCGTCAAAAGATTTGTGGATGTTGCGAAGACTTAACGCCGGTGTCGTGTTCATGGCGCTCGGTGTGGTTCGCGCAAGGTCAGGACGATGGCGACGAGGATAATGAAGCCGCGAACAACCATCTGTTCTGAAACGGCGAGGCCCATTAGAATCAGCCCATTGTTCAACATCCCCATTAAAAGCGAGCCAATCAACGCACCGAGAACCGTGCCAGTGCCACCGTCGAGCCGTGTGCCACCGACAACAGCCGCGGCAATGACCGTAAGAAGGTCTGTCTCGCCGAGGGTATAGCGCGCACTCTGGATTCGTCCCAGATAGAGCAAGCCGGCGAGAGCCGCGCATGTCGAGCCGAGAATTAAGACTTTAAGTCGCAACCTGTCGACCTTGATACCTGCCGCACGCGCCGCACGCGGGTTGTCGCCGGTTGCCAGCAGGCGCGCGCCAAACGGCGTCTCGCGATAGACGTAATGGCCGAGGGAGACTGCCAGAGCAGTCCATAGAACGAGTGATGGGATCCCGAACAGCGAGCCGGACCCGAAGAGACTAGTGAAGGTGGTATCGATCACCGGTACCGACTGCAGATTAGTCATCCTGCGAGCGACGCCCGCGAGAAGGCCCATTGTCGCCAGGGTCACCAGAAAAGATGGCAGCCGCGCATAGGCGACGAGAGCACCGTTAATGAGACCGACCACGGCACCCGCACCTAGCCCGGCGGCAACGCCGAGCGTCCAGTTGTGGGCCCGCATCACTACAGCCGCCAGAAGCGCCGCGATCGCTACGACGGAGCCAATCGAAAGGTCGATTTCACCCGCCGACAGCACAAAGACCATGCCAATGGCCATCACGGTAACGGGTGTGGTTTCCTGTACGATGTTCAACAGGTTGGAGACGGTCAGGAAACCCTCGTCCCGTAGCAGGACGGCGAATGCGGCAAAAATCAAGAGGAAGCCAACATAAACAACGTAGGTGCTGGGCTCGACTTGGCCAACCACCGGAATGCGACGGAACTTGGAACGGACGGACATCACTGCCCTCCTCTAGACGGCGGCTGATTTGTTTGAAGGGCGCCAAGAACGGACTGTGGCGGCTCGCGGTTGAGCGATTCTCGATAGCCCTCGGCGAGGTTTTCTCTGGTGATCGTTAAAGCAGGGGCCACTGCGAAAGCGGGGGCCTTTTTGCCGAGCAGGCCGTAGCCCGCCGCGACGGCCATGGCACGACCGAGTTCGAAAGCTTTGTCGCAGACAATGGCGGTTACATAGCCTCCCCGGGCCATGTCGAGAGCTATAGGCTCAGAAAGGTCGAGCGTGACAATCTTTGCCTTGGTATTACCCGCCGAACGCAACGCCGCCAGAACGCCCTCTGCAGGTTCTGCCCAAGTGACGTATATACCGTCCAAGTCGGGATTCTTCGTCAATAGCGCATGCGCGACGTCTTCGGCGCGCGCCGGGTCAGTGATCCCCTGCCTGGCTACGATCGACATGTTCTGATAATCGTTCTCGATTGTCTCCCTGAAAGCGTTGTCGCGCTGGTTAGTGACATAGTATTGGGCGTCATGGAAGATCCAGGCGACCTTCCCTTTCTTGAGCAGCGATTTTGCGAGCGCATCCGCCGCTTGTTTCCCCATCTGGAACAGGTCATCAGTAACAACGGACACATAGTCCACTCCCTGTTTGTAACCCGCAGGAACATTAGACAGGAATACGAGCTGGACGCCCTTCTCTTTTGCAGCCTGAAAGGCCTTGGCCGAACCAATCGGGTCAATGGGCAGGGCGAGGATCACGCTCGGCGACTTCGCCATGACCGTCTCGACATCGCTGAGCTGTCTTGCAGAATCGAACCCGGCATCTGTGGTCGCCACAACTTTGATCCCAGCCCGATCGAACTGATGGATGGCGCCTGCGGTGACAGCGGAGATGAAATCCGACGAGGTGTGCCAGACAAGTGCAGCAGAATACTTGCCTTCCTTTAGCTTTGCCACCTCTGCATCGCTCAAGGTGAGAGCACTGGACGGGGTCGCGACCTCACCATTGGGACCGATAGTCTGCGCCGCGGCCAGGCTCGAATTACCCAGCACAACGATCCCGGCAAGCGCGGCGGTCAAGAAGTAATGCTTGAATAACATCTGTTCCTTCGATCTAGTGCATCGTCTCATAGTAGCTGGTACATGGCCCGCTACATATGAGACGATGCACTAAGTTTGGGATGAAGTAGGTGCAATATTGATAGCCTCACTTCCTTCAAAGGCCGCAACGAAGGCGGCGAAGGCAACGATGCCGTCAAGGTAATCTTTTACGAGCACGCGTTCTTCCAGGGTGTGACAATTGCGGATATCGCCAGGAGCCCAGTAGACAGCGGGGACTCCGAGCCGATCGATCAGGAACGGTGCTTCAGACCAGTAAGGCGCTCCCTCGATGAGTCCGCGGTCGACACGCACCGACTGAACCGCCTGTCCAAGCAGACGGACGGGACCAAAGTCCGGCGAGACCTCGGTTGGCGTACCGCCGAATCGATGGTCCCTGCCGGCAGGATAGGCGAAAGAAACGACGATTCCGTCAGCGACTGGAGCGTTCCTGACCGCGGCCTCAAGGCCTTGTACCGCGTCGTCAAGACTTTCCCCCGGTAGCAGTTTCAGGATCAGACTGATGCGGCTCTCTCCGGGTACGGCAATATACCCGCCGCTCTTCAGTCCGGTTGCAAGAACGAAGGGTCGACCGACGAGCTCGTGCGGTGCGCGGCCTTCCAAAACGGCCGAATGCGCCCAGACAGCTGACAATACAGCGTGCGCAGCAGCGAGCGCATCCAAACCAAGCTCGGGCACGCCAAAATACGCGGAACGGCCAACGACGCTGATCTCGCAGATCACAAATCCCATCTGCGCAGCATAAATGTTCAGCCGAGTCGGTTCGACATAGACGGCGAAATCAGGTTTGGGTACCTTCCTCGATTCGATTTCTTCGATCAGCGACTTGATTCCAGCGCTGACGCCGGTGCCCGGCTCGCCGCTTTCCTCATCGCCGACAAAGGCGAAGAGAAGGTCGGCGGGCGGCGTTAGACCGGCTGCAGCCAGCAATCTTGCCGCTGCCAGCGTGGTGGCGATTCCGGCTTTCAGGTCACCCGCCCCGCGTCCCCAGACAGCGCCGTCTACGATGGTGGCCGAGAAAGGATTTTCGCGCTCGGTTCCGGCCCAGTGTTCGGACCAACCGCGGACGTGTACAGTATCGGTATGACCGATGATTAACAGGCATGGGCGGGCAACCGTTTGTTCCCCACGCAACAGACCGCGCACATTCGGCCGACCCGGCGCGAAGTCCACAAGCGTCACCTGGTCGGCACCAAGCGACCTGAGTTCATCCGCAAGGAGCTGCGCGAAAGCTGCCTCCGCGCCGGTGACACTCGGTGTACCTATGAAGCGTCGCAACAAGTCGAGGGCTGCATCCTCCTTGAGAGACGACCGTAGGCGAGAAACGAGTGTCGCATCGATTTGCATTCTCCAGATGATTGCCAGCCCGATCGTACTTAGAACGAAGGGGGACTGGCAAGCCCCTGGCGAGTTCGTTTTGAATCTCCCAGCAAGAAGGAAACATTAAAAAATGCCCAGCAAGGCGTTTAGACTTTGGTCCGGCTGTCCGGTTACCGGCAGCTTATTTTCGACCTGGTAATATTCGACCGCTCGCTGTGTGTCAGGTCCGAGGATTCCGTCGACCTCACCGGAATAAATGCCCAGTCGCCGAAGAATTGCCTGAATTGACCTGATCTCATTGTCGCTAAACTGGAAATTGTCACGAACTGGGGACTGTGGCATCTGGATGAAGCGACCTTGATCCAAAAGGTTTTGGCGCGCCGCCAAACGGTTCGGATTCTCTGCTGTCGGGATGTGCCGCAGATTCGCGTCGTAAGCAGCCCACGCGTTATTCCCTGCCCAGGCATCGTTCGCGGGGGTGCGAACCAGCGGATAGGGTATTTGAGTCGGGCCGCCTGGAAACCCTGCGATTCGGACATTTGATGAGCCCCCTCTAAGCTGCGCAGGCAGAGTCAGGTGGAATCTTGACACTTGTACACGCCCGACAGGCGCTTGAGCGAAGTGAGCCGTTGTTTGGCCCATCAGACCCGGCGCTACGACAAGAGTTGCCAAGGCAGTGAGGATAGAAAGACTGACAGATTTCATAGTCGATTCCTTCCTATTGCTCTTTCTCGAATTGCTATTCTTTTCGGTGTTTTCAACGTTCTCTTCCTATTTATCGCGGAATTCCTATTATAGGGGCCCGGATTCCGGACCAAATGGCCATGGCCTATCAAAGCTCCGAGTCTCTGAGTTATAAGTTCTCGGGCCGATAGTCACATTGTCGCCGGTCTGTGCATTTCCTATCACGTGGATGTGGAAAGCTGGGCCAATCTTGTGATCGGTTTTGCGGATGGTTCTCGCGGCAACATTGTCGTGAGCGATGTGGGCCTGGGTGGATTGAACACGCGCGTGACGGCTTTCATGACCGACTGCGTGATCAAGGCGAACATGACATCCAATGACGCGATCGAAACCTACGCTCCGGATGCGGCGACTTTTTCGGGCGAATATTTCACGGAAAAACTCGAGACGAAGGCGGGTTGGAACCGACCGAGTTGCGACGAAGACTGGTTTCGCGGCTTCGCCGAGGAGTTGGAGGATTTCGTAAGCGCTATCCGCGAGAACCGGGAACCGCGCTCCAGCGTCGATCTGGCCGTGGAATGCGTAAAAGTGATTTATGCGGCGTATCTGTCTGCAGAGACGGGTAAACCGGGTGATCATGGATTGAGGCTATTGGCCTGCACCATCTGGTTCGCGAGAGCTTTGGCAATCCAGGCCAGCTTGGCCATTCATCTGACCAGCATAGTGGCCGTCCGGTCCCCGGTCATTTGCTCTTCGAAAGCCGGGGATGGAGGCGGTTTGCTGGGATGGAAAGGGTTGAATGGAGAAAGCAATCGGCGGGAGGCTCGCTTGCTACCAAGCATCCGAGAAACGGCCGAGGGCGAAGGACGACGACGAGAAGGATTCGAATATAACGCTAAACAAATACTCAGGGCGCTGTGCCCCCGAATGGGCGGGGCTGGAGAGCTTGCCCAGGATTTACCCACAGATGCGAAAACGACATCAAGCTTATTCACGGCGTGGAATAGGACCAACCCGTGAGGTGCTGAGATTTGCCAACAAAAGGAGGTATTATCGTTCTTGATGATGTATCAGGTTTTTTGATTGTCCTAAACTGTTGGCAACGACCATGCTGCAGATATAACGATTGAAGTATATTTCATGTCAAACACAGAACTTCGTACTTTCATAAAAATCATAACCGCCGGCGCAGTGGGTTCGTTCACGGGCATAGCAACTCTCGGCCAAAACGGAAGATCGCCTGTGGTTCCTGAATCCTTTCTCCTTGAGGCGAACGACTGGATGCCTAACAATCCGGTTCTCCCCGTCCTGCTGTATCGGGGCGTGATTACTCCGAAAGGTGGCGGAGAGACGGCTTCGACCTTCGAGGCGCTCTTCGAGCGCACTGGCTGGCCGGCCCAGTGGCGAAATGGCGTTTATTCCTTTCACCACTATCATTCTACCGCCCATGAGGTGCTCGGGTTTGCGGCCGGTTCGGCGAGGCTAATGCTGGGCGGACCTGGAGGTCGTGAAATCAAAGTTCAAGCTGGGGATGTTGCCGTCCTTCCGACCGGCACAGGCCATTGTCGTATCGATGCTACCTCAGACTTCCTTGTCGTCGGAGCCTATCCGCCCGACCAGACTTGGGACATCTGCCGAGAGGCGCCGACGGCCGCCATGGCTGAGCGAATGGCCCATTTAGTCTTTCCCAATTCCGACCCGACCGTTGGCCGGACCGGCCCATTGCTCGGGCTCTGGAGACAGGTCTGAAGGAGCGTGAAAACGTTTGCAGCTCACGTCGTCGCGGCGTTAGCAAGAACGGTTTTATTGGCGCTATCCCGCTCAATCTTCGTGTGCCGGCGATGCCCGGTGCCACTCCTTCACTCGCGTCCTGCGCTCCTCCCATAGGTTCGTTTGAGCAGGAAGTCACCTCACTCGAAAACCGCCGAATCGATTCTTCGCAACGGCCAATAATTTTTATGGAAGTTCGTCCATTCGTCGCTGGAGGACTCTGAGCGAGGAATTGACCGGGTACCCGGTCGTCAACTGCGGATTCGGTGGTTCGCGTTTGATCGATTGCCTTCGGTATGTGTCCCCCCTTGGTCTTACGGCTTAAGCCTGCGGCGGTCGTGGTCTACGCAGGTGATAACGACCTCGGGACAAGGTGCCCTGCCAGAGCCGGCGTTTGCCTCGTTCCGGGATCTTTACGGTGCACTCCGCGGCTACTCTGAGCAGATGCCAATTGCCTATATTTCCGTCAAACCGTGCCCGGCTCGGATCCGATACGTAGGAAGGACCCATAATGGGGTGGTAGCTATAATTTCCTCGGTCGGCAATTTATGATGCTTGGGTGACAAACGACTTCTTCCTGTCAGACGGTCGGATCGGAGAGTTGTCCTTGGCGTTATACGAATGTCTGAGCGCTTGTAAATCGAAGGGCCGAAATTCGGCCGCCTCAGGGACAAACGTCTCTTTCCATCTACTGATCAGTGTGAATGCTACTGTTTCCATATCTTCTGTTTTTCGTTATTACATTCCTTTCGCTTCCATCGATCCGTCGTTTGGCCCTTGTCGGATAATAGTCATTTCTTATTTCCTATCACGAAAGCTGATGTTTCATTCGGCTGTCTTCCGTGCTGCTCGCTCCCGACGTATCAATCTTGGAAGGCGCCCTGGCACGCGAGCTGGAACTGTTCGCCCAGCAGCGAGCCACCGATCCGATGGTGAAGCGAACTTCTCCGTCTGCCCCAGGTCTACTGGGCCGTGCTGACGGCCATCATCGTTACCCAGAACAGCGTCGGCGGGTCTTTGAAGGCGGCAATCGACCGCTTCGTTGGTTCGATCTTAGGCGCGCTGTTTGGCGCGCTCGCTGCGGTCTTGCTGCCCGCTCACACGCCGACCGCTCTTGGCCTGGTCCTCGTCGGCGCGGTGACACCGCTCGTTCTGCTGACCGCCTACGCCCCGAACGACTTCGTGGAATGTACGCGCGGAGTAACGACATCGTTTCGTTAGAGAAACGCAAAATGCTGCTAAATAACTTGATTCGCCGGGCCACCCTGGCGTCAAATTCATCTTTGACGCGGATGCTCAACCTGAGGCCGTCCATGTCCATATGTCAGCGCTTCTGCATAATGAAAGTGTTTCACCGCAACAAATTGCGCTTCCGAAGACTGCAAGGATCCGTGACAGTTGTCGCGCTTTTCTGGCTCGGGATGGCAGAGATCGAAACGGCTGTGCCGGCACCGAATCGAGAACAGGTGGCTCCCACCTCGGACAGACCCTGGGCCCCTCCCAACCTGCCGGCGTACGAAAATGCATTACAGAAGGGCTCAGCTAAAGCGTTGGAGAAAGGCAAGGAATTAGTCGACGTACGAAAGGAATATACGCTTGCGGATCTGATTGATCTGGCCGAGCAATTGAATCCGGCGACGCGAGCGGCCTGGCAGAACGCGAGACAGGCGCTGGCGCTCGTGGGCGTCAGTAAGTCCGCCTATTACCCGTATCTGTCGTTAGCGGCAGCGGCCGGCTACCAAAGATTCTTCGTTCCATTTCCCAAGCTCGAGGTGAGCCAAGCCGCTCTGAAGAGGGCACTGGCGACCGGGGGGTCGGTACAAACCGCGGTGACGTTGAGCGAGGGTGACCCTCTTCATTTTGATGTTCTTTATCAATCCGAGTTGACGATGAAATGGCTCCTGTTCGACTTCGGGCAGCGAGACGCGACCGTGAGTGCAGCCAGGGAAGGTCTTCTGATCGCGAACGTCGCCTTCAATGCCACGCATCAACGTATTGTGTTTGAGGTCAGCCAGAGTTTTTACGCCTACAACCTGGCGCGAGAATCGGTTAAGGTTGCCAACTCTGCTTCCGAGACAGCGCAGACGGTTCATTCCGCGGTCGAAGCTCGCGTGGAAAACGGGCTGGCAACCCAGCCGGAATATCTTCAGGCGCAGCAACAGTTCGCGCAAGCGCAGTTTAATCTCGTAAAGGCGCGCGGATCTGAGCGAGATGCCTTCGTCGATCTGATGAACTCGATCGGATTGTACCCCTCCGTGCAAATCCGGATCGCCGATAACTTCGCCGGTTCAGTGGAACTCGACCTCGAAACACCCCTGGTCTCATTCGTAATGCGTGCACTATCCCGGCGCCCCGATCTAGTCGTTTCGCTGGCCAAGGTGAGAGCCGCCGAAGACAAGATTAAAGCGATAAAGGCATCCTATTTCCCCAAGATAAATGCGCTTGCGAATGTGGGTTATGGTCTGGAAAGGACGAGTCTCGGCACCAATACGTTTGACACCAGCGCTCCAGCCTTTGGCGCGGTTCTTGGGTTCGAGTTGCCGGTATTCGACGGATTCCTGAGAGATCGATCGTTGCAGGCCGCCCGCGCGGAACTGGAGGCTGCCTCAGAGCAGCTCGAGCGAACCCGTGACGAAGCCGTCCAGCAAGTCTGGAAGAGCTATATTGATCTGCGCACAGCCATCCGCAGTGGAGCCGCTGCGGCAGCTTTGCTGAAGTCGTCCCAAAGCGCCTACGATGCAGTACTTGCTTCCTTCAAGTTAGGTTTCTCCACCTATACTGATGTTGTGACAAACGAAACGAAATTGACGAGCGCGCGAAATTCGGTCTTCGAAACGCAATCTGCGATCCATCAAGCCGCAACTAGCCTCGTTTACGCAATGGGAGAACTAGGCAATACGCCAATGACCACCGATTCTACACAGAAAAAATAACCGCGCTTGAAGCCGCCCGCCAATCCCTCCATCTCGAAATCTCTTTCCACCAAGGTCCGAAAGCTATTGGTCCTGATTGCGGTGCCCTTTTTCGAAAGCTGTGGCTCTCCCCAGAAACGGGTACCGTCGATTGATGTCTTTGGATCTTACTTTCCTGCGTGGTTAATTTCCTTGGCGGCCGGGATTGTGCTTACCGTAATTGCCGGTGGGGTGGCACGAATCATTGATATTAGACCGTCCGGCCTTTGGGGTTTCCTCCTGAGCGTCAGCCTTATCCTGATTTTCAGCATCTCTGTCTGGTTCTGCTTCTTCGCGAGGTAAACACATGAATACAAGTCCAAAAGCAAAACCTGACCTGTCCACCGAGTCGGGCCCGAGCCTAGGTGCAGGGAAATTCAAGCGCTTCTTCGTTCTGATCCTGGGCTTGATCATACTGGGTCTGGCGGTGGTCTTAAGCCTGTGGGCATGGGAACTCAATGAGCGACATCCTCGGACTGACGACGCAGTATCCCGGGCAAACATCATCGGAATTGCGCCTCGTGTCTCCGGCCCAATTACTAAGATCAACGTAACTGACAACCAGTTCGTCAAGATGGGCGATCTTCTATTTGAGATTGATCCAGCGGATTTTCAACTGAATGTTGACCGGGCGAAATCGGCTTTGGATGCTCTCGATCAACAGATCGAGATCGGCAAATCGCAGGACGCTCAACTAAAATACCAGATCAAAGGCGCGGAGGCGGCCGTCCGCCAGGCAACGGCGGAGCGAGATCAGGCTGCAGATACTCTCAGTCGTCTTGAACCCCTGTTACCTAAAGGCTACGCCACAAAAGAACAGGTTGACGAGGCCCGCACGAAAGTCGCCTCCCTGGAGGCGCAGGTTGCGCAGGCAAATGAGAAACTCAACCAAGCCGGTGTCGCTCTCAGCTCCCTGGCCACGCTGCAAGCCCAACGGCCCGGGACTGTTGCAGCTTTGGGAACGGCCCAGTTGGAGCTGTCTTATACCCGGATCCAGGCACCGTTTGATGGCCAAGTCGTAGGACTAAACATCTCCGAAGGAGCTTATGCGCACGCCGGCGTTGAGATTTTTGCATTCCTCGATTCTCGAAAGTGGTATGTCCTGGCAAACTTTCGCGAGCGGGAATTACAAAACATCAGTCCCGGGATGAGAGCCGAGGTTTATCTCTTGTCGAATCCTGACCGACGTTTTCAGGGAATCGTGCAGGGGATTTCGCCGGCGGTACAATCCCAGGAAAATAACGTCGAGATCAAGGGGCTGCCATTTGTAAAACGAGATCTTAACTGGGTGCGGATTGCGCAACGATTTCCCGTCCGGATCGAGATCGAGAATCCTGACCCTAAAATATTCCGGATGGGTACTACGGCGGTGACGACGATCGTGGGTTTCGCTCCATCTCAAGGCGCTAAATAACAACGATGCCTGAGAAAATTGCGAACTATGCCAGATGTTCAGAGTATCGGGGAGTCTCATTGCCAAGAATGTTTTGGGACAGTCTCAAACCGTTCCCGGGACGCGGCCGTATAACGCTCCGGTTGGCCGTCACCTGCACTTTGATCGTCTTAGTGGCTTATACCTTCAGGATGCCGTTCCAGGATCTTATGCCCTTTTTTGTTCTGTTCATAACAAAAGAGGAAAAGGTAACCACGGCTATCACCGCGCTGTTGGTCCTACTTACAATCACCCTGGCTATTGCGGTGGCTATATTACTCTACAAATTCACCGGTGACCGTGCAGAGTTTCGAGTTCCCGGCATCGGATTGGAAATCTTTATTGGGATGTTCCTCTTCCGGGTACTCTCAATCGGAGCGGTCGGATGGATCCTCGGCTTTATCGTCGCTGCGTCGCAAAGTGTGGTTTACCTTTTTCCCAGCCCGGAGGAAACGGTCCACCAGTTTCTCTGGCTCTGGGTGGCCGTCGCGTTCCCGGTCGCGGTTGCCTGGTTGGCCAATCTTTTACTTTTTCCCGTTTCGCCAGCCCGCTTGCTTCAGCGGGAATTCGTGACCCGATGGTATGCTGTTTCCGCCGCAACGGAACAACTCACCACACGTCAAACTTCAGCGGGCGCACAAATGCTTCTCCCGCTGGTCAGGGGTGGGCCGATCCGCTTGCTCAAACTTTTGAAGCTTTCGTTGCTAGAGTCCCGTGATTTCCGTGGAAAAAAAGTTGAATTGACGCGCATGATTTTAGGCCTCGACAAAATCACGAGGCTACTGTTGTCCTATGCGAAAACACGCCTGAAGTTGTCGGCCACCGTCGCCATCGCTTCCGGGGAGACAGCGATTCTAAGCGGACTGAAAAAGGAAGCAGAATCCTTTCAGCAGGAATTCGAAGCGAGCTTTGTTCCCTCGTGTAATGCGACGCGGCCCGCAATGGAACGCGCCGAAAATATCGCGCCGCAACTCCTGGAAGCCGAATACGCGTTACATGATCTTACTGGTGCAGATGCGGCGCCTGAGAACCAGCCTCAAAAAGCCGCAGTCCGGCGCAAGCCCTCCCTTTTTGTCGCAGACGCTTTTAGCAATCCGAGGCACGTGCAATTTGCTATTAAAGTCACGTTGGCGGGAATGCTCGGTTATTTGTTCTACACGGCAGCCGACTACTACGGGATTCACACCGTATTTTACACTCCTCTGATCATCGCGCTGGCCAGTAACGGAGCGACCATTCATAAGGGATTCCTTCGAATCGTCGGGTGCATTATCGGAGCCGGTTTGGGTCTAATCTGCTCCATCTGGGTCATCCCAAGATTCGAGACTCTGGCAACATTTCTCTTAGTGGTATTTTGTGTCCATGGCCTGGCGGCATGGATCTCTGCTGGCAACGATCGGATCTCATACCTCGGTCTTCAGATAGCGCTGGCTTTTGATCTCGGGTTCCTGCAAGGCTACGGACCGCCTGAGAGCATTGACCCTCTTCGGGATCGATTTATCGGCATTGTCATCGGTATCTGCATCGCCACGACCGTGTTCGCCTTGATCTGGCCGGAGAGCGCCGAATTGAGTGCCCGCGAACGACTTGCCGCTTGTCTCCGAACTATCGCTCGTTTGCTGCGCGTCGGGCGGGGAAGCAATGATTCTAAGAATCAGAGCTCGCAACGGGAGCAACTCGAGCTTGAAATAGCTTCCCGTCTTTCTGAGGCCAATTCATACGAGGAGCAAGCTACCTTCGAAGAGCTGATTCACGGAGCGATAGCCACGGAAGGACCAGAGCTGGAGGACACGATCGCCGCAACAGAGGAAATTTATGTTCGTAGCCTCGCGTGGGTAAGAGAACGAAGATCAGGTCAGACGATATACGAGGGGGAGCCTCAGGTTAGGCTAGAATTTGCCGAGCGATTACCAAATGCGGTGGAAGCTTGTGCGGACCGGATCGATCGGCACCAACGGCAAATTGCTGATCAAGGTCAAGCGCAGATCGAATACCTCATTGAGAAAACGGACATTGGCAGCGACAAAAGCGCTGACAGTCTCGAAGAACTTCTTAGTGCCGTAACGGAACTTCAGGTTCTGGTTTCGACCCGAGAACGCTCGTGAACGTGAGTTTTCAACCCTTCACACCAGTTCACCTGCTCGTAGAGGCGCTCATTTTGGGGTGGGTTGCGCAGCGGGTCCGGGCTCATCGTGGACGTTTTTATTGTTAAAAAGATCGATCTCAACCGACAGTCTGTTGTACCGCAATCGCTCGAGATCAGCTTGCGTCGCCAGTCCCTGCCTCACTTGCTTCTGGAGATTTGCTTCGGCCTCATTATAGACGTCCAGTTGTCGCTGCAGAACTTGGGCCTTCTCTTCCGGTTTGTCGTAGAGGTCTACTTCTGCCCCAAACAGCCTTTCTCCCACCGCGATCAGTTCGGGTATTCGCGTCAAACCGCGACTGTAAAGGTCGAAGCGAGCCTTTGCTTCATTCAACGCCGCATTGAATCGCTCCTTCTTCAGCCGAAGTAGGGGAGCGTCATCGTCTTTTAAGTCCACCGGCGGCGCGTTCACCACCGCCATCACCTTAGGACTCAGCTTGGCCACCTGCTGGGCGTACAAACTGAGCTGAAGGCCGCCCGCCCACAGGATGATCACCAGTGCGCAGTTCCATCCTTGCTTTGATCCGATTTTGCGCATCGCGTGAGGGAGTATACCCTCGGAGGTTGGCCTTTGTCCCGCAAAATGCGTTTTGAGCAGAGACATCGCACAGACGCCCAGCAATCTTGTTGGGCGGAGCTCGAACCACAAGCAACCCCGAAAGCCAGAAGGCTTTCGGGGCTGCTGCCAGCGCCAAAGGCTCCATACGGGTAGCCACCACGAATATACATGCGTTGGATCGGCAAGTTTGAAAAACGGAGGCTTGATGCACTCCACAACCTAAAACAAGCACTAAAGGAAGATCATCATGAACAAGCCTGAGCAAGTATACACCACCTACATCAAGACCACTCCCGAAAGGTTGTGGGCTGCTATTACAAACCCGGAATTCACCCGCCAGTAATGGGGAGGGGGAGAGAATAACTCCGACTGGAAGAAAGGTTCGAAATGGCAGCATGTCGGTGCCGACAAGGAACGCAACGTCCGGATGACTGGCGAAGTGCTGGAAAGCATGCCGCCGAAACGTCTGGTGCTAACCTGGGCTGACCCCGCTGAACTGGCAGATAAATCCCGCGTGACGTTTGAAATTGAGCCAATCGAGGAGATGGTTTGTCTCACCGTCTTGCACGACGAGTTCACGGCCGGTTGGGCCATGCCTGGCAAAGTTGCCTGGGGATGGCCGCGCGTAATCTCCAGTTTAAAGTCGTTCCTCGAAACTGGAACGGGATCAACGTCTTCGGTGGTGGCAAATAACGATGTGTAATCCGTTCATTTAACCAAGGCACTATATAAGGAGTTATTATCAAAAAGGTAATTTTTGGAAGCCATTCGTCGGTTATGGTTCCGCGAGAGGATCGAGACAGCATTCGTAAGTTTTATTGTGATGTCCTGGGCGGCAAAATCACGAAAGCGGATCGTGAAAGGGACTTTCTTCGTTTGGGAGAAGATTCGCTTCAGCAATGTTGATACCGCCCTGAGGCAACCGATCTCTGCTCCGCCGAAGCGTCGCACACAGATCGCCTCCGAATGCAAATTGTGCGGTCCAAGCCGAAGCCGCTTGAAAAATCTACTTCGGCCGGACCATCTCAAAGCGATCGCGCGTGCGGCAGTACCAATTCGGACTCGCCATGCGGCCGATGACGTGGAAACGCTCGTCGCGAATGCGCAGCGTCTCGCGATCAATCAATTCCTCGTGCACGTGCACGCGTTTTACGAGCCCGATGATGAGTCGATTCTCGCCGATTTGCAGGGTGCCCCATTCTGTGCACTCCAGACTGGCAGGGACCTCCGCGATTCGCGGCGGCTTGACGACGGAGGAAGGAGCAGTCGTTAAGCCGACTGTTTCCAATTCGTTCCGGCCGTAGGGCAACGAGGCGGACGTTTTGTTCATCGCCTCCGCCACTGCTTCGTCGACCAAATTGACGACAAATTCGTGTGTCGCACGAACATTGCGTGCGGTATCCTTCGGCTGGCCATCGTCGCGGTCGCCCGGGCAAAACCCGATGATCGGCGGATTTGCCCCAAGCGCGTTGAAAAAACTAAACGGTGCGGCGTTTAAATGCCCGTCGAGGCTAAGCGAAGTCACCCACGCGATGGGTCTGGGCGTGACGAGCGAAACGAGGAGGGCATAAGAGCGGTCGGCATGTTCTCCTTCGAGATCGAGTTCCATATGAGTGAGTATCGACTTGCTCGGGTCGCCGCACAAGAACACGCGAGGTGCTAATCGAGCTCTTGCCCGAGAGGAGCCGCCTCCGAGGCACGCTGAGGCGACGATAGCTCAAGCCAGTTCACGCAATAGGCCACCGTATTCGCCAGCTGCCCTGCGCTCATAAATTTGCGAGGCTGTCCCCAATCTGTATCCGAGCCTGCATTGTTGATGGAAGAATCTCACCGAAATAGGCGCCTTGAATCGGCGCAGCTCCGGCGGGTTCACGGGAAGCCGCCGCTGCCACGTGAAGATCGGCCACCGCGTGACCACGGGTCGGATCGTAACCGCGCCACCCGCCGCCTGGCAGAAACACCTCCGGCCAGGCGTGCATATAACGTTTGGCTGGATCCCTGCCATAGCGCTGGTACCCGCTGACAAATCGTGCCGCTATCCCTGCTGCACGGCACGCGTCAATGAATAGAACTGCCAGATCGCGGCACGAGCCGGTCAGTCGCCGGAGCGTAAATCCCGGTGCTTGCGGCATACCCGTTTCTCGTATGATATGTGAGCAGGTCTCGTGGAGCCGCCGGTTCAGCCGGTCGAGAAAGTCCAGCGTGTCACCGCTGGCTTCATTGACAATTTCTTGTGCGAATTTACCGAGCTGTTCGTCTGATTCCGCCCGCAAGCTGTAAGGCGCCAGGAGCGTTTCCAAACCAGCCGTGTAGCGGAGCGGTAACATCCTCGCCGAAGGATCGAGTAAGTAGTCAAAGGCCTTTGTTCGAATCGTCTCGAGTTCGGACCGGCTCGTCACGCTTAGTCGTTCGGTTTTGGCATCGAACCACGCGTGGGTAACCGTGTTCCCCTCGAGGTCGAGGCACTGCGATAAAGCAAAAGGACGGGGATCGATATGGATGTCAAAATACGACAACCATAGCGCGCCGTCAGATCGTGGCCGGAGCCGGAAGACGTGTGGTGCCAGCCAGACAGGTTTCGAGTACGTGTAGGTGGTTGAGTGTGTGATCGAGAATTTCATAGCGTCCTCATTCCACACGTAACTTAGCAAAGAATCTCTCGGCCCCTTGCCGATCCACGCAAGAAATTCAGCGAAACCGATGATCCCATTAAGGGGCGTCCGCAGCTCGTGCGGAAAGTTAGCCAGAAAGCGGTCCTTCGTCTCGACCGCTCTTTGAACTTGAAATGTCAGTAGATCTGCATTCATTTGGTCTATCTTTCACTCGCCGTGTTCGGCAACTTTGAGAAGGATACGCGGCTGCCTCCGCTTTCCGCGCCAAAGCCGCTCATCCACCGATGCCAGAACTTGCTGAAGTCGAATATTTCCGCCGGCAATGGGATTGCGGTTTGGGCCGGCGAGTGATCGGGGTCGCGCTGCATCCCCAAAAGCGGGTGTTTCGTGGTACCGATGTCATGGCCTTGGAAAAGGCCCTCACCGGGGCAAAACTCATCGGTTCGGAGGGGCACGGGAAGCAGATGCTTTTTCGCTTTTCGCGCGGAGCATCGCTCGGAATTCACCTCGGGATGAGCGGGCAGCTAAGCGTCGAAAGTGCGGGTATTCTGCCCGGAAGACACGATCATCTGGTGTTGTTCGAGGAAGAGCGGAGCTTGGTTTATTCCGATCCCCGGATGTTCGGACGCGTCCGGTTCACGCTCGGCAAAGGCGTGCCGGAATGGTGGACAAATCTGCCGCCCGCAGTGATTTCACCCGGATTTTCGCAGGCCGTGTTGCGGGAACACTTGCACCGGGGGCGCCGTTCGCCGGTCAAGGCCGTGCTGCTCGATCAGACCGTTTTTCCGGGAGTAGGCAACTGGATGGCCGATGAAATCCTGTGGCAGGTCAAGTTGCATCCGGCCGCGCGCGCTGGTGATTTGAGCGCCTCGCAACAGCACGATCTTTGGCGGGTCAGCCGCGCCGTCTGCCGCACGGCGCTGAAAACGATCAGTGTTGACCATGGCGAACCCCCAAAGAATTGGCTATTTCATCATCGCTGGCAGAAGCGAGGTCACTGTCCGCGCGATGGAACGTTGCTGGATCATGCAACGATCGCCGGTCGCACCACCGCTTGGTGTCCCGCTTGTCAGAGGCCGAGCAAGCACCCGGAACTATGACGAAGAGCTGAAACAGGGTGCAAAAAGGTTTTCCACGAAGCGAAAGCCAAAGAAACGAAAAGGTGTTCCCTTGGGACCCTTCGAAAGTGTAGATTCCCGATCTTTCTATGATGACTACACCGAGCGCAACGGAGGTCGCCCCTTCAGATTTTATCCGTGATGCTGTGGCCGCAGATCTGCGTACCGATAATTTCCCGCAAATCCATACCCGATTTCCACCGGAACCGAATGGTTATCTCCATATCGGCCACGCGAAATCGATCTGTCTCAACTTTGGGATCGCCAGAGAATTCGGCGGCATTTGTAACCTGAGAATGGATGACACGAACCCTACGAAAGAGGAAAGTGAGTATGTCGAATCAATTAAGGCGGATGTAAATTGGCTGATTCGCGACTGGGCAGACCATCTCCTCGGCCTCAAGGCGAACGGACAAACGCGCGCTGAAGACGCCTCCGAGGCTGAACCATTCTACGCGTCCGACTACTTTGACCAGGTCTTCGAATATGCACTCGAACTGATCGCCAAGGGAAAAGCCTATGTCGACGACCTTTCGCCGCAGGATACCGATAGCTATCGGATTGCTGGCAAAGAGAGCCCCTTTCGAGAACGTTCACCGAATGAGAATCGGGCGCTCTTCGATCAGATGCGCGCAGGCGAGTTCCCGGACGGAACTCGGACTTTGCGGGCAAAAATCGATATGCAGGCGCCGAACGTTTGGTTGCGAGATCCGATTCTTTACCGGATCCGGCATGCTTTTCATCATCGGACGGCCAATCGGTGGTGCATCTATCCCATGTACGATTTCGCTCATTGCCTTAGCGACTACATCGAAGGCATTACCCACTCGATATGCACGCTGGAATTCGAAGTGCATCGGCCTCTGTACGAGTGGATTCTGCAAAACCTCGACCTGCCTCGTAGGATCCCGCATCAATACGAATTCGCCCGTCTGAATCTCACTTATACTGTCCTGAGTAAACGGAAACTCATGCAACTGGTGGACGAGGGGCTCGTTTCCGGATGGGATGATCCGCGCCTGCCGACCATCTCAGGCATGAGACGCCGCGGAGTCACCGCGAGTGCACTTCGCACCTTCGCTTACCACATCGGCATCACGAAATACGACGGAGTCAGTGACGTCGCGGTTCTTGAGCACACGATGAGGAACGAGTTGAACAAAACCGCGCTTCGGCGTCTTGTCGTACTGCGACCAATAAAAGTCGTTCTGACCAATTATCCGGAAGGTCAAACCGAGGAACTGATTGCCGTCAACAATCCTGAAGACCCAGCCGCGGGAACACGAAAAATAGAATTCAGTCGCGAGATCTATATTGAAAGCGATGACTTTTTGGAGAACCCGCCGCCGAAATATTTCCGCCTGCGACCGGGCGGCGAAGTACGGCTTAAATACGGGTACGTCATCAGGTGCGCCGAGGTCGTTAAGAACGCGGCTGGCGAAATCCTGGAGCTGCGCTGTACGGCCGATCTGGAAAGCAAAAGCGGCGGAGCAAATGCCAATCGAAAGGTGAAAGGCACGATTCATTGGGTAAGCGCCAAACATTCGATCGAGGCGGAGGTGCGCCTTCACGATAGGCTTTTTACGGAACCAGAACCCGAAGCCGCCATCGACTTCAAATCTTGTTTGAATCCGCGCTCGCTAGAAATCTTGCAGGCCCGTTGTGAGGAAAGTCTCGGTGATGCCCAGGCCGAGATGCGTTATCAATTCGAGCGTTTGGGTTATTTTGCGATGGATCAAGAAAGCAGACCCGGATTTTTGGTCTTCAATCGCACGATTTCTCTAAGAGATTCCTGGGCGAAACTGACGAACAAACAGTAACCCTAACCCGGACGCTCCAATTGGGTCCTATGAGCTATAAGGCAATTAATTTCCAGGAGAAATTCGGGCTGTTCAAGGAGTTCTGGGCTCCAAAGGTCGTGGCCGAAATGAATGATTATCAGTTCAAGGTCGTTAAATTGCAGGGCGACTTCATTTGGCACGACCATCAGAACACCGATGAGACATTCATCGTAATCGAAGGCGATCTGCGAATCGATTTTCGCGATGGTTCCGTCCATCTTCGAACCGGGGAGATGTTCGTCGTTCCCCGGGGTGTCGAGCACAAGCCTTACGCAGAGAACATGGTCAAATTATTGCTCATCGAGCCACGCGGTGTGCTCAATACCGGTCACGAGGGCGGTCCACGGACGGCGGAGAACGACGTTCGGATTTGACTGCGGCGGTTGCTGGCCGCTTCCCTGTCATTTGGCCGCCGGTTCCGGGACATTCGGTTCAACGAGGCGCATCTGTCACCCATCTGGGTCGCGTTCCACAACCTCAGTCGCGACACCTTCGAGTGAGAAGGGCAAATCCAAACCGTCCAAGTCTGGAAAATCCGAAAGATCTGGAAGCTCGTCGAATGCAGCGTCGCCCCAAAACTTCTTCAGGCGCACAAAGAGGTCAAAGTGATTGTGTGCGAGAAACTTCCAACGGCGTCGTTTGTGCGGTTTTACCCGTGCAATATCCAATACCAGCGCGGCCAAATGGCTGACCTCACTGCTGGCATGTTGAGTGAGGATCTTTGACCGGGCAATATTCTTGGCTGAGATGTTTGACTGCTCGAGAAAGCCGCAAAGCTCGTCCATACGCTCAATGTGGTCGCGTTCATCAGGTGGCAAACGCTGACACTCTTTGCAAATATGATCGCGATGACCTCGCCCGGAAAACTTCTCATTGCTGCGATGGCTGTCGCAGATTCGGCAATAATGCGGCATCCCGTCAGTCTATCTCTTACCCGGCGGATTCCGCAACATTGCGGAGATTTCCAGCAGCCTCGAACCGCGCAGGACTGAGTGAAGCGTCCCGCTTTACCTCTTCAACCGCGGGCAAACCTCGGAGAAGGTTCGGGGGGCAACCATGAGGCAATCCGCCGGAATCCGATTCATTGATGTAATTTAAAAAGCTTTCCCACTTGCCTGCTGGACGCTACGGAACGGCCCGGATTCTCGATCTAAAAACCGGCTCTATCTTGCCGACGGGCTGATTTGCAGCGAGGGTATGCGCCGAAAGGGTTTTTCCTGTGAAAACTTCTGCCGTTTTGTTCTCGCTTTTCGTGGTGTCGCAACTCACTTCCGCCGCTGAACCCTCCGGAGAATTCGTCGAACTACACTCATGCGATCTATTCACGG
>Ga0302324_100006698_pt1 | contig 24719 bp, 18 predicted proteins | sample Palsa_T0_1_FD_201949 | JGI IMG/M metagenome (GOLD analysis project Ga0302324, IMG submission 201949) | Peat permafrost microbial communities from Stordalen Mire near Abisko, Sweden - Palsa_T0_1 | ecosystem: Environmental > Terrestrial > Soil > Palsa > Peat permafrost | place: Sweden: Abisko... | reverse complement strand
GGGTGCGGCAAGAGACTGCTGAAGGCTCCCGCTTCGGCCCGCAAGAGACGCAAGAAGCCCGCCTCAATCCCGCACATCACCGGAAGTCAGGACAGCACCGCCATCAGCCGGGGACCTGAACGTTTACCATTTGCCCACCCCTGTGCCAATCGCGCGTTGTGAGCCTACACCGGTGCGACCCGATTCCGCACCAGCCCGGTCGGTGCCGCGGAGGGAGCGGAACAGGACTTTCGTCCCCGACGGCCGGGCCGTTTGCGGGCGTCAATCACGATGCGTAGTCAAGGTGCGAAGGCAACTCGCGCCGTGTAACCGCCGATCTGCTCGGCAATTCGATTGGTTTGCTCGTAGTCGAGGGCGCACTCGAGTGGATAATCGGCGCGACCGGACCTGACCAGCGGGCGTGGAAAAGGCACTGGCCGAGTTTAAGAGCGAGGCGACTACGGCGAAGACCTTTAGGCGCTGGTCAAGACTGTCGGCCCCAATGTCGTCAGTCGTCCGCTTTCCGGCTTTGCTCCATGTACAGCTTGGCCGCGTCCAGGGGTAGCTTGGCATTTTTGATGTGCGAGAACTTCACCCCTGAATCCCGCACCTCGGCACCGGGCAGCGAGACCAAGCCCGGCACCAGTTGAATCGCGAAGAGGGTGAATTCGAGGTAGGTCGGCGTGAGGTAGGCAACCGTGGTGGCGCCACGACGGGAATCGACGGCCCGGAGATAGTTCTCGGGTGATCCCCCCTTGGTGCTCTTGGCCGGAATGTACTGGTAACCCAGCAAGCGCAGGTCCTCGGCGACGGTGCGGGTGTTCGGGCTTGCCCCGGAGCGCCCAAGACGCTGGATAGCCGCCTCCAGTCGTGCGTCTGCGAGCGTGTCGTAGGAAGATGCGCTGTCGTGGGCGGTGGGACCGGGGTCGACCCAGATCGGCCCAGGGTCCTTCTGAGCCGGCGCGCCAACGGGATTCCTAGCGAGGGGGACGCCGTCAGGAGCGGTGGAGACTGGGGTAGTGACAGGTGCCTCCAGCACCTGCTCGATCGCCGTGATCAGGCGCCGGACGTCGTAAGGGAAGCTCTCGTGCCGGATAGAGAACGCATTTCGGCGGGCAAGAGGGGCGAGACCCTCCGGCAGATCTTCCCGGCCCGGCATGACCGCGCCCTCGACCAGGATGGGAATGACTCGTACGCCGCGGACAATGGCAGCCTCGATCTCCAGCCGGACGATGTCATCTGGATCATCAAGCCGCCGACGGCCCCGGTCGTCGGCAGAAGTCAGCCAGTTCTGGCCGATGATCGCCAGCAGCACCTTGCAGGCTGCCACCGCGCGCAAGATTTCCTCGGCGAAGTCAACGCCCGGCTCGATCGTGTCCACATCTATGAAGACCTGGCCCTCGCCGAAACGAGCGGCCAGGCGATCAGCCAACCGCCCTGCAAGATGACTGCTCTCTTGCCGACGGTAGCTAACAAAGATGCCGCCGCCCTCAGCTACCAGCATGTTAGGCCGCCTAGTCTCATTCGTCTATGTCCTGAGAGGTTCAGCACACATTACCTAGGACACGGCCCAGATCGTGGACGCTCTTGCCCTACACCGTACCCAGGTGCGCAGACTCAGAAAGTCTGTTGGCTGATCGGTCGGCTGTCAGCTCAAGTCGCCTCAAAGGCAAGATATAAGTGCTCGGGCCAGGACGGTCGGCGACGACCTGATCTTAGTAGAGGATCCGCTAGCGGCGGCAATGCCGATCCCTGAGTGCTGACGCGTGCACGGTAGCTGCCTTTTAGCGCCTCGGGTGGGTTAGTATTGCCAGCCTTAAGCGGAAATGCGCCTTTTTGCGTGTTCTATCGTTAGCAATTTGGCATTGGATAGGTGTTGACGGCGGTCATGCCGGATCGCTGAAATGAGCTTGTCTGTGAACTGGGTGGCTTGGCCCGGTCGTTCGGCGGCCGGGCTTCGCGTCCCGGCCTGGCTGGCCGGGACGCGAAGCCGGTTCGATGGCCCGGTGGTCCGGGTGGGGGTGGGACTGAAATGACGTGCTGCGTGCGTCCAGGTCCGGGCGGCCTGCCCGGGTTAACGGCGGCGGTTCGCCCGGGCGCGGGCGCGCTAGGTACTGATTACGGTGCCTGGCGCCTGCCCGCATGGCCGCTGGCTGCGGCGCGGGCGGTGAGCACGTTGTTCTCGCCTTCCTGGATCATGCGCATGAGCCGTTCGGTTTCTCCTTTCTTGCCGTTGGTGAGCTGGTGGATCCGGTCCAGGTTGCGGGCCGGGCGGCGCAGGGCCCTGTACCAGAACCATTCCCGGGCCAGCGCGGCCAGCCCAGGGATGGCCATCGCGGCTGCCAGGGTCATGCAGGCGATGGTGCTGTGCCCGGCCGCGGCCGCGGCTCCGACGGCCGTGGTGTGCAGCAGGCAGCGGCGATGGCGCGGTGGTTGGTGGCGTTCATGGTGGTCCCTCCTCAGGATCGGCGAATCCGTCGGAGGGCTGGGAAACAGGGGGCCGGAATCTCCCCCGGAAGTTTGCGGATTGGCCCGGACTTTTTCTGCGGCGCGCTGACTTGCGCCGGGAACAGGAGTAAGCACGATGAGCGAGGAACGATCCTGGGATCAGCTGACCGACGCCGAACTCGTCGAGCGGGCCCTCGGCCCCGACTCACTGCAGGAGCGCGAACGGGCGCTGAAAGCGATTTACGACCGGCACGCCCAGGACGTGCTTGGCCTGTGCGGATACTGGCTGCACGATCCGGACGCGGCCATGGACGCCACCCAGTCCACCTTCGAGGCCATGATCGAAGACCTCCCATCGCTGCGCGACCCGGGCAGGATCGGCCCGTGGCTGGGCGGGATCGCCAAGAACCAGTGCCGCCGGGTGTGGCGCGACCGCGGCCGCGACGGCGAGTTCCCCGAGCAGGACCTGGAGGACGCCGAGCACGAGGTCAAGGCGAGCCGCCGCCGCAAGACCGAGGTCGACCGGATGCTGGACGTGGTGGCGGGCAGCCTCACCGCACGGCAGGCGCAGATATATCAGCTTGTCCTGCGTCAGGACATCCGCGGTCAGGCGCTTGCCGCGCGGCTCGGCATCAGCGAGAAAGAAGCCAACGACGCCACCTACGAGAACCAGAACCTGCTGGCGGACGGGTTCGGTGCTTACGTCCTGGCCCGCGATGGCCGCCGCTATTGCGTGAACCTGGGCCGCATCCTTGATCAGTCCGGCTGGGATGGCGCCACCTTCAGCCGCGTCCTGCGCCTGCGGGTCCTGCGCCACCTCGATGACTGCCCCAAGCTGTGCGACAACTGCAAGACCTGCAACCCGCAGAAACGGAAACTGATCGCGGCCTACACTCCCGTCACCGTTCCGATCCTCATCGGCGCCGAACTCCGCGATCGTATCTACCAGCTCATCAACCGCATCTGCACCCAACCCGGACCGGCCGATCCCGGTCGGCCCGGCAGTGACGGGCCCGACTCGGCCGCGGGCGGCACCGCCAGTTCCGGGACAGCGGCCACTCTCGACGCGTTTATCACCCGGTCGAGAACGGCGGCCGCGGCTCCCGCCGGCCGGCTGTCGGCGATGGCGGGCGCGGGGACCGGATCCGGCGCAGCGGACGCCCTGGTGAGCCGGCTGCAGTCACTGGTCCGCAACGCGAGCCAGTCCAGCCGCCTCCCGCGGTGGCTCCGGCGTGCCGTACCCCGCGATCCCGGCCCTGGTACATCCATCGCGATAGTCGCCGCGGCCATCGCCGCCGCAGTCGTGATCGTCGCGGTCCTAGTCGCGGCAGCGTCCGCGTTGACGTCGGGCAGCCCAGCGCCGCAACCAGGCGGGGGTGGCACCGCGGTCGCCCAGGACGGTCAGCCGTCAAGCCCCGCCCCAGCGTCTTACAACCCGACGATCACCGGCCCGACATACATTGACAGTATCCCCACCACCATGATCGAGAGTCATATCATTGACGTGAATCTCGACAAGGTCATCGACCCGGCGCAAGAGACTAATGTCGGCGACGTTGTGGCGGGCAATGGATATCGGCTGGTCGCACTGGTGTTCCAGATCAAGTGCGTGTCCGGGGGCGAGTACGCAGAGACGGAAGTCCAGATTTCTACCAGTGACGGACAGCAGTACAGTCCGGTGATAGCCGGCATAGTAGGTTACAGTAACGCGTCTAATAGTACCTTTACTATTTCCGCAGGGCAATCGGAAACCTTCGTAATCCCTATCTGCTCCCGGATGGCGTTACAGTCACAGGGGTGGAATGGAAGCCATATCTCCATGACGGCGCCGACGTGAATTCATACGGAGAATGGACGATCCGGGAATAGGCAATAGTCACGGCCTGTCATTGCCAGGCGCTCCGTCCTGCTGCGCCAACGTTTTGTTCAATCTTTACGCGTGAACCCGGCGATTTTCCGGGGCGGGGTGACGCTTAAGGACCAGGATCCCGGCCCATGGCTAATTAGTTTGGCCTTGATTGGTTGATAAGCCACAGCTCAAATCCATAACTGCTCGTTCTGGGTGCTGCTCCTGGTTGCGCGCATCCTGCGCGTGCTCGCGCAGCTGCGCCTCCAGCAGTGCCGGATCGGCGCCCAGGCGACGCGCTGCCAGCTCACCCGGCAGCCGCGGTGCGCCCTGCGTCTGCGCCTGCGCGACCAGACGTTCTTCCGCGGATAGCTGGGCGGCGGTGGCGTAGCGCGTGGCGGCGCAAGATCGCTGGTAGCGACCAGCGCAGGAGGGCGCAAAAGAGACCGGTAAAGAGCCAGTGACCAGGAGAAGCAAGAAATTGAGGAGGCGTGGCAGAAGCGCTGATTCTTCAGGCGATGATGATTGATCCTCGAGCAGAGCCCGACGTACCTGGCACGGCATTCGAGGAGGCGGACCGTCCGTACGGACCCTTCGGCGACTCGCTGGCGGACAGCAGGTTAGTGAGGCGGCGCTGGGTAGGCTGCGGTACGCCCTCCTCCGCGACCTGGTGAGCCCAAGCGGGGCCGAACTGGCGATAGTCGCAGCACCGGGAGCTAGCGCCGGCGGCCGGGGCTTAGGCGGGGCAGGCGGGTCCAGGCGAGCAGGGTGAAGATCACTGCCAGCCCGATCGTGAAGCCCATGTCACGCAGCCAGTTTCCCGAGGAATGCGCCCAGAGCGGGTCCGTGCTGCCGGGCGTCGAGACGCCGATGACGTTGAGGTTCACGGTGGATGCCACGGCACCGAAACCCCAGCGGGACGGCGCGATCCAGGCGAGCTGCTGGAGCCCTGCCTTCCCGCTCAGCGGCACAATGCCGCCGGACAGGATGATCTGGGCGATGGTGAGCAGCACCAGGGAAGGGATCGCCTTCTCCGCCGCGCTGACCAGGGCGGACATGAGCAGGCCCAGGCACATCGAGGCGAGGGTGAGTGCGGCGATGCCGAGCAGCAGCTCGGCCAGGGGGGAGCCGGTCAGGAAGGCGCCCGTGGGCGGCAGCGGCCGCCCGGCCAGCCCGATCAGCACCAGGATGCACGACTGCGCGATGCTTAGGACGCTGAGTATGAGCAGCTTGGACGCCAGGTAGGCGCCGGATGACAGGCCGGCTGCCCGCTCCCGGACGTAGATCGAGCGTTCCTTGACTAGTTCCCTGACCGAGCTCGCGGCCCCGGCCAGGCAGGCGCAGATGACCAGCGTCAGTAGCAGTTCTTCTGCGTTCTGGTTGCTGTGCGGCGGGCCTACCAGGCCCTGCGCCGACCCCACGAAATAAATCAGCACACCGAGGACGACGGGCAGCAGTCCCGTGAAGATCAGGTAGCCGCGGTCCGTCGCCATCAACCGCAAGTTCCGGCGGGTCAGTGTGGTCATCTGGCGCGGCGCACCGACCCGCCGCGGCGGGTCGGGCGGCGGCTGCCGCTGCTCGCCGGGCCTATAGGCCGGCCTCCAACGCGGTCCTGTCATGTACTGCGCGTATGCGGGCGAGGCGGCGAACTCGGCGGCCCAGTCGCGATCCGGGTAGGCCTCGAAGGCCTGGAACACCTCGGCCCAGCCGGGTAGGCCGAAGTATGCGAGCCCCTCGTCGGGCGGCCCGTAGAACGCAACCCTGCCGCCCGGGACCAGGACGAGCAGGCGGTCGCATTTGTCAAGGTTCGCGATATTGGTCGTGAAGACGATGACCGTCCGGCCGTCGTGGGCCAGGTCCCGCATCTGCTCCATGACCGACTTGTCCAGGCCCGGGTCGAGGCCTGAGGTCGGCTCGTCAAGGATTAGGAGCGACGGATTGGTCAGCAGCCCCTGCGCCACGTTGGCTCGCTTGAGCTGCCCGCCGGAAAGGCGGTCGGCGCGTGTATTCGCATGCTTGGTCAGGCCAAGCTCGCTAATCACCTCATCGACCCGGGCGTCCCGTTCGCTGCGCTTTGTGTCAGCGGGGAAGCGGAGCCCGGCCGAGTACTGCAGTGCGCGGCGGACGGGCAGTTGGGTGTTCAAGGCGTTTTCCTGCGGGACAATGCCGATGCGGTGCCTCAGCTCGGCGTAGTGCTGGTAGAGGTCCCGGTTGTCATAGACCACGGTGCCCGTGTCCGCCGGGCGCATTCCGGTCAGTGCGTCGAGCAGCGTCGATTTGCCTGAACCGCTCGACCCGATGACCCCGAGCATGCACTTCTCAGGAATCGGGAAGCTCACGTGGTCGAGCAGCACCTTGCCGTCGGAATCCCGCACGACTAGATCCTGCGCGGTGAGGCTGACTTCCCCCTCGTCGACGAACTGCCGCAGCTCGCCTTCCGCGAGGCGGAAAGTAGAACGGCCAACGCTGACGATGTCATGCTCGCTTAGCATGGCCCGGGATACTCGCTTGCCGTTAACAAAAGTGCCATTGTTACTGCTGAGGTCGACGATCTCATAGTCTCCCGTGGGCGACCTGCGCAATTCGGCGTGACTGGGGGAGGCCTCAAGGTCATCTGCAAGAACAAGGTCGTTGTCGGAAGCGCGGCCGATCCGCATGGTCCTAGTCGGCAACCGCAGGCGTTGCGTAGGGCGGCGATCCACGCTCGGCAGCATTCCGACGTCCGTGGAGGCCGCCGGGTTCGCCAGTGAGTGTGCGGTTTCCGTGACCGGCGGAGGCGCACCTGCGGGCGCCGATGAGGCCATAGTTAGGGCCGGATCCTGCTGCGGGCGAGGCCAGGTGGTCGCGGGTTTTTCCGGCACTGGCTCAGGCTGGCTGGCCACCTCAGCCTCGGTGGCTGGCAATGGGAAAGGATCGACCCGGGCATGCACGCGGATGGTGGCGGTTCCGCCGTCGCTGTCGACAGTGACGGTACCCTCGTACTGCCCGGCCGTGCTGCTGGCTGCGGCGATCACGAGTTCGTCACCGATCTGACGGAGCTTGAGCCAGCTCGCCGAGGTAGACGCCCGCGCGTTGAGGTCTCCGCCACCCGAGTTGCCGATCCGGACCCGATGTTCGGGGGACTGGCCATGCTGGGGGAGGTGTCCCAGGTCGATGGCCGTGGCTGACAGTGCAAGCTCTGGTCGGCGAGGTTGGGGAGGTTGGGGAGGCTCCGGCGGGTGGACGCCGAGCGTGGCGGTAGCGGCGGCGGCCACGGCGCGGCTGTCGTCCTCGGTGAGCCGTTCCAGGGCCAGCCGGGCGGCCAGCGCCAGCCCCGCATGCCTTCCGCGCAGAATCCCCGCCAGCTCCTGGACCGCCCCTCCCCGGATCCCGGCCAGCGTGCTCTCCATCGCCTCCTGGAGCTCGGGCGGCAGCGCAGCGGGCGTGGTGACCGGGCGGCTGCGGCGAGCAATGTACAGCCCGCCCTCCATCCCGAAGGTCCACTTACCGGGCGTCTGGTTCGGGGTGGCCGCCCGCACCTCGTCGTAGACATACTCATATAGCTCGTCCAGCCCGATCAGGCCGTCCTGGTCCCTGTCAGCCTCCCCGGTCGCCAGGCCCTGCACCAAGGCGCTAGTGAACACTGATGGCGGTACCTCGCGGTCGTCGGCCAGCTCGCCTGCCTCGAAGGCGTACTCCATCGCGCTGGACGCGGTGATCACTGCCCGGCCGCGGCCGCCGAATTGCTGCTCGATCCCCAACTCGGTGCTCGCCCGGGCCACCAGGCCCCGCTCGAACGCGCCCGCATAACAGCAATCCAGCAACAGCACCACCCGCCGCGAGCGGCTGCGGGTCATCCGTCGGCTGACGAACTCGGCCGGAACCGCGGTCGCGCCCAGCCGACCCAGCAGAGTGTTCGGCGCCGCGAAATAGAGCTCACCGTCCTGGTCCTTGATCCCGTGACCGGAAAAGTGCACCAGCAGAAGATCGCCAGGCCGACGGTCAGAGAAAAACTCTTCTACGGCCAGGTTGACCACATGCGCGGGCTCGTTCAGCAGCGTGCGCACCTCGAAACCGCCGATGTCCGGATCCCGCAGCACCGCCTCCAGCGCCCTGGCGTCGCTGGCCGGCGCCCGGAGCCGCCGCAGTCCCGGGTCGGCGTAATCGTCGCTGGCGACGATCAGCGCGCTGCGAGTCCCTTCCACCGGTCACTCGCCGGCCGTATGCCGGGCCAGCCACTCGTCGGTCAGCCGACGCTGCTCCCTGGAGGACACCCCGGTCAGCTCCAGAGCGTCACCGCCCAGCTCCAGCTTGATGCTGCGCCGGGAAGAGCCCACCAGCCACGACCGGACCGCGGCCACCACAGCGGCGAGCAGCTGCGAATCGGCGATGTTGACCACCAGGGCCCCAAGCGCCGCCGCATCTACCGCCCTGGCTCCCGGCGGCGGCTCGCCCGCCCCTGGCGCCTCGGCCGCGTCAACGTCCAGGTCGAGGAGCTCCCGGCGAAGCTGCAACATCGCCTCGGCAACATCCTCAGCGTCGTCGTCGGGCCCGACCGCGACCTGAACGGCGAGGATCGCCGGGTGATCATCCATCTCCTACCCCCACATGCGGCTCACTCCCGTGAGCCTGGCACCCCTGATCATAGAGGCGGGAGAAAGCGCGAGGAAGAGAAATTTCTCTACACCCAGGCCGGCAACCCAGCTCGTGTGGAAACGGGATAAGTTCAAATGCCAAATGCCTAAATAATGATCAAGATCTTCAGGCAGCTTCATGCTGAGTGTTCTCGTCGGGTTGCTCGACGAGTTTCGACGTTGATAAAGGTGAGCCTGGCGATGTTTATGCTGGCAAGACGGGGTGCGCCAACGACATGTTAGGCAGTCTTACGCGCCGGTTGGCGATGCTATGCAAGCGGCGCAGCACCTACCCATATACGCTCGAAGCTATCGAGGTAGAGGGCGGCCATCCCGCCGCTGCCGGTGTCGCACAGGCCAAACACGGGCGCCTGTGCCGCTGGGATGCAGGCCTGGCCAGAGACCGACGGCCCCCGCATCATCGCCCTAGCCCAGCGGAACCCCGACAGCCAGACCGTCAGCTCATCCTGGATACCACCACCGCCCTGTTCGCCATCGCCGCCCACGGCGACGAACGCGAAGCCCACATCCGCGAAGTCCAGCGATACGGCGAAAACCCTGCCCGGCTCCTACGACCGACGCAACCGCCAGGCCATCGCCCTGACTTAGGACAAGATTCGGCGGCCAGCGATGACGCGGGGCTGTGAGCTGCTGGTTTGTTGTTCGTGCGAGCTGAACTTACGCACTAACGGTGGCCCTTAGAGTGGGCTGGTGCCGTATGTGCGGACGGTGAAGACGAAATCGGGCGCGACGGCGGTGCAGATCGTGTGGTCGTCGCAGCGCGGCTCGCGGGAGATCGAGCACCTCGGATCGGCGCACGACGAGGCCGGACTGGAGACGCTGAAGGCTGCAGCGCGTCAGCGGATCGCTGCGGGGCAGGCGGAGCTCGACCTCGGGCTTGAGCCAGCGGGAGGCGGCCCCCTGCCGATCACCTCCTCCCGGATGGGCTGCCTGCTCGACGCGCTGGATCGCGCCTACCAGGTGCTCGGGCTCGAGGATGCGGCCGGCGGGGACGAGGTGTTCCGCGACCTGGTGCTGGCCCGGATCATCGAGCCTGTCAGCAAGCTTGACAGCATCAGGGTTCTGGAGGAGGCGGGCGTCACGCCAGCCTCTTACCGCACTATCGAGCGCCGCCTGCCGGCGTAAGCAGAGGAGGCGTGGCGGCAGCGGCTGTCGGCGGCTTGCGCCGCGCACGCGAGGCTGGGGCCGGCCAGCCTGGTGCTCTACGACGTGTCCACTCTGTACTTCGAGACCGATCGGGGCGACGGTTTCCGCGAGCCCGGGTTCTCCAAGGAGCGGCGTCTGGAGCCTCAGATCACGATCGGCTTGCTCACGGGGCAGGACGGGTTCCCGCTGATGGTCTCCGCGTTCGAGGGGAACCGGGCCGAGACCAAGACGATGCTCCCGGTCATCGAGAAGTTCATGGCCGCCCACAGCTTGCCTGATGTCACGGTCATCGCGGACGCGGGCATGATCTCCGAGGCGAACCAGAAGGCCATCGAGGCCGCCGGCCGCGCCGCCGAACGCGACGCCATCAAAGCAGCCATGGACCGGCTCCTCAACGGCACCCCGGCCGTCTCCACCGGAGCCCTGTCCGTCCTCCAGCTAGCCGCCGAAGCCGGTGTGAAACGCTGGGTCCTCACCCACAAGCACCCCGACCTCAAAGCCGAGTTCGAACGCCGCCGCACCGCCAGCAACGGCGTCCCCGCAGCATTCCAGAACCTCCACGCCCGCGTCACCGACCTCGAAGACGCCTGCCGGCGGCTCCGCGCCGGCAAAGCCGAACTCAGCGAGCGCGTCCAGGTCTACGCCCAGGTGATCCACGAGCTGACCACCGAGCTGTCGCGGCTACGCCAGCAATCGGCCAGCCAGGGGAGCATCATCCCGCTTACCAGGCACCCGCAGGTGCGGTAACCATTGGTCAGGCATCCGGGCTCACAGTCCGAACACCTCGGTGACCCGTGCGGCCAAGGCGTCCTCGGTCATCGCGGTGCCGATGTCGATGACGGGCAGGCCCAGGCAGCGGGCCTCAGAGCGCAGGCGGTCGGTGAACATCCGGTCGCGTTCCAGCAGGTTGTGCAGAGCCTTTTCCGGGTTGCCGGTCTTGCGGGCGATCTGCCACAGCGACCCCCGGCTGGTGAACGCGGCCCGCCGGAAGTCCAGTGTCGGCAGCAGCCACACGGCGTGATCCGGCCTGGTGAGCAGCGGTCTCACAAGACTTGGCAACAGCCGGAACCCTTCGGCGATCACGGCGGGTCCGGCCGGGAGGCTCAGCAGATCCTCGACGATCAAGCCGAACCCCTCGCCCCGGAACCAGTGGAAGGTCTCAAGCATGTCCTGCGGCGAGCGGTTCACCCAGCGCTCGTCCATGCTCATGCGCTTGAACTCGCTCAGGAACGGGGCATCGCGCAGTGTAATGCGCGCGTCGTGCTCTGCCATCGCCGCGTCGGTCGCGTACAAGCGCAGGCCATGCTGAGCAGCCAGGCGGCGGGCAATGGTCGACTTGCCAGCACCGCTCCCGCCGCCAACCCAGTACACATCCCCGAGCCGTGCACGCAGCACGGCAGACTCTTCCTGCCGTTCAGGCTGCACTTTCAACCTGCGCACCATGAGACCGCCCGGCCCCTGATCAAGCGGGCCGGCCGAGGCTGGTCAACCTAGGCGGCGGCCCGGCAGTCAGCGCCGCATAGGCGGTGGCCAGGCCTTCTTCGTTGGCACGCGGTCCGCCGTGCCCCCGGTTGATGCCGCGCTCGATGCGCGAGGCGAAGTAGATCGCCTGAGCAATCCAGCGTGCCTGGACCAGGCCTCCCAGGTGGGCAAGCTCCGGGCCGATCTCCGGCATCTCCTCCGCATAGCCCTCGGTGATCCACCGCGCGGCATGAGGGCCAGCGGGCCGGGTGAGCACCGCGAAGCTGGCCAGGTCATACAGCAGCGGCCCGCGCAGTGGGGTCGCCCAGTCGATCAGCGCGTCATGCCGAGCGACGGCGTCGCCGAGCAGGAAGCTATCCGGGCCGGGGTCGGAGTGGATCAGCGAGATCGTCAGATGGTTGTCGCCGACTGCGGCCACGACCTCCTGCCAAGCGCGGCGCGCTGCCGAGTTGAGCTCCGCCGGCATGGCAACAGTGTCCAGGCACCTGGTCACCCACTCCCATGGCCACCGGTAACGCGGCTCGTCACCGGCAGGGTAGTCGCGCAGGATCTTGTGAGCCCGGGCAAGCACCTGTCCCGCCCGCCGGACCTGGTCCGGCGCGGACAGGTCTGGCGGAATCCCGGGCGCATACCGCAGCAGTGCCAGTTCACCGTCGGCAAAAGTTATGGTGAGCGCGCCGCCACGGGTGCGCACAGGGACGCCGCAGGCCAGCCCCCGTGCGGCAGCGAACTCTGCCGCACTCAGGCCGGCACCCAGTCCCTGTGCATCCAGATGGTCTACGAGCTTTGCCACGTACCGCCCGTCGCCCGCCGTGACAAGCCAGGTACTGGAATTCCAGCCCCCGCCCAGCGGCGTCACCGAATCAACCTCGCATAGCCAAGGTGCCAGGGCCACCGTAATGGATCCGGCTAGTGCCACCACAACATGGTAGATGCAGCAAGCGGGGCCCACATTCCGTGTTGGTTCATCACCTGACTGCAACAGTCCTGGACATGCGAGAGAGCCATGGGGACCGTGCTAGCGCACATGCTGCGCGCCGATGCCGATGCCGATGCCGACGCCGAGGCTACCGATACGCCGGACAGCCGGACCGGGCCACCAGCCGTCCTGCGGTCCCTGTCCTGGTCCTCGAAGGACCAGGACGGACCAGACCGCAGACGACCGGAGGCTGACCGGGACCGGTCCGCGAGGCGGGACCAGAATGTTCCCGGGCCGGGACCACGGGACGGCCCTGGGATCATAGGGTCCGGCCCGCGGCCCGCGCAGCCGCAGTTGGAGCGGGCCCGCATTGTCGCCCGGAGGCTTGCCGCAGCGGGGAAGCCGGTATCACGACGAGCGTTGCGTGGCGGCGGAGTCAAGGGCTCCAACGAGGCCCTGAACGCTCTAGCGCACATAATCAATGCCGAGCGAGCAGGTGTGCCCGCGGCGGGGGAAAACGGGACCGGCGAACAGCCCGTGACGATGGGGCAGGCAGCTGATCTGGCCGACTGTCGTCCTGGCTCCGACGTTCAGCCGAATCGAGCGTGTCGCGGTTGGAAAAGCAGTATCAGCTGAGACGCGGGTACTGTCCTGTGATTGGAAGCGGCAGCTCAGGGCATGGGCTTCAGATGTCTGCTCCACTGTTTGCCCGCAAGCCTGAGCGTTGCCCGTTCGGGCATTCTCTTGCTCGCGGTAAGCCGCAGAAAATCTCGTGGATGCCGTGCATCTGCGGCCCTGCACAAGAAAATGCCGGGCACGGCCGGGGCATGGGGTCACGTGACCCTGTGGTGCGGCATGTGCAGCGACCAGGACCACCGGGACACCGTGTTCTACGAGCCGCCGCATGATCCTGCTCCTCTCCTGCTTGACCAGCCCCGAATCTGATTGCGGCAGATTCAGGCCACAAATCGAAGTGAAGCCCCGTTGCACGTGAGGCTTCTCGCAATCACACCCGGCCCAGTGTTCACAGTTCCAGGTAACGGCAGAGACCACAGTGGCGAGTGGTACAAGAGGCAACCTGCGAAGGAGAAGTATCAGAGTGAATAATCTGCGCTTGGTCGGCGATGCCATCACGTTCGGCATCAGGGCGCCAGAATCGGCAGGGGGACTGTGGATAGTGCTTCCGGCCCGGCTTGCGATCTGAATCGGCGGCCATCGCTGAATTGCCACATTGCGTGATGGCTCCACTGCATCGACTTGATGGCCATCACCGGTTAGGCGAGGAGAGTGAGTTCGGTCGGGCCAACGGGGCCGCGACTGGCTCGTGCAGTTCTTACCGGCTTTCGGGTTGCTACGAACGGCTAGCTTCCCCGAAGACCTCGTCCATGATCTCTCCGCGCCTGTCGTGATCACCGGTCGCAGTTCCCGCCGGTAGACGACCTCGGTTGTCCGGGTGGAGGCGTGTCCGACCAGCCGGGCGATCTCCTCGATGCTGACGCCATAGTGGCTCATCAGGCTGACGAACGAGGTCCGGAGCTCGCGCGGCGTCCAGTCGTTCCCGATCGCCGCCGCGGTGCAGACTCGTTTGAACATCTTCCGGATGTTCCCCGCGTCCAGCGCGGTGCCGAGATGAGTCGTGAACACCAGCCCGGTGTCCTGCCATCGTTCACCGGCCAGGACCCGGTCATCAGCCTGGCTGTCCAGGATTCCGCGGAGCGCCTCCACCGCCAGCCGGGGAAGGCCGAGCGTCCGGCGTGACCGCTCGGTTTTGGTCTCGCCGTGCAAGCGCACCGATCGTCACACGGCCACATGAGGTGGCACGGGCGGGCTGGCGGCCGGGTCGCCGTCAAGGTCGACGTGCTGCCAGCGCAGGGCCCTGGCTTCCTCGGTGCGGACCCCGCACAGCAGGCTCAGCACGATATAGGCGTACATCAGCGCGGCCGGACGGCGGACATCTTTGAGGCCGGGGTGCAGTTCCATCACCGGCAGCGTCTTAGCGGCGGTGATCACCGCAATCGCCTGGTCCAGGGTCAAAGACTTGGACAGCCGGCCGTCCTGGCCCTTGGGGGTATCGACCAAGGCCGCGACGTTGCGGCTGACCAGGTCGTTGGATTCGGCGTGCCGGATGGCGCGCTTGAGCGCGAGGTGTCCCATGGTCACTGCCGCGCTGGAGTACCTGGCCGCCATGGTGGCCAGCGCCTGCCGTACGTCGGCTGCGGTCAGCTCGCGGAGTTTCCGGGCGCCGATGACTTTCAGGATCGGCTCGAGGACGTTCTGGTTCTTCTTGATCGTTTTGGGGGAGTGGCCGTCGAGCCCGTCGGCGAGCCAGTCCTCGGCGGCCAGCCGGACGGTGTAGTGGGCATGCCCGGTCTTCGGGACGATCCCCTTGTCGAGGGCGTTGTGCAGTTCCCTGAGCTTGTCCACGACGGCGGCCTTGGTCTGGCCGCTGACCTTCCGTCGGCGGCGCGTGCCGTCGTCGGTGTATTCCAGCGTTAGCTCACCGCGCCATAGCCCCGGGCAGTGCCGGTGGCGTTCGGGGTCACGGCATTCGCCGCGGTGTTCGAATGAGATGCCGTCTTCACCGCGTCTGCGCCGTGTACCATGGTGACAGTCTACCCTGGGTGGGGACTATCAGTGGTGACAACGGCCGCACATTCCGAGGCATTCCGAGACTCTTGAGACTATAAAGTAGCAGGTGAACGTCACTTCGACTTGGTTAGTTCCTGATGAGGCGGAGGTACGACTATCCATGCTAAGGAGAAGGTATACGGTTCGATTCCGTAACTGGGCTCTAGCTCACAGGCAGGATTCGAAAAAAGGCGAAGAGCATTTAGAGGTCCCGGTGGGGCCTAACGGTCCCAGGACGGGTCATAGACAGGTCAGCCAGAGCCACTCCGGCGAGGTCACGGCCGCGGGTGTACGGGGATGATCCCGCGCAGTCCGTGACATCCCGGAACTGTTCATAACCCTGGCGAACAGGGTGCCGGGCAGGCCCGGGTTGGTAACGGCACAGGTAGGTACGCACTGTGTGGACGCCTCAGCCTGGCCGGGCTATCCCCAGAAGATCGCGATCGGGCCACAGTCGATCTCGCGCAGCAGGTCGCCAGTGTCCGGTAACGGTCGCTCCAGTCCTGGCATCTGATCAGTGTTCCAGACAGCGGCTGACGTCGGCGGCAAAGCTGGCCCGTCCTGACGGACGTGCGGTCAGGCGCTCGTGACCTTGACGTAGATGCTGGGCAGGTGAGCTAGCGCCCCAAAGTCGCTAGTCGCGGACGAGGGCGGTGGGAGGCAGCTGACGGTATCGCGGATGATCAGTTGTCAACTCTAGTGTTGACTTCCGCTTAGAGCATCTGTGAGGATCGGCGAGGGCACTTTCAGCCGCTGCGGGCCGCGCCACGCAGCCGTAAGCTTGCGGAGGCGCATGCTCGCAATGACCGTCATCGAGAACTCGTTCTGCCGGATCTGCACCAATTATTGCGCGATCAAGGTAACGATCGAAGATGGAGCCGCCGTCCGAGTACAGGGAGATCGCGCCAATCCGATCTATCGCGGCTACACCTGCGTGAAGGGGCGATCGCAGTCCGGCTATCTACGTCACGGCGACCGGTTGCTGCACTCGCTGAAGCGAGCCGATGACGGGACGTTGCGCCCCATTCCGATCAGCGACGCGATGGACGAGATCGCGGCCGAACTGACCGTGCTGATCGAGCGGCATGGGCCACGATCTGTGGCCGCCTATTCCGGCACGATGGCCTGTGCGACCTTCCCAACCGCAAATCCCCTGTACGCTGCGCTGCTCGACGCAATCGGCACACCGATGAGATTCGATCCCAACACGCTGGACAAGGGCGGCAAGCAGGTGGCCCAGTCCTTTCTCGGTACGTGGGGTGCGCCGGCGCAGGGCTTCGACGAACCGATGGCCATCCTGCTGATTGGCATCAACCCGTTGGTGACCTACACAGGGTTTCCGGCTGGCTCTCCGCATACCTGGCTTGCCGAGCGGCTCGACGCGGGTTGCGCGCTTGTCGTCATCGATCCGCGCAAATCCGAGGTCGCGAAGAAGGCGACGTTGCACCTGCAGGCGGCTCCGGGGCACGATGTGCCGATTCTCGCCGCAATGATCCACGTGATCGTCGAGGAGGGGCTCTACGATGTCGAATTCATTACCCGTTGGGTCGACCACATCGCCGAACTTCGGGAGGTCGTGCGGTCATTCGATCCAGAGTCGGTCGCGGTCGCGGCCGGGATCGATCCGCGCGACCTTCGCCTCGCAGCCCGGCTCTACACGACGGCGTCACGCGGTTACACCATGGCTGGTACCGGTCCGAACATGGCTGGCAGCGGAACGCTGCTCGAGTATCTGGTGCTGGTGATCGAGACACTGTGCGGCCGGTGGATGCGCGCGGGGGAGGTGGTGAAAAACGCTGTTTCGCTGATCCCTGGCCCGGTTAGCTACGTGGCCGGAGCGCGCGGACCGCGCGACTGGCGCAAGCGGCAGGTGCTCAAGACGCGCAACCTGCGAGAGAGCCGTGCCGGCATGCCCACATCGGCGCTGGCCGACGAGATTCTCGCGGACGACGAGGATCGCGTTCGCGCTCTGATTAGCTGGGCCGGCAATCCGGCGATCGCCTTTCCCGATCAGCATAAGACGGTGGCCGCGCTCAAGCGGCTAGAACTTCTGGTCCAGATCGATCCCTGGATGTCCGAGACGTCCCGCCTCGCGCGCTACGTCATCGCGCCCAGGATGCCGCTCGAGTCCGCTTCGGTCACATCGATGCTCGATTCACTGGCCGCCCGGGGGACCGGATATGGTTCCGGCACCGCCTATGCGCAGTACACGCCGGCACTCGCGGCCGTGCCGGAGCGATCTGATCTCATTGAGGACTGGGAGTTCTTCTACGGCCTGATGGTGCGGATGGGATACGGCGTGACGGTGCGGGCGGCGGGCGCGAACCGCCGAGTTCCGCCGGTCATTCTCGATTCTAAACCGACTACCGAGGAGCTCATCGAGCTCCTTTCGGCCGGTGCCCGCATACCCCTGGCGCGGGTGAAGGCCGAGCGCGGAGGAGCGATCTTCACCGAGGATCTGCCCGTCGTCGCGTCGGCGTCCGACCGGGCAGACGGACGTCTCGACGTCGGCCACCCCGAGATGCTCGACGCGCTGATCGCTCATGGTAACCGGCCATCGATCGGAAAGTCGGATGCGGACTACCCCTTCCGCTTGCTATGCCGGAGGCATAACCATACCTACAACACGTCCTGCAACTTCGAGGCGACCAATCGCGGCGTCTATTACAACCCGGCCTTTCTGCACCCCGACGACATGGCCGAGCTCGGCATCACCAACGGCACCACGGTACGGATCCGATCTTCGCTGGCTGCGATCGACGCCGTTGCCGAGGCCGATCCGTCGTTGCGCCGCGGAGTCGTTTCGATGGCCTTTGGCTACGGAACGCACTCCTCGGCCGCTGATGACGTCCGCCTCCGCGGCAGCAGCCCGAACCGTCTCGTTCCGGTGAACGTCGTCTTCGACCCCTACACCGGGCAGCCCCGGATGAGCAACCTGCCCGTCGCGATCGAGGCCTCGACGGACCGATCGCTGGGACCCAGTCAACTCTAGTGTTGACAACTGGCTGGGGCTCGGTAACACTTTTGGCTACCCGGCAGCGCGGGGCGTTACCCGATCCGGACGTCCTCGTGCCGGCCACGGTTCCGATGCCCGCGTTTTCGTTGACGAGGAGGGATGGGGGGACGCTGTGACGCCACGGACGACGGAGACTGGCGAGCGATCGCACCGTTCGCCAGCTGTCCTCCCGCGCGGCCGATCGCGAGTGCTCTTCACAAATCCGGACCATCGCTCCACTTGGTCCGCTGTATAACTCCTCCGACAACGAAGTAGAGGTCAGCAAAGGCATGCGCATTCGAACACACCAACTACGTCACCGTCCTTCGACCCAGATCATCGGTATCGTCGCTACCGCCATCGTGGCCGGTACCGCCCTAGCGGCTTGTAGCTCCAGTGGTTCTACCAGCAGCTCGTCGGCAAGTACGCCGAGCACAAGCAGCCCGGCCGCCGCTAACGGAGCGACGAGTGCTGCTGCGGCCGCTGAGGTGAACCCGGCGCACATCTTTCAGACCACTCCACTGGCCAGCAAGCCAGCCAAGCACCTGCTGATCTACATCAACCCCGGCGTGTCCGGCGGCGTGGAGATCGGCCAGGGCGAACAGGAAGCGGCGGCGGCCCTGGGCTGGAGCTACAAGACCCTCAGTTACTCGAACGAGAACCCGACGACCCTGGTCACCGCGATGAACCAGGCTCTGCAGTACAAGCCGATCGCCGTCAGCTTCAGCGGTGCGTCGGAGTCGGTGTGGGCCAACGAGGTGAGCGCCTATCAGAAGGCCGGCGTTTACATCCTTCCCACCGCGGCCGGGCCGGGCGTGACGGTGACGAAGACCGTTCCGGCGAACATCGGCGACTTCACCGACGCCGGTAAGTCGATGGGTTCCTGGTTCATTTCCAGCACTGCAGGCAAAGGCGACGCCCTAGAGGTGAACGTGCCGGCCCTGCCGGTCCTAACCGAGTCGCTGACCGGCATGAACGAGGTTCTCGACGCACAATGCCCAGGCTGTAAGACGACGACGCTGAATGCCACCCTGGCCCAGATTGGCGGCAATACCCTCGTGTCGGCGATCGTCTCCGAACTGCGTGAGAACCCGTCGATCAAGTACGTAATCTCGTCGTATCTGCCCTTCACCACGGGCCTGCCCGCCGCACTCAAGGCCGCGGGACTGACCAGTATTACCTATGCGGGCGCGCAGCCGGACCCCAGCGATCTGCAAGCTATCCAGAATGGCACTGAGGCCATGGCCGCGATCCAGAACAACGTGCTGCTCGGCTGGATGGCCGTGGACTCGATAGCGCGAGCCGCGGAAGGAATGACCGTGCTCCCCGGCGACGGCGGTGCGCCGTCCCAGCTGCTCGTCAAGAACAACATCCAGAGCACCAACCTGCTCGACTACGCGCTCCCGCCGAACTACCAGCAGGAGTTCAAGACGCTCTGGAAACTCCCCTGAGTCTCAGGCATCGCCGCCACTCATGATGAGATAGTAGGTTCCTCTCGTGAACGAACCGCCCCCGGCCCTTTCGGCAGCCAACGTGGGCAAGTCTTTCGGTGGCACTGCAGCCCTGGATGACTTGTCGATGTCGATCGCGGCCGGGGAGGTTCGTGCACTCGTCGGCGGCAACGGCTCGGGCAAGTCGACGTTCATCAAGGTCCTCTCGGGCTATCACAAGCCAGAGCCGGGCGCCCGGATCCTCGTCGGCGGATCGCCACTCAACACAGGCGATCCCGCCTCGTCTCGGCGGGTCGGTGCGCGGTTCGTGCACCAGGAACTCGGACTGGTGGACGATGCGACCGTCCTGGACAACCTGGCGGTGGCCAACGGCTACCCGACGCTCCTGGGGACCGTGCGCGGGAAGGCGGCGCGCCGCGCCGCTGCAGCCACCCTGGCCCGCATCGGCCTGGACATCGACCCGAGCGTGAAGGTGGGTCGGCTGACGGCAGCGGAGAAGACCGGCGTCGCCCTGGCCCGGACGCTCGACGGCCTTGACGAAGGACAGATCAAGCTGCTGACGCTCGACGAACCGACCGCCACGTTGCCGGCGACCGAGGTCCGCCAGGTCCTGCAGATGGTGCACACCGTCGCGGCTCAGGGCATCGGGGTGCTCTACGTCACGCACCGTCTCGACGAGATCTTCCAGCTCGGGGCCACCGTCACGATCCTGCGCAACGGCCGCCACGTCGTGGACGGCTCAAGCCAGCAGCTGACGCGCGCAGACCTGGTCCGGCATCTGGTCGGATCCGAACTCGAGGATGCCCGCGACGAGGCGGACCACACCGAACGGGTCGGCTCGGAGATCGCGTTCGAGGTATCCCACCTGCAATCCGGGCAACTCGATGATGTCTCATTCAGCATTAACCGCGGAGAGATCGTCGGCATCTCCGGGGTGACCGGCTCGGGGCGGGAGAGCATCGTCGGCACGCTGTTCGGCCGCGAGCGGCCGGACAGCGGTGAGATCCGAGTCGGTGGTCGGCTCATCCGTGGCGGGCGTCCAGGCGAATCGATCAAGCACAGAGTCGCGTTCCTGCCGGCCGACCGCAAACGCGACTCCGGCTTGATGGATCTCACCGCGCGGGAAAACCTCACCATCTCCAGCCTGCGGGAGTTCTGGCGAGTTCCGCTGCTGCTACGCCGCCGCGAACGCGCCGAGACTCGAGACTGGTTCGAGCGGCTCGGCATCCGCCCGGCGGACGGCGGGGAACTCCCCCTGACCGGACTGAGCGGCGGCAACCAGCAGAAGGTGCTCGCCGCGAAATGGCTGCGGCTGCATCCGACCGTCCTGCTGCTCGACGAGCCCACCCAGGGCGTCGACGTGGCCGCCAAGGCCGAGATCCACCATCAGATTCTGACCGCAGCATCCTCGGACGGCGCAGCGGTCGTCGTTGCCTCCACCGACATCGACGAGCTCGTAGCTATCTGCCACCGAATACTGATACTCCGCCGGGGGCAGGTAGCGGCCGAACTCACCGGGACGCAGATGACGATCGCGACCGTAACCGAACAGACGCTAATTTCGGACGGGTCCGGGCTACACCTGATGAGCGAGGCTAAAAGATGAGCAGTATGAGATTCCGCATTCGCTTTGGCCTGGATCGATTCAGCGGCCTTTACCTGTGGGCCGTGTTCATCATCATGTTCACCATCTGGTCGCCGCTGTTCTTCACCTCCTCGACGTTGCATTCCATCGCGTCGGGCCAGGCGGTCGCCGGGATCCTGACCATCGGGCTGCTCATCCCGCTCGTCGCCGGGGTATTCGACCTCTCTGTCGGCGCAACCGCTAACGTGTCCGCAATCGCCGTCATCCAACTGCAGACCGTGCACCACCTGAGCATCCCTCTGGCGATCGTGCTCGCCATTGGCCTGGGCGCACTCATCGGCGCCGTGAACGGGTTCTTCGTCGTGGTGTTGAAGATTAACTCCTTTATCGCGACGCTCGCGATGGGCAGTGTGCTCGCCGCGCTGCTCACGATCTTCACCAACAACGAGCAGCCGCTGCCGCCGGTGTCCTCGACCTGGACGACTCTGACCGAGCAGTCAGTCGGCGGGTTCCAGATCGTTTTCCTCTACTTCCTGGTCATCGCCATCATCGCCTGGTGGGCGCTGGAGCACACCCCGGCTGGCCGCTATCTGTATGCGATCGGTAGCAATTCGGAGGCGGCGCGACTTTCGGGTGTCGCGGTTGGCAAGTGGATCTGGATCTCACTCATTTCTTCCGGCGCAGTCTCGGCAATCGCGGGTGTGGCCTTCGGCTCGCTGCTCGGGCCCTCGCTGACCTTCGGCGAATCGCTTCTGCTGCCGGCCTTCGCCGCGGCATTCCTCGGATCCACTCAGCTAACGCCAGGACGATTCAATGTCTGGGGAAGCGTCATCGCGATCTACGTGCTCGCGACCGGAATTCAGGGTTTCCAATTCGTCACCGGTGTCCAGTGGCTCAGCGACATGTTCAACGGAGTTGCCCTCCTTGCGGCGGTCGCCTTCGCAGGCTGGCGATACCGCGCCACGGCGAATCGCAGGGGACCGCACAGGCCCTCAGCGAACGCCGACCAGGTGCCGACAGGCCCGTCACCAGACGAGACCACTCCGGCCGAGTCACCACCCCGGGCGACACTAACCCAGAGCCCATCCGAGTAGCGCAGAATCAGCAATGAGTAGCAACCGCGCGCCCAGCGGCGGGTTCCTCGACGGTGTCCGCATCCTGGAGGTGGCCGACGAACTCGGCGAATACTGCGGCCGGGTCCTCGCCGGAATGGGCGCGGACGTCGTCAAGGTCGAGCCGCCCACAGGTGAGGTGACCCGGTCCTACGGCCCGTTCGCCGACGATATCCCGGCTTCCGAGGGCAGCCTCTATTTCTGGCACTACAACTTCGGCAAGCGCGGGATCACGCTTGATCTCGACGATGCCGACGGACAGGCCGAGTTCCTTCGGCTGGCCGCTGACGCCGACGTCGTGATCGATACCCGCGCGGCGTCCTACCTGGACGATCGTTCGATCGGGTACGACGCCCTCAGATCGGTCAACCCAGGACTCGTCATGGCGCGGATCAGCCCCTTCGGTGACACGGGGCCTTGGGCGGGCTACAAGGGCTCCGACCTGGTACACCTCGCGCTCGGCGGGGTCATGATGAACTGCGGCTACGACCCCGATCCGACCGGCTTTTACGAGACGCCGCCGATCGCCCCGCAGCTCTGGCAGGCGTATCAGATCACCGGTGAGATAACGGCGATCGCCATCATGGGCGCACTTTTCCGCCAGGCGACTACCGGGCAAGGCCAGTACCTGTCGACCTCGGTGCACGGGTGCGTCGCCCAGCAGACCGAGCTCGACCTGCCGAACTGGATTTACGTGCGGCGAACTCAGTACCGGCGAACCTGCCGCCACTCTCGGCCCAATCCCGACCCGGCGGGAATCGCGGCGACCAAGGACGGCCGATGGCTCTTCCCTTACCGCAGCTACCTGGGAGCCAACGGCATCAGCGAACTCGAGCGCACCGTCGAGATCCTGGAGCGGTACGGGATGGCGTCCGATCTGGGCGATGAAAAGTATCGCGATTCGGCCTACCGTGCTCGCCTCGACGCACGGGAGCACATCGCCGACGTCATCAACCGGTTCATCAACCGATGGACATTCGACCGGGAGATCTGGCGCGATTTCCAGGCCAACGGCCTGACATGGGCGCCCCTGCGGCGCCCTGAGGAGAACCTCGCCGACGAGCACTGGTCCTCTCGCGAGACGTTCACCGAGGTCCACCGGCCCGAACTCGGCCGCAGCTACGTCGAGGTGGGCGCTAAATGGCTATGCCAGGAAGTCCCCTGGCGCAAAGGCCCACGATCCCCTCTTCTCGGCGAGCACAATGCCGAAGTGCTCGGCGCACGCCGATCATGCCAGGACCGCGTCCGGCCTGTCGGGCCGGAAGCACCGTCGGCGTCGACCGGCCGGAGCAAGCACGGCAAGCCCTTCGCTCTCGACGGGGTGCGCTACATCGATCTTGGCTGGCTTCTGGCGTCGGCCGGGGCCGGCCGGTTCCTGGCCGCGATGGGCGCCGAGGTCATCAAGATCGAGCACAAGTCGCGCTGGGACGGCATGCGCTGGGTGAACGCGATCGCCCCAGACGGCGGCCGGGCCGCGCGTAACGCGGCGTCCGAACCGATGCCGATCCTGGATCCGAGCAGCCCGAATCGGGGTGGCTACTTCCTGGAGATCAACGCCGGCAAGCGTGCCGTGAGCCTGAATCTCAAACATCGGCGCGGCCGGGAGGTCTTCCGGGAACTGGTCGCCGGCGCCAACATCGTGGGCGAGGGCTTCTCCGCCGGGACGATGAATCGCATGGACCTCGGGTACGAGGCGCTCAAGAAGGTTAATCCGTCGATCATCTACGTTCAGCAGTCCGGCACCGGCCAGATCGGGACGTACGGTCGGCTGCGAAGCTACGGGCCGGTCGCCCAGGGGTTCTCCGGCCTGAGTGAGATGTCCGGCCTGCCGGAACCGTACCCGCCCGCCGGGATCGGCTATTCCTACCTTGACTGGTTCGGCGCGTACAACATGGCGACAGCCATGCTTGCGGCGCTCTACCGGCAGAAGACGACCGGCCAGGGCTGCTGGATCGACTCCTCGCAGGTGGAGGCGGGCATCTACCTGAACGGAACGGCGATCCTCGACTACTCGGTGAACGGCCGGCCGTGGTCGCGTTACGGTAACCGTTCGCCGTACAAGCCAGCTGCGCCACACGCTGCTTACCGCGCCGCCGGCCTTGACCGCTGGGTCGCGATCGCGTGCTTCACCGAAGCCGAGTGGACCGCCCTGCTCGAGGTTCTCCGGCAGCCCGCATGGGGCACCGATCCGCGCTTTTCCACGCAGGCGGACCGGCTTGCCCGGCAGGACGAACTGGACGAGCTCATTTCGGGTGAGACCGAGAAGTGGGACGGCTTCGCCCTGATGCACGAGTTGCAGGGTGCGGGGGTGCCTGCCGGCGTCTGCCAGAACGCGCAGGATCGCGTCGATCACGACCCCCAGCTGGCCGCGCTGGGCTGGATGGCTGAACTACGCCAATCCGAGATCGGAGTCTGGCCGTGCCGGGAGTTCCCAGTCGACTTCAGTGAAACCCCCACCCATATGGGCGGGATCGTGGACCGGCACGGTCCCAGC